>Ga0182738_1000387_pt1 | contig 64192 bp, 61 predicted proteins | sample eDN5th30CBELigMG_FD_128876 | JGI IMG/M metagenome (GOLD analysis project Ga0182738, IMG submission 128876) | Enriched Miracle-Growth compost microbial communities from Emeryville, California, USA - eDNA 5th pass 30_C BE-Lig MG (version 2)... ... | reverse complement strand
TGGAGTTCGGCGAGACCGACCAGATCTTCGTCAAGCCCGCGCGGCGCGAGACCGAAGACTACATCACCGGCCGCTTCGGCTGAGGCCGGCAGGGCGCCGCGCGGCGCCGGCCGGCGCCCATGGCCGCCCGCGTGCTCAATCCTCGAAATAATCCCTCGGTGCGCAGCCCAGCGTGCGGCGGAACATCGCCGTGAAGGCGCTGGGGCTTTCGTAGCCCAGGTCCAGCGCCACGGTGGTGACGGCCTGCCCGGAGGCCAGGCGGGTCAAGGCCTCCATCAGCCGGGCCTGCTGGCGCCAACGCTGGAAGTTCATGCCGGTCCCGGCAATGAAGTGCCGCGCCAGCGTGCGGGCGCTGGCGCCTACCCGTTCCCCCCATTGTTCCAGCGTGAGCCGGTCGCCCGGCTCGCGCACGATGCGCTCGCACACTTCCCGCACGCGGCCGTCGCGGGGCATGGGCAGGTGCAGCGCCGCGACGGGTAGCTGGCGCAGCTCCAGCGCGATCAGCCCGCGTATCAGGCTCAGCGCGCGCGAGGCGGGCTGGCCGGCAAGCTCCACGTGCCGCAGCACCAGCTCGCGCATCAGCGGCGATACCCCGACCACGCAGCAGGCGTCCCTGGCCAGGCCGGGAAAGCCCTGCGCCACCAGGTCCAGGCTGCGCATGCGCACCTCCGCGCCGTAGGAGCGGATTTCGTGGTCGATATGGGGCGGCACCCAGATCGCCCGCTGCGGCGGCACCACCCAGGTCCCCTGGGCCGTGGCTACCGACATGACGCCCGACACGCCGTAGATCAGCCGCGCGTGGTCGTGAGCGTGGCGCGGCACCACGGCGCGCGGCGGCAGGGTACGCACCACCACGGACAGGGTCCGCGAGCGTTTCGCGACGTTCAGGGGCGGGACGACGATCGCCGGCATGTTGTCAGATTCTAGATGGTCAATGGCCTTATTAACACAGAAGAGACAACGCCGGGTCCCTAGACTGCACAGCTTGTTCCACAGCAATGCGACGACACCGCCATGGCCAGGAAGAAGCTGATACTCGAAGCCCGCATCAACGAATACATGATGCGCGAAACCAACCCCCACGTGCCCTGGACACCGATGGAGATCGCCGACGCCGCGACCCGGGCGCGCGAAGCCGGCGCGGCCATCGTGCATTTCCACGTGCGGCGCGGCGACGGTTCGCCGGCCCACGACTACGACACCTACGCCGAGACGATCCGGCTCATACGCGAGCGCAGCGACGTCCTGGTCCATCCCACGCTGGGCCAGATCACGCTGGCCGGGGATCAGGCCCGGCTGGCGCACATCGAGCGCCTGTGCGGGGATCCCGTGCTCAAGCCCGATTTCGCTCCCGTGGACCTGGGCAGCACCAACATCGACACCTACGACGAGGCCAGCAAGGCTTACAGGACCACCGACCGTACCTACCTGAACACCATCGGCACCCTGCAGTTCTTCGCCACCCGCCTGCGCGAGCTGGGAGTCAAGCCGGCCTTCATTTCGTGGACCGTGCCGTTCACGCGCACGCTCGACGCCTTCCTGGACATGGGCATCGCCGACGAGCCCGCCTACCTGCTGTTCGAGATGACCGACTGCGGCATACGCGGCGGCCATCCGGGCACGGTGCGCGGCTTGCGCGCGCATACCGATTTCCTGCCGGCGGGCAGGCGAATCGAGTGGACCGTGTGCAACAAGATCGGCAACCTCGTGGCCCCCGCGGCCGCAGCCATCGAAGAGGGCGGCCACGTCGCCGTGGGGCTGGGCGACTACACCTACCCGGAGATGGGGACGCCCACCAATGCCGAGGTCGTTCGGTTCTTCGCCGGCCTGGCGCGGACGATGGGCCGGGACCTGGCAACACCCCGAGAGGCGCGGGAAATGCTCGGCATGTCCTGACCGCGCATCGTTCGCCACCGACCACAAGAAAGAGGAGACATCATGAACAAGACAGTACTCGCCCTGTCCGTTGCAACAGCGGTCGCCGCGGCCATACCGCAGGCCGGCATGGCGGCCGGACCCGCCGATTTCCCCGCGGCGCCCGTCCGCCTGATCGTGCCCTTCCCGCCGGGGGGCGGCTCGGACATCGTCGCGCGCCTGGTGGCCAACAAGCTGGGCGCGAGCTGGAAGCAGTCGGTCGTGGTCGAGAACAAGGGCGGCGCGGGCGGCAACGTGGGCTCGGCCTTCGTCGCGCAGGCGCCGGCCGACGGCTACACCCTGATCCTGGGCAACACCGCCACCCATGCCGTGAACGCCAGCCTGTACAAGAATCTGCCCTTCGACCTGCGCAAGGGATTCGTTCCGGTCGCCTATATCGGCACCGGGCCGCACGTGCTGGCCGTGCGGCCCGAGATGCCCGTGCGCAGCGTGGCGGACCTCGTCAAGCTCGCGCGCGAGAAGCCCGGCGAGCTCAACTACGCCTCCTTCGGCAGCGGCAGCACCTCGCACCTGGCAGGAGAAATGTTCAAGAAGGCGGCGTCCATTTCCTGGACCCACGTTCCCTACCGCGGCACCGGGCCCGCCGTGGTCGACCTGATGGGCGGGCAGGTCCAGGCCATGTTCGTGCCCGTCGCGGCCGCCATGCCCTACCTGAAGTCCGGCAAGCTGCGTCCCCTGGCGGTGACCGGCCCGCAGCGCTCGGCTTTCCTGCCGGAGGTGCCCACGGTGGTGGAGCAGGGCTATCCCGGCTTCCAAGCGGACCTGTGGTACGGCCTGTTCGCGCCCGCCGGCACGCCGCCCGCCGTGGTCGAGAAGATCGCCGTCGACGCGCTGGCCGGCCTGCGGGACAAGGACGCGCGCGACGCCATGGCGGCGCAGGGCATGGAGATCACCGGGCAGGGGCCGGGACCGTTCCGCGCCTTCGTGGACGGCGAAATCGACAAGTGGGCCGCGGCCGTGCGCGATTCCGGGGCGACGGTGGATTGACGGGTTGGGCGGCATGCCGGGTCCGGCCGGGCCGGCATGCCGCCCGATCGGGGCTCGCGCGCCTCCTTTTCGGAGGATGGGCGCGGCCCTTTCTCGTTTATGATGCCGCAGCCCCAGGCCGCCCGCGCGAGGGCGGCGCAACCGACGTCCCGACACTTGCCGGAGCCCGCGTGAGCACATCCCTGTACCGCCCCGTCGTCCTGTCCATCCTGCGCGAGCAGGGTGCCCGGACCATACTGGACGCGCCGTGCGGCTCGGGCTGGCTGGGCGAGGCGGTGCGCGACTCGGCCCTGCAGGTCGACGCGCTGGACGGCATGGGGCTGTGGGAGTTCCCCGATCCGGCGCTGCCCTACCGCAAGGTGGCCGAGCACGACCTGGACCGGCCCATGCCGGACCCGGAGCAGCCCTACGACGCCGTGGTCTGCGGCGAGGCCATCCACCTCGTGAGCAACCCGGGCGTGGTGTTCGACAGCTTCCGGCGCGCGCTGCGCCCGGGCGGCATCGCCATCGTCACCACGCCCAACATCTGGTATCCGCGCTCGCGCCTGCAGTTCCTGCTGCGCGGCTTCCATTCGGGCTTCCGCCCGGCCATCGGCAAGGTGCGCGGCCAGGACTACATCACCTACTTCCCCTGGACCTACACCCAGCTGCACCTGCTGTTCAGCCACTACGGCTACGAGGACATCCGGCTGCACGAGGTGGACGAGCCCAAGCCCAAGCGCTTCGTCGAGCGCCTGCTGGGCCTGCCGTCCCGGCTCTACTACGCCCGCAAGCGCCGCCAGGCCGCCACCCCGCAGGAAGCCGAATACTGGGAGACGGCCGCCCGGCCGCAGTCGCTGTACGGGCGCTGGCTGGTGGTGTCGGCGCGCAAGCCGCGCTAGGGGCCAGGGCAGGGGGCAGGGCCGCGACTGGCGCGCCGGCTGCCGGCCGGCGCCGCCGCGTCACTTGAAATCGACGTCGTCCACGCTGTCGAGCAGGCGCTGCTTGCCGGCCAGCACGTGCTGCTCGGCCAGCTCGCCGGCCCGGGCGGCGTCGCCGGCGACGATGGCCTCGACGATGGCGCGGTGCTCCTCGTTGGAGCGCTGCATCTTGTTGGCGTAGTTGAAGAAGCGGCGGCGGAACACGTGCAGTTCGTTGACGTAGGCCTCGTAGGCCTGCGCGGCGTGCCGGTTGTTGCTGTATTCCAGCACCAGGGCGTGGAAGCGCAGGTTCAGCTCGTAGTAGAGGCTGTTCTGGTTGTCGCGGCAGGCGTCTTCCATCTGCGCCAGCATGTCTTCCAGCGCCTGGCGCCGTTCGGGCGTCAGGAACTCGGTCGCGCGCCGGGCCGCGAAGCCGAAGATGAGCGCGCGCAGGTCGTAGCTTTCCAGCATGTCGCGCATGGACATCTGGCGCACGAACATGCCGCGGTGGGCCACCGGCGTGACCAGCCCCTTGCCGGCCAGCATGCGTATGGCCTCGCGGATGGGGCCGCGGCTGGTGCCCATGCGGGCGGCCAGCGCCGCTTCGTTCAGGCGCGTGCCCGGGGCCAGTTCGCCTGAATAGATCAGTTTGCGCAGTTCGTCCGCCACGGTGGTGGCGAACAGCGGCGCGCGCGGGGCGCGGTCGTCGGTCATGGGCGGGCCTGGAGGGGCGTTGGCTCGAACGGGCCGGGCCGCGAGGGCGCCGGAAAGACGGCCGAAGTATACCGTCTGCTGCCTGCAAACCCTTCGATACTCCCTTCACTTCTCTCTGGATTGCCATCAGTTCATCAATAACTGTTGACACTTTTGTGGGTTCAGCCTACGATTCGGCCCGAAATCAAGCCATCGCGGCAGCCCGCCGCCCCGTCCGGGGCCGGTGGGCGGATGCGATCCAAGAGCAACGACGGTCAAAGGAGAGAGGAATGAAGGCAGCGGTATTGCTGGCGCTCGGCGCCGGCCTGGGACTGGGCACGGCGGCGGCGGCCGAATTCCCGGCGCGCCCCGTGACGGCGGTGGTGCAGATGGCGCCGGGCGGGCCGACCGACCTGCTGGTGCGCGCGGTGCAGCAGAAGATGGGCGAGGCGCTGGGCCAGAGCGTGGTGGTCGAGAACAAGGCGGGCGCCAGCGGCCTGATCGGGCTGCGCTACGTGCTGGGCGCGCAGCCCGACGGCTACACCGTGGGCATCGCCTCGGGCACCTCGCACGGCGTGGCGGTCAACATCTACGAGAACCTGCCCTACGACCCGCAGAAGGACTTCAAGGCGGTGGGCGGCATCGTCATGGCGCCCGGCGTGCTGATCTCCAGCAAGGCGGTGACGCCGGACTGCAAGTTCGAGACCCTGCTGGAAAAGCTCAAGGCCGAGCCCGGCAGCCTGAAGTTCGGCTCGGCCGGCGTGGGCACGCTGGCCCACATCACCGGCGAGGCCTTCCTGGCCGAGGTCGGCGGCAAGATGCTGCACGTGCCCTACCGCGGCCTGGGCCCGGCGCTGGTCGACCTGTACGGCGGCTCGATCGACGTGGTGTTCGACAACATCAGCTCGGCCAAGTCGCACATCGAAAGCGGCAAGGTGTGCGCGCTGGCCATCCAGTCGCCCGCGCGCGTGCCCGGCTACGAGAACATCCCCACCTACGCCGAGCTGGGCTATCCCCAGCTGAACCGGCCGACCTGGTACGGCATGATCGTGCGCCAGGACACGCCGGACGATGTGGTGCTGCGGCTGAACCACGCGCTGAACGAGGCGCTGGCCAGCGACGAGGTCAAGCGCAGCTACGCCGCCATGGGCGTGGCGCCCATGCCCGGCACGCCGCAGGACTTCGCCCGGCGCGTGGACGACGAGATCCGCTACTGGCGCGGCGTGGTCGAGAAGATCGGCTTCGAGAAGCTCAAGATCTAGGGTGAGCCGCGTGGGCCTGATCCATTCCCGGGGCGCCGACCTGCACGTCGAAGAGGCCGGCAGCGGCACCCCGCTGCTGTTCGTCCATGAAATGGGCGGCAACTGGCGAAGCTGGGAGCCGCAGCTGCGCCGCTTCGCGCGCAGCCACCGCTGCATCGCCTACAACGCCCGCGGCTATCCGCCGTCCAGCGTGCCGGCCGACTACCGCGAGTATTCGCAGGAGACGGCGGCGCGCGACGCGGTGGCCGTGCTGGACGGCCTGGGCATCGAGCGCGCGCACGTGGTCGGCCTGTCCATGGGCAGTTTCGCGACCCTGCAGCTGGGCCTGGATTTCCCGGAGCGCGCGCTGTCGCTGACGGTGGCCGGCTGCGGTTCCGGGTCGGAGCCGGCGGGCCACGAGCGCAGCCGGCGCCGCTACCGGGAGATGGCCGCGGCCATCGAGCAGGGCGGCTTCGACGACTTCGTGCGCGACTACGCGCGCGGGCCGGTGCGCCAGGCCCTGCTGCGCAAGGACCCGCGCGGCTGGCAGGCGTTCGTCGACGGCCTGCGCGAGGCCTCGCCCGTGGGCATCGCCTGCACCCTGCGCGGCGTGCAGGCGCGCCGGCCGTCGCTCTGGCAGCTGGAGGAGAGGCTGCGGCGCATGGCGCTGCCCACGCTGCTGGTGTGCGGCGACCGCGACGAGCCCTGCCTGCAGCCCAATCTGTTCCTGAACCGGGTGCTGCCCGACAGCCGCCTGTTCGTCCTGGGCGATACCGGGCACGCCGTCAACCAGGAAGAGCCGGACCTCTTCAACAGGATTCTGGGAGATTTCATTGCAAGCCACGAATAAGGCCGCGGCGCTGCCGCTTTCGGACATCCGGGTGCTCGACCTGACGCGCGTCAGGGCAGGCCCCACGGCGATCCGCCAACTGGCCGACTGGGGCGCCGACGTCATCAAGATCGAGGAGCCGGTCAACCCCGACACCGAGACCGAGATGGGCGGCATGCGCCTGGGGCCGGACTACCAGAACCTGCAGCGCAACAAGCGCAGCCTGACGCTGAACCTGAAGGACCCGGCCGGCCTGGAGATCTTCAAGCGCCTGGCCAGGGACGCCGACGTGGTGGCCGAGAACTACCGGCCCGACGTCAAGACGCGCCTGGGCATCGACTACGAAACGCTGCGGGAGATCAACCCGCGGCTAGTCTACGCCAGCATCTCGGGCTTCGGCCAGGACGGGCCCTACGCCAGGCGGCCGGGCTACGACCAGATCGTCCAGGGCATGGGCGGGCTGATGTCGGTCACCGGCCTGCCGGGCCAGGGGCCGGTGCGCGCGGGCATCGCCATCTGCGATACCTCGGCCGGCCTGTACGGCGCCTTCGGCATCCTGATGGCGCTGCACGAGCGCCAGCGCACGGGCCAGGGGCAGTGGGTGCAGACCTCGCTGCTCGAATCGCAGCTGGCCATACTGGACCTGCAGGCCGCGCGCTGGCTGGTGTCCGGCGAGGTGCCGGCCCAGGCGGGCAACAACCACCCGACCATGATCCCCACGGGCCTGTTCAACGCCCAGGACGGCCCGATCACCCTGCAGGTGCCCGGCCAGGTCATGTGGGAGCGCTTCTGCAGGGCGCTGGAGCGCGAGGACTGGCTGGACGACCCGCGCTTCCGCATGAACCGCGACCGCTCCGCGAACCGCGCCGAGCTCAATGCGCTGATCGAGGAGATCTTCGCCGCCCGGCCGCGCGCCTACTGGATCGAGCGCCTGAACCAGGCCGGCATCGCCTGCGGCGCGGTCAACACCATAGACCAGGCCTTCGCCGACCCGCAGGTCGAGCACCTGGGCGTGGCCCTGCCGGTCAGGCACCCGCAGCTGGGCGACATCAGCCTGGTCGGCCAGCCCATACGCACCGACCGCCACCGCGCCACGGTGCGCTCGATCGCGCCCATGCCGGGCCAGCACAACGAGGAAGTGCTGGCCGGCATCGGCCTGGGCGCGCAGGACATCGAATCGCTGCGGAGCCGCCATGTCATCTGAAACGACTTCATCCGGGACGGCCCCGTCCGGCACGGCCGATCGCGCGCCCGCGCTGCGCCTGGACAGGCAGGGCGCCGTGGCCACGCTGTGGATAGACCACCCCACGCGCCTGAACGCGATGACCTTCGACATGTGGGCGTCCATCCCCGCGCTGATGGACGAGGTCGAGCGCGACGGCGATGTGCGCGTGCTGGTGCTGCGCGGCGCAGGCCCGAAGGCCTTCTCGTCGGGCGCGGACATTTCCCAGTTCGGCGAGCGCCGCAGCACGGAGGAGGGCGTCAGGCTCTGGAACGACACCGTGCAGGCCAGCGTGGCGCGCCTGGCCGCGCTGCCCAAGCCCACGGTGGCGCTGGTCGGGGGCTATTGCTTCGGCGGCGGCGTGGGCCTGGCCCTGCACTGCGACCTGCGCTATGCGCTGGAGGACGCGCGCTTCAGCATCCCGGCCGCGCGCCTGGGCGTGGCCTACTATCCCGGTTGGCTCGGGCGGCTGGCGGCGCTGGTGGGGCCGGCGGTGGCCAAGGAGATCATGTTCACGGCCCGGCGCTACGATGCCGGGCAGGCGCTGGCGGCAGGCCTGGTCAACGCCGTCGTCGCCGGCGAGGACGAGGCGATGGCCGCGGTGCGGGCCATCGCCGGGCTCGCGCCGCTGACGCACCGGGCCAGCAAGATGGCCATCGACGAGGCCGCGCTGCCCGGGCTGCACGGCCTGGCGCGGTGCGAGGCCGCCGTGCTGGACTGCTTCCGCAGCGAAGACTACAAGGAAGGCCAGGCGGCGTTCCGCGACAAGCGGCCGGCGTCGTTCCGCGGGCGCTGAGGCGGCCCGCCTCGGGCCGGGGCGCGGCGGCGCGCCCGGCCCGGCATGGAGAATGTTCCAGTGACTTCACGCTACGACTACTGCATCATCGGCGGCGGCATCGTCGGGCTGGCGACCGCGCTGACGCTCAGCGAGCGCCACCCCGGCGCGCGCATCGTGCTGCTCGAAAAGGAAGCCGGCCTGGCGCGCCACCAGACCGGGCACAACAGCGGCGTCATCCATGCCGGCGTCTACTACGCGCCGGGCAGCCTGAAGGCGCGCCTGTGCCGCGAAGGGGCCGCCGCCACGGAGGCCTTCTGCCGCGAGCACGGCATCCCCTTCGAGCGCTGCGGCAAGCTGCTGGTGGCCACCAACGACGTGGAGCTGCGGCGCATGGACGCGCTGGCGCAGCGCGCCGCCGCCAACGGTATCGAGATCGAGCGCCTGGACGCGGCCGAGCTGCGCCGGCGCGAGCCGGCCATCGCCGGCGTGGGCGCCCTGTTCGTGCGGGCCACCGGCATCGTCGACTACCGCCTGGTGTGCGAGCATATGGGCCGCCTGTTCCGCGAGCGGGGCGGCAGCATCGAGCTGGGCGCCACGGTGGACGGCCTGCGCGAGGACGCCGACGAGGTGGTGGCGACGGCCCGCGGTCGGCGCTGGCATGCGTCCCGCCTGATCGCCTGCGCCGGCCTGCAGGCCGACCGGATCGCGCGCCTGGCGGGGCTGGCCACGGACTTTCGCATCGTGCCGTTCCGCGGCGAATACTACCGGCTGGCGCCGGACCGGCACGACATCGTCAGGCACCTGATCTATCCCATCCCCGACCCGGACCTGCCTTTCCTGGGCGTGCACCTGACCCGGATGATAGACGGCAGCGTCACCGTCGGGCCCAATGCGGTGCTGGGCTTTGCGCGCGAAGGCTATCCGAAGTTCTCCTTCGACCTGCGCGACGTGGCCGACTACGCCGCCTTTCCCGGCTTCTGGAAGACCATAGGCCGCAACCTGGGCAGCGGCCTGCAGGAGATGCGCAATTCCCTGTTCAAGCGCGGCTACCTGGAAGCCTGCCGCAAGTACTGCCCCAGCCTGCAGGCTTCCGACCTGCAGCCTTGCGAGGCCGGCATCCGCGCCCAGGCCGTGATGCGCGACGGCACGCTGGCGCACGATTTCCTGTTCGAGCAGACCGCCCGCATGCTGCACGTCTGCAACGCGCCGTCGCCCGCGGCCACGTCGGCCCTGCCCATCGCGGGGATGATCGTCGACCGGCTGCAGCAGGGCGGGGCGGGCGCGCCGGCGTAGGCCGGTCGCGCGCAGGCGCGGCAGGCGCAAAAGTCCCTACTTGTGGGGACATACAAGCGGAGTCGGGCTGGATACCATTCGCCACAATTTGCAACTGATCCCCAGGGGAGAGGCAAGTGAGCGAAGGTAAGGAAAATCCGGCGCCGCCAGGTTCGCCGCAACGCATCGTCCGGGGACATGCCCGGACCACCATCCGGGCCGGCGCGATGCTGCTGGCAGCATCTGCGTCCCTGTTGGGGGCCGCGCCGGCCCTGGCCGCCGATACGGCGTTCCAGCCGCCGCCCAAATGGGACATCCCGGCGGCCCAGCCGCGCGCCAGGATCGCCGCGCCGGCCGACATGCAGCCCATCACGGATCTGAAGGGCCGGGCCTTCTTCCACGATGTCACGCTGGGCCTGGAGCAGGGCTGGGGGCAGGTGAAGTCGCGCGACGACGACGTGCCGGGCAAGACCGATTTCCGCGACACCACGCTGACGCTGGGCTTTCGCGCGGGGTCGCGCTTCTTCGGGGCCTTGAGCGGGTCCTACATGGACAGTTCGAACGACGCGCAGAATGCGCCGCGGTTCGGCTCCATACCCATTTCCGGCAACGGCTACACGACCAGCTTTCGCGCCAGCGGGGGCTACATGGTGTTGCCGTTCTGGGCGGTCGGGGCCTCGTTCGGCAACAGCGACATCTCCGGCGGCTACCAGTACCAGATCCCCGTGCCGCGCACGGGCACCGACGGCCACGGCTTCACGCAGAGCTACTTCACCACGCTGTCCCTGCCGGCGGCCGGCTGGATGTTCTCGGGCTCGCTGGCCTATACGAACACCGACCAGAAGCAGGACTACGCCAACAACTTCCCGCCCGGCCAGGATTCGCGCTTCGAAATCCTGACCGCGACCGTGGGCGCGAGCCGGCGCCTGGGGGGCAACTGGCATCTGCGGGGTTCGCTGGCCTTCAACCACACCTTGCACCAGAGCACGCTCGAAGAGATCAACGGGCTGGACCAGAACTGGGCCACGCTGACCGCCGGCCTCAGCTACCGGGTCAACCGGTCCCTGGAGATCGGCGCGCGCGTGTCGACCTGGCTGGACAACGACAAGAACGACTATACGCACGGCATAGTCGGCGTCACCTACCATTTCTGAGAAGCCAAGGCCATGACGACTTCATCCAAGATTTCCTGGCGCCGGGCATGCGCCGGCGGGGCGTTCGCGGGGCTGGCGCTGCTGGCCGGGTGCGACACGCCGAACTTCCAGGCGGGGCTCATCCTGCAGGGCTACAGGGACGATCCCAAGGCGACCGAGGAATACTACCAGTCGTATGTCCAATACGAGTCCAATCGCCGCAAGGCGCTGTATGCGGCTTTCGGCGCGGACGTGATCTACGTTTCCCCCGAGCAGCAGGACAGCTTCTTCGCCAGCCTGGACGCCTTCCTCAATTCGGTCATGCCGGGCCTGCTGAGCAACAACGTGGTGCAGCTCGAGGATCCGCTGGTGGAATACCTGCGCAGCCTGGATCCCATCGTGCTCGCCGCCGTCAAGGACCAGAACCAGCAGTTCGTCGACGAGCGGGTGGAGCAGATCCGGCGGCGCGCCGGCGACTACGGGCAATACCTGGGCGACGAGCAGATCCGCGAGATCGTCTGGGACGACAAGAAATACCAGGACTTCCTGACGGACCGAGACTATGCGCTGTCCGAGCTGGCGCAAGGGATAGCCGACACTTACGAGGACAGCGGGCGCGGCCAGGAGGCGATGAACGAGCTGCAGGACGCGCTCCTGCCGGTGACGATGCCCACGCCGCAGCCGCCGAGCTGAGGCCGGCCGGGGGCTGGGCCGTCCCGCCGCGCGGGGCGGTTCCGGGCATCGCTGCCGGATGCGTCGCGGGCCGGCGCGCAGCGTCTCCGGGTTATATTCCGATGCGGCTGTCGCATTCTGTTTCCTTTGCGATGGATCCCTTTCGCCAACCGGCACGACCATGATGCCAGTCCCTCCCGATCACGCTGGCGGCGCGGCCCGTCCCTTGCGGATATTCCTGGTCGAGGACGATCCGGGCTTCGCCGCCAGGCTGGGCGGCGTCGTCGCGGCGCAGCCCGACATGGCGCTGGCCGCCCATGCGGGCAGCGTGCAGGAGGGCCGCGCGCTGCTGCCCGGGCTGCGCGCCGACATCATGCTGGTCGATCTCGGCCTGCCCGACGGCTCGGGCACCGAGCTGATCCGCGCAGCCTGCCAGTGCCGGCCCGAGTGGGAGATCATGGTCGTCACCGTCTTCGGCGACGACGCCCACGTGACCGAGTCGATCGCCGCGGGCGCCGCGGGCTACCTGCTCAAGGACTGCCCGGACCCGGAGATCGCCGCGCAGATCCGCACCCTGTCCGCCGGCGGCAGCCCGATCAGCCCCATCATCGCCCGGCGCATCCTGGACCGCATGCGGCGCGGCGAGGACGGCGCCCCCGCGCCGCAGCCGGCCGCGCCCGAGCCGCCGGGCGAGCGGCTTTCGCCGCGGGAAAGCAGCGTGCTGGCCTACGTGACGCAGGGCTATACCTATGAAGAGATCGCCGCCAGGATGGGCGTGTCGCGCCACACCGTGCTGACTTTCGTGCGGCGCATCTACGTGAAGTTCGCGGTCAATTCCAAGATGGCGGCCGTCGCCGAAGCCCGGCGCCGGGGCTACCGTGTGGATTGAGCGCGCCGCCCTCGCGTTCTGCCTGGCCGGCGCAGGCGCCGCCGCGGCTGCGCCCGCGCCCACGGCCGCGCCTGCGCCCACGGCCACGCCCGCATCCCCGCTGCATTACACCGCCGCCCAGTTCGCGTTGACCGAAGGGGGCAGCTTCCAGCCGCCCGCCCTGGCGCTGGACCCGGCGCGCATGCCGCAGCCGGGCCAGTGGCGCGACACGCCGCTGCCCTACGTGGCCGGCCGCGCGCTGCCGGCCGCGCAGCCCGGGCAGGCCGGCGACATCGTCACCTCGTGGCTGCGCATCCGGCCCGAGCCGCATGCCGGCCTGGACGGGCCGGCCTATCTGTACCTGCCGCGCTGGCAGACGATAGGCCGCATCGCCGTCTATGCCGACGGCCGGCGCGTCTACCGCAGCGACGGCGGGCCGGTCTGGAACGGCTTCAACCACCCGCTGTGGGTGGAGCTGGACCCGGCCGGCGCGCTGCCGCGCGAGATCGTCATCCGCCTGGACCACCTGCGCGCGGCCGGCGCCGCCCTGTCCACCGCCTGGGTCGGCAGCCGGGACGACCTGCTGTGGCGCGCCAGGGCGCGCGAGTGGCTGCAGGCCAAGGTGCCGGAGGTGTCCAGCGCCGCCTTCCTGCTGCTGGGCTTCTTCTCGCTGCTGGTCTGGCTGCGGCGCCGGGCCGAGAGCATCTACGGGTTGTTCTTCGCCTGTGCGGCGCTGTCCTATCTGCGCTGCCTGCACTATTACGTCGGCCTGTCGCCGCTGCCCATCCCCGAGCCCTGGTTCGGCTGGATGACGGTCAATTCCCTGGGTTGGCTGGTCATCGCCGTCTACGTGTTCGTGTTCCGCCTGCACGACTGGCGCTTTCCCCGCGTCGAGCGCTGGAGCGCCGCGGGCATGGCGGTGGCCACGCTGTCGACCATCCCCCCCGTCGTCGCCTATCCGGTGTTCGCCCTGCTGGCGCCGCTGTCCTACCTGGCCATTCTTGCGCTGACCGTGCTGCTGAGCGTGCTGGCCTGCCGCCTGGCGTGGCGCAGGCGATCCGCCGAAGGCGCCATCCTGTCGGGCTGGTGCGCGCTGAACGTGCCCTTCGCGGTCTACGACTGGCTGCTGCAGAACTACCGCATCGACATCGAGAACCTGTACCTGCTGCCCTATACGGCGATAGGCACCTCGATGCTGTTCATGGTCATCGTCTACCGGCGCTACCTGGGCGCCATCGAAACCGTGGCGCGGGTCAACCAGGGCCTGGAGGAGCGCCTGAAGGTCCGCGAGCAGGCCCTGGCCGAGAGCTACGAGCGCCTGCGCGAGGCCGAGCGCAGCGAGATCCTGCACCAGGAGCGCCAGCGCCTGATCTCCGACATGCACGACGGCATGGGGTCCGCCCTGGTCAGCGCGCTGGCCGTGGTCGAGAAGGGCCGGGCCGATGCGCGCGAGATCGCGCAGATCCTGCGCGAATGCCTGGACGACCTCAAGCTGGCCATCGACTCGCTGGAATTCCAGCGCGGCGACCTGCTGCTGCTGCTGGCCACGCTGCGCTACCGGCTGGCGTCCCGGCTGCGGCAGGCGGGCATCGCCCTGCAGTGGCAGGCCGACCCGGTGCCGGCGCTGGATTGGCTGACGCCGGGCCATGCCCTGCAGGTGCTGCGCGTCCTCCAGGAGGCTTTCGCCAACGTCATCAAGCATGCCGGGGCCAGCACGGTCCGGGTGTCGATCGGCGTGCACGGCCAGGGCTGCGCCATCCTGATCGAGGACGACGGCGGCGGTTTCGACGTGGGCCGTCCCAGCCCGGCGGGCAGGGGCATGGCCAGCATCCGGCACCGCACGGCCCGCCTGGGCGGGCGCTGCGAGTGGTCCGCGGGGGCGCGGCAGGGCACGTGCTTCCGGTTCTGGCTGCCGTTCGAGGGGGGCGGGGCGGTTTCCTGACGTTCGGCGCCTATCCCGCCGCACCCCCCGCCGCAGCGCTTCCCGCCCGCGCATTGAGCAGCCTGCGCAGCGTGCGCGGATGCACGCAGTAGTGCTCGGCCAGGTCCTTGAGCGGGCAGTTATCGCGCAGGGCCCGCACGGCTTCCGCGCGCTGCTCGTCGGTCAGCGAGGCGCGGCGGCCCACGTTCAGGCCGCGCGCGCGGGCGGCGGCCATGCCGGCGCGGGTGCGCTCGCTGATCAGCGAGCGCTCGAATTCGGCCAGCGCGGCCATCACGTGGAACAGCAGCCGCCCGCCGGGCGAATCCGTGTCGATGTTCTCGGTGAGCGACACGAAATGGATGTCGCGCTGGCCCAGCGTATCGATCAGGTCCACCAGGGCGCGCAGCGAACGACCCAGCCGGTCCAGGCGCCAGACCACCAGCGTTTCGCCCGGCCTGAGCCGGCGCAGCAGGGCGTCCAGGCCGGGGCGCGACGGGCGCAGCCCCGATACGCCGCGGTCGGTGAAGATGCGGCGGCAGTCGGCCCGCTTGAGTGCGGCGATCTGCAGGTCCAGGTTCTGGTCGTCGGTCGAAACGCGGGCGTATCCTATTTTTGTCATGGCGCTCAGGGTTGGCCGGAGACAGCCTCGCCGAGGCGGGACCGTCCCCAGGCATCGTTCATCTGGGACGCACAGGCCGGCCGGCCTGCGCGGGCCAGATGATAAGATTTGATACGATTGGAGAGATTCAATCGGACGCCAACGCCTGTACCGGCAGGCCGTCCGGCTCCTCCAGGCCCTCGCCCCGCCTTGCCGGCAACCTGCCCGGCTCCTGCGGCAACCCGGCCGGCCGCCCGGGCAGCCCTGCAGATCCGCCTCCACAGCCCTCGTCCAGGCATCCCGACTGCCGCAGCAGGCGCTGCAGCGTGCGCGGATGCACGCAGTAGCGCCCGGCCACTTCGGCCAGGCTTTGCGTGCGCAGGGCCAGCCAGGCCTCGCGGCATTGCGCTTCGCTCAGCGAGGCGCGCCGGCCGATGGGGCGGCCGCGGGCGCGCGCGGCCGCCATGCCGGCGCGCGTGCGTTCGCTGATCAGCGAACGCTCGAACTGCGCCAGCGCGGCCATCATGTGGAAGACCAGGGTGCCGCCGGACGAGGCGGTGTTGATCGATTCGGTCAGCGACAGGAAGTCGACGCCGCGGCAGCCCAGCTGGTCGATCAGCTCCACCAGGTGCAGCAGCGAGCGCCCCAGGCGGTCCAGCCGCCAGACGACCAGCGTGTCGCCCGGCTGCAGGGCGCGCAGCGCCTCGCTCAGCCCGGGCCGGGCGAAGGTGGCGCCGGAGTATCCCTGGTCCGAAAACACGGTATCGCAATCGGCCTTGCGCAGCGCAACCAGCTGCGATGCGAGATTCTGGTCGTCCGTCGAGACGCGTGCATATCCAATCTTCATGGGAGTAAAGCCTTTCCGGGCTCGCGCCGTGACTGGGAAAGGCCCGAACCCGTTGGAGTGCGCGGCGCCCTCGTTGACAGAAGGGGTCCCTTGTGTCTGCCTCGTTTTCGCCGATGGGCCGCGCCGGGGCGGGAGGCGCCCGGGGAAGGCGGCAGGCCGAAGGCGGGCGTTTCCTGTAGCAGGCAGAGACATAAATGACAGGAACGCAATAAGGGGTTTCTGTTAGCGTCCCATCGTGACACAAAGGACCCCTTGTGTCCCATGGCTGCTGCCCGGGCGGATGCGGTGAACATGCCCGGCCGGCCGCCCGAAGCCCGCTTCCCTTTCCCCGGGGAGGATGCCGCCCCGCGGCAGGAAGCGCTCGTGGCGGCCGCGCCGGCGCAGCAGCCCGACGAAGTGCTGGCCGACGCTTTTCACCAGCACCTGTCGGCCGGCCGGCTGGCGCTGGCCTTCCAGCCCATCGTCGCCAGCCGCGACAGCGGCCGGCAGCTCTACCACGAAGCGCTGGTGCGCATCGCCAGCGTCTGCGCCGACGGGCCGGTGCTGGCGCCCGGCGCCTTCATCCAGGCCATGGAGCGGATAGGGCGCATGCGCCATTTCGACCGCTGCGTGGTCGCCTCGGCCGTCGGCATCCTGGCGAGCCAGCCCGCGCTGCGCCTGGGCTGCAACATCTCCGCCCAGAGCGTGGTGGCCGACTCGTGGTGGGAGCCGGTGTTCGAGACCCTGGCCGGGCAGCCCGGCGTCGCCGCCCGGCTGGTGGTCGAGATCACCGAAAGCGCCATGCTTGCCGACATCCCCGCCGCGCTCGCTTTCGTCGGCCAGCTGCGCGCGCTGGGCTGCCGCATCGCCGTGGACGACTTCGGCACGGGCTACAGCACGCTGGACTTCTGCCTGCGCGCCGGGCCCGACATCATCAAGGTCGACCGCGGCTACCTGCGGCGCGGGCAGGCCAGCCGCGCCGGCCGCCGGCTGCTCGGCGACCTGGTGCGCCTGTGCGCGTCGCTGGCGCCGGAGGTGGTGATCGAGGGCGTGGAAAGCGGCATGGACCTGGCGCTGGCCGCCGACTCCGGGGCGGCCTGGGTGCAGGGCCACTTCATCGCCTGGCCGCGCATCGCGCCGGACTGGCACGACGGCGTTCCCTTCGCGGTCGCCGAGACGGGCTTTCCGCCGGGCCTGTCGCCCTAGGCCGCAGCGGCAGCGGCCGGCATTGCGGTACAGTCTCTGCCCATGAAGATCGCCACCTACAACATCAACGGCATCGGCGCCCGCCTGCCGGTCCTGCTGCGCTGGCTGGAGCAGGCCAGGCCCGACGTGGCCTGCCTGCAGGAACTGAAGGCGCCGCAGGAAAAATTCCCCATCGACGCCATCCGCGAGGCCGGCTACGGCGCCGTCTGGCACGGCCAGAAGAGCTGGAACGGCGTGGCCATCCTGGCGCGCGGCGCCGACCCCGTGGAAACCGGCCGCGGCCTGCCGGGCGACCCCGAGGACGCGCAGAGCCGCTACATCGAGGCCGAGGTCGCCGGCCTGACCGTCGGCTGCCTCTACCTGCCCAACGGCAACCCGGCGCCGGGTCCCAAGTTCGACTACAAGCTGCGCTGGTTCCAGCGCCTGGCCGAATACGCCGCCGGCCTGCTCGCGCGCGGCGGGCCGGTGGTGCTGGCCGGCGACTACAACGTCATCCCGACCGAGCTGGACGCCTACAAGCCCGAGCGCTGGGTGAACGACGCGCTGTTCCGCCCGGAAAGCCGCCAGGCCTTCCACGACCTGGCCGCTCAGGGCTGGACCGACGCGCTGCGCACGCTGCACCCGGACGTGCGGCTCTACACCTACTGGGATTACTTCCGCAACGCCTACGCCCGCGACGCGGGCATACGCATCGACCACCTGCTGCTCAGCCCGGCCCTGGCCGGACGCCTGGCCGCGGCCGGCGTGGACCGCGACGTGCGCGGCTGGGAAAAGACCAGCGACCACGCGCCGACCTGGATAGAGCTGAAGGACTAGGGCCCGCCGGCAGGGCCGGCGTCGGCGCGCGGCTCGGCCAGCCAGTTCTTGATGTAGCTGGCCGCATAGCCCTGGAAGGTATAGGCGATGCGCCGCCTGGCCAGGCTCTTGAGCGTGGCGAAGATGATCTGCAGCGGCGTGTGCGGCTCGGCCATGGGCAGGTGCGCGACGCGCGTGCCGTCGTACGTCGTCGACGTGTAGGGCTGCAGCGACAGCAGCGCGTAGCCCAGGCCGTTGCCCACGAAGGTGCGGATGGTCTCGAAGGAGCTGGAGCGGAAGGCGATGCGCGGCGTCAGGCCGGCGCCGTGGAAAAGGGACAGGAAGTATTCCCGCGTATAGGGCAGGTCCATCAGGGCGAAGGGCTCATGGGCCAGGCTGGCCAGCGGCACCGGCCCGCCCTGCGCCAGCGGGTGGCCGGCGGGCAGGACGATCCTGGCCGGCACCGAGGCCAGCGACACGCTTTCGAATTCGTCCGACATGCCGATGTCGAAGCTCAGCGCCACCTCGGCCGCGCCCGAGCGCAGGCTGCCCAGCACGTCCTCCTGGTCGCCCATCGTGGTCTGGATGGAGATGTTGGGGTACATGCGGTTGAAGCCGGCGACCAGGCCCGACAGCAGCACCGGCGCCAGGTTGGTGAAGCAGGCCAGGGACAGCCGGCCTTCCATGGGGCTGCCCAGCGCGCCGGCGATATTGCGGAAGTCGTCGGCGTGCGACAGCAGGCCCTTGGCCTCCAGCGCCAGCACCTGGCCGTAGGACGTGACGGCCATGCCCTTGGCGGGCTTGCGCACGAACAGCGGGATGCCGATGGCGTCCTCCAGTTCCTGCACGGTGGCCGAGACGGCGCCCGGGCTGCGGCCCAGCCGCTGGGCCGCGGCGGTGATGCTGCCTAGCTCGCCGACGGTGACGAAGGTGCGCAGCGCGCGCAGGGAAAAGTCTTTCAATTTTTCCAAACCTATTGCAGAAGAAATTCTGCATTTCCAAATTATTGCCCAACTCTTACCATTGCTCAACGTCCTACATCGTTTCGAGCCATGCCATGCCGACCAAGCCGTATCCCCCCGGACCCCGCAAATTCACCGTAGCCGCCGCACACGCCTCGGCGCCGCCGCTGGACCGGGAGGCCGGCGTGGCCAAGGCCTGCGAACTGATCGCCCAGGCCGCCCGGGGCGGGGCCCGGCTGGTCGTGTTCCCGGAATCGTTCATCCCGGGCTTCCCGGTCTGGAGCGGGATCGCCGCGCCCATCGACAGCCACCAGTTGTTCCGGCGCTTCGCCGCCCATGCCCTGCGCACCGACGAAAGGCCTTTCCTGGACCTGCTGGAGGCCTGCGCGCGCTACCGCATCCACGCCAGCATCGGCTTCAGCGAAGTGGCCGGCCGCAGCCCGGGCCGCCTCTGGAACAGCCAGGCGCTGATTTCCGACCGGGGCGAACTGCTGAACGTGCACCGCAAGCTGGTGCCCACCTTCTACGAGCAACTGGTCTGGGACCGCGGCGACGCGGCCGGCCTGCGCGTGGTCGATACCGCCATCGGCCGCGTGGGCGGCCTGATCTGCGGGGAGAACAACAACCCGCTGTCGCGCTACGTCATGATGGGCGAGGGCGAGGAAATCCACTGCGCCTGCTACCCCGCCATCTGGCCCTACCGCAATCCCACCACCAGCCGGCCCTACGATCTGCGCGACGCGATCCGCTTCCGCGCGGCCGCGCACAGTTTCGAGGCCAAGGTCTACACCATCGTCGCCGCCGGCGTGGTGGACGACGCGCTGATCGAGGTCTTCAGCGAGGGAGATCCCGACAGGGCGGCGCTGCTGCGCGCCTGCCCGCCGGCGTGCTCGATGATCCTCGGCCCCAACGGCGACCTGATTTCCGAGGTCGCGCAGGACGAGGAAACCATCGTGTACGCGGAAGCCGACCTCGACGCCATCGTCGACTACAAGCGCCACCACGACATGGCGGGCTATTACTGCCGCAGCGACATCTACCGGCTGTCCGTGGTGCGCGAGCGCGCCGAGGCGCTGGACGCCGATGCGCCCGCCGCCGCGGGCGAGCCGCTGCGCGCGGCGGAAGACGCGGCCGCGCGCGCCGACGTCCACGCCGCGTGAGCCCTTTCCCATTCCCCGTTTCCGATAGAGGCAATCCCATGAATCTCAAATCCGTGCTGAGCGCCTGCGGCCTGGCCGCGGCCGTTTCCTGGAACCCCCTCGCGCAGGCGGCCGGCTACGGCAAGCCCGGCGAGCCCATCGCCATGACGGTCGGCTTTCCCTGCTGCTACGCCGCGACCTGGTCCGGCTACGTCATGAAGGAAAAGGAGCTGTGGAAGAAGTACCTGCCCGCCGGCTCCGAGATTTCCTACAACATCCCCATTGCCGGCCCGCCCATCGTCAACGGCATGCTGGCCGACAAGATCCAGGTGGGCTACCTGGGCGACACCGCCGCGATTGCGCTGGCGACCAAGAACCAGGTCGCCGACGTGCGCCTGGTGGCCACGTTGGCGCTGGCCACCGACCAGTGCAACGTCCTGCTGGTGCGCCCGGACGCGCCGGCGTTCGATTCGCCCCAGGCCGCGGCCAAGTGGCTGGACGGCAAGGAGATGGCCGCGCCGCGCGGCACCTGCGCCGACCGCTTCGCGCAGGACATGCTCAAGCGCGAGGGCGCCAAGCCCGCCTCCAACCTGAACCAGACCATCGAAGTCATCACCAGCAACTTCAAGGCCAAAAAAATAGACGCGGCCGTGATCTGGGAGCCGGTCGCCTCGCAGGCGGTCAACGCCGGCATCGCGCGGCGCGCGGCCTCCGGCGCGAACTTCGACGTCAAGGACGCGGCCTTCCTGGTGATGCGCCACGACCTGATGCAGGCGCGCCCGGACGTGGCCAAGGCCTGGCTGCAGGCCGAGCTCGACGCGCAGCTGTTCATGTCCGACCCGGCCAACGCCGACGCGGTGATCGACATGGTCAACAAGAACGTGCCCTCGTTCTCGCGCGAGGACCTGCGCAGCGCCATCTACAAGCGCTATCCCGCCCAGGAAGGCGGCGCCGAGGTGCGCCTGAGCCAGCCCTTCGTCTTCACGCCCGAAGTGCGCGCGCTGCTGGCCGACCAGACGACCTTCCTGCATTCGGTCAAGGGCATCGCCGTCACGCAGCTGCGCGAGGAGGCGGTCGACGACGCCATCGCCGGCGAGGTCCTGAAGGAGCGCGGGCTGTCCTCGCCGGTCGGCCAGGTGACGGGCCGGTGAGGACGCGGGCGCATCGGGAGCGGTTCCATGGCAAGGGATAGGAACGATCCGACCGCCTTCGGCCTGGCCTCGGCCAGGCTGGCCGGGATGCTGCGCAGCCTGGGCTGGGTGGCTGCCGGGCTCGCGCTGGCGCTGCTGTTCTGGTTCCTGACGGTCGACGTCATGGCGCTGCCGCGCTTTCGCAACCTGCCGCGGTTGGCCGAGGTATTGAGCGAATGGGCCAGCACGCAGCCGGTCTACGGGCTGTCCATCCACACCCGGGAATACTACGAGCATATCGCCTACAGCCTGGCGCGCGTGCTGGCCGCCTTCGGCCTGGCCACGCTGCTGGGCGTGCCGCTGGGCCTGGCGATGGGGACGTCGCGGCGCGTGCGCGAGTACGTCTTTCCCCTTTTCGAGATCCTGCGCCCCATACCGCCGCTGGCCTGGGTGCCGCTGGCCATCCTGATGTTCCGCGGCACCGAGACGCCCATCGTCTTCCTGACCTTCCTGGCCTCGTTCTACGCCACGACCCTGAACACCATGCTGGGCGTGCAGTCCATCGACGCCTCGCTGATCCGCGCCGCCAAGTGCCTGGGCGCCGGGCCGTGGACGATGTTCCGGCGCATCATCCTGCCGGGCACGCTGCCGGCCATCTTCGGCGGGCTGCAGTTGTCGGTGGGCGTGGCGTGGTTCTCGCTGGTGGCCGCCGAAATGGTCTCGGGCGAATACGGGCTGGGCTACATCATCAATACCGGGTATTCCATGGCCACCTATCCAACCATCTTCATCGGCATGTTCACGCTGGGCATCGTGGGCTTCGCCACTTCCGCGGCCATCCGCGGCGTCGAGCGCGCGCTCACGCAGTGGCGCCGGACCTCTCTGGGCGAGCAGGCGTGACGGCGGGCGGCGCAGGCGCGGCGCGCGGCCGGCTCGTCATCGAGAATGCCGTGAAGGCCTACGACACGCCGGCCGGCCCGGCGCTGGCGGTGGACAACTGCTCGCTGTCGGTCGAGCCCGGCGAGATCTGCATGATCGTGGGCCCGTCCGGCTGCGGCAAGACCACGCTGCTGAACGCCGTGGCGGGCTTCCACGACCTGAGCTCCGGCCGCATCGCGCTCGACGGCGTGGAGATCGCGGGCGAGGGCGTGCAGGCCGAGCCGGGGCCCGACCGCGTCGTGGTCTTCCAGAACGGCGCCCTGTTCCCCTGGATGACCGCCCTGGACAACGTCATGTTCGGGCCGCTGGCGCAGGGCGCGCTCGGCCCGGCGCAGGCGCGCGACAAGGCCCGCGCGATGATGGCCGACGCCGGCCTGGCCGATGCGCAGGACATGTACCCGGCGCAGATGTCGTCCGGCATCAGGCGGCGCGTGGAGATCGTGCGCGCCATGATGAACGACCCCGCCATCCTGCTGCTGGACGAGCCCTACCGCGCCATGGACAGCCTGACCCGCGCCATGATGCACGAGGCGCTGCTGGAAATGCACGCGCGCCGGCCCGTGACCATCCTGTTCATCACCCACGACCTGGAGGAGGCCGTCTTCCTGGGCCACCGCATCGTGGTCATGTCGGCCCGGCCGTGCCGGCCGACGCTGGAGCTGGACATAGACATGCCTTTTCCCCGCAAGTACGCCATGACCGCCGGCGACGCCTACCGCGGCTATGTCCAGGCCGCGCTGGAGGCGGTGCACGTGGAGGCCGTCAAGTCCTTCGCGGCGGGCGAGAAGGAGGCGGCATGAGCGGCGCCCTCTCCGCCATGGGCCCGCGCCGCGCGCGCCCGGCCCGGCGTGCCGGCCCGTCGCAGGCCGGCCGGCGCGCGGCGACTTCCATCGCCGTCTTCCTGCTGCTGGGCGAGCTGATCGCGCGCGCGCCGGCGCTGTTCGGCGTCGAGGTGCCCGTGCTGGGCGTGCTGCCCGCGCCCAGCGGCGTCGTGGCCGAGGCGCTGCGCGAGCTGTCCGACCCCGCCTACTGGCAATCGTGGTACCTGAGCTTCCTGCGGGTCGCGGGCGGCTTCCTGGCGGCCCTGGCGCTGGGCGTGCCGCTGGGCCTGCTGCTGGCCACCCGGCGGTCGTTCCGCAACGTCGTCTTCCCGGTGTTCGAGGTGCTGCGCCCCATCCCGCCCATCGCCTGGGTGCCGGCCGCCATCATCTTCTGGCCCACCCAGGAGCTGTCCATCGTCTTCGTCATCTTCCTGGGGGCGTTCTACACCATCACCTTCAGCACCTACCACGGCGCGCGCCAGGTCGACCCGGCGCTCGTCCAGTCGGCCCGCTCGATGGGCTCCGGCCAGTGGCGCGTCCTGTGGCGCGTGGTGCTGCCGGCGGCCATGCCGGGCATCGTCACCGGCGCGGCCATCGGCATGGGCATCACCTGGGAAGTCGTGGTCGCGGCCGAACTCATCTCGGGCGGCAGCGGCGGCTCGGGCGGCGGGCTGGGGCATTTCATGTGGGACGCCTACCTGGCCAACAACCACGAGCGCATCGTCGTCGCCATGATCTCCATCGGCCTGGCCGGCTATCTGTCCAGCACCCTGCTGCGCAGGGCCGGCCGCCTGCTGGCGCCCTGGCAGCCCCTCAAATAGGAAGATAGGAAGCCGCAGCATGGTTGTGCAGCAAGAATCCCCCGCCGCGCCGGCCGCAGGCGCAGGCCGCATGGAAGTGGCCGCCCTCTGGCACGGCCACCTCCTGCCCGGCGGCCGGCGCTTCCCGGTCATCGCCGACTGCAATTTCGCGCTGCGGCCGGGCGAACTGACCGTCATGATCGGTCCTTCGGGCTGCGGCAAGAGCACCCTGGCCAGGCTGCTGGCCGGCTACGGCCGGCCCGACGAGGGGCGCATTCGCATGGACGGCCGGCACGTCGACGGCCCGGGCAAGGACCGCCTGATGGTCTTCCAGGAAAGCGCGCTGTTCCCGTGGCTGACGACCCGGGACAACGCGGAGTTCGGCCTGCGCGAGCGCCGCGTCCTGGACGGGCCCGCGCGCAGCCGCGCCGCCGCCCTGCTGGACAGGGTGGGGCTGGGCCGCTTCCTGGCCAAGTACCCGGCGGCGCTGTCCGGCGGCATGCAGCGGCGCCTGGAGATGGTCCGCGCGCTGGTCAACGACCCGGCGCTGTTCATCCTGGACGAGCCCTTCCGCGGCCTGGACGCCATGACGCGCACCCTGATGCAGGAGCACTTCGCCGGCATGTTCGAGGAAGGCCGGCGCACGGCGCTGTTCATCACCTCCGACATCGACGAGGCCCTGTTGCTGGCCGACCGCATCCTGGTCATGACGGCCCGGCCCATGCGCGTGGCCGCCGACCTGGCCGTGGACATCCCCCGCCCGCGCACCCTGGCCACCCTGTTCGAGGACGAGCGCGCCAACGGCCTGCGCAAGGCCATCATGGAAATGCTGTACGCCGAGGCGGCCAGGAGCTTCGGCGCCAGGGCGCAGTCGTCCGACCTGGCCGCCGCCATGCACGGGACGCCCCGGCCGTGACGGCCGGCGCTCTCGCAGGCTGGGGCGGACTGCTGCAGCACCCGGGCTGGATCGCCGCCGCCGCGGCGGCGGTGTTCGCCTCGGGCGTGCTGCGCGGCTTCAGCGGCTTCGGGTCGTCGCTGTTTTCCGTGCCCATCCTGTCGCTGATGTTCGCGCCGGCCGCGGTCGCGCCCGTGATGATGGGCGTGCAGTTCCTGACCGGCCTGCAGACCCTGCGTAGCGACCGCCGCGCCATCGCCTGGCCCAGCGTCGTCCCGCTGGCCGCGGCCGGCAGCCTGGCGGCGGTCGGCGGCGCCGGCTTCCTGGTCTCGATCAGCGCCGACTTCGCGCGGCTGCTGATGGGGCTGGTTGTGCTGGCGACCGTCGCCGTGCTGATGTCGGGCTGGCGCTATGCGCGCATGCCCCGCATGGGCCTGAGCGCCGGCGTGGGGGCGGCGTCGGGCCTGCTCAACGGCTTCGCCGCGATGGGCGGTCCACCCCTGGTGGTGTATTTCCTGGGCGGCCCATTCGCGCCGGCCACGGCCCGCGCCAGCATGACCTTCGTCTTCATGGTCCAGGGCCTGGTCTCGCTGGGCAGCCTGGCCGTGCTGGGCGCCGTCTCGCGCGGCACGCTGCTGGCCGTGGCGGCGGTGTTCCCGCTGATGGGGCTGGGCACCGCCGTGGGCACGGCGCTGTTCAGGCGCTGGGGCGCTTCCCACTACCGCCGGGCCTGCACCGGCACGCTGCTGCTGCTGGCCCTGAGCCTGATCGCCCGGTCCGTCTGGGCCTTGTAGGGGGCTCGTGGAGGCCCTGCAGAAGCCCTGTAGAAGCCCGGCCGGCGGCGGCCGGCATGCCACGCGGCCGCGCGAGGCCGTCCTGCTTACGAGGGAAACTTTCATGACCGACACCGTCTTCGTCACCGGGGCCACTTCGGGCTTCGGCGCCGCCATCGCGCGCCGCTTCGCGCAGCGCGGCTGGAACGTCGTCGCCACCGGGCGGCGCGCCGAGCGCCTGCAGGCGCTGGCCGACGAGCTGGGCCCCGGCCTGCTGCCGCTGGCCGTCGACGTGCGCGACCGCGAGGCGATGCGCACGGCCGTCGAGGGGCTGCCCGCCAGCCACGCCGGCCTGCGCGCCCTGGTGAACAACGCCGGCCTGGCGCTGGGCACCAAGCCCGCCCAGGCCTGCTCGCTGGACGACTGGGACACCATGGTCGACACCAACATCAAGGGCCTGCTGTACGCCACCCGCCTGCTGCTGCCGCGCCTGATCGCGCACGGCCCGGGCGCCGGCATCGTCAACCTGGGCTCGATCGCCGGCAACTGGCCCTATCCCGGCAGCCATGTGTACGGCGCCAGCAAGGCCTTCGTGCGGCAGTTCTCGCTGAACCTGCGCTGCGACCTGCTGGGCACCGGCGTGCGTGTGACCGACCTTGAGCCGGGCATGAGCGAGAGCGAGTTCTCCCTGGTGCGCTTCGGCGGCGACCGGGCGCGCGCCGGCGACGTCTATCGCGGCGTGCAGCCGCTCGCGCCCGAGGATATCGCCGAGACCGTGCACTGGATACTGGACCGGCCCGCGCACGTGAACGTCAACAGCCTGGAGATCATGCCGGTGCAGCAAGCCTGGGGGAGCTTCGCCGTGCAGCGGGGGTGAGCGGGGCGGGCGGGGCCGGCCCGCTGCGCCGGCGGCCGGGCATGAGCCTGGGCATGCGTGCCCCGCCCAGAGCCGCCTGTCAGGCCTAGCGCGGCGTCCGCAGAAGCGTTACCAGATCGTCGGCCGGCATCACGTCCGCGTACTTGCTCGCCATGTCGAACAGGTTCACCGCATGGGATATCTGCGATCGATCGTAGACGGCGTCCTGCGGCACCACCACCTTGTAGTTCAGCGCGCAGGCATCTACTACGGTGGCCCGGACGCAGCCGCTCGTCGTGCATCCCGTCACCACCACCGTGTCCACGCCCAGGCCCACCAGATAGCTCGCCAGGGACGTCCCATGGAAGGCGCTCGCCTGGTGCTTCGGGATCTGGATGTCGCCTTCCCGCGGGCGCACTTGCTCGACGAAATCGTAGTCGGGGGCCGATACGTCCATGACGCCGGGAACCTTGGCTTCGAACTGGCCGCGGTCGTGCGCGCGCTTGGGCGCGACGTGCGGGTACAGGACCGGGGCGCCGATTCCCCGGAAGGTCTCCAGCAGCCGGGCGATGTGCGGGACCGCGCGCCAGCCGTACTCGCCGCAGCTGGTCGGCATGGTCTTGATGGCCTGCGCGATGGGCGCCGGCCGATAGCCCATCGACCGGTATTGCACGTCGATCACCAGCAGCGCCGGACGCCGGCCGATCCCGGTCGGCGCGCCCCAGCCCGCCTTGCGGTATATGTCCAATTCCTCGGCGGGGATGATGCCGTCCCAGGGACGCGGGCGTTGCTCCAGAACCTCGCTCATGATGTCAGATCTCCACGGACGTCGCGTCGTACTGCAGCAGCCAGTCGTAGCGTGCGCGGACGGCGTCCGGCGACCAGTTCTCGTCGATGTAGGGCCACGCCGTCCCGCTGTCCGCCAGGGCGGGGCTGTGGAATATGCCGAACATGTTCAGGGATTCCGCCTTGGTGCGGTTCGCGCGCTCCACGCGCGCGCGGTCGTATCGCTGCAGCGCTTCGGGTATGTCGTCCGCGCCTTGCTCCAGGCAGCGGGCAAGCACGCAGGCGTCCTCCATCGTCAGGTTGACGCCCATTCCGAGATACGGCGTCATCGAATGGCAGGCGTCTCCCACCAGGGTCACCCGCCCCCGGGACCAGGCCTGCAGGGGATCGCGGACGAACAGGCCCCAGCGGAACAGGTTCTCCGAGCCGGCGAACAGGTCGATGATGTCCTGGTGCCAGCCCTCGAAGTCCTTCAGCGCCTCGGCCAGGTCGCCTTTCTCCGACCACGATTCGGTATGCCAGGTATCGCTGTCGACCTGAGCGGAAAAGCTGACGAACAGCTCGCCGTTGCGCTGGACGGGGTACGTCGTGACGTGCGCGGTGGGCCCGACCCAGGTGGAGGCCAGCGGCTCGCGGTGCTGCGGCTTGAGCTTGTCCATGGGCGCCAGGCCGCGCCAGGCGAGCGCACCGGTGTAGCGCGCCGGCGCGGGTCCGAACAGGGACTGGCGAACCCGGGAGTGCGCGCCGTCGCAACCCACGACCACGTCGGCCTCGACGCGGCTGCCGTCGTCGAACAGCAGGCGGGCGCGTCCGTCGACGGTTTCCGCGCCGACCGAGCGCACGCCGAAATGCACCGCGTCCGGCTTGATCGCCACGACGGCCTCGTACAGCACGCGCTGCAGCTCCGCGCGCAGCACCTGGATCAGCGTGTGGTCCGCCTTGGACGCATCGCCGCCCCGGTTGTAGACGGATTTGCCCTCGCCGGTTTTCCAGTACCTGATCAGGCGGTCCTGCGGCGGCAGGTTGATGTGTTCGAGCTTCTCCTTCAGCCCCAGCGCCGCCATGACCTTCGCGCCGTTGGCCGAGATCCACAGGCCCGCGCCCACTTCGCGCAGCTCCGGCGACTGCTCGTAGACGTCGACGTCGAAGCCCTTCTTCAGCAACGCGAGCGCAAGGGTCAATCCTCCCATCCCGGCGCCCGCGATGACCGCATGTGCGCGAGGGCGGATGTGATTGGGGTCGGACATGGGTTCTCCTACTGGTAACTGGATGGGTTGTGGATGAGGTCCATGACGGCCTCGATAATCTTCACGTAGCCGGTGCACCGGCAGATATTGCCGCGCAGGTAGTGGCGCACGTCGGCCTCCGACGGCGCGCCATGGCGCGCCAGCATCGCCTTGACCGCGAGGATCATGCCGGGCGTGCAGAACCCGCATTGCAGGGCGCCATGCGCGATGAAGGCGCGCTGGACGGGGTCCAGCCGCTTGCCTTCGGCCAGGCCCTCGATGGTGGTGACTTCCCGCCCGTGCGCATCGGCGCACAGCGTGGTGCAGCTGGAGGCCGGGTTGCCGTCCACGAGCACGGTGCACGCGCCGCAGACCTGCACGTCGCAGGACCGCTTGGTGCCCGTCAAGCGCAGCCGGTCGCGCAGCACGTCGATCAGCATCTCGCACGGCTCCACGTCGACGGACGCGGGCGCGCCGTTGAGCTTGAAATCGACGCGCATCATGGGAAATTCGGATTCGGTCTGGCTCATGGCAGGCACGCTTTGATGGCCCGTTCGGCAAGAACGGATACGAGGTGGCGCTTGTAATCGGCGCCGCCGTGCAGGTCGTCGTGGGCGTCGATCGCTTGCGCATCGGCCCGGACCGCATCCCGCAGGCGGCCCCATGCGGCCTCGGCGGGAAGGCCGCCGTCGAGCTCGGCCGCGGCCTCTTCGGCGCGTGACAGGCGGGTGGGGCAGGCGGATATCGCGCCTGCCCACAGGCTCAGGCGCTGCGCGTTGTCGGTGGACCAGACGGCGGCCACGCCGACTGCCGGCCGTTCGGTGTGGCCGAAAGACCGGTAGGCGGATCGCGTGCCCGCCGACTGCGGCGCGATTTCTATCGAGGCCAGGATTTCGTCGTCCGCGCGCGCCGTCGTGAATTCGCCCAGGTGGAAATCCCGGGATGGGATCTCCCGCTCGCCATCGGGGCCGAGCAGGACCACCCAGGCGTCCAGGGCACAGAGCAGGGTCGGCGCATCCGCATGCGGCTCGGCAAAGCACAGCACGCCGCCCAGCGTGCCGGCGATCCGCACGCGGATGTTGGCGACGTGTTCGCTGAGCGCCGCGTATCCCGGCAGCGACTCGCGGATGATCGGATCGTTGGCGATCCTGTCGTGCGTGCTCAGCGACCCGATCGATATCGTGCCGTCGTCGCGCAGCCGCACGCCCTTGAGGGCCTCGATCTGCTTGAGGTCGATCACATGCTCGTAGTGCAGCACGTGTGCCTTCAGCGCGACCAGGAGTTCGGTGCCGCCGGCGTGGAAGGTGGCTGCATCGCCATGCTCGGCCTTGAGCCTGATGGCTTCGTCGAGGTCCGTGGGGCGATGCAGGAAGAATTTCCTGGCGCGCATCAGCCGCCTCGCCTGCCCAGGCTGGCGGCCACGCCCAGCAGGGGGGCGGCGAGCCACCACCAGGGCGACTGGCCGAGCGCCACCGCGCCGTGCGCCACGCCGACGGCGACCGCGACGTTGATGCCCAGCCGCGGCCAGAGGAAGACCAGTTCGGTCGTGCCGGCGCCCGGGGCGTTGCCGACCGGCGCGGCGGGCGGCGGCTCCCGCCGCTGCGCAGCGGCGCGCGGGGGCGGCGCTGCGTTGCGCGCGGACGGATCGGCGGCGCCCGCCGCTGTCGCGGCCGCCACGCCGGGCTGCGGGGCGGGCTGCGCTTGCGCCGGAAGGGTCGATTCGTCGTCCGCGGCGGGGCTGTCGTCCTCGGCGGGCCGGCTGCCGTCCAGATGGGACAGCTCGGCCCGCAGGCGCGCCTCGAACTCGGCGAACAACTGCTCCGAGCGTTTGCGCACGATCGGATAACCCAAGGAGGCGAGCCGCCCCGCGACCTGCATGCCGGCGCTGACGTCGAGCTTGCACAGGGCGTCCTCGCCGCCGCGCTGCTCTTGCAGGTCGACCACCATCCGCACGTCGATGGTGGTGCCGGTCGCCTTGTCGGCGCCCACCGCCTTCAGGCAGACCTGCCGCTCGATATCGTAGGAGTCGATCTCGATACGGGTCGGCACTTCCAGCTTGAAGGGGCCGATCTTCTGCCGCATGGTGGCGGAGAACGATTTGAGTTTCTCGACTTCCACGACGTTCTCGCAGCCCGGGATGAGCCCGGCCACCCGCTTTACGTCGAAGAAGATGGCCCACAATTGCGAGGCAGTCGCAGGCAATAGCGCATCGATTCTGAAGTCCATGGCGTAGGTGTTATTCGCTGGTTGGATTCTTGTCCCGCAACGCGCGCCAGACGCGTTCCGGGGTGAGCGGCAGCTCTTTGATCCTGATGCCCCACCCCTGGAACAGGGCATTGGCCACCGCGGGCGCCACGGGCAGGATCGCGCCTTCGCCGCCGCCGCGCGCGCCGAAGGGGCCGGGGCCGTCGCCGCTTTCTATCAAGGCGGTGCCGACGTGGTCGGGAACGTCTTCCATCGTCGGCACCTTGTAATCGAAGAGCGTCCCGTTCACGACCTGGCCGTCTTCGTAGAGGTATTCCTCGGACAAGGTATGGCCCAGGCCCATGACCATGGCGCCTTCATCCTGCCCCTCGGCCGCCTTGGGATTGATCACGTGGCCCAGGTCGGCGGCGCCGCCCGCGCGCAGGATCCGGATGGCGCCGGTGCCCTCGTCCAGCGCGATCTCGAATGCGCCCGCGCCCGTCTCCCAGAACAGGGGCTGGAGCCGGAAACTGCCGTCCTTCGTGTCCGGGTTCACGCGGCCCACGCCCAGGAACTCGCCGGCGGCCATGCCGTTGAAGCGCCGCAGCAGCTCCATGAAAGCGACGGGGCCGCCCGGCCCTTCGACCGCGCCCTCCACCAGCCTGTAGTCGTCCGCGGCGCCGCCCAGCACCTGGGCGGCGGTGTCGCGCAGCTGGCGCACGATGTCCTCGCAGGCCAATTGAACGGCCAGGCCGATGATGACCGTCGAGCGGCTGGCGCCCGTGCCCCAGTCGTAGGGCGCCTGCAGCGTGTCCGGCTGCGCGACGGCGATCACCCGCAGGGGCTGGTTCAGCGTCCTGGCGGCGATGATGCGCAGAACGCCGCGGCTGCCCTGGCCGATTTCGACCGTATTGGCCGAGACGTTCACGGAGCCGTCGGCCCGCAGCCGGACGATGGCGCCGCCGACGGGCATGATCCCCGGGTCGGTCGCTCCCACCGCGACGCCCAGTCCGCGGCGTCCCCGGTGCCGGGGCTGCGGCAGGCTGCGCAGCGTGTCCAGCGCCGCGCGCAGCGACCGCCGCATGTCGACGTCGATGGGGCGCAGGTCGTGCTTGATCGTCTGGCCTTTTTCCGCCAGGTTCATCATGCGGAATTCGATCGGGTCACGGCCCAGGGCGTCGGCGATGATGTCCATCTGCGACTCCGTGGCCCATACGGCCTGGGGGCCGCCTATCGACCGGAACGCCGCGCCGGGCACGGTGTTCGTATACACGCCCACGGCTTCGAGCCGGAGATTGGGTATGTGGTAGGGCCCGATCGCCCGGATCGCGGCCTTGACGGCGATCGCCGGCCCCGTGTCGGCGTAGGCGCCGCCATTGACGACCGCGCGCACCGACTTGGCGACGATTCTTCCGTGTTCGTCGACGGCCGTCTTGAGCGTCACTTCGGCGTCCAGGCGCCGGCAGGTCAGCATGGACTCGGCGATCGTCAGGCAGATGCGCACGGGCGCCCGCGCCTTCCACGACAGCGCCGCCACCAGGGGATCGATCTTCACCGAGGCCTTGCCGCCGAATCCGCCCCCGACGTAGGGCGAATGCACGCGCACGCAGGCCAGCGGCACCCCCAGGATCTCCGAACAGACACGCTGAACGGCGGTAGGCGTCTGGCCCCCGCTCCAGAGCTCCAGGGAGCCCGGTTGCCAGTGGGCAATGCAGACGTGGGGCTCCATGGCGTAGTGGAAGACCATGGGGAAGGTGAAGGTGTCCTCGAAAACCCGCGCCCCGCCCTGGAATACCCCGTCGACGTCGCCGCTTTCGTAGGACCACTGCTGGAACCGGTTGGTGCCCGGAACCGGCGCGCACTGGCCCCTGAAGTAGTAGTCCTTGAGGACGTCCATCTCTTCATGGACCAGCGCGGCTTCCGGCGCCAGCGCCTCCTGCGCGGTCGTCGAATGCGCAAGCGTCTCGTAGGCGACGACGATGGCCTCGACCGCCCTTTCCGCGGCGGCCTCGTCGACCGCGGCCACCGCGGCGACGGGATCGCCCACATAGCGCACCTTGTCCAGCGCGATCACCGGGCGGTCGCGCAAGGACAGGCCCCAGCGGATCTCGCTGCCCGGCAGGTCCTTGAGGTCGTCGCCCGTCAGGATGGCGACGACGCCGGGGATGGCCAGCGCCGCGCTCACGTCCAGCCGCGCGATGCGCGCGTGCGGCACGGTGCTGCGCAGGATCTTCCCGTGCAGCATGCCCGGCACCGTGACGTCGCTGGCGTAGATCGCCGCGCCCGTGACCTTTTCCAGATAATCGGCGCGCGGCTCCTTGCCGAGCGAGAGCTGGGGCTTGGCATGCATGGGCTGGTCCGGCGGCTTCAGTTTTCGAGCGAGATCTTCGACCGCGAGATCACGTCCTTCCACAAGGCGGTCTCGGCCGCCTGCCGCTCCACCACGGCCTGCGGGGTGCTGGAGGCCGGCTCGACGCCGACGGCGCCCAGCCTTTCCTTGACTTCCTGCGAGGCCATGGTCTTGGCGATCTGCGGCACCACCTTGTCGACGACGTCCCGGGGCATGCCCTTGGGCGCGTAGAGCGCGAACCAGGTCACGGCCTCGAAGCCGGGCAGGACGGTTTCGGCCAGGGTCGGGACGTCGGGCATGGCTTCCGATCGCTTGGCGGTCGTGACGGCCAGGGCCTTCAGCTTGCCGGACTTGATGTGCGACAGCACCGCGGGCCCTTGCTCTATCGCCATGATCACCCGCTCGGCGATCAGGTCCACGACCATCGGCGCGCTGCCCTTGTACTGCACCGGGAACACGTCGACGCCCGCCCGCTGCTTGAAAAGCTCCATGAACACGTGCTGCGACGTGCCGGCTCCCGCCGACCCGTAGCCGTACCTGTCGGGGTTCTTCTTCAGGTAGGCGACCAGCTCCTCGATCGTGTCGATCGGCAGCGTCGCCGGCACGACCACGTACGAGGGGTTGAAGCCGAGGACGGAGACGGGCTCGATCTTTTGATAGATATCCTCCATCCGCGCGCTGAGCAGGGGCAGGACCGAGAACATCGACGATGCGCCGATGAGCATCGTGTAGCCGTCGGCCGGCATGCGCGCCGCATAGTCCGCGCCGATCATTCCCGAGGCGCCGGCGCGGTTGTCCACCACGACGGACTGGCCCAGCTCGCTCAGGCCGGCGGCGACCGAGCGGGCGTACAGATCGGTTGCGCCGCCCGGCGGATACGGCGCGACGACGGTAATGGGCTTGCTCGGATACGTATCGGCCAGCGCCGCGCCCGTCAGGCCGAGCCCGCAAGCCAGCGCCGCCAAGTGTTTCTTCCAACCTGCGTTGAGCATCTTCGATTCCCCTTGAAAGTGTCGGGACCGGCCGCCAGGGTCCTGGCGCCTTGTCCGCGTTCTGACTACAAGAACTATATTCTGCAGAACGGTACGCTACAATGTCAACTAGGACATGCACCAGTTAGGGCCAGATAAATGTCGGAAGGACCGGAAAGCGATAACAAGGCGGGTGGCGTGGCCGCGGTGGAGCGGGCGATCGCGATACTGAACGCCTTTCGCGCGGGCGATAGTTCGCTATCGCTGAACGAGATCGCGCGGCGGACCAGGATGTACAAGAGCACCATCCTCCGGCTCCTGGCGACCCTGGTGCAGGAGCACTGCATCGTGCGGCTGGACGACGGCAGCTACCAGCTGGGATCGATGCTCCTGCATTGGGGCGGGCTCTATCAGTCGGCCCTGCGCCTGGACGATCACGTGCCGCCCACCCTGCGCCGCCTGGTGCAGGAGACGGAAGAGGGCGCGTCTTTCTTCACGCGGGAAGGCAATCACCGCGTCTGCCTCTTCCGGGTGGATTCGCCGCGGTCGATCCGCGACCATATCCGGACGGGGGACCTGGTGCCCCTGGACAAGGGCGCGGCGGGCCGGGTCCTGACCGCGTTCGACCCGACGATGACCCCGCCGTCCAGGATGCCCGAGCAGCCCTACATCATCACGGTCGGCGAGCGCGAGCCGGACATCGCGGCGATCGCGGCGCCCGTCTTCGGCCCGCAGAAGACCCTGCGCGGCGCCCTGGCCCTGTCCGGGCCGGCGGCGCGCTTTTCGGCCGAACTGCTGCCCTCCATGTCCATGCGCCTGCTGGCGGCGGCAGCCGACCTGTCCCGCCGGCTCGGCGGCGATGCCGCGATCTTCGAGGTCTGGCAGGCGAAAAGCCGGCCGGCCGCGTGAGCCGGCCGGTTCAGGCGTGGCGGTCGACCCGCATCGCCGGGTGGATCACGTCGCCGTCCTTCAGGATCTGCGTGCCGTCCAGCCAGAGGCTGCATCGGCGCATGGGCAGGTCCAGGTGGCAGGCCGTGTCGTTGTCGCCGCCCACCTCCAGGTTGGGCCCCAGCGAGAAAAGCACGTTGCCGTAGAACGCCAGCGCGTTCATCACGTGCTCGGCCGGCAGTTGCCGTGTGACTGAAAACTGATACCAGCGCGCCTTTTCGTTCAGGCCCCAGCCTATGTGGGAAATCGCATAGGCGCGATCGTCGTCGAAGCTCTTGATGTAGCTGTCGATGAGGTGGGCGTCGACGCCTGCGCCGGATATGTCGACCACATTCCCGTCCTCGATCTGCATCGTCACCGGCGACTCCACGTACTTCTTGAAGGCGCAGAGGATGTCGCCGGGCTGCAGCACGACGGTGCCATGGACCCCGCCGTCGTTGCCCTGCGTGAAGGAGAATCCCGACGGGAAGTGGTCCCAGCGGCCGGGCTCGCAGGTGTAGCCGTACTCGGAGATCACCGGGTACTGGCCCAGCTGGTAGGTGACGTCGGTGCCGGCGCCGGACGTGAACCGGAGTTCCCTGGCCTGCTCGAGCATCCCCTTGGCATGTTCCACCCGGCGGCGCAGATCTTCGGTGGGGAACATCTGCTTCAGGACGTGGAAGGGTTCCATCACGCGCAGGATGCGCACCCCGGCGGCCTGGATCTCGGCCTGCTCGCGCGAGAACAGCAGGCCGACCATGTCGATCACCATGTCCGCCGACTTCAGCGTGCGCATGGCCAGTTCGTTGCCGACCAGGGGATGGCGGCCCTGCACGCCCACGGCATTGCGCTGCTCGCGGCGCACGTTCAGGTTGAAGGCCTTCGCGCCCAGCCGCTGGGCCGCGGCCATGAAGGCATGGGCGTTTTCCTGCCATTCGTCGTCGGCCGTCAACACGATCACCGCTTCGCCCGCCTTGACGCCGCATAGCGTCATTTCCTGCGTGAACAGCTCCAGCACTTCCGCATCGAGTTTCAATTGCGGTTCCTCTTTAGGGTCTGACGATGCCGGGCGAGATCCGCCCCGGGTTCCGAAGATGGCGGGCGAGAATCCCGCCCAAGGCCTGCCTGAATGCGCCGAAGTCCTCGGCCTGCATCTGGTGGCCCGCGCCGGGCAGGCGCACGGCGTGCAGATCGCCGCGCAGCTGCTGCATCTCGGCGACGTCGGCATCGGATACGACGCCGCCTTCGCCGGCGCTCAGCAGGGAGATCGGTTCCTTCGTCCGGGCCAGGTCGGCGAAGATGTCCTGCCCGTGGAAATCGTCATAGGCGACATGCACCGCGCGTTCGTCGCAGGTGGACAGCCATTGCGCGCGCAGCTGCTGGAGGTTCTCCGGCCACGGGGCGGCGGGGCTGCGCCGTATCGCTTCGAGCGCCTCGCCCCTGTGGGCGGATCTGAGCAGCTCCACGGTCCTTGCCTTGGGCACCGGGTAGGGGCGCCGGCCGGGGCCGCTGGTGGGCGGGTCGATCAGCACCAGTCCGCCGAAAACCCCGGGCGCCAGCGCCGCGGCGCGCAGCGCGATCCTTCCGCCCATGGAGTGGCCCAGCACGATGGGGCGCCCGATGTCTATGATCCCGGCGAACGCGAGCACGTCCCGGGCGCAGGCATCGACGCCATAGTCCAGGTGCGGGCCGGCTTCGCTCAAGCCGCGTCCCCTGACGTCCAGGATGTAGCAGTCGTGGTCCTTGGACAGCCAGTCGCCGACGTGGGCCCAGAGGATGGCGGGGCTCACTATCCCGGGGACGATCACGACGGCAGGGCCGGTCCCGGCGAAGTGCAGGTAATGCTGGCGAATGCCGTTGGCGCGCACATGCTTGCCTTTTCCCTGGGTCACGCTGCCCTCCTTGGCTGGTGGCGAGTGGAGCGATGCCGACGTGCCTGGCCCCATGCCGGTCTCGTGCAGGAGAGATAGCCAAAGGGGTGCGTCAAGCAGAACGTCATTCTATCAAACAGAAAGAAAAGGGCAATGCCTGCTTGGGGCCCGGCCGGGCGCTGCGGCAACGCGCGAGGGGCGCCAGGGCCGGGAAGGGGCGGGCGTGGCCTCGGGTACAATCGCTGCCGCCCCTGCGTGGAGTGTCCTGCCGGCTCGTCCGGATGGGCATGCCGCCACCTTCGTGCGACAGGGGCCCGTCGGGGCGTAGCGCAGCCTGGTAGCGCATCTGCTTTGGGAGCAGAGGGTCGCGAGTTCGAATCCCGCCGCCCCGACCAATTGTCGAATCAAGGGTCTACAGATTTGGGTCTGTAGGCTCTTTTTCTTTTTTCCATTTTTGCCCCACTTTTGTGTCCAGGGAGCAGTCCACTTCGGTCATGCCGACGAAGGCGCGTCCGTACTCCCCGGCGATGTCCTTGTCGGTGCCGAACAGCACTTCATGAGGGGGGCGATTGTGACCAGCCAGGTAGACCACGAAGCACTCGACCATGCCGTCGCTGATGCCGCCCGACGCGTAGAGCTGCCACACGTCGAATAGATCGCGAGGGTGCTGCCGATCCAGCGCAGCCACCAGCTTGCCGGCATAGAGTTCGTCCGGCACAAGGATCGGCAACGCTGCCTCGGTACCGAACAGGTCGCTGGTCTTGGGACTGAGCGGCCGCCTCTCGACAGGCAGCACGCTGCCGCGAAACACGGCATTGACCTCGATCTTCACTTGGCTGGCATCGTTTTCGACGACCAGCTTGGTGTCCCCCAGATCCTTGGCGCGAACCAGGCGTGTTGTACATCAACGGTATCGGCGTAGGCCTTATCCATGAGGTTTCAGACTCAGCAAGGTGCCATCATCGAGCCGGCTCATCCAGCGTGCTGCACTGCCGGTACGAACTGGATACTGCTCCAGCAGAGCATCGACATCCACGAGATTCGTCTCGCGCGCCCATGTCAGGAACAGGCGCACGGCTTTCACGCTCGTGCAGCAGGACAGCAACTGCCCGAGCAACTCCTTGCGGGGGGAACGCAGGCCGTCGAAGACATTGCGTGCTTCTTCAAGGCTTTGTTTGACGCCGGCTTCGTACAGCAGCTCCAACACGGCACGCTCGGGAACTGCCACACGCAAGAGGTCGGGCAAGCCTGGCGGGGTGGTCAGGGTCTTGTCCGCCAGCGATACGTCCGGTTTCGGCCAGTCGAACAGGCGGGCGTGGGTGTAGCGTGCCGGGAAGCGTGAAGTGAACCAGGCTGGCAGCATGTAGCGGTTGTCACCCCATAGCACTAGTGTGTCTCGGCTGGTCAGGTTGTGGCGCACGCCTTGCAGAGCCAGAGCGCTCTTGCCGCCGATATGCAGGCCGGGCACGCGCCGTTGCAGGAGCTTCAAGGCACCATAGGCGGCAAAATCGTCGTTGGGGAAGGCGTAGACGCCTTGGGCCAAGCGCACGAGCCAGCCGCTCTCGGCATAGCGCGCGGCGAGTTGGGGCGACACCCCGAGCGACGCCAGGGTGGCCAGGTCAAACGGCGCTCCGCGGGGCATGCTTGTTTGCAGCCGCTTGAGTACTTGGTGTCTAGAATTTCTATCCATGATTGAAAAATAAAACGAAATTCAATCAATCATGGCTCAATGAATGGATGTCTGTGGAGAAGTTAGCTCTATGTTATATTTTTAACGCAAAATCCAATCAAGGTGGCTGAGCATCACAGAAGGGCGGCCTTCCGGTTCTTACAAGCCCTTAACCCAAACGACGGCAGCATCAAAAGCATCTTCGTTGTTCTCAACAAGTGTTGACGTGAGATAACGACAAGTTGGGTTGCGGTTGGTTTAGGGTTGGAGACACTAGCGGCAGAGGAACCCAGCGACCGCCGCGATCGGTACCCGGACGCGCGCGGTTGTAAACCGTAGGCTTCACAAAATACTGCTGCGTTGCTCGACTCGTTGCGGAGACACACCGAGCGAAGCGTGAATCTCAAATCCTTCCGTCGCCGCGATCGCGGCGACGCTTTTGCGGTCTAATTAACGCACAGGGAGTGGCTCGGCATAGTCCGCGTGGATGCAGCCGGGTGGCATTGGAGTCTCTTGTGGTATACGCCGTTAATAAGGGAACAATTTCCGATAGAGATTTGGGACTTGAGTTAACCGGGGCCAATACTGCGCTGACAGTAAGGCAGCATATTCCAGGAGCCCCACCGACTTACATCGCATAGGGCACGATATGCTCGCTATGCTTGAATGCGACTTGGCTCGAGAAGAATCCGCCGCAGCTCCGCATTTTCGCGCAGCTGTCACACGCGGGCAAGAATTCATTCTTCCAGTCCGAAATCGATTGTCGACAGACGTCATGTACATCATCATTGATAAGGCACAGTTGATGGTTGTATATCGAGCAGGAGAGGCCGTAGGCTCTAAGTACTTCGATTGCCTCGGATAGGGTGTCGCGATACTCGTAGGGATCGACCCAAAGCTGTTCTAAATTGGCTCTTGTGAATCCTGTAATCTCAAGTCCCATCAGTGCAACATGATCCACGAACAGAAGATTCCGAGCGATGAATTCACATGTTTGCACCAGACGCGGGAGCGATTGTTGATGGATGACTACTCTTATCTCGACACGCACGCCATGCCGTTTCAGATTGAGGACCCCGTGCAGCGTTTCATCGAACGCGCCCTCGGATTGAACGATGAAGTCATGCCTCACAGGGTCGTCCGAATAGATCGGGATTCCCAACTGCAGATCGGGGTGCTTCACGCGCCCGAGCTTGGCCGCGTAGCTCTCACTCTTGAAAGCGCGTCCGTTGGTTAGTACGTCGACCGATGTTCTGGGCAGGTTGCGCTTCGTTGTTTCAATGAGCTCAATAAAGCGGTTGCCGTACGTGGTTGGCTCTCCACCCGTGAAGCCGATATTCGGGGTATCCGTTGGAATCATCCGAACCAAAGCGAAGGCATCTTCCAACAGCCACGTATCGTCGACATCTTTGGGCGGTTGACTGCACATCAAGCATAAATGGTTGCAGCGCTCGGTTAGTAAAATGGAGTTGTTCGGTGTGTTCTTGCGGAATACCGTCGACACATTGCCACTCTCCGGGTTGAGTCGGACAATGTCTCCTTCAGCCAAGTACTGGAAGTCCTCCGAAAGAAGGAAAACGTTCTTTGAGTTACTCAGTCCTGGCAATTCGTCGACCGCAACGCCCGCGCCTGGAACCAAGATCGAGGCGAAACCTTCGGATGCAGCGGAAGATGCATGGTGATCAATCGGAATCAACAGCGCATACTTGCTTCTCATAGAAGTGGGAAGATCTTCCCTGCTCGTCACCCTAAGCAATCTGGGCATCTCGAGCGAAGCGTTATGCACTTGAGCCTTTCCTCTGAGCTTCAGCATGAGGCCCCCCACTTCATAAAGAGCCTGCGGACGAATGGGTCGGCCTCCATGCGCTGCACCAAACCCCGAAATATGTGCATGTTCCGCTCGCAGAATTCGCTTTCAGGCTTGCGACCAACTACGTCCCCTTGCTGTCCCCAGTGGAACACCGGATCGGAGCCACACCATGGCTCGAAAGCGCAGTCGTGGCACATAGGTGATGAGTAAGCAAAACTTTCGTCCAAAGCGCGGAGCAACGTCTCATTTGTGAACAAAGCGTCGAAGGAATCATCAACGGTTCCCAGCTTGAAAGTCTCGTCGCCCATTTCAGCCAGCATCCGCGCTTCATCGCTCGCGTACACGGCGCCGTCATAGTTGTAGACCACGGCCCCGATCCCGATTCCCGCGGGAGACATTAGGTCGACGTAGCCAGGATCGGCACTGGTCAACATCTTGGCTAAGATTGTGCAGGCATAGTATTCGCGAAATGCAACTCCTCGCCTATTGAGTTCAATGATGTAGTCCAGCCCCTCGTCATAGAACCGCAGCCAGCGCTTTGCGTCGTAGGCGCGATAGAACCTAGTCTTGATGGCAAAGCCGTAGGGAGATAGCGGTCGAAGGAATACCCCTTGGAACTCCATCGCAAGATATTCGTCGATAATTTCCCGAACGCTACCCAGGCTAGCCTGAGTGGTCGTCATCAGCGCGCTGACCTTGTCTCGTCCGAGCCATCTCCTGGCTTTCTCGATTCCTTCAGTAACTCGCTGGTAGGAGTCTTTGCCTGGTCGTGGCCGATTCTTGTTATGGAGGTCTTTCGGGCCATCCAGCGATGTCGAGATCGTTATCGCATGCTCGGCACAGAATGCAAGCATTTCGTCGGTGGTGACGGCTAGATTTGTCGCTGCCACGAACGCAAGGTCTTTCGGCTCAGCTAGTTTAGAGTTCGCGACTTTGGCGGCAACCACGACATGTTTCATGAGCTCAAAGTTCAGGAACGATTCCCCTCCCTGGAATTCGATCTTAATTGCCTTGTTGGGAGATCGAAGGGCAAGCTGAATGGCCTTGTCTGCATGCTCACGAGACATGTCGAACGCGTCTTTGTCATCAGATTGCCGAGATACTTGGCAATACGGGCAAGCGTGCTCACAACGCAGCGTCAGAACAAAAATGTGAAGGCCCGTCCAGTCTGCCAGTCGTTGATATCGCGATCGAACTTTGATGGCCAACAGGTCTGCTCCCATCTTGGAATGGGCGTCCGAAAGAAAGTGGCGAGAACGTAGTTCGATGTATTGAGGCTCGTGTGCGTTGAGCTCGCTCTTCGCGAACCGATGAAGTACATCGCGGGGGAGCACCATGTACTCGCCGGACAAGTTTGTGGCGACATACCGCTCTTCATCGAGTTCGGTGAAGCGAAACGGCAGTAGATCGTAGCTGGCCGTCGAGCTTGTGGGCTGCCTGTTGAAGAACGCTATTGGCTGAAATCGGCTCATGCCATAACCTCACAATGAAGCCGGCGTTTCCGCGCTGGCGATGAGGCCGGTCTTGGAAAAGGCGTGCGACAGAATCAGATTGCGCACGCCTTCAGTTTGAGATCGGATCTGCTCACGGAGTTGCTGATCCAACACTTCATTTCGAAGCCGCCGCTCAAGATGTACGAGCCCCTCGGGCGATTTGTCGACCAATGGACTGACATTGACGGAAATCGTTGTGGCGTCGGAAGACTCCTCGATCGCCATCTCGAAGGAAGCGACGTTGGAAAATCGATGACAGGCTTTTTGAACAGCTAGCAGCGAGAAGGCTCTGCTATCGAATTTGAGAATCATTGACCGAGACAAAGTTTATCTCCAGAACCAGCGCCCACGACAGCGCTGAGTCAGATTGGACCCAGAAAGGGAAACGCCCCGGGATGGCCGGGGCGCTATTGGCTTTCTCGCCTAATCAACTTCCAGAGCGATGACTCTGGTGGCTGCTGTGGCTACTGTGGCTGCTGTGTGACGCATGCGACCTGTGCTGGGCGAAAAGTTGTCCGGATTCTGAACGCCGCATCGTCAGGGCATGCAGCTCATCGCCCTTGACGTACGTGAGCTCGCTAATCGTCGAACCTGAAGGATCGAGTGCGGGCTTTGATGCATGCTGGTCAAGCGTGACAGTCTGGGGGGGAATGCTGGCTGAGGCGTCAGCGCTGAGCGCTGCAGCAGCGGTCGCTACTGGAACCAGAAACGCGAATTTCTTCATTTGGCTTCTCCGCTTTAATTTTGTTTTGTATGCTTGCAGCGATGTAAATTCTACGTACACTTTTCGCCTTTAGCAATCTATTTGGCATTAGGTGTATCCCCAAGTGTTCTGCCCTCCACAACTGTACGAAGCTTCGATTCCGAAACGGAGGAGCCTAGATGTCATCGAATGATGAGAATTATTCGTGTGTCGCTTCGAGGTAAGTCTGCGAAATATCTCTTTGCGTGAAATGAAAGATCAGTGGAGGCGATGCTTCTGGCAGCGCGCTCCGCGCTGCCGGAGGAGCGCCGAATGCCGATCGAAAACATCTACAGCTTTCTCACATATCCGAAGAATCACGAGAAAGCGGCGGATGACATTGAGGGCATCCACATTAAGCCGGACAGCGGAAAGCTCGCCGGCATGCTCGCCGAAGTCTTCGGCGGGCCCAGGTCTAAGCGCGACGTCCCGATCCGGTTCGTGTCCAAGGACAAGAAGAACGCCATGCGCGACGATCTGTTGGCGTTCTTCGACAAGCCAAAGCTCGCGACGGCGCTCGCTCTCGCAGACTCCCTGCAGGCCTCCACGCCTGGCACCGCCGGGATGGGCTTGTTCTTCGTCTGCCTCGGCTCCGATGAGGGGAAGGCCGGCAAGCGCGTGGTTCTCTCGCGCTTCGCGGCTGAGGAGGCGGTGGTTGCCAGCAAGAAGCGAGGTGAGCTGAGCGTGGAGTTTGTCGAGCAAGTATTCCTCAAAAACGCCCATAGCTACAAGGCGGCTACATATTCGCACGAGGACGGCAAGAATGACATGTGGAAGGGTATGGCCACCGATCGCCAGCTCAATCACGGGGCCAAGGCCATCGCGGGCTACTGGATCGTCGAGTTCTTGCGCTCCGAACTGACGACCACCAGCGCGGAGGGCACCCGGCGCCTGGCCGTCGCGATGAAGAACGCAAGCCGCACCGGCGACCTGGAAGTCCGCATGGAAATCGTGGCCGCCGCCAAGCTCGCGCGCAATCTGCCCCCGAACGCGATGACGATTGATCAGTTCTGCGACCAATTCGCCCTGTCGCCGGCAGCCGCCGCTGCGGTGAAATCCGCGGTGAAGCCGAGCCGACTGATCGACGAGTCGTTTCGATTCGATGCCGACGAATTCGTCAAACACGTCCCCTACAAGCAAATCGAGTTGGACAACGAGGTCACGCTTATGGCTCCGACCGAGAGATTCGATGAGCTGCTTGAGCATCGCCAGGAAGGCGACGAGCACGCGTTCGCCACACGCGGCAGGATCGTGGACGAGAAGCTGAGGTCTTAACCGATGACCGACCAAGAATTGCTGGCCGAATACACACGTAGGCGCGCGGCGGTGCTCGCGCCATTGGCGGAGGGCCTGGCCAAGCACATCACGGAACGCTTGGCCGGCGTGAGGCGCATCGACCGAGTCGGCGCGAGGGCGAAGGACCCGGATCGCTTTCTCGCAAAGGCCATCAAGGAGAAAGACGGGAAGCGCAAATACGGCGACCCGTTCAGCGAGATTCAAGACCAAGTCGCCGCTCGTGTGACCGTGTTCTACCTGCGCGACGTCGAAACAGTCGAGACTGTGATCAAGAAGTACTTCGGCGGCATCGAAGAAATCACTGTGAAGGAGGAGCCCAAGGCCTTTGGCTACGAAGGGCGACACTTGATCCTCGCGATCCCGGAGGAACTCTTCGAAGAAGACGAGCATCCGGACGCTCCCGATTTCTTCGAGCTGCAGATCAAGACATTGTTTCAGCACGCATGGAGCGAAGCGGAGCACGACTTGGGCTACAAGCCGGCTGCGCCGTTGTCGGAACAACAGGCTCGCGAAATGGCCTTCACCGCGGCTCAGGCCTGGGGCGCGGATCAGATGTTCGCCAAGCTGTTCGACGAGTTGGAGGGCGGCGAATGAGGCGATTCGCCTAAGGCGGAGATGGTCGCGAAGGCGCGCCGGATGCCGTGATCTGCTCGTGCATTAAGTGCCCGCTTCAAGGCAATGTATCTGTTGCCTAGAACGACAGTTGAGGGTCGTAAGCGGACCCTCGGCGCAGTCTGCTTTCGATCCTAAGCAGACTTTCGCGCGTGACGGAAGCGGACGTTTAACGTGGTTGTTCAGCGGCGCGGATGTCGGCCAGATTTTTCTTGGGCCACGAACCCAGCCTGTGATCGCGCTTGACGCCGCCCAGTTTGAACTCGTAGCGGAACAGCACGGTGATGCCGCGCCGGCCCGCCCGAACGCGGCCGGTCAGCCCGCCGTCCTCCCGGATCGGGTGCCCGTCGTCGGCGGCTGTCAGGGCTTCCAGCTCCTTGACCGTGATCTTGTACATGCCCGAAATGCTCTCATTTTTGCCCCACCGGAAGCGGGAGCTAGGGGTGGACTTCAGTGGACGTCAGTGCATCATAATTCCTCATTAAATAACTGTAAATAAAGGAGTTTATTGATTCCATAGACGTCCACCGCCTTCCACCGAAATCTCCTATTTAAAAGATTTGGGAGCAGAGGGTAGCGAGTTCGAATCCCGCCGCCCCGACCAATGAAATCGAGGGCTTGCAGATCTAGGTCTGTGGGCCCTTTTCCTTTTCGGAGAAGGGCCGCCGCGACAGGCACTGCTCGAGCAAAGCGACGGCGGCCAGCATTTCAGCATTCGTGCTGGCCGAGAATCCCAGGAACAATCCCGCTTCGCCTCCCGGCTCGATATAGTGCTGCGACAGGGCCCGCGCGGAAATGCCGAGGTCGGCCAGGCTTTGCACGACGGCGGTGTCGTCGATGCCAGGCGCCAATTTCGCCAGCAACTGCATGCCGCCGGGAGGCGGCTGGACGCGCAGGCGGCCTGCGAGGCGATGCTCGAGCGCTTCCACCAGAAAATCCCGCCGCGTCCGGTAGATCCTGTTCATGCGGCGTATATGCGCGGAGAAGTATCCCTGCTCGATGAATTCGGCCAACCCGTATTGCAGGGCCGACGCGACGATCTGTCCGGTATGCCGCTGGGCCTGTTCGAAAATATCGACGAACGATTCGGGCACGATCATGTAGCCGACCCGTATGCCGCTGAACAAGGCCTTGGAGAATGTGCCTGCGTAGAATACGTGGCCGGCCGTGTCGAGGCCCTGCAGCGCGGCCACGGGCTTGCCTTCATAGTGGAATTCGCTGTCGTAGTCGTCCTCGACGATCGCCGCGCCGGCGCGCGCGGCCAAAGCCAACAGGCCCTTCCTGCGCGAGATCGACATGAGGGCACCCGTCGGATATTGATGCGACGGCGTGACGAAAACGGCACGAGGCATGTCGCGTCTTCCCTCGAACGCCATGCCTTCGGTGTCTACGCCAACCCCGGCGATGATGGCTCCGGCATTGCGCAGCGCGGCTCGGGCACCGGGATATCCCGGGCTTTCCATCCATGCGAGATCGCCCGGGTCCAGAACGAGTCTCGCGCAGAGTTCCAGCGCCGCTTGCGCGCTGGGCGTGAAAAAAATCTGGCTAGGTTGCGCGCGAATGCCGCGTTCGCGCATGAGATGCATCAGCAGCGCGTGGCGCAAGCGGCGGTAATTTACGTCGCCATCGCCTTGCAGCAGCGCCCAGCGCGCACCGCTGCGCAGGCATCTCGCCCAGAGGTCGTGAGGAAACTCCCGCGCGTCGGCAAGGCCTGGGGCGAACGGGCCTTGGTCAACGCCGGACCTGAACGGCCAGCCGCTTGCCCGGATCTTTCGCGCCCATTGCGAGACGTGCAGTTTCGCCGGCCGGGACGAATTGCCGCCTTCGCCCCTTCGCTGCAGACTCGCCGGAAGGGCGACGACAGGTCTGCGTCCCTGGCGAACGTCGATGAAACCTTCCCGTGCCAACTGGTCGAGCGCCGCGCTGACGGTATTGCGCGCCACACCCAGCATCCCGCAAAGTTCGCGGCTCGACGGCAACTGCTGCCCCGCCGCCAATCGACCCGTCATCATGGCGTGGCGAAGCTGGCCACATAGCTGTTCGACCAGCGATGTGCCTCCTCCCCTGGCCAGCACGACGTCCAACTGCCCGCATAGTGGCTGAGGCATAACTGGCCCAGTATTTTTATAAGAACTTGACCTTACCACAGGGGCCAGTTGCGCCTAGGATTTCGACGTCTGGTCGAAAAGGGGCGCGTGCAGGACACGCGGCTGCATGGCATGTCGTCCGTCCTTTCCCGCCGCAAAGCGCTTTTCCTGTTCTCCGTCGTGATACTGGCCTGGGGAGTCAACTGGGTCATAACCAAATCGATCGTCAAAAGCGTGCCGCCGCTGTGGACATCGGCCATCCGGTCGGCGATCGCCTGCGCCGTCCTGCTGCTGCTGCAGTTGGGGCGCCGGGATCTCGTCATTCCCCGGCGAGGGGATATTCCTGTCGTACTGGCGATCGGGCTGCTGCACATGGTCGGGTTCTCCACGCTCGTCGCAGCCGGGCTTCGCCATGCCGAAGTCGGACGGTCGATTGTCCTGGCCTACACGACGCCGCTCTGGGTTGCGCCACTTGCCTGGGTGATCCTCAAGGAGACGCAATCCAGGAGCGGTATTGCAGGAATCGGACTGGCTTTCGCCGGCTTGATGATGCTGCTGAATCCCGGTGCGATCGACTGGCGCGACCATGACGTCGTAGTGGGCAACGGTTTGATTCTGGCGGCCTCCTGGTGCTGGGCAGCCAGCATTGTTTATGTGCGCAAGCACCGCTGGATCGCCACGCCGTTTCAGCTGGTCTTCTGGGAAGCGCTGCTGGCAGGGGGGCGTGCAAGGCGCCTTGGCCTTGTGCCTGGAAGGGCCGCCTGATTTCGTCTGGACACCGTCGCTTGCCGGCGCCTTCGGCTATGCCGGCGTGTGTGGCACGGCCCTGGGCTATTGGGCAATGGCGACGATCAATCGCAGCCTGCCGGCCACCACGACGGCGTTGGGCATGTTGTTGACCCCGCTAGCCGGAATGGTTGCTTCCGCAGCGTTGCTCGGCGAACGACCCGACGCGGCGCTGCTGGGTGCGGCAGTGCTGATTCTGCTTGGCACCGCTTTGGGTATCGCATCGCCCAGGCGGTGCTGATCGAGGACCAGCGAACGGGGCTTCCGGTTCCCCGGCCATGGCTTCCGAGGTCCTACCGCTCCCGCCCGTCCGGCGGGGAGCCGCCTTCGGCGTCGCCCGACAACCGCAACGGCAGCGTCAGCGTCACCCGCGTCCCACCGGCCAGCGCTTCCATGCCCAGCGCGCCCCCCAGGAAAGCCGCGCGCCGGCCCATGTTCCGTATCCCCGCCCCGCCGCCGCACACTCCCGCATAGGGCGCCCCGTCGTTGTCGACGACGATCAGCGCCTCGCCCTGCGGGCCGGTGTCGCCGCGCACGGCGATGCGCGTGGCCGGGCCGTGGCGCAGGGCGTTGGTGACCGCCTCCTGCACGATGCGCAGCACGTTCAGCGCGTGCGCCGGCGTGACGCCGGAGATCTCGGGCAGCCGCAGCATCGACCATTCCAGCGCGACGCCCAGGCGCTTGAGCTGGGGCTCCAGCCGCTCGCGCAGGCCCGAGAGCGCGGCCATGAGCTCGCGGTCGCCGATGTCCAGCGAATGGATCACCAGGCGCAGGTCGTCGAGCGCCTCGCGCGCGGTGCTTTCGATGCCGGCCGACCGCTCGCGCTCGGCCAGCGCGATGATGGACGCCAGGTGGCCGCTCAGGCCGTCGTGCAGGTCGACCGTGAGCCGGTTGCGCTCTTCGCTGCGCACGCGGCGGGCGGCTTCGCTGCGCTCTTCCTCGTGCAGGCGGCGCAGCTCGGCCTCGCGCTCGTCCAGCCGCTGCTTGAGGTGGGCGTTGGCGCCGTCCAGGCGCATCAGGCTCAGGCCCAGGCGGCGCATCAGGATGACCGCGATGGCCACGATCAGCAGTTGCCGGTAATAGAGCGACAGGAACACCGGGCCGTCCACTTTGCCGGCCAGCAGCGCGCCGTCGTGCAGGGTGGCCAGCGAGAAGAAGCACAGGGGCAGCAGCAGCAGCCAGGCCTCCTGCGCCTTTTTCGCCAGGGCGCCCCAGGCCGAGATGGCGACCGTGATCAGGGGCGAGACCACCATGACGGGCATCACCACGCCGAGCAGCAGGGCGCGGGCCGGCAGCACGCCCAGCGCCATCGCCAGCAGGCAGGCGCCGGGCACGGCCGCCACGCTGGCGTGCAGCCAGCGCGGCGGCGTGGCGCCGTTGATCCTCAGCGCGATGATGTGCAGGATGAAGACGCTGGACATGCTGACCGTGAAGGCATAGGGCAGCCAGCCGAATACGCCGGGAAAGATGTCGGCCAGCAGGCCCGCATAAGAGGCCGTGGAGACGCAGTGCAGCAGGAACAGCCAGCCGTACAGCGATTCCTGCGGCCGGTAGATCCAGGCCATCAGGGTGGCGATGGCCAGCAGCAGCTGGCAGGCCAGCACCATCATGCGGGTATGCTCCAGCACCAGGACCCTGAGCCGGTAGAACGGCGAGATCTGCTGCGCGGTGCCCACGTACACGGGCGACAGGTAGCCGCGCGCCACGCCGGGCGCTTCGAGCAGGATGTCGACCGCGTGCCGGCCCGCGGCCAGGTGGCGGCCCGACAGCGGCACCAGCGCCGACACGCCCAGCGTGATGCCCGGGATCAGGGAGTTCGCGCCGGTGTCCAGCGCCACGTCGCCGTCCACCGCGATGACCGCGCGGTAGCTGAGCATGGGAATGAACAGGTAGAGCTGCTGCGTGTGCGCCTCGGCCAGCTCGTAGGCCATGCGGTAGTAGCTCTGGGCGCGGCGCTGGCCCTGCACGTGGGGCAGGTCCACCAGCGCGGGCGCGCCGTCGGCCCCCGTGAACTCGGCCTGGCGGATCTCCAGGGCCTGGTCCGGCACCGGCAGCGTCAGCCACAGGGGCGTGCTGGCCGCCACCGTCGCCAGCACGACCAGCACGGCCCAGAGCCAGCGCCGGCCTACATCCATATCAGGCCCAGGCGCGAGGCCTCGAACACCGCCTCGGACCGGTTGCCGACCTGCAGCTTGCGATAGATGTTCTTGATGTGCACGGGCACGGTGTGCCGCGACAGGCCGAGCTGCCCGGCCACCTCGGCGTAGGTCAGGCCCTTGGCGATGCCCCACAGGATATCGGTCTCGCGCGGGGTGAGCGCGGCGGTTTCCCGGCAGGGCGCCGCGGCCTGGGCCGGCCGGCCGCGCTCGCCCAGCCGCCGCACGATGATGCGCGCGATGGACGAGGAAATCGGCGAGTGCCCGGCGCGCAGGTCCTCGATGGCTTCGATCAGGTCGGCGCAGCCGACGTCCTTGAGCAGGTAGCCCGTCGCCCCGGCCTCGATGGCAGCGATCACGACCTCGTTGTCGGCCAGCGCGGAGACCACCATGGCCTCGGCCTGCGGATTGGTCGCGCGCAGGCGGCGGATGGCCTGGATGCCGTGGCCGTCGGGCAGGCGCAGGTCGGTGATGAGCAGGTCGACGGGCTCGCGTTGCAGCACGGCCATCGCCTCGTCCAGGGTGCCGCAGGACGCGACCAGGCGGCCGCCGCGCCAGCCCGACAGGATGGCCGCGAAGCGCAGGCGCAGGGGCTCGTCGTCCTCGACCAGCAGCGTGCGGCAGGGCGCCGCCTGGCCGTTCTCGCCGCCGTCCCGGCCCGTGCCGGCGCCGGCGCGTCCGCCCCGGGATTCCATCGAACTTACCCTTTTCATGGTATGGGCCGGCGGCGGGCCGGCCTTTAATCTACCGTCACAAGTTCTATCAATCTTTTTAGTTTGTCACGGCCCGGCAGGCTTGTCACTCCGGTTCGGTCCCCTTCCCAGAAGAAAAGGAGCACACGCCCATGCCTGCAAGACAACCTCGGTCCGCCCTCGCGGCGGCCCTGGTGGCGACGGCTGCGCTGCTGGCGGCGTGCTCCGACGGCGGCTCGGATTCCTCCGAGCCGAGCGCATCGGCCAGGCCCAACATCCTTTTCATCGTGCTGGACGACGTGGGCGTGGACCAGATGACGGCCTACGGCTATGGCGGCGCAGTCCCGCCCAGGACGCCCAACATGACCGCCATCGCCCGGGCCGGCGTGCTGTTCCGCCACGCCTGGGCCATGCCCGACTGCACGCCCACGCGGGCCACCTTCTTCACCGGGCGCTATCCCTCGCAGACCAACGTGCTGAACGCGGTCGTGGCCACCGACCTGGCCAATTCGACGCCTTCGCCCTACGAGACGACGGTGCCCAAGCTCCTGAAGACGCAGGGCTACGCCAGTGCGCTGATCGGCAAGATGCACCTGACGGGCTCGGACCTGAACGGCGGCTACAACCTGCCCTACGGCTACGACACCATGTGGAAGCTGGGCTGGGATTACTTCGACGGCTTCCTGGACGGCGCGCCCTACAACATCGACACCCGCGCGGGCCTGGCGACCAAGGGCGCCGACGTCGACAGCGGCCCCTACAAGTGCGGCTTCATCCCGACCACGCGGATCGACGCGGCCAACGGCGCCGATGCCGGCGCGTGCTACTTTGCCGACGGCGGCTGCGAGCAGATGGCGATAGGCGGCGACGTGACCACGCCGGGCCGCAGCTGCATGGAGCGCGGCGGCATCCTGGATCCTGGCCAGGCCTGCCAGGCCAGCGCGCCCGGCTACATCGACTTCGAGGCGCAGAACGGCTACTACACCGGCCGGTGGGTCAGGAGCACGGCCAACGGCAACGGCGAGGTCATCCCGGCGTCCGACCCGTCTTCGCGCGGCTACCGCAGCATCCTGGAAACCGACCGCGCCCTCGAATGGGCCGCGCAGCAGCCTGCCGGCCAGCCCTGGATGCTGACGGTGGGCTATTCGGCCATCCACACGCCTTTGCAGCTGCCGCCCGTGGACCTGATCTCGGACGAGACGCCGGGCCGCAACGACAACCTGGTGTGCTCGCCCCTGGCCGATTCGGAAGCGACGCCGGTGCTGACGCAGCTCACTGACCTCGTCGACGCCCACCTCATCACCAACCTGATGGTCGAGGCCGTGGACAGGAAGATCGGCGACCTGCTGGTGGGCCTGGGCCTGGCCAAGTACAACGCCGACGGCACGCTGGACTACCATCCCGAGCAGACCAACACCGTTGTCGTCCTGATGGGCGACAATGGCACCTACGTGAACAGCGTCAAGTTCACCGGGCCGGGCAAGTTCGACCCCATGCGCGCCAAGGCCTCGCCCTACCAGACCGGGGTGTGGGTGCCGCTGCTGGTGGCCGGGCCGATGGTCTCCTCGCCGGGGCGCGAAGTGCCGCACATGGTGGGGTCGGTCGACCTGTACCGGCTGTTCGCCGAAATCGCCGGCGCCGACGTGGACGGCGCCGTCCCGGCCGCCCGGCCGCTCGACGCGCAGCCCATGCTGGCCTACCTGACCGACCCGGGGCAGGCTGCCATCCGCGAGACCAACTTCACCCTGATGGGCACCAACCTGAGGGCGGCCGGCTCCGGCGAGGACGAGTCCCCCTGCGTGATCCCCGCGGCCAACAACGTCTGCACCACGCTTTTCCCGCAGAAGGGCGTATGCCTGGCGCAGGGCGGCATCTGGTACGGCGACAACCTGTCCACCGAGACCGCCGGCTTGCCGGCCGAGGGCTACCACAACTGCTGCCAGGCGCAGGCCTACCGCCTGACCCTGGGCGAGGACACCACCTTCCTGCCGACCGCCACCCGGGCGGTGACGGACGGCGAATACAAGCTGGTGCGCCAGACGCGCAACCAGTGCGACCCGGTCATGGGCACCGCAGCCGATCCTTCCGCCTACCGCTACAGCGCCACCGACTACAACACCACCGACGACCTCTACCGGATCGACACCGCCACGCCCGATCCCCTGCTCGACCGGGAGGGCAGCCAGCTCACGGCCACTTCCGCGCCGCCGCTGGACACCACGGCCCTGAGCGCCGTCCAGCAGCAGGCCTACGACAGGCTCAAGTCCGAGATGGACCGGCACGACGCCGTGGCCAGCTACAACCAGGAATACGACACCGTCAATTGCCCGGGCGACGGCAACCGCGACCTGGTGGTGGACCAGGCGGACCTGGACAACTGGCAGGAGCTCAGCGGGCTGAACGGCGGCCGGTCGAGCTGGTACGACTTCAACCACGACGGCAAGACCGACGCGGCCGACCGCGCGATCATCCAGGCCAACATGGGCAAGACATGCGGGGCGGGTTGAGATGAGGCCCGCCATGAGGAAAAAACGCCTGGCCCTGGGCGCGGCCGTGTGCCTCGTCCTGGCGGTGGCGGTGGCGGTCGGGCTCGCCGCGAGAGCCTTGACCGCTCCCCCGGCCCAGCGGGCCGCCGTGCCGGCCCGGCCCATCCTGGGCAACGGCGTCGACACGCCCAGGGACATGGCCTGGGTGCCGGGCGGCGTCTTCCTGATGGGCAGCGACAGCAAGCTCACCAGCCCCAACGAGCGTCCCGCCCACAAGGTGCGGGTGCGCGGCTTCTGGATGGACGTCACCGACGTCACCAACGACCAGTTCGCCGAGTTCGTGCGGCAGACCGGCTACGTGACCACCGCGCAGCGCAAGCCCGATTGGGAGACCATCCGCGTGCAGCTGCCGCCCGGCACCCCGAAGCCGCCCGAGGAGGTGCTGGTGCCCGGCGCCATGGTGTTCACGGGCACGACCGCGCCGGTGCGGCTGGACGAGTACTGGCGCTGGTGGCGCTTCGTGCCCGGCGCGGACTGGCGCCATCCGCAGGGCCCGGGCAGCAGCATCGAGGGCAAGGGCGACCACCCCGTGGTGCAGGTCAGCTACGAAGACGCCCAGGCCTACGCCAAATGGGCGGGCAAGCGCCTGCCCACCGAGGCCGAGTGGGAATTCGCGGCGCGTGGCGGCCTGGAGCAGGCCGACTACGCCTGGGGCAACGAGCTGGCGCCCGACGGCGAGAAGCAGGCCAACTACTGGGACGAAAGCCAGGGCGCCTTCCCCGTGGCCGATCCCGGCATGGACAAGGTCGGCGCGCCGGGCACGCAGCCCGTCAGGACCTACCGCGAAAACGCCTACGGCCTGTACGACATGACCGGCAACGCCTGGCAATGGGTGGCCGACTGGTATCGCGCCGACTATTTCGCGCAGCAGGCCGGCCGTGCCGCCAAGGGCGCGGTCATCGACGACCCGGCCGGGCCGGCCGACAGCTACGACCCGTCCGATCCGGGCGTGCCGGCCAACGCGCCGCGCCGGGTCATACGCGGCGGCTCTTTCCTGTGCAACGAGGATTTCTGCACCTCGTACCGGCCGAGCGCGCGGCGCGGCGCCGACCCCTACAGCCCGATGGCGCACCTGGGCTTCCGGCTGGTCAAGGACGCCCCGGCGGCCGTGGCCGACGCGGGCCGCTGAAACGATGGAGACGGCATTGAAGAAAACGCCCGCCGCCCTGCTGTTGGCAGGGCTTGCCGCAGTCCTGCTGGCCGCCTGCGATGGCGGCGGCAGCGGTTCGTCCGACGACGGCGGCGGGGACCCCGGCCAGGCGCAGGGCCCGAACATCCTGTTCGTCATCATGGACGACGTGGGCATCGACCAGATGACGTCCTTCGGCTACGGCGGCGCGGTCTCGCCCGGCATGCCGAACATCGACGCCGTCGCAAGCGCGGGCGTGCGCTTCCACAATGCCTGGTCCATGCCCGAGTGCTCGCCCGGGCGCGCCTCGTTCTTCGTCGGGCGCTATCCCTTCCGCACCGGGATCAACCAGGCGATCGGCCCCAACGACCTGGCCAACTCGCAGATGTCCCCCTACGACGAGACCCTGCCCAAGGTGCTGAAGCGGGCCGGCTACGAGAACGCGATGTTCGGCAAGTTCCACCTGGCCGGACCCGAGAACAACGAGGCGGGCGACGCCACCCCCAGGCAGCTGGGCTGGGACTATTTCTACGGCTGGATCGGCGGGCTGCCCGGCTCCATCGACACGACGGCCGGAGGCGTGGCGCCGGAAAACACCTATTCCTGCGGCTTCGTGCCCGGCAGGCTGGCCGGCGGCACGGATACGGGGGCGTGCTACCACGCCGACAACAGCTGCAGCGTGGTCGAGCGCACCGCCGCGTCCCAGGACGCCGCCGGCCTGCAATGCCTGAGCTCGGGCGGCATCTTCGTTCCGGACGAGACCTGCGGCACGCCGCCGGCCACGCTGGAGTTCGACCGCGAGAACGGCTACTACGTGTCCCCCCTGGTCATCATCGACGGCCCGGACCTGGAAAAGGTGCCGCTGGCCGACCCGCGGTCGCGGCAATACCGCACCACGGCCGAAGCCGACGCGGCGATCGACTGGATCAAGTCCCGCCCCGGCGACCGGCCCTGGATGGCGACGGTCAGCTTCAGCGCCGCGCATACCCCCTGGCAGCAGCCGCCGGGCGATCTGCTCGATGCGCGCGGCAGGCCCGCCTCGGACGGCTGGAGCTGCCAGGCGACGGCCACGGGCCGCCAGATCCAGGACAGGATGACGGAAGCGATGGACACCGAGTTCGGCCGGATACTGGTCGAAACCGGGCTGGCCGGCCGGGATGCCGACGGCAAGCTCGTCTACGACCCCAAGGCGTCGAACACGGTCATCGTCGTCATGGGCGACAACGGTTCGCTGGGCTCCGCGGTGAAGCTGCCGTTCTCGGGCTCGCAGGCGAAAGGCACGGCCTACCAGACGGGCGTCTGGGTGCCGCTGATCGTCGCCGGGCCGCAGGTCGCCGAGCCCGGCCGGGAAGTCGGCCACATGGTCAATGCCGTGGACCTGTTCCAGTTCTTCGGCGAACTCGCCGGCCTGGACGTGCACGAGGAAGTGCCGCGCACCGTGGACAGCGTGGCGCTGCTGCCCTACCTGACGGACCCGGCGCAGGCCGGCCTGCGCACCGTCAACTTCACGATGGGCGGCGTCAACATGCAGGCAGGCGGCGCCAGGAACCCGCCGTGCGTCATCAACACCAGCTGCACGCAGATCCCGGTCAGCAAGAGCGTGTGCGAAGACAACCAGGGCATCTTCTGGGGTCCCGGCTATACCGACCCGTCCGTGGTCGACAACGGCGGCGCGGGGTACCTGATGTGCGCCGATGTGAACCGGGCGCTGCACGACGCGGGCCGCCCGCTGGTGGACATCCTGCCGGAGACGTCGATCGCCGTTCGCAACGACCGCTTCAAGCTGGTGCGCAATTCCACCCGGAATTTCAATACGGCGACCCGGGACGTCGAGACCGATACCGTCGACGAGCTGTACGAGATCGACCAGGCCGTGCCCAGGCCGCAGCTCGACACGCCGGACCGCAACCTGCTGGCCGGCACGCCGAGCGCGCAGACGCAGGCCGCCTACGACGACCTGCGCGCGACGATGGACAAGATCCTGGCCTCCGAGCCCGAGTGCCCGGGCGACGGCAACAAGGACGGCGTCGTGGACGCCAGGGACCTGGAGAACTGGCGCAGGATCGCCAATGGCTGGGGCCTGTCCAGCGTCTACGACTTCTTCGTGGGCGGCGTGCTGGACGGGGTTACCGACAATGCCGACGAAACGGTCATCCAGAACCGGCTGAACACGGACTGCCCGGCTTCGTATGGCGTCTACTGAACACCGGCAAGGCCGCAGGCCGCCCCGCGGGGACGGCCCGGCGCCGCGCCCCGCCGGCCTGCGCCAGCAGGGCTTTTCCCTCATCGAGATCATGGTGGTGGTGGTCATCATGGGGATCATGGCCACGCTGATCGTGCCCAACCTCATGGACCGCCCCGACCAGGCCCGCATCGTGGCGGCGCGCCAGGACGTCGCCGCCCTGATGCAGGCGCTGAAGCTCTACCGGCTGGACAACGGGCGCTATCCCACGGCCGAGGAGGGCCTGCAGGCCCTGGCCGGCGCGCCGCAGGCCGGCCAGGCGGGCAGCGCGGGCAAGCGGCGCTCGTACATGGATCGCGTGCCCAACGATCCCTGGGGCACGCCCTATCAGTACCTGAACCCTGGCGTGCATGGGGAGGTCGACGTCCTCTCCCTGGGCGCCGACGGCAAAGCGGGAGGCGACGACAACGATGCCGACATCGGCTCCTGGTCGCAGTAAGCCCCGCGCGCGGCAAGAGGGCTTTTCCCTGCTGGAAATGCTGGTCGTGCTGGCCATCGTCGGCATCGCCACGGCCACGGTCGGCGTCCAGTCCTTGCCCGACGCCGATGCGCGCGCGCTGCGCCAGGATGCCCGCCGCCTGGCGCAGCTGTTCGCCGCGGCCCAGGCCGAGGCCCGCCGGGACGGCGGCCCCATCGCCTGGGAATACGACGGCCGGGGCTACGCGTTCGTGCATGCGCCGGCCGGCCTCTTCCTGCCCACCGGGCTGGCCAGGCAGGCCGGGCCGGCGCGCGCCGAGCGCTTCGCCGACGCCAGCCCGCTGCGCCCGCGCGCGTGGATCTCCGACAACGCCGTCGAGGTGCGCATCGAGCCTCCTTCCGCGAATCTGTTCGACGCGGAATGGGCGTCGGGCCCGGCGGTCGTGGAGTTGCACGACGGCTCGAACACGGTGCGCATCGCGCGCTCGGGCACGGGCCGATACCGGGTGCTGCAATGAATGCGCCGCGCCGGGATGTGCCGCGCCCCGATGTGCCGCGTCCGGATGCATCGCGCCCCGATGCGCCCTCCCCGCAGGCGGGATTCACCCTGCTGGAAGTGCTGATCGCGCTGGCCATCGTCGGCGTGGCCCTGGCGGCCGTCATGCGGGCGCTGGGCGTCGGCGCCGGCAATGCCCTGGCCGCGCAGCAGCGCAGCCTGGCGCTGCAGGCGGCCGAGAACCGCCTGGTCGAGCTGCGCCTGATGCGCGCCTTCCCGGCGCCGGGGCGCCAGGCCGAGCCCTGCCCGCAAGGGCCGCTCGCCCTGGTATGCGAGCAGCAGTTCCGCAGCACGGCCAGCGGCAGCTTCAGGCTGGCCACGGTGCGCGCGCGCCTGCCCGGCGGGCCGGTGCTGGCGGAGGTCAACGGCTTGCTGTCGCTATTGCCATGAGGCGCGCCCACCCGGCCCAGCAAGGCTTCACGCTGATCGAAGTGCTGGTCGCCCTGGCGCTGATGGCGCTGCTGAGCTTGATCTCGTGGCGCGCCCTGGACGCCGTCGAGCGCTCCGGCGAGCGCCAGCGGGCCAGCAGCGACGACACGCTGGCGCTGGTGCGGGTGCTGGGACAGATCGAAAGCGACGTCGGCCGGCATGCCGGCGACGACATCCTGCCTGCCGGCGCGCGGTGGGACCCCTCGGCCCGCACCGGGGCGCCGTTGCCGCCCGGCATCCGCTGGCGCGACCCGGTGCTGTCGCTGGTCCGCTCGGCCCCGGGCGGCGCATGGCAGCAGGTGGACTGGGGCAGGGAAGACGGCAGGCTGCGGCGCGCGGCGGGGCCGGCGGTGCGCGCGCTGCCGGTCCCCGAGGCCGCGGCCGCTGCCAGCGAGGTCATGCTCGAGCACGTCGGCATTTTCGCCGTGCGCGCCTGGATACCGGGCCGCGGCTGGACCCCGCCGGGGCTGGACGGCCTCCAGCGGTCGGCGACGGGGCTGGAGATCACGATAGGGCGCCGGCACGATGGCCGGGACGAGATTTATCGCAAGGTCATGCCGCTGCCATGAACGCATCTTCGCCCGCCGCGCGCCATGCGCCGCATCGCCTGGAGCACCGCCCGGAGCGCCGCCCCGCCCGGCAGCGGGGCATGGCCGTCATCGCCGCGCTGGTGGTCGTCGCGGCGGCGGCCATCGCCGCCGCGGCCATCCTGGAGGACCAGGCCCTGCTCGTGGATACGCTGACCGTCGAGCGCGACCGCACGGATGCGAAATGGATACTGCGCGGCGGCCTGGACTGGTCGCGCGCCATCCTGCTGGACGACGCGCGCCGCAATGCCGTCACCCGGAAGAACGCGGTCTGGGCCCAGCCCATGGCCGGGCTGGAGATCGCCACGCCCGACGGCATGCGCAAGGCCTACTTTTCCGGGCAGATCGAGGACGAGCAGGGCAAGTACAACATCCGTCGCCTGGCCGAGCAGGGCGCGGTCCAGCCCCGTGAAGTGGCGGTGCTGCGCCGGCTGCTGGCGTCCCTGGGCATGCAGGAATCCCTGGCCTGGGCCGTGGCCGGCCGGGTGGCCGGCGCGCAGGGCGGGCCGGGCCGCCCGCGGACCCTGCCGGGCCTGCGGACGCTGGACGACCTGGCCGGGCTGGAAGGCATGTCGCCCGGGGCCGCGGCCGCGCTGTCAGGCTACCTGACCGTGCTGCCGCAGAAGACCCCGATCAACGTCAACACCGCCAGCGCCGAGGTGCTGAGCGCGGGCATCCCCGGCCTGGACCTGGGCCAGGCCCGCGACCTGGCCGGCCAGCGCGACCGCGGGCAGTGGTTCAGGGACGGCGCCGACTTCTACCAGCGGATGGGCAAGGCCGGCGCCGCCAACGGCCATCCGGTCGGCGTGCGCAGCGAATGGTTCAAGGTGACCGGCCAGGTCGTCATCCACGATACCCCCGTCGCCATGCAGGCGCTGCTGCACCGCCAGGGCGACGACCCGCCCGTCATCCAATGGTTGGAATAGACCCCCCCCTACGCGCTGACGCGCGCTCCCCAGGGGGCGACGCTGGCGGACCGGCAAAGCCGGCTCCGCGGCGTCCCCGGTCGGGTAGCGCCCGTTTCATGCCTCGTGGGCGGTACGCAACGCCATGGGCAACCGGCATCAAGCGTACCCTGCGTCTGGCTTTGCCTCCCTTGGCGGATATCGCGCCGCAGTCGGTGATGGCCTTTGCGCTGTTCGGCCGCGGCGGGGACCTGCTGCGCAGCGGCGAGCTGCCGCTCGAAGAGCTGGCCCGCGCCGTCCCGGTCGACCGCGTCGAAGCCATCCTGCATCCGCACGATGCCGTCGTCGTGACGGCGCAGGTCCCGCCCGTGCCGGCCAGGCTGCTGGAATCCGCCGTGCAAGGCAGCGTCGAGTCGCTGGCGCTGAGCGACACCGCCGAGCTCTGCATCGCCCATGGGCCGCGCGCGGCCGACGGCAGCGTCTGCATCGCCTGGGCCGGCCGCCAGGCCCTGCTGGACGCCTGGGCCCGACTGGCCGATGCGGGGCTGAGGCTGGCCGCCATCGTGCCCCATGCCCTGGCGCTGCCCGATGGCGACCCGCATCCCGAACGGGCGCTGGCGCTGCCGGCGGACGCGCGCTGGCGGGCGGACCTGCCCCGGTGGTCGCTGGCGCGGCCCGAATGGCGCCCGGTGCCGTCCACGCACCGCTGGCGCGGCGCCGCGCTGTGGGCCGGCGCCGCCGCCCTGCTGTGGCTGCTGGGCCTGAACCTCTACGCCGCGCAGCTGCGCGGCGAGGCCCGGTCCGTCCAGGCCGCCATGGAGCAGGCGGTGCGCCAGGCCTTTCCTTCCATCGGCATCGTCATCGACCCGGTCCGCCAGGCGCGGAACATGCGCAGGCAGCTGCGCCTGGCCGGCGGCGCCGCCAGCGAGGACGGCTTCATGCCGCTGGCGCTGGGCGCGGCCGATGTGCTGGGTTTCGCCGCGGGGCATGTGGCTTCGCTGCGCTACGAGCAAGGTGTGTTGACGCTGGTGCTGGCCGAGGGCTACGCGCCGCCCGCCAACGAAGCGGCGCTGCGCCAGGCCGCCGCGGTGCGGTCCCTGCAGCTGCGCAGGGACGACGATGCCGCCCATATCTGGCACGTCCGGCAGGCCGGCGTTGCGGAGACAACCGGGGGAAGGCCATGAGCACAAGTATGCGCATGGCTTCCCTGCGCCGGCGCATGGCTGCCGCCAGGCAGCAGGCGCATGCCTGGTGGCGCGCGCGCACGCCGCGCGAGCGGGTCCTGTCCGGCGTGGCCGCGGCGGCGGCCGTCGCGGCGCTGGCATGGGCCCAGGCGATACGCCCCGCGCTGCAGACCATCGAGCAGTCGCGCGAGCAGCTGCCGCGCCTGTATGCCGACGCCGCCACGGTGGACGCCCTGATCGCCGAAGCCCAGGCCCTGGAACGATCGGCACCGGGCCGCATGGACGCGGCGAGCCTGCCCGATGCCCTGCGCGCAAGCCTGCGGCGGGCCGGCCTGGAAGCCTCGGTGGAGATCGCCGCCGCCGATGCCGCGGATTCCGCGCAGGGCGGCCCGGCGCGGCAGTGGGACATCGCGCTGCGCGATGCCGATGTCGCGCGCGTCATGAAATGGCTGGCCGGGCTGCCCTACCTGCTGCGCGTCCAGACCGATTCCGTGGAGCTCGCGCGCGCCCATGCCGACGGCCGCGACCGGCCCGGCAGCGTGACCGGGCGCGTCCGCGTCTCCTTGCCCGGGGAGCGCGCGCAATGAGCCGGCGCATGGCGCTGCGCATGGCCGGGCTGGCCTTGCCGGCCTGCGCCGCGGCCATGCTCGTCCTGCCCGCGCGGTGGATCATGGCCGTGCTGCCGGCCGACTGGCCGCTGGCCGTGGTCGACGCCCGCGGCACCCTCTGGTCCGGCAGCGCGACCGTGGCCGTGGGCGCCCCCGCGCGCCGCCGCACCCTGCCCGAGCCGGTGCAATGGCGGCTGTCGTTCGAGCCCGGCCCCAGGCTGCTGGTCTCCCATCCCTGGCTGGGCGGCCCCGTCGGCGTGTCGCCCAGCTGGCGGGGCATCAGGATATCGGCGCAGACGCTGCAACTGCCCGCGGCCGTGCTGGCCACCCTGGACGCGCGCATCGCCGCCATCGGCCCGGGCGGCGAGCTGTCGGTCAAGTGGCCGGCCACCTTCGTCGGGCCGGCCGGCCAACCGGCCGGCGCCCGGCTGCTGGAGGTCGAATGGCGCGGCGCCGCCTCGGCGCTGGCGCCCGTGCGCCCGCTCGGCGACTACGCGCTGGCCCTGAAGCAGGGCCGCGGCGGCCGGGCCGACCTGACGCTGGCCACGAAGCAGGGCCCGCTGCTGCTCGACGGCGCCGGAACGCTGGACGCGGCAGGCGTGCGGTTCGAAGGCACCGCGCAAGCCGACCCCGCCGCCGACGACCGGGTCCATGCCGGGCTGCGCGACCTGCTGGCCGCGCTCGGCCCACGCAAAGACAAGCAGGCGCTGCTGAGGTTTCGCTAGCGCATCGTCAAGAACCAGACCGTCGATACCGCCATGAACGACTTTCCCTCCCCCGCATGCCGCCGCTTCCCGCCCCCGGCCTGGCTGGCGCTGGCGCCATTCCTGGCGCTGGCGGGCTGCGCCACGTCGACGGGGCCGGGCGCCGGCGCGCAGGACCCATCGCCCTTGATCGTCAGCACGTCGACGAGCCAGGGCCGGCGCCAGGAAGCGCCCATGCCTCCCAGGGCGGCCCCGGTCGCCAGGCCGCGGCCCGTCGTCCAGGCGGCGCCGGACCGTCCGGCCAGGCAGCAGGCCGTCTCCCCGCGCGGCGCGCCGGCGGCGCGCGACATCGGCGGGGACGGCGTCACGCTCAATTTCGTGGAGGCCGACCTGCAGGGCGTGATACGCGCCCTGGGCCGCTTCACCGGGCGCAATTTCCTGGTGGACCCGCGGGTCAAGGGCAGGCTGACGCTGGTGTCGGAAACGCCGGTGGACCGCGCGACGGCCTATGCCATGCTGCTGGGCGCCTTGCGCATGCAAGGCTTCGCCGTGGTGGACGCCGGCGGCATCAGCCGCGTGGTGCCCGAGGCCGACGCCAAGCTGCAGGGCATGGCGGTCGCCGACAACGCGGCGCCGGGCACCTCCCATGGCGGCGAGCTCGTCACGCGGGTGTTCCAGCTGCGCTACGAGAACGCCGCCAATCTCATGCCCGTGCTGCGGCCGCTGATCGCGCCCAACAACTCCATCAACGTCTACCCGGGCAACAACACGCTGGTGGTGACCGACTACGCGGACAACATCCAGCGCATCGCCGACGTCATCGCCAGCATCGACACGCCCGATTCCTTCAGCACCGACCTCGTCACCATCCAGCACGGCGTCGCGGCCGACGTGGCGGCCCTGGCCTCGCAGGTGCTGAACCAGGGGGCCGCGGGCAACGCCGCCCAGCGCGTCACCGTCGTGGCCGACCCGCGCAGCAACGCCGTGCTGCTGCGCGCGGGCAGCCCCGAGAAGCTGCAGCAGGCGCGCGCATTGATCGACCGCATCGACAGCCCGGAGACGCGCGCGGGCAACCTGCACGTCGTGTACCTGCGCAACGCCCAGGCCAGCCGCCTGGCCGAAGTCCTGCGAGGCGCGCTGAGCGGGCAGGGCGGCGGGCAGGGCGAGCCGGCAGGCGGCGGCCTGTCGGACGGCGGCCTGGGCGCCGATGCCGCCGCGACCGGGCTGGCGTCCGGGATGGGCATGGGCCCGGCGCTGGCCAATGCCGGCCTGCGCGGCGGCGGCGCGGCACCCGCCGGCAGCGCGCTGGCCGATGCGGCGGACATCGCGGCGGGCATGGGCGGCATCGGCGGCATGGGCCGCAGCGACGCCCGCGCCACGGCCTTCACGGCCGGCGGCGCCACCGTCCAGGCCGACCCGTCGACCAATACGCTGATCATCTCGGCCCCGCCGCCCCTGTACCGCAGCCTGCGCGAGATCATCGACCAGCTCGACCAGCGGCGTGCGCAGGTGCTGGTGGAAAGCCTGATCGTCGAAGTCAGCAGCGACAAGGCCGCGGAGTTCGGCGTGCAGTGGATGACGGGCGCGGGCAGCATCGATTCCGGCGACGCCTCGTTCGTCGGCGGCGCGAACTTCGGCGGCAGCGGCCTGAGCCGCAGCGGCACCACGACCATCGACGCGCTGGGCCAGGGCCTGAGCCTGGGCGTGGTCAAGGGCACGGTCAACGTGCTGGGCCAGGAAATCGTCAACCTGAGCGTCCTGGCCCGCGCCCTGGAATCGACCGGCGGCGCCAACATCCTGTCCACCCCCAACCTGCTGACGCTGGACAACGAGGAGGCCAGCATCATGGTGGGCAGGACGGTCCCGTTCGTCACCGGCCAGTACACGACCTCCGGCGACGGCGCGAGCAACCCCTTCCAGACGATCTCGCGCGAAGACGTGGGCCTGACCCTGCGCATCCGGCCGCAGATATCCGAAGGCGGCACGGTCAAGCTGGCCCTGTACCAGGAGGTCAGCAGCATCGATGCCAGCGCGCCCACCACCGCCAACGGGCTGGTGACGCGCAAGCGCGCGCTGGAGACCAACGTGCTGGTCGACGACAGCCAGATCATCGTGCTGGGCGGGCTGATCGAGGATGTGGTGTCCGACACCACCCGGGCCGTCCCGGTGCTGGGCAGCATTCCCTTCATCGGCAACCTGTTCCGCTACGACAGCCGCAGCCGCTCCCGGACCAACCTGATGGTCTTCCTGCGCCCGCATATCCTGCGCACGGCGCAGGACAGCGCCAGCATGACGCTGGACCGCTACAACTACATCCGCGCGGTGCAGGCCGGCCTGCCGCCGCGCTCGACCTGGTTCTCGCCCGACGGAAGCACTTCCGCGCTGCCCGAGATCGGCCGCGACGCGGACAGCGGCCTGCTGGACCTGCGCATGCCCGCCTCGGCGCCGGCCCCGGTCCCGGCCGCGCCGGCGCCGGCGACGGGCCAGCCGGATGCGGATGCGCGCCCCGCGGCGCCCGCCGCGCCCATCATCGCGCCGGCGGCCGCGCCCGGCGAGCAGCCGTGAAGGCCCGGCTCCCCTATGCCTGGGCGCGCGCGCAGCGGGCGCTGATCCAGGCCGGCGCCGCGTCCGGCGCCGTGCTGACGACCTCCGAGCGCACGCCGGCCTGGGCGCTGGCCGAGATCCGCCGCCGCCATGGCGAGCTGGCCCACCGCGTCGTGCCCGACGCCGAGCTGGATACGCTGCTCGCGGCCGCCTACGCGCAGACGGGCGACGCCGCGGCCGTGGTCGACGAGGCCGCCAGCGAGATCGACCTCGACCGCCTGATGCAGGACATCCGCCCGGTCGAGGACCTGCTGGAGGCCCAGGACGACGCGCCGGTCATCCGCATGATCAACGCGCTGTTCACCCAGGCCACCCGCGACGGCGCCAGCGACATCCACCTGGAGGCCTTCGAGCTGCATTCGGTGGTGCGCTACCGGGTGGACGGCATCCTGCGCGACATCGTCAGCCCGCGGCGGGCCCTGCACAACGCCCT
>Ga0182738_1000386_pt1 | contig 64451 bp, 62 predicted proteins | sample eDN5th30CBELigMG_FD_128876 | JGI IMG/M metagenome (GOLD analysis project Ga0182738, IMG submission 128876) | Enriched Miracle-Growth compost microbial communities from Emeryville, California, USA - eDNA 5th pass 30_C BE-Lig MG (version 2)... ... | reverse complement strand
GCCGATGCGAATCTTTTCCGGAATCCAGCCGACCGGGCGCAAGCACCTCGGCAACTACATCGGGGCGATCAGGCAGTACGTCGAAGGCCAGGACCGTGGCGACCCGGCGATCTACTGCATCGTCGATCTCCACGCGACCACCGTGCCCTATGAACCCGCGGAGCTGCGGCGAAACCTCTACGACACCACGGCGATCCTCCTCGCCGCCGGGCTGGACCCGCAGCGCTGTGTGCTGTTCCGCCAGTCCGATGTGCCCGAGCAGACCGAACTGACCTGGCTGCTCAGCAGCGTCACCGCCCACGGGGACCTGAACCGGATGCACCAATTCAAGGACAAGTCCGCCCGGCAGAAGGATCTCGTCTCGGCGGGACTCTTCTTCTACCCGGTCTTGATGGCGGCGGACGTGCTGGCCTACCGGGCCGACGAGGTGCCGGTCGGCGACGACCAGCGGCAACACGTCGAGTTGATGCGGGAGATCGCCCGCCGGTTCAACGAGCGGTTCGGCGACACCCTGGTCGTCCCGGATCACAAGATCCCCAAGGTCGGGGCCCGCATCATGGATCTCCAGGATCCGAGCCGGAAGATGTCCACCTCGGTCCCGGGGGACGCGGGGCGTGTACTCGTGCTCGACGACGAGAAAGCGACCCGCAAGAAGCTCAGCTCGGCGGTGACCGACTCCGGGCGCGAAGTGAAGCGCGGCGAAGGCAAGGAAGGCGTGGCCAACCTGATCGGCATCTTCGCCGTGGCCACGGGGAAGACCGAAGATGAGGTGGAAGCCGAATTCGAGGGTGCCGGCTATGGCGATTTCAAGAAGGCCCTCGCCGACGCGGTGATCGAGTACCTGAAACCCGTCCGAGAGCGCTATCCCGAGATCCGTGAGGACGAAGCCGGACTGGAGCGGATCCTCGCCGACGGAGCCGCGAAAGCACGCGCTCTCGCCTCCGAAACTCTGGTTGACGTGCGAGATGCGATGGGCGTCGGGGTTCCACGCTCCTGAGTGTCGACTTCTTCCCAAATAGCGAAAAACCGCATCCCCGACCGGGTTCGCAAATAGCGGTTTTTCCCAAAGGGGGCGACCGATCGTCCCTTTACGCTTTTCGAGATGGCTAGAACCACCCGCCTGGACCTGGACCTCGATCTGGATCTCGATGTCTTCATCGGGCCCTTCGACCTGCTCCTCAGCATCGTGCTGCGGGAGGAGATCAGCCTGCTCGAAGTGGAACTCGGCGAGATCGTCGCCATGTATGTGACCAAGCTGGAAGAGGAGGGCGAGCTCGAACTCGAGGTCGCGACCGAGTTCCTGGTCCTGGTCGCTGCTCTGCTCGAGCTGAAGTCACGCCTGATGCTGCCCGGGGCCGAAGAGGATCTGACCGACATGGAACCGGCCGAAGCAGTCGAGGAGCTGGTCTCCCGGATGCTCGAGTACCGCCGTTACCGGGACGCCGGACGGGTCCTCAAGGAGCACTTCGAAAGCCAGCGGGGCTACCTCTACCGTTCGGCGCCCCTGCCGCCGGAGCTGCGGCGGATCGAAGTCGAGACCGCCGAGCAGGTCTACGAAGCCGATCAACTGGCCGCTGCGCTCGGTGATCTGCTCGAGCCGCCGCCCCGACCGGACCTTTCGCACATGCGGGCCACGGTCTCGCTGCGCCGCCGTCTCTCGGTGGTGCGGTCGGTGCTTATGAACAAGCCGGTGTTCGACTTCGACGATCAGTTCGGCAGTGAGGACCGGATGACCCAGGCGGTCACGATCTTCGCCTTGCTCGACCTCTACAAGAAGGGCGAAGCGGTGTGGGAGCAGACCGAATCCTGCGGCCCGATAACCGTGCGGCGCGTCCAGGCCGGACAGAACGGATTGGCGAAAACGGCATGAGTGAACTGACCCCACTGGCCCGCCGGATCGAGTCGCTGCTCTTCCTCAGCAACCAGCCGGTCACCGAAATGGCCCTGGCGGAAGCCTGTGAGGTCGAGTTGGCCGAGGCCGAGCAGGCGGTGGTGGAACTCGAGGCTGACCTCGCACCGGGCCGCCGTGGGCTGATCCTGCGTCGGGTGGCGGGTGGTCTGACCCTGGCCAGCGACCCCGAGTCCGAGAGCGCTGCCCGTCGGTTGCTCTCGAAGCCGCGCACGCCGCCGCTCACCCAGGCCCAGGCGGAGACCCTGGCGATCGTCGCTTACCTGCAGCCGGTCGCAAGGCCGGAGATCGCCCGGATCCGCGGCGTATCGTCGGAGTCCGCGGTGAACAGCCTCAGCGAACGTGGCCTGATCGAGGAAGCCGGTCGATCCCGCTTCGGCGCAGCGATCTACCGCACCTCGCCCCTCTTCGAGAAGGTCTTCGGCCTCGATGGGCTGGACGCCTTGCCCGACCCGTCCCGGTTCGACCCGACCCCCGAGGACGAACGCGAGATCCGCGAGCGGCTGCTCGCCGCAGGCGAGCAGCGGGCCGAAGCCTGAGCCGGTAATTTTCCGGTTTCCTCACGCCCAGTCAACGCAACGTTCCAGGGAGAAACCTTTGAAGAAGCTCGCAGCCCTGCTGGCGCTGTCCGCGTCCGCGCTAATCGTGGTCGCCTGCGGCAGCAGCAACAGCAACCCCGAAGTCACGCCGGACAACCTCGCCGCCTCGATGGACAAGGTGTGCGCCGACGCCAACGCCGATTTCGAGGCGATGGGCACTCGCGGTCTGACCAATCCCCAGATAGCCCTCGAGTTCGATGGGATGTCGGAGGTCCGACGGGCTGTGGTCGACGGGTTCGACGAGCTCAACCTGAACGACGCGGCGAAGCAGGAGATCGAGCCTTACATCGCGGCGTCCGAGCAAATCATCGCTCAAGACAAGGAAATCGCCAAGGCAGCCGCCGACGATGACACCGCGGCGGTGAACAAGGGTTTCAAGGAGCAGCAGAAAGCCTTCGAGAAGCGGGACGAGGCCGCCAAGGAGCTCGGCACCGAAGTCTGCGGCCAGCCGGTCAAGACCGAGGTCGAGGCGACCGGGACCAAGCCGCCGTCGGATCTCTCCTTCGCCCCACCCAAGAACACGACCGAAGAAGCCGCCGATGACTATGTCGCCGCGCTCAAAGACGGCGACTGCGCCAAGATCAACCAGAACCGCCACGCCGACGCAGGCGAGATGGACGCGGCAACCTGCGAGCAAGTTTCGGGTGGATTCCAAAACGCGACCGTCCGAGGCACCGAGGACTACGGGCCGGTCGGGCAGGCCGAGATCGTGGCCGCTGGCACCAGCTACCCGACTTTCTTCGTCGAGGACGCGGATCACCTGCTCCGCTACGGCGCCGATGCGATAAACGACAACGGCGGCCTGCGTCCCGCCCCTGAAGGCAATGATTCGCAGGAGACGATCGACGCAGCCTTCGCCGCGATCCGCGGCAACGACGGCGCCGCCTTCAACAAGATCCTGCCCGACGAGTCGAGCCGCTTCTGGCTGAAAGACGAAGGTGAATTCGACAGCTTCAGCGAAGGCAAGTACAACAAGCCTTTCGTCAAGGATGTGCGCGATGGCGATGGCGACCCGGTCCAGCTCGGCCTGAACTCGACCTTCGGCTTCTACTACTACGAGGGCACCGCGAACGACTGGGTGCTCACCACCGTCCACATCCCTGGCCTCGGCGGCCATTACCGGTTCTCGGGCTACTGGCCCGTGCCAAAGCCGTAGATCATGCGGCCAAGCAGGCCAAATCGGAAAAGTTGGCAATAATTGCCAACTTTTCCGATCTCGCGGTGGCTGGGCTGTCGTAGATTCCCCGCATGAGACTCGCCAAGTACCTGGCTCATGCGGGCGTCGCCTCGCGGCGTAAATCCGAGCAGATCGTTGCCGGGGGCCGGGTCCGGGTCAACGGCACGGTCGTGACCGATCCTGCGTTCGCGGTCGAAGGCCACGAGGAGATCCGGGTTGACGGCCATCAGGTCGAGCCGGAGGGCCGCGAAGTCTGGATGGTGAACAAGCCACTCGACGTGATCTCGACCGCCGACGAACCGGGCAAACGGATCGCCGTGGTCGATCTGGTCGACTCCACCGCGAGGCTGTATCCGGTCGGCCGTCTCGACGCCGACTCGACCGGTCTGATCCTGCTCAGCAATGACGGTGAGCTGGCCAACCGGTTGACCCACCCCCGCTACGAAGTCGAGAAGACCTACAGGGTCCGACTGAAGAAACCGATCAGGGACGAGGCGATCGAGCAGCTGCGAAATGGCGTGCGGCTGGAGGACGGTATTACGTCGCCGGCGAATGTGCGCAGGCTGGGGGAGCGCGATCTCGAGGTAACGATCCGTGAGGGCCGCAACCGTCAAGTGCGGCGGATGGCCGAAGCGGTCGGCAACGAGGTGGTCAACCTCCAGCGCATTTCCCTGGGGTCGCTCAAGCTCGGCCGACTGCCGGTCGGCAAGTGTCGCCTGCTCGACGAAACCGAGGTGGAGCGGCTCTGGAAAGATGCAGGGAATGAATGATCCAGAGACAGAAGGGATGAGGGTCGCGGCGATCCGGGGTGCGGCACCGGCAAGCAATGATGGCGACTCCATCCTGTCCGCGACCGAAGAGCTGCTGCGCGAGATCATCGCCGTCAACCAACTCGATCCGGACCAGATTGTCAGCGCGATCTTCACCACCACCGAGGACTTGGATGCAGAGTTCCCCGCGGTCGCGGCGCGGCGCATGGGCCTGAACGAGGTGCCGCTGATGTGCGCCCGTGAGATCCCGGTGCCAGGTGCGATGGCCGGCGTTATCCGGGTGATGCTTCACACTTATCTGCCGGCCGCGGCCAAGGCCCGTCACGTCTACCTCGGCGAGACCCGCAACCTGCGCGCCGACCTCGACGCCGCCCAGTGATCCGACCGCCGACCGAACCTACCCCTAGCGACGAGCGATCCAAGCCATGACCGTACGTTTCAACTCACACCTGACCTCGATTCCCGGCTACAGCCCCGGGGTGCCAAAGGGCCACAGCGCCGAGGATGTGGCCGGTTCCAACCTGGCCCAGTTGGCCTCGAACGAATCGCCCTTTCCACCGCTGCCAGAAGTGGTGGAGGCGATCGCCAAAGCGGCCGGAGCGATGAACCGCTACCCGGACCCGGCCGCGACTCGGTTGCGCCAGCGGCTCGCTGACCGGCACGAGATTGAACCAGGGCAGATCTCGGTCGCCAACGGCTCTTGCGACTTTCTGCTCGCCGCCGCCGAGGCCCTGCTCGAACCGGGCGCCGAGATCGTCTACGCCTGGCCCTCGTTCTCGATGTACCCGAACATGGCGGCGATGACCGGCGCCCGGGAGATCCAGGTGCCGCTGAAGGAAGACCAGACCCACGACCTCGAGGCGATGCTGGCCGAGATCACGGCCGCCACGCAAATCGTGATCGTATGCAACCCGAACAACCCGACGGGCACCTACATCCCGTTTGCCGAGATCGCCGATTTCGTCGACCGGGTGCCCGGCCACGTCCAGATCATCCTCGACGAGGCCTACATCGAGTTCCAAGTCCACGACGACCCGGCCAGTTCGATCGACCTGCTCAAGCAGTATCCGAACCTGGTTCTGCTGCGGACCTTCAGCAAGACGCATTCGCTCGCCGGCCTCCGGGTCGGTTACGCGCTCGGCTCGCCGGCCTTCGCGGCGGCGGTGAACGCGGTGCGCCAGCCCTTCTCGGTCAACGCCCTCGCCCAAGCGGCCGCGGTCGAGGCGCTGGAGCACGGTGACACGATCCAGCGCCAGATCGAGCAGCAGCTGATCGAGCGGGTCCGGGTCGAGAACGGGGTGGCTGAGCTCGGTCTGACCACGGCCGCGACCCAGGCCAATTTCTCATGGATCTCGCTCGGCGAGAACGGTCCGGAAATCGAAGATGCGGTGATGGGAACGCTGGCCGAGGCGGAGGTTGTCGTGAGGGCCGGCAAGCTCTTGGGCGGACCCGGCTGGCTGCGAGTCTCCTACGGCACGCCCGAAGAAAACGATCGTTTCGTCGCCGCACTGGGCGATGCGGTGAAGCGGCACGGCTAGCGCCGACTTCGCTCACCTGATACAAAGTCTTCGATGCAGCAGCAGACCGACCGTCGCCTCGCCCCTTCGGGCACGACTTTCCGCCAGAGCGGAGCCATCGGTGCTGCCTTCTATTCCTATTGGCGATTTATCTAGGCGTCCGTCCGGTGATGCGGGTTCGACCCCGCTTTGAAGTCACAGCCGCCGGGCGCCGTGCCAGCTGAGGTCGTCCGCTGCCTTGAGGCCGGGACGAAAGTAGAGTCTTGAGGTGTACAGGAAAGGTTTGAACAGAAAATGATGATTGTGATGAAAGAGGGGGCGACCGAGGAAGAGATCGCCCATGTCGTGGAGCGAGTCGAGGAGATCGGTTGTTCCGCGCACGTCTCCAAGGGTGAGCTGCTCACCGTGATCGGCGCGATCGGCGACCGCGGGAAGGTCGCCGATCTCGGCCTGGAAGGCAGTCCCGGGGTGGACCATGTGGCTCCGATCTCCAAGCCCTACAAGCTCGCATCGAGGGAAACCAAGCAGGGGGCGGATTCGATCCTCGAGATCGGCGGGCGAAAAGTCGGGGGTACGAACTTCGCCCTGATGGCCGGCCCTTGCACGGTCGAGAACCGCGACCAGATGCTCGACTCGGCTGACGCCGTGGCCGCGGCCGGCGCGACCATGCTGCGGGGCGGCGCCTACAAGCCCCGCACCTCGCCCTACAGCTTCCAGGGGCTCGGCCGGGAAGGGCTGCGGCTGCTGGATGAAGCGCGCGTGCGCACCGGCCTGCCGATCGTCACCGAGCTGCTCGATCTGCGGGACATCGACGATGTGGTCGAGGTAGCGGACGTGATTCAGATCGGTGCCCGAAACATGCAGAACTACGCGCTCCTCTCCGAGGCAGGCAAGTCAGGCAAGGCCGTGCTGCTGAAGCGCGGTCTCTCGGCGACGATCGAGGAGCTGCTGATGGCCTCCGAGTACATCCTCAAGGAAGGCAACGAGAACGTGATGCTCTGCGAGCGCGGCATTCGCACCTACGAGACCGCGTACCGGTTCACGCTCGACCTGCTGGCCGTGCCGGCATTGAAGGAACAGACCCACCTGCCGGTGATCATCGACCCGAGCCACGCGCCCGGCCGTCGTGACTGGGTCGAATCGATGTCCCTCGCCGCGGCCGCATCGGGCGCGGACGGGATCATCATCGAGGTCCACAACGAGCCGGAAAAGGCGATCTGCGACGCCGCACAGCAGGTTCCCACCTCCGAATTCCAGGAGCTGACGAACAAGCTGGAGACGATCACCGGCGTGGTCGGCAAGACCATCTCGCGGGTCTGAGGTGCAGAGGCAGCGGAAATGAGACTGGCGGTGCTCGGGGTCGGGCTGATCGGTGGTTCGATCGGTCTCGCCGCCCGGGAACGGAGGCTCGCCGAGGTGACCGGCTGGGTAAGGCGGCCCGAGCGGGCCGCCGAATGCCTCGAAGCCGGGGCGGTCGACCGGATGGCCCCCACGGTCGAGGAGGCCTGCGCGGACGCCGATGTGGTCGTCTGCTGCGCCTCGGTCGGCGGACTGATCGAGATGGGACAAAAGGCCCTCGACTCGTCACCGGAGGGTTGCGTGGTAACCGATGTCGGCTCGACCAAGCGAGAACTGGTCGAGGCGCTCGGCTCCGATCAGCGCTTCATCGGTGGCCATCCGTTGGCCGGAGCCGAAACGGCCGGGGTCGCCAATGCCCGGGCCGATCTTTACGAGGGAGCCCGCTGGTACGTCACCCCGACTTCAGACTCCGAGGGCGTGCTGCTCGATCGGCTGCAGAAACTGATCAAGGGGCTCGGTGCCAAGCCGGTCGCGATCGATGCCGCTGAACACGACCAAGCGATGGCCGTGGTGAGTCACCTGCCCCATGTCTTTGCCAATCAGCTCGCAGTCCAGGGTCGACCCGGGAGCGAACGACTCGGAGCTTTCGGGCCGAGCCTCCGCGACGGGACCCGGGTAGCAGGCTCGAACCCGGCGATCTGGGGCGAGATCTTTGCCACCAACCACGAAGCGGTCGTGGCGGCGATCGACGACTCGATCGCCGGACTGAGCGAGGCCCGGGATGTGATCGCCTCGGCCGACCCGCGACGCATTGCCGGTTGGCAGGCGGCGGTGGCCGAGGACAGGGCTGCCCTGGCCGCGGTCGAGAGTGAAGCCGGTCCGACCCACGAGCTTCGGGTATTGGTGCCGAACCAGCCCGGCGTTCTGGCCGAGCTGGCTCTGGCCCTGGGTCGAGCCGGGGTCAACATCACCGACATGTCGCTCGATCCGGCCCCCGACATGAGCTCCGGAGCGATCTCGATCTGGGTGGCCGGCGGCGGCGAGGCCGCGAAGGCCGAAGAGTGCATTGCCGGGCTGGGGCACTCGGTCACCTTGATGGAGGGAGAAAAGTGAGCGGACACGAGCTCGGACTCGACGAGGGAGAGCGGGCCACCTTCCATCCCTCTGGCCCTCTTCGTGGCCGCCTGATTCCGCCGGCCGACAAATCGATCTCGCATCGCGCGGCGATAATCGGCGCGATTGCCGACGGTCCGACGAGGGTGTCCAACTACCTGGATTCGGATGACACCCGCTCGACCTTGAGCGCGGTGGCCGGACTGGGGGCGATGGTCAACCCGGAACCGCTCAACGCGATGCCGGAGGAGTTCACGATCGAGGGGGTCGGCCCGTCGGGTCCGCGCGGTCTCGGCCGAATCGATGTCGGCAACGCCGGCACCCTGATGCGCCTGCTGCCCGGCTGGCTGGCCGGCTGCGACGGCGGCCTCTGGCGGATGAACGGCGATGCCTCGATCCGCAAGCGGCCAGTCGACCGGATCGCCGACCCGCTGCGGCTGATGGGCGCTGAGATCGAAGTGACCGGTGACCGCTTTCCGCCGATCCGTATCGACGGGCACCGCCTGCACGGGATCGAGTACGAACTCCCGGTCGCCTCGGCCCAGGTCAAGTCTTGCCTCCTGTTGGCCGGACTGAACGCCGAGGGCCCGACGACGGTGATCGAACCGATCGCCACTCGCGATCACACCGAGGTTATGCTCGCCGCGGCCGGAGCCGATATCGATCGGGAGCCCGGCCGGGTCACGATCCGTTCCGGCGCCTCGCTGAGGCTGGACCAAGTCGAGGTCCCGGCCGACATCTCCTCGGCCGCCTTCTTCCTGGTCGCGGCTTCGATCGTGCCTGGTTCGGAAGTGGTGATCGATCGCTGCGGCGTAAACCCGACCCGGACCGGGGTCGTCGACATCCTCAAACGGATGGGGGCGCAGATCGAGATCGAACCGCTGGACGGGACGGAGGGCGAGCCGATCGGCCGGATCACCGTGCGGTCGGCTCCCTTGACGGGCACCCGGGTTGAGGGAGCGGAGATCCCGCTGGCGATTGACGAACTGCCGCTGATCGCCTTGGCTGCCTGCTTCGCCGAAGGCGAGACCATCATCGCCGACGCCGAGGAGCTGAAGGCCAAGGAATCCGATCGGATCGCGGTGGTGGTCGGGGCCCTGGCCGGTTTCGGCGCCAACATCGAGGCTCGTGACGACGGCATGAGGATCGTCGGATCGGGCGGCCTCCACGGCGGCAAGGTCGACTCGCACGGCGACCACCGCATCGCCATGCTCGGCGCGATCGCCGGCATCGCCAGCCGCGAAGGAGTGACCGTCGAGAACATGGACGCGGCCGCTGTCAGCTACCCGACTTTCCAGCAGGACCTAGCGCGGCTACTCGGCTGAGCCGGCCACGATGGGGGTTGGTTCGATTTGGGGGGTTATTACGCCCGTAAATCGAACCAACCTCGCTTAACGGGGCGGTTTCAGCCGGTCTCCCCGCGGACGGCGAGTTCCTCGCCGACCCAATCGTCGATCATCTGCCACTTTTCGTAGAGCCACTCGGTGCGTGCTGCCTCTCCGTCGGGGATGGTCGAACCCTCGAAGCGCCAGAAACGAATCTTGATCCGCCGGTGGACCAGAACCCCGGCCCAGACATCTTTAACCGTGCGCAGCCCCTCGAAACCGACGTGGCCGCAGAAAACGATGTCGGTGCCAGCGGAAGCTTCATCGAGGATCGCGAGTGGGCCACCGAGGCGGGGCGGAAGCAGATGTTTGAGGCGAGCGGCGAGCGGGGCGATCTCCGGTTGCTTCTCGGCGATCACTTCCTGAGCGCGGGCGATCTTCTTGGGCGTGGGCCGTGTGCCCTCAGGATAGATCGCCATGATCTCGCCCGGACTCATATCGTGGGTGAGGGCCCTCACGGCGGCGATCTCCGTATCGGGATCGAGCGAACCGCGTTTGACGAACACGGTCGGGATCCAGCGGCCGCCGATGTCGATCGGGGTCAGGGCCCGGATCTCTTCCTTGATCACGTATCGAACCCCGATGCCCTGAGGGTGGCCGATGAAGACGTCGCCGATCAAGTTGTCGAGGATGCTCACGTGCCGCGGCATCAGAACGTACGGGCCGGGACCGGTGTTCTCCATCCCTTCCAGCTCGAATCTCAGGCCGAAGAGGACTCGGATCGCGATCAGGTGGTTGCGCGCCCAGGCAATCCTCAGGGCATAAACCCAGCGCCGCCGCCGGATCGACCCCCGACCCCAGGGGCCACCGGTGAAGACGTAGATGAAGATCAGCTTCAGGTAGGCCTTCATCTCGCCGAAGAGGAACCACCAGACTGCCGGGATCATCCGGATCGTCACGAACGGCCGGCGATTCCTCAGCCAGAGCACCGTGTCGACGAGCAAGCCGATCAGCATCAGCAGGGGGGAGAGCGCCGTCAGCAAGACGAACCCCAGGATCTCGGCGGTGCCGCCGATCAGGCGCCTCTTGATGCGAGCCGAAAGTGGCCCCTGGTCGGGAAAGAGTGGCCCTCGGCCGGGGGTCTGGACGCGCATCGGCCCATCGTATTTGCCCGGTCACGGGAGTGCGTGGCCAAGACTCTGCCTTCGGGACGTTTCGGCTACGCCCTAGGATGGGCGGTCGATGAATGGCGGACAGACATGGTCATAGCGATTGACGGGCCCGCCGGGGCCGGCAAGTCCACGGTTGCCCGCGGGGTGGCGGAGGAGCTTGGTTTTACCTACCTCGACTCCGGGGCGATGTACCGCTGCGTGGCCCTGACCTGCCTCGAGTGGGGCGCCGACCCGACCGCTTCCGGCGAGGCGACTTCCACCGCCGAGTCGATCGAGATCGGCTTCGAGGATGGCGAGGTTCTGATCGACGGAGTCCCGGTCACCGATGAGATTCGCACCCCTGAGGTAACCGAAGCCGCCTCCCAGGTTTCGGTTCATCCGGGTGTGCGGGCGGCGATGGTGGCCGAACAGCAGCGACTTATCGCCGCTGGTCCGTACGTGACCGAGGGCCGGGACATCGGGACCGTTGTCGCACCCAACTCCCCCCTCAAGATCTTTCTTACCGCTTCACCCGAGGCCCGGGCCGAACGGCGGGCGGCCGAAACCGGACAGACCATGGCCGAAGTCCTGGCCGCGCAGGAGGAGCGCGACCGACGTGATTCGGAGCGGGAACACGGCGCGCTCTATGCCGCCGATGATGCGATCACGATCGACTCTTCCGAGATGACCGCCGACCAGGTCGTGGCCGAGATCGCCGGACTGGCCCGGGAGCGGGGACTAGCCTGATGGAGTCATCTTCGGTGCCCGGCGCGTCCTCGGGGGCGGTGCCGACCGTCGCCATCGTCGGCTTCCCCAACGTTGGCAAGTCGACGCTGGTCAACCGATTGGCCGGTGGCCGTGAGGCCGTAGTCCATTCCGAGGCGGGGGTGACCCGTGACCGCAAGCGGGTCCGCTGTGAATGGAACGGCCGTGAATTCGACCTGCTCGACACCGGGGGCATCGACCTCGACGACGAGTCGGAGATGGCGGCCGATATCCAGCGACAGGCGAGGCTGGGCATGGCCGAGGCCGATGTCGTCGTGCTGGTCGTCAACGGGCAGGCCGGCCTGCGCACCGGGGACACAGACCTGGCCCGTGAACTGCGCACTTCGCCGGTGCCGGTGATCGTCGCGGTCAACAAGTCGGACCGGCCCGAGGACGAGTTCGCCGCCGCCGAGTTTCACGCGCTCGGGCTCGGCGACCCGACCCCGGTCTCCGCCACGCACGGTCTCGGCACCGGCGACCTGCTCGACCGGATCACCGAGACGCTCAGGGACCGCCCGGCCAGGGTCGACGAAACAGATTCCGTGCGGATCGCGATGATCGGCCGCCCCAACGTCGGCAAGTCCTCGCTGGTCAACCGTATCCTCGGCGACGACCGGGTGATCGTCTCCCCGGTGGCCGGTACCACCCGCGACACGATCGACACCGAGATCGAAGTCGACGGGCGGCGGGTCACCCTGGTCGACACTGCCGGCCTTCGCCGGAAGTCAAAGGTGGCCGGTTCGGTCGACCATTACGCCCAACTACGATCAGAAAGGGCGATCGAAAGGGCGGACGTGGCGATCATCGTCTGCGACGCCCAGGAAGGCGTGCGCTCGGAAGACCTCAAGGTCGGCGAGGTGGCGATGAGGGCCGGCTGCGCGACGATGATCGTGATGAACAAATGGGACATCACAGAGACCGACATCGACGACACTCGGGCCCGGGTTGCCCGCAAGCTGCGACTGCGCCCGGAAGTTACGACCTGCTCGGCAGTTTCGGGACGCAACGTGGCCGGGCTGATCTCTCGCGCGGTCGCCCTGGCCGACCGCGCCGCCCAGCGGATCCCGACCCCCCAACTCAACCGCTTTCTTTCCGAGGTGCAGACCACTACCCCGCCGCCCTCGCGCCGGGGCCGGCGCCTCAAGCTGCTCTACGGGGCGCAGACCGATGTCTCGCCGCCGCGCTTCGCCGTTCAGGTGAACGACCGCCGGCTGATCGTCCGGGACTGGGCCTACCACTTGGAGAATCGTCTGCGAGACCAGTGGGGGCTGGATGGCGTCCCGCTGGTGATCGACTACATCCCGCGAAAAGGGCGAGAGGACTAAGAAAAAGGGGCCGCCGGGCGGCCCCCTTGGACGTCCAAAGCGTTCAGTTCTCAGGTTTCGGTCGAGGTTCCCTCGATCGCTGGCTGGGTTCCAGACTGGCTGCCGATCTTGATTCGTTTCGGCTGCCTCTCGGCCGGTTTCGGTACCCGTAGCTCGAGCACCCCGTTCTCGAGACCGCCTTCGATCGAGTCGGTCTCGGTTCCCTCTGGCAGGGTGAAGGATCGACTGAACTTGCCGAACGAGCGTTCCAGCCGGAACACGGATCCCTCCTGCGTTTCGCGGTGGTCCTTCCGCTCGCCCGAGACCGTAAGCACGTTGCCATCTACCTCGACCGTTACGTCCTCGTCCGACATGCCCGGGAGGTCTATCCGTAGCACGAGATCCTCGCCGTCCTCGGTGAGATCGGTCGGGGGCGCCCATCTCCTCACGGTCGAGTCCGTGGCGGACCGAAAGAAGCTGTCGAACAAGCGGTTCATATCGGTCTGGAACGCTTCCAACTCGCGTGATGGTTCCCATCTGACCAGTGCCATTCGTTCTCCTTTCCTTGGTGGATGCGGCCCTTTCGGGCCTGTCTTCTGACTTGCTCAGATCATAAAATCTAAGTGTATGTGTGTCAAGTCTGATGGACGGAAGTCGGGTCGCCTGAGCGGCGAGCAGGGGAGGGGCGGCGGTTTCATTTAGGCTCCCTCCACCATTCACGCGCCACTGACCACTCCGAGCGCATGATCCGAAGGAGAACCCGACCGAATGTCACAGCTGAAGCTTGCCGAGGGTGAACACCTCTTCACCTCCGAGTCCGTCACCGAAGGCCATCCGGACAAGATCGCCGACCAGATCTCGGACACGATCCTCGATGCATGCCTCAGTCAGGACCCGAACAGCCGGGTCGCCTGCGAAACCCTGGTCAACACCGGGATGGCGGTCATTTCAGGCGAGCTCACCACCTCGGCCCAGATCGACATCACCGACCTGGTCCGCGAGACGGTCTGTGAGATCGGCTACGACAAGGGCGAGTACGGCTACGACGGCAACCACATCTCGGTGCTCGTCTCGATGGACAAGCAGTCGCCTGACATCGCCCAAGGCGTCGACACCGGCATCGAGACCCGAACCGGCGGCTCCTCCGACCAGTTCGACCTCGATGGAGCGGGCGACCAGGGCATGATGTTCGGTTACGCCACCAACGAGACCGAAGCGCTGATGCCGATGCCGATTCAGATCGCTCATCGGCTGTCCGAACGGCTCTCCCTCGTCCGCAAAGACGGCACGCTGCCCTATCTGCGGCCGGACGGCAAGACTCAGGTCACCGTGCGCTACGCCGACGGCAAACCCGTCGCCGTGGAGCAGGTACTGATCTCGACCCAGCACGCGCCGGACATCGACAACGAGAACACGATCCGCCCCGACCTCTGGGAGAACGTGATCCTGCCCGTGCTCAGCGAGGAGTACGGCGACCTACTTGACGAGAACGCGCTCTACCAGTCGCTGCTGATCAACCCGACCGGGATCTTCGTGATCGGCGGTCCGGTCGGTGACGCGGGCCTGACCGGACGCAAGATCATCGTCGACACCTACGGCGGCGCCGCCCGCCACGGTGGCGGTGCCTTCTCCGGCAAGGACCCTTCCAAGGTCGATCGCTCGGCCGCTTACGCCGCCCGCTACGCGGCGAAGAATGTCGTCGCCTCCGGCCTGGCCGACCGCTGCGAGGTCCAGGTCGCCTACGCGATCGGCGTCGCCCGCCCGGTCTCGATCATGGCCGAGACCTACGGCACCGGCAAGAAGAGCGACTGGGAGATCTCCCAGTTGATCGCCGAAAACTTCGACCTCCGGCCCGGCGCCTTCCGCCAGTACCTCGACCTGCACCGGCCGATCTACAAGGACACCGCTGCCTACGGCCACTTCGGCCGCTCCAACGAAAACTTCACCTGGGAGCGCACCGATCGTGCCGACCAGCTCCGGGAGGCCGCTGGCCTGTAAGGCAAAGCCTCTCGACAATAGGCGGTCAAGATGCCAACACGAAGGCGTGTCAGACCGTCCTGGGAGGGACACCCGATGGTTTCTGGTCGGCAGGATCGTGCTGATCGGGATCCGCAGCCGGGGTCGGGTGCTCGGCCGGGCCAGGGTCCGGGCCGATGCGACCTTCACCGCCCGCGTCAGGGCGCCGGGCCGGCGCCTCCGCAAGCAGGCGACCTACGTGGCGGTCGCCGGCAGCGCCCGGTCGAAGCCCGTACGGGCAGTCCAGAAGCTCCGGTTCGTTCCCAACCGTGACCATGGTCCTCGCCAGGTCAAACTGCGGGCCAGGCTCGGTCGGGAAAAGGTCGCCCGGATCGTGCTCAAGAGGAAGGGAAGTCGCGGTCGGGTAGCGCGCACCGCTCACCCGGTGAAGATCCGAGGAAAGGAGAGACGCCGGTTTCTGGTGGTCACAGTGCCGAGGCCGGCCCAGAGTTCCGGTCCCGCCGCTTACTGGCTGAAAGCTGTCGGCAAGGTCCGCGTTTCGGAACCCGCACTTGACCCCGAAGCTCTAGCCGGGGTAGTTTGAGACATGGTCAGCGTGGTCAGTCTTCGGGCAGTGGTCGCGACACTCGTCCTTGGGCTGGTCGCCGCGCTTGCTCTCGCCGGTGGTCATGACGCGGCCGCGAAGCAGCCCAAGAGGCTGAAGCTGGGCAAGGAGGGGTCCTACGTCAAGGTCTTCAAGAACCGGCCAGGGCTCTGGCAGGACGACACTTCGGTTCAGATCTGGACAAACAAGAGAAAAGTCATCGCAGTGTGGGCGGCGCTGGCTTTCAAGCTGGACGGTGGAGGTTTCTGTGCCCCGATCGGAACTACCGGGGCGCTGATGCCGGACGACAGCCTGACCGGGTCGGTTTCGCTCCAGATGAAACTGAAAAAGCCAGTCGCGCTCACCGCGAGGAATACGTTCACCCTGAGTCAGGCGGCCCTCAAGCCCTTCACCGGAAACGGCGGCGGCTCGGTCAAGGGGAAGCTGCTGCCCTCCGGAAGGTTGAATGTCCGAGTGAAACTGGTTCAGACCGCAAATTCCTTTCAGGGCCGGTGTAGCAGCACGCTCAATGCTCCCAAGGCGAAGTTCAGAGCCATGGACACCGACTGGCTGCTCACCTCTGGATGAGGTCCGTCTGAGAGCCAGTTCCGGTCAGAGCGGGAAACCTGAAGCGACCGTGGGGAGGGCCCACTCGGGTCCGGCGGCCTTCAGGGTTTCGATATCGAAGAGCCCGGTGGCGACGCTGACCACCCTGATGCCTGCTTCGTGGGCGGCGGTGACGTCCCGGGGCGTGTCGCCGACTGCAATGAAGTCGTCCTTCGACAGCACCTGGGGGCGGCCGCCCGGATAGTTGCCGGTGGCGCAGGCGACGATCCCGCGCTTGACCGCGTGAAGGGTGAGCTCGGCCCGGTTGGCGGAGTCGGAGCCGTAACCCCCGAAGGAGAAGAAGCGATTGAGGTCGCCCCGTTCGAGCTTGATCTTCGCGGCCGGCTCGATGTTGCCGGTGGTCACCCCGAGCGGGATGCCGTCTGCCGTGAGGCGCTCGAGAGTTTCCACGATGCCCGCCTCGAGGCGGTAGCCCTTCGAATCGGCGACTGCCTCGGGCAGCTCGCGGACGTAGATCGGGGTCAGTTCCTCAATGTCCTGCTGGCTCGGCTCGCGGTCGAGCACGGTGCGGAGCGCGGCGAAGGCGACATCATGGTCGGTCATGCCGGACTCGGTCACTTCGGCGATGTCGACCGACTTGCCGAAGACCTCCTGGAAGGCCTTGTCCCAGGCGACCCCGCCGGCCCCGCCGGTGGTCAGCAAGGTGCCGTCGACGTCGAAGATGACCGCACGAATCGGAGCGTCGGCGGGAACGGGACTCATTTCGCCATTCGGATCTCACCGAAGTCGGAAAAGTTGGCAATAATTGCCAACTTTTCCCATTTCGCTGTCAGCTTCCGGCTCACCGGAGGCCGTTGGCCTGGCGGTAGCGGCGGATCAGCTCGGCGGTGCTGCTGTCGTGATCGAGCGGCGGGGGCTCCCCGGACTCGAGCTCGGGGATGATCTTCTGGGCCAGCGCCTTGCCCAGCTCGACTCCCCACTGGTCGAAGGAATCGATGCCCCAGATCGCGCCCTGGGTGAAGACCGAATGCTCGTAGAAGGCGACCAGCTTGCCCAGGCTCTTGGGAGTGAGGCGGTCGACCATGATCGTCGAGGTGGGCCGGTTGCCGAGGAAGGTCTTGTGGGGGATCAGCCGCTCCTCGACCCCCTCGTCCTTCAGCTGCTCGACGGTCTTGCCGAAAGCGAGCGCCTCGGTTTGGGCGAAGACGTTGGAAACCAGCAGGTCCTGATGGTTGCCGAGCGGATTCAGCGCATGGTTGAAGCCGATGAAGTCGGCCGGGATCAGCTCGGTTCCCTGATGGACCAGCTGGTAGAAGGAGTGCTGGCCGTTGGTGCCCGGCTCACCCCAGAAGATCGCTCCGGTGCCGTAATCGACCCGGGCACCGTCCAACGTGACCCCCTTTCCGTTCGACTCCATGGTCAGTTGCTGGAGATAGGCGGGGAAGCGGTGGAGATATTCGCTGTAGGGAAAGACCGCGTGCGTCTCGGCGCCGAAAAAGTTGCGGTACCAGACCGTGAGCAGGCCGTGGAGGGCCGGCAGGTTGGTCTCCAGGCCGGTCTCGAGGAAATGCTCGTCCATGGCGTGGAAGCCGTCGAGCATCTCGGTGAAGCGGTCCGGGCCGATCGCCAGCATGGTCGAGAGGCCGATCGCCGAATCCATCGAGTAGCGGCCCCCGACCCACTCCCAGAAGCCGAACATGTTCTCGGTGTCGATCCCGAACTCGGAAACCCCTTCGGCGTTGGTCGAGACCGCGACGAAATGCTTGGCGATGGCCGACTCGTCGCCACCGAGCCCGTCCAGCAGCCACTGCCGGGCGGTGTGGGCGTTGGTCATCGTCTCCAGGGTGGTGAAGGTCTTCGAGGAGACGACGAACAGGGTCTCGGCCGGGTCGGCGTCGAGCGTCGCCTCGTAGAAATCGGTGCCGTCGACGTTGGAAACGAAGCGGAACTCGAGATCCCGACGGGAGTAATCCTTGAGCGCCTCGTAGGCCATCACCGGGCCGAGGTCCGAACCACCGATGCCGACGTTGATGATTCGCTTGATCGGTTTGCCGGTCTGGCCCTTCCATTCGCCGGAGCGGACGGCCTCGGAGAAGGTGGCCATGCGGTCGAGCACCTCGTGGACTTCCCGGACCACATCGACCCCGTCAACCACCAGCGAACGGCTGCGCGGCATTCTGAGCGCCACGTGGAGCACGGCGCGGTCTTCGGAGACGTTGATGTGCTCGCCGCGGAACATCGCGTCGCGGCGTTCCGGCATCCGGCGTTCCCGGGCCAGCTCGGCCAGCAGACCGACCGTCTCCCGGCTGATCCGGTTCTTCGAGTAGTCGAAGTAGAGACCGCAGGCCTCGGCTACCAGGTCGGTACCGCGCGAGGGATCATCGGCGAAGAGATCCCTCAGGTGGAGATCACCTATGTCGGCGCGGTGGCTCTCGAGGGTCTTGAACGCGGCTGACTCCCGGAGCTCACTCACGGTTCAGCTCCCGAGCAGCGTCTTCGCTTCTTCGACCACCCGGTCCGGGGTGAAGCCGAAGTATTTCTGGAGGTCCTTGAAGGGGGCGGAGGCGCCGAAGGTGGTCATGCCGATCGCCACGCCCTCTTCGCCGACGTACCGCTCCCAGCCGAAGGTCGAGGCTTGTTCGATCGAGATCCGCCTGGTCACCGACGAAGGCAGGACCGACTCACGGTAGGCCTCGTCCTGGCTTTCGAAGATGTGCCAAGAAGGCAGCGAAACGACTCGAGCCTTGACGCCCTCGATGGTCAGCGTCTCGTAGGCCTCCAGCGCGATGTGGACCTCAGAACCCGTGGCGATCAGGATGAGTTCCGGCTCGCCGTCGCAGTCGGCGATGGTGTACCCGCCCTTGGCCAGGCCGGAGGCGTCGGCGTACTTGCTGCGATCGATCACCGGCACCTTCTGGCGGGTCAGCACCAGCGCCGTGGGGTGGTCGGTGCGCGGCATGATCACCTTCCACGCCTCGGCTACCTCGGCCGCATCGGCGGGCCGGATCACGTCGAGGTTCGGCATCGTCCGCAGCGAGGCGAGCTGCTCGACCGGCTGATGAGTCGGACCGTCCTCGCCGAGGCCGATCGAGTCGTGGGTCAACCAGTGAACCACCGGCTGCTCCATCAAGGCGGAGAGCCGGATCGCCGGTCGGGCGTAGTCGGAGAAGATCAGGTAGGTCGACCAGACCGGCCTCAGTGAGCTGAGCGCCAGGCCGTTGGACGAGGCGGCGGATTCGTGCTCACGCACCCCCAGGTGGAGCATGTGGCCGGAGCGGTTTTCCGGGTCGAAGACGCCGGCGACGTCCTCCTTCAGCCCGCTTGAGGCGGAGCCGGTCAGGTCGGCCGATCCGCTGATCAGCCACGGCACCTTCGGCGCGATCGCCTGGAGCGTCTTCTGCGAAGCCGAACGGGTCGCGATCTGGTCGCCGGCTTCGAAGCTCGGTATGTCGGTGTCCCAGCCCTCCGGCAGGCGGCCGCTGAGCATGGTCTCGATCAATTCCTTGCGGTCCGCCGGGGCGGCGTCGAAGCGTTCCTTCCAGGCGGCGGAAAGCTCGGCGCCGCGCTTGCCGACTCCGTCAGCCCAGGTCTCGTACACCCCGTCGGGGACCAGGAAGTGGGCGTCGGTCGGCCAGCCGTAGGCCTGCTTGGTCAGCTTCGTCTCCTCGGCCCCGAGCGGGTTGCCGTGCACGTCGGCCGTGTCGACCTTGTTTGGTGACCCGTAGCCGATGTGACTGTGGATCAGGATGAATGTCGGCTTCTCGGTCTCGGCCTTGAACTTGTCGAGCGCGGCACCGATCTCGTCGAGGTCGTTGGCGTCATTTATGTGGTGAACGTTCCAGCCGTTGGCGACGAAACGAGCCTCGGTGTCGTCGGTGAAGGTGAGATCGGTCGAACCGTCGATCGTTATCCGATTCGAGTCGTAGATCCAGCAGAGGTTGTGCAGCTTCTGGTGACCGGCCAGCGAAGCGGCTTCCTGGGAGACCCCTTCCATCAGATCGCCGTCACCGCAGATCGCGTAGACGTCATAGTCGAAGAGCTCCTCGCCGTAGGCGGCGCGCTTCCAGAGACCCGCGATCGCCATGCCGACCGAGGTGGCGACACCCTGGCCGAGCGGGCCGGTGGTGGTCTCGATGCCGGTGGTCAGATGCGACTCGGGATGCCCCGGGGTGGTCGATCCGAGCTGTCGGAAGTTCTCGATGTCCTCGAGCGTGACCGAGAGTCGATCCGAGATGGTGCCATCGGTCTCGACCTTCTTGACCCCGGCCAGGTGCAGGACCGAGTAGATCAGCATCGAGGCGTGGCCGGCCGAAAGCACGAAACGGTCGCGGTTCGGCCAGTGCGGATCGGCGGGGTCGTAGCGCAGGTAGTCCTGCCACAGCTTGTAGGCCAACGGGGCCAGCGCCATCGCCGTCCCCGGGTGACCCGAGTTGGCCTTGTCGATCGCGTCGATCGAAAGGGTCCGGATCGTGTTGATTGCGCGGAGTTCGGGCGTCTGAGAATCGAGGGAGTCGGTCACGGCCCCATCCTACGAAAATCGTGGCGGTCAGTACGCACCGGGCGGCGCCAGACGCCGCCTGACATCTCGAATGTGCCACCAGCACACTCTCGCCACCAGACAGCGTCTGGCATCCACCCGGCACGCACCGACCCGATCCACGATTCCGTGGAAGCGCTCGGCACGGTTCAGTAGTCGGAGCTGGGTTCGCCGAGCCCGTGGGAGCCGCCGGCGCCGAGTGAGGTGGCGCGATCGACCTGGGTCACCACGCCCTGCGGGTCGGCGACACCGTTGAAAACGAAGAGGTTGTCGGCGTCTGAGGCCGCGGTGTCGAAATCAACGTCGCCGACCTGGAGCAGCCGCTGGAACACGGTTTGACGGTAGTTCACGTTCTGGACCCGTTCGAGCCGAGTCTCCTGGATGTCGCGGGCGAAAATGCCGCGTTTGATGTTCAACCGCCGGTTGGTGATCGTGTAGACGGTGGCGACCCGGCGGATGAAACCGATCAGAACCGAGATGCCGAGGGCGGCGAGGATGATGATGAAGACCGAGAAAAACCCCTCGCCCAACAACTTCGCGATCACCGCGACGATGAGGCCGATCAGCAGCCCCTTCAGGTAGAGGGCGAGAATCGAACGCCAGGAGGGATGGCCCTGGAAAATGATCTGTTCGCCGGGGCTGGGGGTGAAGGCCACGGCGCGAGCATATTGGACCCGGGCGGACCCGTGTTGATGATCGCGAGGCAGGGTCCGCTCGTCCGTGATCCCGCGTATCTTCAACCGGTGTCCATCGCCAGGGTCGAGCCGCTGACGACGGCCCGCGCCTTGCGGGGCCCTTTCGACTACCTGATTCCGGAGCGGCTGGGGGAGATCGCGGTCGGCACGGTGCTCGAAGTGCCCTTCGGCCGGCGGCGAATCACCGGGGTGGTGGTCGAGCTTGCCGAGAACTCGGAGGTTCCGCCGGAGAAGCTGGCCGAGCCGATCCGGGTGCTGGGCACCGGTACTACCGAGGAGCTGATCGGCCTCGGCCGCTGGATCGCGACCGAGTACTGCTCGACGCCGGCCCGCGGTCTCGGACTGGTACTGCCGCCCGGCACCGGCACCGGTGGTGAACGCACCCGCTTCCGCGTCGAGAAGTTGAACTCGATCACGGCGGCGGGCCGTGAAGCGCTCGAGGGTGCGGGCCGGCTCGGGGCCAAACAGGAACTGGCGCTCCAGCAGTTGCTCGAGGGCGACCTGACCGGCCGCCAACTGGCGGCCCGGGCGGGAATCGACTCGAGCACCCTGAAGAGACTCGAGGATCGAGACCTGATCGAACGGCGGCAGGTCAACATCAGACGGAGACCCGATGGGGCGGGGGTCGGCGCGGCGGCCGCCCAGGCACCGGAACTGACCGACGCGCAGCAAAGGGCGGTGACCGATCTGGTCGGAAAGCTCGACGACCCTGCCTCTGGCGAGGGGGTCCTGCTGGCCGGGGTGACCGGCTCCGGCAAAACCGAGGTCTACCTGGCGGTCGTCGAGGCGGTACTGGCCCGGGGTGAGACCGCGATCGTGCTGGTCCCGGAGATCGGCCTGACCCCACAGGCGGTGGGTCGTTTCCAGGCCCGCCTGGGTGACCGGGTGGCGGTGCTTCACTCGGCACTTACCGCCGGCCAGCGCTTCGATGAGTGGCAGCGCCTGAAAAGTGGTGAGGCGACGGTCTGCGTCGGGCCGCGGAGCGCGGTCTTCGCTCCGCTCGAGAAGCTCGGCCTGATCGTGATCGACGAGGAGCACGACCCCTCCTACAAGCAGGAAGGCGACCCGCGCTATGACGCCCGCGAGGTCGCCCGCCGCCGAGCGCTGACAACCGGTTCGCTACTGGTGCTCGGGACGGCGACGCCGCGTCCGGAAAGCTGGGAGCGACTTCAGCGCATCGACCTGCCCGCCCGGGTCGATGGCCAGGGCATGCCACCGGTCGAGCTGGTCGACATGCGTGACGCCGACCCCCGGCAGGGCCCGGTCCACCGTCGCACGTGGGAAGCGCTGACCGAGGTCCGCGAGAAGGGTGAGAAGGCGATCGTGATGATCAACCGCCGCGGCTTCGCGCCCTGGCTCACCTGCCGGACCTGCGGCCATCACTGGGGCTGCCCCAACTGCGATGTCTCGCTGATCGTCCACCGCGAATCCGACCAGCTGATCTGTCACCACTGCAACCATGCCGAGCCTTTGCCGCGGCGTTGCCCCGAATGTGGCGGCACGACGCTCTCACAGACCGGGGCCGGCACCCAGCGAATCGAGCGGCTGCTGGCCGAGCAGCTCGCGCCGATGCCGGTGTTCCGGCTCGACGCCGACACCAGCGCCGGTCCCGGCGGGCATGCCCGGATCCTCTCCGCCTTCGACCGGGAGCGGAGCGCGATCCTGGTCGGCACCCAGATGGTTGCCAAGGGCCATGACTTCCCCGAAGTCACGCTGGCCGCGATCCTCGACGCCGACGCCACCCTTCGCTTCCCTGACTTCCGGGCCGAAGAGCGCACCTTCTCGCTGGTCACGCAGCTGGCCGGACGCAGTGGCCGCAGCCGGGCCGGGGGGAGGGTGATCGTGCAGACTCTGGCTCCGGGCAATCCCTCGATCAGCCACGCGGCCACCCATGATTCGGCGGGATTCCTCGCCGGCGAACTGGAGCGGAGGCGTGAACTCGGCTACCCGCCTTTCTCGCACTTGATCCGGATTCAGCTCGCAGCCGAGGCCGAGCCGGAGGTCGAGCGGACTGCCGGCCTGGTCGCCGATCGGCTCGACGAGGCGCTGCCGGCCGGGGCCGAGCTACTCGGCCCGGCCCCGATGTTCCGGGCCCGAAACCGCTACCGCCGTCGGCTCCTGGTCCGTTCGACCACCCGAGCCGAATCGATCGAGGCGGTCCACCAGACGATCGAATCCCTGCTCGCCGATCGCTCCCTGAGCAAGATCACCCTGGCGATCGACGTCGACCCGCAGTAGGCGGGACGGCCATCAACCAAGGAATTCGCAGAAACCACCCACCATGGTGGATTCTGCACTGCGTGTCGTGAACCGGACCGTCGGTAGACTCGGGAGCGATGGCTTCTGACGAAGAAACAGCCACCCTGAGCGAAGAAGCGGCGGCATACGCCGACGGCATGGATCGGGCCGAGGAGGCACTGGCCGCCGATGCGGCAGAGGTCGAGGTCGAGCCGGAGGGCGGCGAGGAGCCGGTCCAGCGGTTTGACGAAGAGACTCTGCGCAAGCGGGAGGCGGCCCTGGCTCAGATCGTCCAGTACGGCGATCCCGTGCTGAAGAGCAAGGCTTCCGCGGTGACCGAGTTCGACCAGGCCCTCTCCGACGAGATCGAACGCATGGTCGAGTTGATGAAAGACGGTCTAGGTGTCGGGTTGGCCGCGACCCAGGTCGGCAAGCTGCGCCGGCTGCTGGTCTTTCAGACCAATGCGGACGCGGTACCGCAGGAGCTGGTCAATCCGGAGATCGAATGGCTCTCGGAGGAAACCGAGATCGCCTCGGAAGGCTGCCTCAGCATCCCTCGTGTGGTGGTCGAGGTGGACCGTCCGCTCTACGCCCGGGTCCGGGGCCAGGACCGGACCGGCGCCGAGGTGCTGATCGAGGCCTCCGGCCACGAAGCACGTGTGCTCCAGCACGAGATCGATCATCTCGACGGCATCCTGATCCTCGATCGGACCGAGAAGAAGCAGCGCAAGGGCGCAATGAAGGCGCTTCGCCGTGGCGAGAGCTTCTCTCCCCACGAAGAAGACTGACCAGATCGCGATGAGTGGAGTTTTCCTCGGAACCTCGGATTTCGCCGGCGTCGTACTCGAGATCCTCGCCGGCTCCGACCAACGGCCAGAACTGGTTGTCACGCTGCCCGACCGAAAGCGTGGCCGGGGACGAAAGGAACAGGCCTCCCCGGTCGCCCTCAAGGCCGAAGAACTGGGCATACCGGTGCTCAAGTCGGGCAACGTCAATGACGAGGAGGACCGAGCCAAGATCCTCGCGATCGGTGGCGAGTGGGCCTCGATCTGCGCTTTCGGTCAGATGATCAAGGAGCCGCTGCTCTCCGAGCTTCCGATGTTGAACGTCCATCCCTCACTGCTGCCTCGCTGGCGCGGGGCCGCGCCGGTCGAGCGGGCGATCATGGCGGGCGATGCCGAGACGGGAGTCTGCGTGATGCGACTCGTGGCCGGGCTCGATTCCGGGCCAGTGGCCTTGCGGGAGGTGACGACGATCGGCCCGGACGAGGAGTTCGGTTCGGTTTCCACCCGGCTAGCGGCGATCGGCGGGCGCTTGCTGGTCGAGGGGCTGGCCGCGGCCCGGCGCGGCGAGATCACCTGGCATGAACAGGGTGAAGAGGGCCTCACCTACGCCGAGAAGATCACTGGCGAGGACCGTCGGGTCGATCCCGGCCGAACCGCCCGTCAAATCCACGATCAGGTTCGCGGTCTAACCCCGCACATTGGGGCGTGGCTGCCATTGGGCGGGGAGGAGCGGCTTGGCATCCGAAGGACGACGGTGCTCGAGACCGGCCCGGGCGAAGGTGAATTCGTCGATCTCGAAGGATGGCCGGTGCTCGGCTGCGCTGAAGGCTCCGTCCGGCTCGACCGGGTCCAGCCGCCCGGCAAGAAGGAGATGGACGGCGACGCCTGGCTCCGGGGCCACGGGCTGCCGAACAGCAGCGGCCTGCCGTGAGCCGGGTCACGCCCGAGCGCGAGGTCGCCTACGCCGTCCTGCGCCGCACCTTCGAGCAAGACGAGCACACCGAGGCCGCCTTCCGCGACGAGATTGCCTCACGGAACCTCGACGGGCGGGTTCGCGCTCAGGCCCAGCGGCTCGCCTACGGCGCGGTGCAGCGCCGCGGCACCACCGACTGGGTGATTGCCTCCTTCATGAAGCAGAAGGCGCGCCGCCCCGATCCAGCGGTGGCGGCAGCCCTGCGGCTGGGTATCTTCGAACTGCTCTTCTCCGACGGCACCGCCGACCACGCCGCAGTCGACCAGGCGGTCAGCCTGGTCCGGCAGTCCGGTGCCGATCACGCGGCCGGTTTCGCCAACGCCCTGTTGCGGCGAACCCTGCGCGAGAAGGCGCGACTCGACCAGAAGCTGGCCGACGATTCGACCCCGGAAAAGGCGGCGATCGCCCATTCCTGCCCGGAGTGGCTGGCCCAGCTCTGGTGGGAGGAGCTCGGTCCCGAACGCACCCGGACACTGATGGCTGCTGCCAACCAGCCGTCGGAGCGAGCGGTCCGGGTAAATACCTCCCGGATCACTGTCGATGAGGCAATCGAGCGCTTCTCCGGCCCGGAACTGGAGCTGGCCCCGGCCGAAGGGCCTTGGCCACTGGCTCCGGCCGAACTCTTGATCGCGCGTGGCAGCCTGGCCGAGATCGAGGCCGCAGCCGAGCAGGGCCTGGTCGTTTCACAATCGCGAGGTTCAGCCGCCGTGGTCGAGGTGCTGGACCCGCTACCGGAGGAACGGATCCTCGACCTCTGCGCCGGCCCGGGGATCAAGACCGGGCAGATCGCCGCCCGGGTCGGACGGATGGGCAACATGGTCTCGATCGAACCGGTCGAGTCGCGGGCCGAGGACATCGCGATCCAGCTGGAGCGGCTGGGCTTCCACCACGGCCTAGTGGTTGAAGCAGATGCCCGTGAAAGCGAGATCCTCAGCGGCTTCGACCGGACCCTGGTCGACGCCCCCTGCTCCGACCTCGGGGCGCTCTCGTCGCGTCCCGACGCCCGCTGGCGCAAGAACCCGGCCCTGATCGAGCGAGTAGCCGAACTGCAGGGTGAGATCCTCGACCGCGCCGCGGGCTTCGTCGGCGAGAACGGCAGCCTGGTCTACTCGACCTGCACGATCTCGAAGCGAGAGAACAGCGACCAGGCGCTTGCCCTGGCCGAACGCCACGGGCTGACGATCGAGGATCTAGGTTCCCGCTCGCCCGCGCACGCCGACCCCCATGACCCCAGATTCCTACAGTTGATGCCGGATCGAGACCACACGACCGGTTTCTTCATCGCCCGTTTCACCGCCTAGGGGCCGGATTGTCGGGTTAACCCCCGCGAGGACTTCCGACCGGTTAGGGATAATCGGCCGATGGCGACCGAGCAAGAGAAGGCCACCGTCGACCGCCGTCCTCCGTGTCCCGGTTGCGGTGAACCGTGGCTCCGACCCACCCAACTCCCGGGCAGATTCCGCTGTGTGTACTGCCTGTCGCGCTACGAGCTCGTTTCGCAATGCCCGAACTGCGGTGAACACCAGACGATCGCCAGAATGAGCACGACCGAGGACATGAGCTGCCAGAGTTGTGGCGCTTCGATGCTCCAACCGATCTGACCCCGACCCAAAGAAACCGGATGACTGACCAGCCCCGCACCGCCGAGACTCCCGTGCCCGAAGCCTTTCAGGGCATCCGCATCGCCCCCTCGATCCTCTCCGCCGATTTCGGTCGGCTCGGTGCCCAGATCGCCGAAGTCATGGACGCCGGGGCCAGGGTCATCCACTTCGACGTCATGGATGGCCAGTTCGTCCCGCCGATAACGATCGGTCCGCTGGTTCTCTCCGGCATCGCCGATCAGGTCCATGACGCGGGCGGAGTCGTCGACGTCCACCTGATGATCGAGAACCCGGACCGCCAGTTCGAGGACTTCGCGAAGGCCGGCGCCGATTCGATCATCTTCCACGAGGAAGCGACCCCGCATGCGCACCGCTGCTGTCACGGGATCCGCGAACTCGGCTGCTTGGCGGGGGTCGCGATCAATCCCGGGACGCCGGTCGAAACACTCGCCGAGCTGGGGGGCATGGTCGACGAAGTATTGGTCATGACCGTCAACCCCGGCTGGGGTGGCCAGCCCTTCATCGAGACGTCACCCGACAAGGTCAGGCGGATGCGTTCACTGCTCGGCGACGAGGTCCTGATCGAGGTCGATGGGGGCATCGGGACCGGAACCGCCGGCCGGATGGCCGAGGCGGGCGCGACCTTGATGGTCGCCGGTTCCGCGATCTTCGGCTCGGACGACCCGGCCCGGGCTTACACCGACATCCACGCCGCCGCTGAAACCGGAGTCTGACCTTCTCGGAAAGTGAATCTGTCAGCGATATTTGCTGACAGATTCAATCTTTCGCCAGAACCTCAGGGGGAGGTGTCCTCGAGGCCGGCGAGCCTCGCCTCGATCGCCTCGCTCGAGCCCTTGACGGGGATGTCCTCGTCGATGCCCTTGGGGCGGAAGTAGATGTAGGTGAGCAGCGAGAGCAGCAGGAACGCGGTCAGGGCGAATCCGAGCTCGACCCGCAGGTTGCCGTCGTCGATGAATGGGACCACGGTCCAGACGATGAAGAAGACCGCGCAGGAGATCCAGCGGATCGAGGCCCGCCTGGCCTGCCCCTGAGCGACGCAGGCCTGGTTGACCGTCACCGTGGACAGGTAGAGGCCCATGCCGGCGGTGACCAAGAGCAGGCCGAGCCGGTCATAGGTGTGGTCGGCACCGAAGGCGATCTGCATCAATTTCGGTCCGGCGAGGATCACCACGACCGCGGTCAGCGCGGTGAAAGCGAGGATCCCCAGCAGCACGACCCGGACCGAACGGTGGAACTGATGCTCGGAATCCGGGTCATCGCTGCTGTGGAGCGCGGTGAGGTGAGGCAGGATCGAGGTCGAGACCGCCTGAAAAAGCTGCAGCGGCGCCCGGGCGATCATCAGCACGTTGAAGATGAAGCCGGTCGCGGCGGATCCCTTGACGATCCCGATCACCAGCGGGCCGGCATTGAGGAAGACCTGCTCGCTGAACATGATCAGGAAAATCGAACCGACGAAGCCGGCCCCATGGGCCAGTGAGAACTCCTCGCGGGCTTCCTGCTCCTCGGCCGCGATGTCCTCGCTCGCTTCACCATGCGCCGCAGCGTAGGCGGCTCGCTCCTCCGCCTCCCGGCGACTGCGGCGGGTGATCGCGACCGGGACCACCAACAGGCTGAGCAGCGGTGCCGCGACGATGCCCATCGCGACCATCGATTGTCCGCTGAGCAGGCCGAAGGCGACCAAGGCGGCGAACAGCGTGCGGAAGATCGACTCGGAGAGGATCAGCGTGGTGAAGAGCCCGAACTGCTGGTGCCCGGCCAGGTAACCACGGGCGAAGTAGCTGGCGGCGTAGAAGAGCACGGCCGAGAAGAAGACCCAGTAGAGCGTGGAATTTCCGTAAAGCAGGTTCTCCAGCGGCTGCTTGAGGATCAGGGCGATGACCGCGAAGCCGACCGCGAGGCAGCCCTGGATCTTGGCCGCGACACGAACCGGCCCGACGTCGGTCTCGCCCCGTTCGATGTGCTCCGAGATGTGGCGCGAGAGCAGCTGGTCGATCGGGCGATAGAGAGTCGAGACGGTGATGAAGACCGCTGACCAGAGAAAGGCGATCTCGCCGTACGCGTTCTCGTTCAGGTCGTGGGAGGCGATCAGGAAGTACGCGTAGGTGAAGATCCCGGTCAGCCCGACCCCGATGGTCAGGAACCCGGCCGTCTTCCCGTAGTCGCGGGTGCTTGATCCGGCAGCTTTTTGGGTGGGTTTGGGCAAGGAGTTACGGGGAGCGGAATTCAGACCGCACTTCGATCCCGGGGCGGGTCGATGCGGTGACTCGGCTCGACGTCAAGCTCGAGCTCGATCCGGCGCACCCTTTCATAGACGCGCTGGGTCATGACCCGTTGCCCGGCCAGCAGGTCACCGATGATGCCGAGCGCAAAGAGCTGGGTCGAGACGATGAACAGCACCGCGCCGAGCAGCAGCGACTGAATGTGACCGTCCCGATCGCCGTTCACGATCCAGTCGACCAGAAAGGGCATCCATGCGGCCAGCGCGGCGAGCGCGGCGATCAGGCCGAGGAAGGAGAAGACCTTGAGCGGTTCGTAGCGGGTGTAGATCCGCAGGATGGCCAGGCCGTTGCGCCGTACATAGGTCGAGGTCGAGCCGAAGAGGCGCGATTCCCGCGTCTTCGGATTGGTCGAGATCTGGACTTCGCCCACCGCGACGCTGCCCTTGCCGGCCTGGATAAGGCTTTCCAGGGTGTAGGTGAAGCTGTCGACCACCAGCAGCTGCAGGGCGGCCTCGCGGTTGTAGGCGCGAAAACCGGATGTCGCGTCGGTGACTTCGGTGTCGGAAAGCCGGCGGACCACCCAGCTGCCGAACTTCTGGAGCACCTTCTTGGCGGGGGAGAAATGCTCGATGTCCGCCACTTCGCGGTCACCGACCACCATCTCGGCTTCGCCGTCCAGGATCGGTGCGACCAGCTTCGGGATGTCGCTGCCCGAGTACTGGTTGTCGGCATCGGTGTTGACGACGATGTCCGCACCCAGTTTGAGGCAGGCATCGAGCCCAGCCTGGAATCCGGTCGCCAAACCACGGTTGTTGGGGAGCTTAACGATGTGGTCGACTCCGCATTCCTGCGCCACTTCGATCGTCCGATCGGTCGAGCCGTCATCGATCACGAGGGTCTCGATCTCGTCCACCCCGGGGATCTCACGGGGGAGATCGGCCACGGTCGCGGGGAGGGTCTGCTCCTCGTTCAGGCAGGGGATCTGGATGATTACCTTCATTAGCCGTCAAGATTCTCCCATGAGTGAAGGGCAACCCACCTCCGAGGCCGACTACTGGCAAAGGGCCATCCAATTGGCCGGACGCGGTCTGGGCTGGACCAGCCCCAATCCCGCGGTCGGCGCGGTGCTGGTCAGGGACGGCCAGGTGATCGGTGAAGGGTGGCATCACCGCCACGGTGAACTGCATGCCGAGCGTGAGGCACTGGCCGACGCTGCCCGTCGCGGCAACGACCCGGCCGGCGCCACGATCTACGTGACCCTGGAGCCCTGTGCCCACACCGGCAGCCAGCCGCCCTGCGCCGACGGCCTGATCGAGGCCGGGGTGGCCGAGGTGGTCATCGCGGCGGAGGATCCAACCCCCAAGACTCGTGGCATCGGCCCGACCCGGCTGGAAGAGGCGGGGGTCAAGGTGCGCTGGGCTGATCATGCGGTGGCGAAGGACGCCGTGGCTCTGATCCAGGATTTTCGCAAGCGGGCGCTGACCGGAAAGCCACTGGTCGTCTTGAAGATGGCGATGAGTCTCGACGGCAAGATCGCCACCAGGACCGGCGATTCGAAATGGATCTCCGGCGAGGAGAGTCGCGCACTGGTCCACCGCTGGCGGGCCGAGATGGATGCGGTCGCGGTCGGGACGGGGACGATGGCGGCCGACGATCCGCGCCTCACCGCCCGGCCGGGTGAAGACACAGCGGTCCGCCAGCCGGCCCGGGTCATCTTCGACTCGAATCTCGTGACCGGTCCCCAGGCGGCACTCTTCGAGGATGTCCCCGAGGCACCTGTAGTGATCATCGCCGGGCCGGATGCCGACCCGGAAAGGGCAAGAGTGCTGGATGCCGCCGGGGCCGAGGTAGTCAGGATCGAGGGTGAGGATAAGGAAGCTCGTTTCACATCTGCCTTGGAAGCGCTGGGCGAGCGGAAAATCGGTTCGGTGCTGCTCGAGGGAGGACCAAGACTTGCCGGGGCAGCGATTGGCGCGGGGGAAGTCGATCGGGTCGAGATCTTCGTCGCGCCGGTGATTCTAGGCGGCGGCCGCTCGGCCACCGAAGGGCCCGGGCCGGACCTGATGAGCGGTGCCACCAGAGCCCCAGAGCTGCGGACCAGTCGGGTCGGTCAAGATGTGCTCATGTCTTCGACGATCAGGACTTGGTGATGTTCTCCGGCCTCGTACAGGACCTCGGCCGGGTGGGAGCGGTGGAGCTCGGCCCGGAGGGCGCCCGGATCCGGATCGGGACGGCCCTCGCAGGTGACATCGCGCTCGGTGACTCGATCGCGGTCAACGGCTGCTGCCTGACCGCGACCACGGTCGAGGCAGACAGCTTCACCGCCGATGTGATGAGACAAACCCTGGAGCTGACCTCGTTGGGCGGGCTTGAGACCGGCACCCCGGTCAACCTCGAGCTGGCATTGCGAGCCGATCAGCGACTCGGCGGGCACATCGTCCAGGGTCACGTCGACGGCACGGCCGAGGTGATCGGCCTGGAAAGGGATGGCTTCTCACTGCGGCTCAAAGTGTCCTTGCCGGAAGAGCTCTCCCGTTACGTGATCCCTCAGGGATCGATCACGATCGAAGGCGTCAGCCTGACCGTGGCCGACTGCGGCGAGGACTGGGCGGAAGTCGCCTTGATCCCCGAAACGCAGGAAAACACAAACCTTGGCACTCTCGAGCTCGGAACGACGGTCAACCTCGAGTGTGACGTAATCGCCAAATACGTCGAGCGCATGGTGTCACCATATGTGCGAGGTTCCGCAAGCCACACGGACCGTTGAATCCCGAATCAGAAAGTCTGAACAGAGCATGGCAACCGAAGAAGAGCGCGGCAGCGTGAGTACTTCCGAGGCGAGTCCCTTCGCCACGATCGAAGAGGCCCTGGAGGAAATCCGGGCCGGCCGGATGATCATCGTCACCGACGACGAGGACCGCGAGAACGAGGGCGACCTCGTGATGGCCGCCCAGTTCGCCACCCCGGAAGCGATCAATTTCATGGCCAAAGAGGGACGCGGACTGATCTGTCTCTCACTTACGGCCCAGCGCTGCGACCAGCTTGGCCTCAAATTGATGACCGCAAAGAACGAGGCTCCCCTGGAAACGGCCTTCACCGTCTCGATCGAGGCGGCCGAAGGCGTGACCACCGGAATCTCGGCCCACGACCGGGCCCACACGGTCCAGACCGCGATCGACCCGAACGCGACCCCGCGCGACATCGTCGTGCCCGGTCACGTCTTCCCGCTGAAGGCGAAGGACGGCGGAGTGCTCGAACGTACCGGCCACACCGAGGCCGCGGTCGACCTCGCCCGTCTCGCCGGGGTCTCGCCGGCCGGCGTGATCTGCGAGGTGATGAACGAGGACGGCACCATGGCCCGGATCGACGATCTGGTCGGGTACGCCGCCAAACACGGTCTGAAGATGGTCACGATCGCCGACTTGATCGCTTACCGGCGTGAGAACGAGAAGCTGGTCGAGCGGGTCGTCTCGACCGCGCTGCCGACCAGCTTCGGCGACTTCCGGGCGGTCGGGTTCCGCTCCCTGGTCGACGACAAGCATCACGTCGCCATGGTCAAGGGCGATATCGAAGACGGTGAACCGGCCCTGGTCCGGGTCCACTCCGAATGCCTGACCGGCGACGTGTTCCACAGCATGCGCTGCGACTGTGGCGAACAGCTCGCCGCGGCGATGGCGATGATCGAGGAGGAAGGCCGCGGGGTCCTGCTCTACCTCTCGCAGGAGGGCCGCGGGATCGGGCTGCTGAACAAATTGCGCGCCTACAAGCTCCAGGAGGAGGGTCTCGACACGGTTGACGCGAACCTGAAGCTCGGCCTGCCCGCCGACCTGCGTGACTACGGCATCGGCGCCCAGATCCTGCGTGACCTCGGCCTGACCAAGATCAAGATCCTGACCAACAACCCGAAGAAGATCATCGGTCTCGAAGGGCACGGGCTGGAGGTCACCGAGCAGATCAAGATCGAAGCGCCGCCCAACACCCACAACGAGGGGTATCTGCGAACCAAGCGCGATCGGATGGGCCACATCCTCCATCACCAGGGTCTTGCCCTGGACGAGGAAATGATTCTCGACGAGCAGATCCACGACAGCGAGAAAACCGCCGACGCCGAAGGCGGACAGGGTGGCTGAGCCCGAATTTACGGGCCGGTTCGCCGTTTGCGTCGGCAACTTCTACGGCGACCTCGCGGACCGTCTGGTCGCGGGAGCCAAGGAAGAGTTCGCCAAGGACGGGATCAAGGACACCGAGATCGACGTGTATGAGGTGCCCGGTGCGTTCGAGTTGCCATTAGCGGCCAGTTACGCGGCCCGCTCGGGCCGCTACGACGGGGTTGCCTGCCTCGGCGCGGTGATCCGTGGTGAAACCGACCACTACGACTTCGTCTGCAACGAAGCCGCCCGTGGCATCCAGAACGTCCAGCTCGAAACCGGCGTCCCCTGCGGATTCGGCGTCCTCACGGTCGACAACATGGACCAGGCGCTGGCCCGGGCCGGGGGCGGCGGCAAACGCGATTCCGGGGCCAACGCGGCCCGCGCGGTGCTTCGCATGAACGAGATCCGAAGGGAACTTTCCAACTGATCAAGCCGCCTCCTGGCTCCGGCTCCGCGAGGAAGCGGCGAACCGGCCGGATCGGCTAGGATGCTCCGTCCTATGGCACGCGTATGTCACAACTGCGGTAAGGGTCCCGGCTTCGGAAATTCCCGGAGCCACTCGATGGTCGCCACCCGGCGCCGCTTCGACCCGAACCTCCAGAAGGTCCGCATCCTCGAAGACGGCGCGAAGAAGCGCGTTCTCGTCTGCACCCGCTGCCTCAAGGCCAACAAGGTCACCAAAGCCGCGTAGTCCTGCTGCCCCTCCGGGCGGCCCGCAGGAACCAGCCTCTCTGCGTCGCGAATAGCGAAGCGCCACTTTTCGTCGCATACGACCGAAAAGTGGCGTCTCAACGTCCGGGGTGCTCACGCCGGAAATCCGACCCACCGGGGGTTGTTGCCGGTCCCGCTGTCGCGTCGCCGTTCGGATCGGTAGGCTCACCCGTCGTGTCTGATCCGAGTATCGAGAGATTCAAGCGGGTCGTTGCTGCTGCTTACGGGTCGCTTGAAGCGCGTCGGCAGGAGGTCAATGACCTGAACGTCTTCCCCGTCGCCGATGGCGACACCGGGGACAACATGGCGATGACCATGAAGGCCGTGATGGAAGAGCTCGACCGGCTCGACAACGGCCAGTCGCTCGACGAGATCGGCCGGACCGAACTGGTCTCCGCACTGGCCCGGGCCGCCCTGATGGGGGCTCGCGGCAACAGCGGCGTGATTCTCAGTCAGATCGTCCGGGGCGCGGCCGAGGAACTCGCATCCCGTCCCGGTGAACTGGTCGACCCGGTACTCGTCGCCTCCGCCTTCGCCAAGGCCGCCGACGCCGCATACTCGTCGGTCCGCAACCCGGCTGAGGGCACCATGCTGACCGTGTTCCGCGAGATCGCCCACTCGGTTTCGCGGCAGCTCGCCCACATCGAACCGGAGCGCCAGAGGCTTTCCCAGGACGCGTCCCCGGCCGAGCAGGACCAGGTGCTGGCGGACGTGCTCGAGCAGGCGATCGCCGACGGCCAGGCCGCGGTCGAACGCACTCCGGAGCAGCTCGAGGTGCTCGCCGAGTCCGGGGTGGTCGACGCCGGCGGGTATGGGCTGGTCCTGATCCTGGCCGGCGTGCTGGCGGCGCTGCGAGGCGAGGCCGCGGACCTGCCCGAGATCCAGCATCACTCCGCGGCCCAGATCACCCATCCGCAGCATGAAGACAGTCGGTTTCAGTACTGCACCAACTTCATCGTCTCCGGGGCCGGGCTCGAGTCCCGCCAGTTCATCCCGAAGCTGGAAGAGCTCGGTGATTCCGTCTTGGTGGTCGGAGACGAGGCGACCCTGAAAGTTCACGTCCACACCGATGATCCCGAAGCGGCGATGGACATCTTCGATGGTGCCGGGGAGGTCACCAATCTCGATGTCGCCGACATGCGCAAGCAGATCGCCGAACGCGAAGCGCGGATCAGCGCCGATCACCGAACCGGCGTAGTCGTGGTCGGCAGCGGTGACGGTCTGGAATCGCTTTTCGCGGAGATGGGGGCGATCGTCGTCCCCGGCGGCGAGACCCTCAACCCTTCGACCGCCGAGCTCCTGGCCGGCATCCGGGCGGTCGCGGTCGAGGAGGTGCTGGTCCTGCCGAACTCCTCGAACGTGATCATGGCCGCCGAGCGAGCCTGCGAACTCTCCGAAAAGCGAGCCGAAGTGCTGCCGACCAGGACCCAGCAGGAAGGTCTGCTCGCGCTGGTCGAGTTCAACCCCGAGAGCGACCTCGACGCGAACCGCAAGCGTCTGGAAGGGGCCGTGTCCGAGGTCCTGGTCGGTGGCATCGCGCCCGCCGCGCGTGACGATGCCCAGGGTCGATTCCGGCGGGGCGACGCGGTCGGGTTCATCGACGGCGAGATCGTCGCTTGGGGAGGGGCCGGCTCGGCGCTTGCCTCGACCATCGAAAGACTTGCCGGCGACGCCGAGCTGGTGACCGTGATCGCGGGCGACGGGGCGCCGATACCGCTCGACGAGATCGATGACCACAGCCCTAACGGGGTCGAGCTGGAACTACACGAGGGCGGGCAGCCAAGCTGGTGGTGGCTGCTGGCCGCTCAGTGACGCCGGCCGCCGGGCCGCTCTCGCCGCCGCCTCGGTTCGGCGGCGGAATCGCAGATCGCCCTGAGTGGGACGAACTGTTGGACGCGGAAGTTCGCTGGCCGGATCGGGGGATCCTCCTGCGTAGCTTGAGCACCCTGACCGGGGTCGGGCCGAAACTGGGAACCCAGGCCGCCGCGGCCGGGGTGGAGACGGTCGGCGAGCTGCTCTGGCGGGTGCCGCGGGCATATGGGCAGCGGCCCGGTACCAGCCTGCTCGGCGATCTCGAACCGGGCGAGGCGACCGGGGTCGAGGTCCGGGTGATCCGTTCGCGGAAGGTGCGTACCCGGCGGCGTAAGTTCAGCCTGGTCGAAGCCCGGGTCGCAGACGATTCCGGGGCCCGTAAGGCGATTTGGTTCAACCAGCCCTGGATGGCCGACAAACTGACCGCCGAAAGCCACTGGTATCTCGAAGGGCGTCTCGAGAAGAGTGGCTTCGTCGTATCGGCGTCCGAACCCGTCCAGGGACCCTCGGCCGAGGCCGGGTCGGGGGAGGGAATCCGCTGGCAGTCCCGCCACGCCGAGGCCCCGGGCCTGGCTGACGATTCTCCCCGTGCGGCCCACTCCGCCGGGGGTGAGATCGGGCCAGGCCGCTGGCGCCGCTGGGCCTTCGAGGCCTGCCGCCAGATCGCGACCCTCCCGGAGCCACTTTCCTTGCGTCTGCTTCGCGATCGAAGGTTGCCCGGACTGGCTTCCGCTTTTCGCGAAGCCCACTTCCCTTCCGGTGAGGAGCGGGCCGCCGAAGCGCTGCGGCGGCTCGCCTACCAAGAGCTGCTCGAAAGTCAGGCGGTGATCCGGGACCGGCGGCTGCGTCGCCGGCGACGGGCGATGCCCGCCCTGGCGCTGGGTCAGGGTGGCGAGATGGCGGCCGAATGGATGCGGGGGCTTCCGTTCGAACCGACCGGAGATCAGGTCAGAGCGATCGAACAGATCGGGGCGGAGGTTGCTTCGACCGAACCGATGAGCAGGCTGCTGATGGGAGAAGTCGGTTCCGGCAAGACGGTGGTCGCCGTCCACGCGATGCTGGCGGCGGTCGGTAGCGGCGCTCAGGCGGCGATGCTGGCGCCGACCGAAGTCCTGGCCACCCAGCACTTCGACACCCTGACCGGATTGCTGGGCGGAACCGGGGTCGAGGTGGCTCTGCTGACCGGTTCGACCGCGAAATCAAAGCGAAAGGACCTGCTCGGGCGGCTGGCCTCCGGTGAGACAGGGATCCTGGTCGGGACCCACGCGTTGCTGGAGGAGCCGGTCGAGTTCCATCGCCTGGGACTGGCCGTAGTCGACGAGGAGCACCGCTTCGGGGTGAGGCAGCGGGACGCCCTGGACCGCAAAGCGCCGGCCGGACACGCCACGCACCTGCTCCACATGTCAGCCACGCCGATCCCGCGCACCCTGGCCCTGACCGCATACGGTGATCTCGACGTGACCACCCTGAAGCAACTCCCCGCCGGCCGCAACCCGATCGTCACCGAGGTCGTCTCGGCCGGCGGAAGGCCAGCCGCCTTCGAGCGGCTGAAAGCGGAGCTTGACCGCGGCCGCCAGGCCTTTGTGGTCTGTCCTCTGGTCGAGGAGTCGCCGCTGGTCGAGGGTCGCGCTGCGGCGGCCGAAGCTGAACGGTTGGCCGCCGGTGAGCTGGCCGGATACGAGGTTGGCCTGCTTCACGGCCAGATGAGACCGGCCCAGAAGGAGATCGCGATGGCCGCCTTCGCCGACGGTCGCACCGATGTGCTGGTCGCGACCACCGTGGTCGAGGTCGGCATCGACGTACCGAACGCGACCGTGATGGTGATCGAAGGCGCGGACCGTTTTGGGCTATCCCAGCTGCATCAGCTCCGTGGCCGGATCGGCCGTGGCGCCCATGGCGGCACCTGCTTCCTTTTCAGTGAAAACTCCGGTCCCCGGGCGGCCCGCCGGCTGGGGGCGATGGCCTCGACCGGCGACGGCTTCCGACTGGCCGAGCTCGACTTGGAGATGCGCGGCGAGGGAGAGGTGGCCGGCACCCGCCAGCACGGTCTGCCTCGCTTCCGGGTCGCTTCCCTGCCGCGTGATGTCGAGCTGCTCGAGGCCGCCCGTCACGACCTCTCGACCATGGACGAGACAGAACTGGAGATACTCGGCGCTTCGCTGCGCTCGGAACACCTGCCGGACGAGGCGGAGGAAGCCGCATGAGGGTGATCGCCGGGCGGCTTGGCGGCCGCCAGCTGCTGGCTCCGAAAGGATGGAAGGTGAGGCCGACCTCCGAACGGGTGCGGGAGGCGATCTTTTCCGCCCTGGGCACGGTCGAGGGGATGGCCATAGCCGACCTCTATTGCGGAACCGGGGCGCTGGGAATCGAGTCGCTTTCCCGCGGCGCCGCGTCGGCCGTCCTGGTCGACCGGGACACCCGCCCTGCTCTCGGCAACGTCCATAACCTCGGACTGACCGGGCAGGCCGAGCTGGTCCGCGGCGAAGCACCCGAATGGATCTCCGGCGCGGCGTCGGGCGCCTTCGACCTGATTTTCCTCGACCCGCCGTATCGGGAGGCAGAACGGGTCGCCGAACGACTGGACGGTGAGCTGGCTCGTGTTCTGGCGCCCGGCGGGCGGGTCATCGCCGAATCGGACCGCCGTGGACCGCTGGAATTTCCCTCCCTGGAAACGGTGCGGGAGCGACGCTACGGACGCACGGTGGTTACATTCCACCGGGTCCCGTCCCCCTCTAACGAAGACACCAAACCTCCTGAATGAACCAGAACACCGAGAAAGTCGCCGTCTGCCCCGGTAGCTACGACCCGGTCACCAACGGCCACCTCGACATCATCACTCGCGCCTCACGTACTTTCGACCGGGTGGTTGTCGGGGTCGTCAACCAGCCGATCCGCAAGAAGAAGACCTTGTTCACAGCGGAAGAACGGATCGCCTTCATCGAAGGAGCAACCCGGCACCTCGGGAACGTCGAGGTTCAGGCCTTCTACACGCTCCTGGTCGAGTTCGCCCGTGAGCATGGCGCCACCGCGATCGTGAAGGGGCTGCGCGCGATCTCTGATTTCGAGTACGAGAACGAGATGGCCCAGCTCAATTACAAGCTAGATCCCGAAATCGAGAGCATCTACGTTTTCGCCCGTCCCGACTACAGTTTTCTCTCTTCGACCGGGGTCAAGGAAATGGCCACCTTCAACGGCGACGTCAGCGATCTCGTCCCGCCCGAAGTGGCAGCCGCGCTGGCGGATAGACTGGGTCGCAGTTAGTGTCCTTTTTGACGCTTAGAGGAATGGAAGATTCCATGCAGAATCTTCACCACATGTCCACAAATCCCCCGCAAATCGACCGAGACGCATAGGGTTCCCTCCACACATGGATGTCCTCGTTCTAATAGACAAGCTCGATGACCTCGTCCACAACGCCCGTCCGGTCCCGCTGACCGACCAAGTGCGAGTGGATCGGGAGGAAATCTACGACCTGCTCGATCAGATGCGGGCGACGATTCCCGAGGAAATCAAGCAGGCCCGCTGGATCGTCAAGGAGCGTCAGGAGATGCTCGAAGAGGCGAAGCGTGAGTCCGAGCGGGTGGTCCGCGAAGCGCGCGAGCAGCAGGCCCGACTGGTTTCGGACGAGGAAGTCACCAAACAGGCTGAGCGCGCTGCCGACGAGATCGTCGAGGACGCCCGGGCCCGCGAGCGGGAGATCCGCCTCGGCGCGGAGGATTACGCCGATGAGATCCTCAACACGCTCGAGGTGAACCTCCAGAAGTTCACCGCCGCGGTTCAGCGCGGTCGCGACCGCCTAGCGGGCCGCGACGAGCCCCTCGAAGAAATCGAGGAGTAAGGCTTCACCACAGTCGGTGAGCTTCGCTCCGCCCTCCGGGTCAAACCCGCCGGCCGACGAGATCCACAGACGGCTGGGCCGGCTCCATCCGTGGCGATACCGGCGTTCAGGACTGCGACTACCGGTAATCGGCGACGATGACTACCAGGTCGTCCTGGGACCAGACGATCTCACCTTCGCACCAGCTGGCCAGCTCTTCGGCTGAATCCGGGTAGGCCTGGCCGGGAACCTGGGTCTTGCCGCGGTCGTCGCCGAGCGAGACGAAGTCACCGATCACCATCGATTTCGACTGCTCTTTGACCCGGCGGAAGAGGGTTTGCTTCTGCTCATCGGTGAGCCGATGCACCGTGAGAACCGAGAGAACGAGGTCCCAAGGACCGTCCGGCAGGGGATCCTCGATCCGGGCGAGGCTCACCTCGTGGACGATCTCACGGGCTTTGAACAGCATGTCCGGATCCGAATCGAGGCCCGTGACCTGGGCCGCGGGGAAGCGCCTCAGCAGACGAGAGGCGGTTTCGCCGGTTCCGATCCCAAGTTCGAGGACAGACGACGGCGCGAATGGAATCGCCGCCACGGCGGCGTCCTGAAGCGCGTCATAGAACGGCACCTGGCCACGAACCGAGTCGAGGTAGCCGGATGTCTCGGGGTCGCTCATGCTCACCGCATCGTAGTCGTCTGCCATGCTGGAACCAGATGCTGATCGAAAAGGTTGATCTCGACGCCCTCGGGCTGGCCTACGGTGACGCTACCCGGATCCAAGGTCAAGTCACCCCCGCTCACGTGACGCTAGGCGGTCAGGAATACGAGCCGGTGCCGGCCGAACCATCCTTCACCCTGGACGTATCGCGGACCAGCGCCGGTTATGCCCTGAGGCTCCGGTTCGAAGTCGGGTTGAGCGGCCCCTGTTTCCGCTGCCTCGAAGACGCGACCGCGACGGTCTCGGTCGATGTGCGAGAGGTCGATCAGCCGGTCGAACCGATCCCGGTGCAGGGTGCGAACCGGCATCAGGAAGACGATGAGGACGAGGACCAATCGAGCGCCGCCGAGCTGACCAGCCCCTACGTGGACGAAGGCACACTCGACCTCGCCGCGTGGACCCATGACGCCCTGATCCTCTCGCTGCCGGAACAGATCCTCTGCCAGCCCGACTGCCTCGGTCTCTGCCCGGTCTGTGGCGAATCGCTGAACGGGGCCGACCCGGCGGCACACGACCACGGCCAGAACCTCGATCCCCGCTGGGCGAAGCTTCGCGATCTCCAGTAGTCCAGTAGACTGCTGCGTCTTATGGCCGTACCGAAGAAACGAACCTCAAGCACCCGCCGGGACAAGCGGCGCGCCACCCACAAGGCCGCCAAGGCCCGGGTCAATCACTGCCCGCAGTGCCACCACCCGCGCCTGCCGCATCGGGTCTGCCCGAACTGCGGCCAGTACAAGGGCCGTGAGGTCGTCGCTCCCAAGGAGCAGCCCTTCGGCACCGTCGCCCCCGACGCCTAACCAACGCTCTTGGATCTGAGCGGGACCACGGTCGCGCTTGACGGGCTGGGGGTAGAAAACGGCTTCGACGTCCTGGTCGAGGGCATCCGCCTTGCGCAGGCCGACGGCATCTCCCTGCGGGTTTTCGGTCCGGCGGCGGAAATCGAGGTAGCCGGCCTGGACCGGGTCGAGGTGATCGACACCACCGATCAGATCACCAACGACGACGATCCCGTCCCCGCGGTCCGCTCCCGCTCCGATGCCTCGATCGTTCGGGCCGTGGCCGACGTCTCGGCCGGCAACTCGGAAGCGGTCGTAAGTCTCGGCTCGACCGGCGCGACCATGGCCGCAGCCACGTTTGGGTTGAAGCGCTCGCGCGGCGTCAAACGGCCCGCCCTGGCCGCTCAGGTCCCTTTGCCGGGCCGGACCGCGCTCTTCCTCGACGTCGGCGCGAACCTCGACGTGCGAGCCCAGCACCTGGTCCAGTTCGCCTGGCTGGGCGCCGCCTTCTCGAAGTCGGTGATGGGGGTGAAGCACCCCCAGGTCGGCCTGCTCTCGGTCGGCGAAGAAGCGGGCAAGGGCAAGGAAGAGGTGGTCGAGGCCAATGCGGCGCTGGCCGGCACCGAAGAATTCGAGTTCCTCGGCAACGTCGAAGGCCGGGACCTGCCGGCCGGGGTCGCCGATGTGATCGTTACCGACGGGTTCACCGGCAACGTCGTGCTGAAAGCTCTGGAAGGGACGGTCAAGACGGTGGTCGGCGCGATCTCGGACGCCGCCCGCAGGAATCCGCTGGCGGCGGCTGGCGGCCTGATGCTGAAGCCGGCCCTGGGCGGCCTGCGAAAGGATCTACATCCGGATACGACCGGCGGCGCGATCCTGCTGGGTCTGCGCCGGACCGCGGTGGTCGGGCACGGCTCCTCCGGGCCGGAAGGCGTCGCCAACGCGATCCGGGTCGCGGCCCGCGCGGCGCGGGTCGATGCCCCCGGACTGACCGAAGAAATGCTTCACCGGGTCGGCGCGAATCGGGGCGCGATCGGCTCGGATACCGACTCTGTCTGATAGGAAAGGTGCAATGAATCGCGACGAAGTAATGGACCTGGTGCGTAACCATCTGGTCGCCGAACTCGAACTCAGCCCCGACCAGGTCACGGAAAGCGCCCGGTTCAAGGAAGATTTTGACGCCGATTCACTCGATCTCTACGAGCTCGTGATGGAGCTCGAAGACCAGTACGGGATCACGGTTTCCGAGCAGGAAGCCGGCGAGATCAAAACCGTCGGGGACGCGGTTGACTTTGTCGTGGCTAAAGCGGTCGCGTGAGCGTGCCGCGGGGCGTGACGGTGGCGACGCCGGGACCGAAGAGGGCCTGGCCGAACTGATCGGGGGTCTGCCGGAGGACCTGAAAGTTTTGGCCCTGACCCACTCGTCCTGGACCCAGGACCGGACCGAGTCCTACGAGCGCCTCGCCTTACTGGGCGACAGCGTGCTCGGTCTCTCGGTCGCCGATGAGCTCTACCGCAGCTTGCCCGACCTCAGCGCCGGGGCTCTGACCAAGATCCTCAACCAGACGGTGAGCGGCACTTCCTGTGCCGAGGTCGGCCGCGGCCTGGGGATACCGGAAATGCTGCTCGAGGCCGACCCGGGTCAGCCTGACGGAAAACAGACCCCCGCCCGGCTGCTGCTGGAGGGGGAGCGGCCGCTCCCGGAGATCACCGAGGCCTTGATCGGGGCCTGTTACCTCCACTACGGCTTCGGAGTGACCTCGACCGCCGTGGTGCGCGCCTTTAGACCGCGGATCGCGCTCGTGCAAGAGAACCAGACCGACTTCAAGTCAGCGCTTCAGGAAGCGGCGGCCCGCCGTGGCGAGACCGTCTCCTATGAGGTACTCGCGGCCCGCGGCCCGGCCCATCAACGCATCTACGAGGTCGCGGTCGTATATCGCGGCGAAGAGATCGGCAGGGGTCAGGGACGGAGCAAGAAAGCGGCCGGTCAGGCGGCTGCCGAAGTCGCCCTCGCTCAGCTCGGCGACTGAACGGAAACTGCCCGGAGCCGGCTTTCCCCTGCACTTTGCGGGAAACGTTTTTCTCAGTCACCGAGCGGGGTTGACCGCGATCGGGGCGGGCAAACATCTGTCCGGCGGAACCGGCACTCTGTAGTTCGTATGTACCTGCGCTCAGTGACCATGAAGGGCTTCAAGTCCTTCCCGGAAAAGACCGAGCTGGCCTTCTCGCCCGGGGTCAGCGTGATCGTCGGGCCGAACGGTTCCGGCAAGTCCAACATCACCGACGCCGTGCTCTGGTGCCTGGGTGAGCAGAGCCCCGGCGCGATTCGCGGGACGTCGATGCAGGACGTGATCTCGGTTGGCGGCAAGAATGTCGGCGCCCGGTCCGAGGCGGAGGTCGAAGTCGTGATCGACAACGCCGAAGGTCTGCTCGGTGACGAGTTCAGCGAGATCTCGATCACTCGTCGCCTGAACCGGGACGGCGACGGCGGTTACTGGATGAACGGTGCCCGCTGCCGCCTCTCAGACATCATCGAACTGCTCTCCGATGCGAACCTCGGTCGCGAGATGCACTCGGTGATCAGTCAGGGCCGGGTCGATTCGATCGTGCACTCGAAGCCGCGTGAACGGCGACTGCTGATCGAGGAAGCGGCCGGCCTCGGCAAGTACCGCAAACGGCGCCGCCGTTCGGAACTCAAGCTGATGGCGACCCGCGACAATCTCGACCGCGCCCTTGACGTCGAGCGGGAGGCCCGCAAGGCGCTCCGGCCCCTCAAGCAGCAGGCCAACTCGGCCGAGATCGGGGCTCGGATCGAGCGTCAAGAGCTGGAGCTGAAGAGCCGGCTGGTCGCCGAGGAGCTTCGTTTCGGCGAAGCGCGACTCGAGCAGGCGAAGGCCCAGGCGGAAAAGGCTCGCAAGGTCCGGGACGGCCTCGAAGCGGAGCTCTCGACCGTCTCCGAGCGCCGCCGGGCAGCGGAGGAGCGCTTCGCCGAGCGCGACCGGGAGCGCACCGCGATCTGGGGCATCCTCAACGGTCTGCGTTCTGGCTCCGAGAAGGTTTCCATCGAGGCCTCGCGGATAAGCGAGCAGGGGCGCCGTCTCGGGCTGCGGCTCGAAGAGTTGCGGTTGGAGATGGCACCGCTGACCCTGGATCTCGGTTCCAGCGGCAGCGCATCTGAACGCGCCAAGCATCTGGTCCAGGAGCTTTCAGAGGTCGATGCCGGCCTCGCCACCGCGGCCGAAGGCCTGCGGCAGGCCAAGGCCGAAGGCCCCGAATCGAAACGGCTCGAAGCTCTCGCCGATGTCCACAAGGGGGCCGAACGGGCGACCACTCACGCCAGGCGGGCCGAAAGCCTGCTCGGCGAGCGCCACCGCGAGCGGCTGGGCGAGAAGATGGCCGAGGTCGAGCGGCTGGCGGGGCTGATCACGGCGCTTGAATCATCGGCCAGCCTGACCAGTCAGGCGATCCGTGATCGGGTCGCCCGGGCCGAACGCACCGTGATCGGCGACCAGGGCGACGCCGATGAGATCTCGGCCGAGCTAAAGGCCTGTTCCGATCTCGAGGTCGAGATTCAGGCCAAGCTGCGAGCGGTGGGAGAACAGGTGACCAGCGCCGAGGTCGAGGCGGCTCACCTCGGCGACCGTCGGGCCGAAGCGGCCGGCGAGTTGGCCCGGATTTCGGAGGTGCTGGAAATCGAGGTCCCCGAACCGGAGGAGGAGCTCGACCAGGAAGAGCGCGAGCAGATCGAGAAGCGCCTGCACAACCTGAGAATGCGTCGCGAACGGCTCGGCCCGGTCAACCCGCTGGCCAAGAAGGAATACGAGGAAGCTCTCGAGCACGTCGAGCACCTGGTCGCCCAGCGCGAAGACACCGAGCGCGCGATGCGCGAGCTCGAAGGCGTGATCCGGGACATCGACGCGGAGATCAAGCGCTCCTTCGATGAGACTTTCGAGGCGACGGCCCGCAATTTCGAAGAGATGATCTCCCAGCTCTTCCCGGGTGGCTCGGGCCGGCTTCGCTCGGTCGACCTGCGACCCGTCCCGGAGCCCGCCGCCGAAGGCGAGGAGAGCGACGAGGAATCCGCCGAGGACGAGATCGAGGAGGAGGACGGCCCTCGCGCACCGAACGAGTCCGACTTCGGGGTCGAGCTCGAAGTGACTCCGCAGGGCAAGCGGATGCGCCAGATGAGCTTGCTCTCCGGCGGCGAGAAGGCGATGACCGCACTGGCCTTCGTCTTCGCGGTTTTCCTCGCCCGGCCCTGCCCCTTCTACATCCTCGACGAGGTCGAGGCCGCCCTCGATGACGCCAACATCAACCGCTTCCTGGAGTTGGTCCGGCGGTTCTCCGACCGCACCCAGTTCGTGATCGTCACCCACCAGAAGCTGACCATGGACGCGGCCGACGTGCTCTATGGGGTCAGCATGGGCGGCGACGGCGTAACCAAGGTCATCTCGCGTCGCCTGCCCAAGGGCGTGACCGCCCTCGAAGGCACCTCGCTCGAAGTGGCCTGATCCGGGCCTCGTCTGACCTGTAGCTTTCGCCTCCGATGGCCACGACCTGGAACGACATCCTCGACCTCGGTGATCGCCTGGTGCCGGACACGGCGCCGCCCCCGGCGTCCGAGGAGGAAGCCCCGAAGAAGATGGGTGCCTTCCGGCGCCTGAGGGAAAGTCTCTCGAAGAGCCGCCGAGCGCTGACCGAGGAAATCGGCTCCAGCCTCTTCGACCGCATCGACGAGGAGACATGGGAACGTCTGGAGGAGGCGCTGATTCTCGCCGACGCCGGGGCCAGCACCACCGCGCAGGTGGTCGAGAAGCTCGAACATGAAGTCGACTCGGGGGCGGTCCCCCCGGACGGAGCGGCGATCAAGGAACGACTGATCGGCTTGTTGACCGAGATTGCCTCGACCAACCGGGCGCCGATCAACCTCAGTCAGGATCCGGCCGTCGTCTTGATGACCGGGGTCAACGGAACCGGTAAGACCACGTCGATCGGCAAGATCGCCTGGCATCTCAAGAACGAGTTCGGCCTTTCCGTCCTGCTCGGGGCCGCCGACACCTACCGGGCGGCCGCGGCCGAGCAGCTCTCGACCTGGGCCGATCGAGCCGGGGCCGACCTGGTCCGCTCCAACGAGGGTGCCGACCCGGGCTCGGTTGCGTACGACGCGATAAGCGCCGCCAAAGCTCGCGGCTCGGATGTCGTGATCATCGACACCGCCGGCCGCCTCCACACCCAATCGAACCTGATGGACGAGTTGGGCAAGGTCCGTCGTGTGATCGAGAAGCAGATCCCCGGAGCCCCGCACGAAACGCTGATTTCGATCGACGCCACTACCGGCCAGAACGGACTCCGCCAAGCCAAGGCATTCGCCGAGGCGACCGACGTCTCGGGTGTCGTTCTGACCAAGCTCGACGGCACCGCCAAGGGGGGGATCACCCTCGCCATCGCGACCGAACTGGGAATCCCGGTCAAGCTGATCGGGGTCGGTGAGGCTCTGGAGGATCTTCGTCCCTTCGACCCCGAAGACTTCAGTCGCGCCCTGCTCGCTGACTGAAGTCGGTCGGTAGGGTTGGGGCCGATGTTCGATCAACTCTCAGACCGACTTCAGTCCACCCTCGGCGACATCCGCAAGCGCGGCAAGCTGACCGAAGACGACGTCGACAAGGCGATGCGGGAGATCCGCCTTGCGCTGCTCGAGGCGGACGTCAACTTCAAGGTCGTCAAATCCTTCACCGGGAAGGTCAAGGAACGCTGCCTCGGCGCCGACGTGCTCGGCTCGCTGAACCCGGGCCAGCAGGTGGTGAAGATCGTCAACGAGGAGTTGACCGAGCTGATGGGCGGCGCCGGGCGCGACCTGGTCTTCTCGAACAAGGGGATCACCGTGATCCTGATGGCCGGCCTGCAGGGCTCCGGCAAGACGACCGCCACCGCCAAACTCGCCCAGCTCCTGAAGAAAGAAGGCAAGTCGGTCGCTCTCGCTGCCTGTGACGTCTACCGTCCGGCCGCGATCAAGCAGCTGGAGACGGTCGGCAAACGGGCCGGTGCGGTCGTCTACCAGCAAGGAACGGACGCCGATCCCGTCGAGATCGCTGCCTGGGCGCTGGACAAAGCCAAGGACGAAGGGCGCGATGTCCTGATCATCGACACCGCGGGTCGCCTCCACATCGACTCCGAGCTGATGGACGAGCTGGCCCGGATCCGCAAGAAGGTCAAGCCTCACAACGTGCTGTTGGTGGTCGACGCGATGACCGGCCAGGACGCGGTCGGGGTCGCCGAATCCTTCTCCGAGGCGGCCGAATTCGACGGAGTGATCATCTCCAAGCTTGACGGTGATGCTCGCGGCGGCGCCGCGCTCTCGGTCAAGGCGGTGACCGGCAAGCCGATCCTTTTCGCCTCGACCGGCGAAAAGCTCGAGGACTTCGAGCATTTCCACCCGGACCGCATGTCCAGCCGGATCCTCGGCATGGGCGACGTGCTCAGCCTGATCGAAAAGGCCGAGGAGCAGGTTTCCGAGGAAGAAGCCGAGGAACTCCAACGGAAGATGGAAGAGGGGCAGTTCACGCTCGAGGATTTCCTCAAGCAGATGCGCCAGATCCGCAAGATGGGGCCGATCGGCAACCTGCTGGGAATGATGCCCGGCATGGGAGCGATGAAACAGTTGAAGGACGTCAACGTGGACGATGGTGAACTCGACCGGGTCGAGGCGATCATCCTCTCGATGACCCCGCACGAGCGGGCGATGCCCCAGATCATCAAGGGGTCTCGCCGTCGCCGGATCGCCGAAGGCTCCGGAACCAAGATCCAACAGGTCAACAACTTGGTCAAGCAGTTCGACCAGATGAAAAAGCTGATGAAGCACATGGCGGGCGGCCAGATGCCCGACCAGAACCAAATGGCGAAGATGATGGGGCAGACCCAGAGGCCGAAGATTCGGCGTCGGTAGTCGGGTCTGGTGTCACACGGTTGTCAAGTCGGCAAAACCTGTACGATTCCGCGTCCAATGGCAGTCCGCATCAGACTTAGAAGAGTTGGTTCCAAGAAGAACCCGATCTGGCGAATCGTCGTCGCCGACAAGCGCGCACCCCGTGACGGTCGCAGCATCGAGACGATCGGCCAGTACAACGCCCAGACCGACCCGTCGACCATCGTGATCGACGAGGAACGGGCCAACTACTGGCTCGAAAAGGGCGCCCAGCCCTCCGAGCGGGTCGCCGGCCTGCTGCGGATCAAGGGCATCAAGGCAACCGGCAGCTGAGGCTGCTCCCCGCCGATGCAGGAGATGCTTCTCTACATCACGCGGGCCCTGGTCGAGGATCCCGACGCGGTCGAGGTCGAGGAGCTCGAAGAGGACGGCGATCTCGTTTTCGAGATCACCGTCGGTGAGGACGATCTCGGCCGGGTGATCGGCCGGGGTGGCCGGGTCGCCAACGCGATCCGCACCATCGCCAAAGCGGCCGCGGTGCGCGAAGAGCGCCGCGTGCTGGTCGACATCCTCGATTGACCCACCGGGCCGAGGCGAGCCCGATGAAGCTAGACATCTTCACCCTCTTCCCCGAGGCCTTCGATTGGTTCTCCCAGCAGCGCCCCGTGCGCAAGGCGGTCGAGCACGGGGCGGAACTGAACCTGCGGGACTACCGCGACTGGACGCCCCTGAAAGGCGGCCGGGTCGATGACGCTCCCTACGGCGGCGGCGCCGGCATGGTCCTGCGGGTGGATGTGGTCGACGCTGCCCTGAAGGGCGTATATGGGGAGGGTGAGAGGCCGCGCACGGTGGTGCTCAGCCCGGCTGGACGGGTGCTGGATGACTCACTTGTCACCGAGCTCGCCGCCGAGCCCGGCCTGGCTTTGCTCTGCGGTCGATACGAAGGATTCGATCACCGCGTCCATGAGCATCTGGCCGACGACGAGGTCTCGATCGGCAGGTACGTGCTGGCCGGGGGAGAGTTGCCGGCGATGGTGGTGGCCGACACGATCATGCGCCGCCAGCCCGGAGCCCTCGGCGACGAGGACAGCGCGATCGAGGAATCGTGGTCCGAAGCGCTCGACGGAATGCCGGAGTACCCCCACTACACTCGGCCACCCGAGTACCGGGGCTGGGGCATCCCCGATGTCCTGATCTCGGGCGATCACGCCAAAGTCAGGGAGTGGAGGCTCGATCAGAGCCGCCGGCGAGGGGCGGAATGACACCACTTGCGTTCCTCCGGTAGGATTCCGCGTCTGCGGGCCTTCAACCGGGCCCGTCTTTTTGAGCCATGAGCACCGTTATCCAGGACATCGAAAGCAGCCAGCTGAGGAAAGGACTCCCGTCCTTTGCCCCGGGAGATCGCGTTCGCGTTCACTTCCTCGTGATCGAGGGGAACCGCAAGCGCCCGCAGGTATTTGAGGGCGTGGTGATCAAGCGCCAGGGTTCCGGTGCCCGTGAGACCTTCACGGTCCGCAAACAGTCCTTCGGGGTAGGTGTCGAGCGTACTTTCCCGCTCCACTCACCGAAGATCGAAAAGCTTGAGGTCGCTTCTCGCGGTCGCGTGCGCCGGGCCAAGCTCTACTACCTGCGTGGCCGGGTCGGCAAGGCCGCCCGCGTCGCCGAGCGTCGATGGGGCATCGACGAGGACATGGTCGGCACGTCCCAGGCGGTAGACGCCTCGGGCGAGTCCCTCGAGGAGATCGAGGAGACGACCGAGGTCGAAGCGACCGAGGCCGAGACGACCGAGGCCACCGAGACCGAGGCCACCGAGACCGAGGCCGGCACGGCCCCGGCCGAAGAGGCAGCCGAGACTGAGAACGTGACCGAGGAAACGCCGGAGGTCGAAGCAGAAGCCGCCGAGGAGACCCCGGAAGCGGAAGCGACCGAGGAACCGGCGGCCGAAGCCGAGGCAATTGAAGAGCCCGCCGAAGACGGCGAGCAGGGCGAGAAGGAAGAAGCCTGATCCCGAAGATCCCCAAGCCGAAAACGGCCGGGGGGAACTTCGTCGAACTGGTCGTGATCGTAGCCCTGGCCCTCGGGCTGGCGCTGCTGATACAGGCATTTCTGATCAAGCCGTACCAGATCCCGTCGGGCTCGATGGAGCCGACCCTGGACATCAACCAGAGGATCCTGGTCAACCGTTTCATCTACCACTTCACCGACCCCAAGCCGGGTGACGTGGTCGTCTTCCACCCGCCGGCGGGGGTGGATCCCAACAACGGCGGCGCGAACGGCAACGGCTGCGGGGTGGTTCCCGAAAACGGTGAACCGTGCCCGGAGGCAACCCCGGAGAAGTCGGGCGATACCTTCATCAAGCGGATCGTGGCCGGCCCGGGCGACTCCGTCTCGATCAAGGATGGCTTCCCGGTTGTAAACGGCAAGACCGTCAAGCCCGATGGATACGAGATCAATCCCTGTGAGCCGGGCGGCTCGGGCTGTGACATGCCGAAGGAGATAACCGTGCCACCGGATCACTTCTTCATGATGGGCGACAACCGCGGCCAAAGTGACGACAGCCGGTTTTGGGGTCCCTTGCCCGAAGACTGGCTGATCGGAAAGGCCTTCGCCACGTACTGGCCGCCAAATCGAATCGGTGGCCTCTAAACAGAGCGAACTCTTCCGGTACGACCTCGACCTCGGCGCTGATCGAGTGGCCGGGGCCGATGAAGCCGGACGGGGGTGTCTCGCGGGACCGATAGTCGCGGCGGCCGTTCTGCTCGACCGGGCCTGCCTCGAAAGCGAGGGTCGGGGAAGCCTGAGTGACATACGCGACTCGAAGAAGCTGACCCCGAAAGCGCGTGAGCGGCTCTACCCAGAGGTGCTGGCCTGCGCGGTGAAAGTCGTAGTCGTGATGCGTTCCTCCGGGTACATCGATGAGAACGGCCTCCACGTCAGCAACATCGAATGCCTGCGAGAAGCGATTGAGGGGCTCGGTCCCGGCACGGAAACTGTGACCTTGGTCGACGGATTCGCCCTGGAAGGGTGCAAGGTCACCCACCGGCGGCTGGTCAAGGGCGACAGTACGAGCGCCGCGGTTGCCGCCGCTTCGGTCGTCGCCAAGGTAACTCGCGATCGTTGTATGGCCAGAGCGGGACAGAGATACGAGGGGTACGGGTTCGAAGGACACAAGGGCTACGCCTCGCCGGCCCACCGGGACGCGATCCGGCTGCTGGGACCTTCGCCGATCCACCGGCTCTCGTTCGCCTCGGACGCGTACGCAGCCTGAGCCGACCGAGATCGGAATAGTTGGCAATAATTGCCAACTATTCCGATCTCACCCTGGCCTGGCGGTAACTCAGAAGGCGTTTTCCAGGTGGTCGTAGGCGACTACCTCGCCACCACGGTCAAAGGTGACCCCGACCACATCGAAGCGCACCTCGCTGAAGGTGACCCGGCGGCCATGTCCGGCGATCCAGGCGGAGGCGAGCCTTCGGAGGCGACGCTGCTTGTTCGGTCCGACCGCGAGAACCGGTGCCGTGGGGCCATGCCGGGAACCCAGGTGCTGGGATTTGACCTCGATGATCACCAGGATGGAACCGGAAAGGGCGATCAAATCGAGTTCGCCGGCTTTGATCCGCCAGTTGCGGACGAGGATCCGCCAACCGTGCGCCCGCAGGTGACGGGCGCAGATTTCCTCGGCAGAGTTTCCGGTGGTCCGACGCTGGTCCATTCGGCGACGGTAGTTCGGTATCCGGCAACTTCCCGCCTGGTCACCCCCTTTTGTTGCAGAACATTTCTCCTTGCGTGACGAAGGCATCGCGGGATTGACGGAGGCGTGCGGAATCGTTGCGCCTGTCGCACCACACTTGAGCGAATTCGGCCTAGCGTGACTCGCATGCTGGCGGAGACGACATCTTTCACCCTGGACGGGATCGCCGCCCGGATGGTCCGGGTCGAAGTCGACGTCCACCGGGGGCTGCCGAACTTCCAGATCGTCGGGCTGCCAGATGCCGCCGTGCGGGAAGCGCGCGAACGGGTGCGGGCGGCGGTGGTCAACTGTGGCTTCGAGTTTCCTTTACAGCGGATAACCGCGAACCTGGCGCCGGCCGACCTGCGAAAGGCAGGGCCGGCCATTGATCTCGCCTTGGCGACGGCCTTGCTGGGTGCTTCCGGCGATCTGGCGATCGCGCCGCTGGCCGGCTGGTCATTGGTCGGCGAGTTGGCGCTCGATGGTTCGGTCCGTCCCGTCCGGGGTGCCCTGGCGATGGCCGAGGAGGCCCGCGAGAGCGGGAGGCGCGGAGTGATCGTGCCGGTCGCCAACGGGCCGGAAGCGGCCCTGGCCGAGGGGATCACCGTGCTCACGATCGAGAACTTCGCTGAACTGGCCAGCCTGCGAGAAGGTGAGATCCCCGGCCGGGTCGCGGTGCCGGCGGCTCCGGCCGGCCTGGAGGAGCTGCCCGACCTGGCCGATCTGCGGGGGCAGGGGCACCTGCGGATCGCGGTCGAGATCGCCGCGGCGGGTGGGCATGGCCTGCTGATGATCGGGCCACCGGGCGCGGGCAAGTCCTTGGCCGCCCGGCGTTTGCCTTCCGTACTGCCGCCACTTGCTGGTGAGGAAGTGCTCGAAGTCGCTCGGATCGCGGGTGCCTGCGGGATCGGCGATGGCCAGATCAGCTCGGCTCGACCGTTTCGGGCCCCACATCACACGGTCTCGGCAGCCGGTCTGGTCGGGGGTGGCAGCCCGCCTCGACCGGGTGAGATCACGCTCGCGCATCGCGGTGTCCTCTTTCTCGATGAACTCTGCGAGTTCAGTCGGCCCGCCCTGGAAGCTCTGCGTGAACCGCTCGAGTTCGGCTCGGTGACGATCTCCCGGGCCAACGGGCGGCAGACCCTGCCAAGTCGGTTCACCCTGGTTGCGGCGGCCAATCCGTGTCCCTGCGGACGGGGTGAGGACGATCCCCGCTGTCGTTGCAGCGAGGTCTCGGCCCGTCGCTACCGCGCCGCTCTGAGCGGGGCCCTGGTCGACCGGATCGACCTGGTCGTGGCGGTCACCCAACCCTCAGCGGAGGCGCTCGCCGGCCCAGGGGGTGAGGAGTCCGCGGCAGTACGGAAGCGGGTGATCCTGGCCAGGGAGATCATGTCCGAGCGGCTCGGCGAGGGACGAACAAACGCCGAGGCCGAACCGGAGGAGGTCGCGGAGTTCAAGGTGAGTCCGGTGGCGGCCGGTCTGCTGGCCGAGGCGCATAACTCCTGGCAGCTGAGCGGCCGCGCCCACGGGAGGATCCTGCGGGTGGCCCGCACCGTGGCGGACCTCGCCGGTTCGACCGCGATCGGGGAAGAGCACATGGCGACGGCGATCCAGTTCCGAAGGAGGACGGCACAGTGAGCACCGAACGGGCCAAGAACGGCGTCGGCGTCGATTCCGAAGCGGCCTGTCCCGAATGCCTCCGGCGGAGTTGGTTGCTGGCGCGGCTAGGAGGCTGGATCCAGAACGTCGTCGATGACCGCGACGGGCACCGAACTCCGGAGCTGCTCCGACTGTCCACGCCCGATCTGGTTCGGGCGGTGGCCGCGAATCAGGAAGATGAAATCCTCGACTGGAATCAGTCACTGACCGAGGGGGAGATGCAGGCCGCACTGATCGGTGCGGGCTGCTGGGCTTGCTGCCGGCACCATGAGGACTTCCCCGAAGGATTCGGGGATGGCGCCGACGCGCCTTGGGTGGTGATCGGGCGCGGGGAAGGGATCCGGCTGGCCGAGATTTGCCTCGACAATTCGGTGACCGTGGTCGGGGCACGGAAGGCGACCGGTTACGGGCTCGAAGTCGCCGCGTCGATCGGCCGCGAGGTGTCAGCGGCGGGGCTCAACGTGATCAGCGGTATGGCGTTGGGGATCGACGGAGCAGTCCATCGCGGAACCTTGGAACGCGGCCCGTCCGTGGCGGTGCTCGGCTGCGGCCCGGACCGTCCCTACCCGGCCAGCCACACGCGGCTCTACCAGCAGATCCTCGAGCGGGGACTGGTCATCTCCGAGGTCCCTCCCGGAGCCGATGCATGGCGCTGGAGCTTCCCGGCCCGGAACCGGATCATGGCCGCCCTTTCGGGCATGACGATCGTGGTCGAGGCGGCCTGGCGGTCAGGGTCGCTGATCACCGCCGAGATGGCTTCGGACGCGGGGCGGGACGTCGGGGCGGTTCCCGGCCCGGTGACCACCGGCGCCGCGGCCGGTACCAACGACCTGATTGCCAGCGGAGCCGCCCTGATCCGAGGCGGCCAGGACGTGCTGGACCGGATGCTGGGAGCGGGAGCGGGCAAGCGATTGTTCGGTCCGGAACTGGAACCGGGGGAGCGGGACGTGCTGGAAGCAGTCGAGGCGGGTTGCCGCACCGTAGATGAAGTCGCCGCACACCTCGAGATCGGATCGGGCGGGACGGCGATGAAGCTGGCCCGGCTCGAAGTTCGCGGTTATCTAAGGGGCAACGCGGTAGGCACCTGGACTCGTACCTCGCTCGCCGCCTATCCTTCGCGCGGTGAACGCTGAACGGCCCATTCCGACCGTGCTATCGATCGCGGGCTCCGACTCTGGCGGCGGGGCCGGGATTCAGGCCGACCTCAAGGCCTTCGCCGCCTGCGGCGTCCACGGCATGACCGCGATCACCGCGATAACCGCCCAGAACACGGTCGGCGTGGACCTGATCGAAGCGGTCAGCCCGGAAATGATCGTCGCGCAGATCAAGGCGGTCGTCGACGATATCGGCGTCGACGCGGTCAAGATCGGCATGCTCGGCGACAGTCCCACGATCTTGGCGGTGGCGAGCGGCCTGGATCTGATCGGTGATGCGCCGGTGGTTCTCGACCCGGTGATGGTCTCCGAAACCGGCGCCGATCTGCTCGCCGTCGAGGCCCGGCAGGCGCTGATCTCTCAGATCCTGCCCCGCGCAACCGTGGTCACCCCGAACATTCCCGAAGCGCGGGTGATCAGCGGCGAGTCCGAAGACTCGAGGCAGCCCCAACTAGCACACGCAATCGTCGCTCTAGGTGCCCAGGTGGCGGTTGTGACCGGCGGTCACAGCGAACAGATGATCGATCTCTTCTTCGACGGCCAACGGGAGGTCGAGATAGGCGGGGAGGTACACCCGGGCCGCTCGGCCCACGGGTCGGGCTGCACCCACTCCTCGGCTCTGGCCTCTTATCTGGCTCTCGGCCTCGACCCGCTCGAAGCGGCACGCGAGGCGCGCGAGCTTGCATCCCGCGCGGTGGCTGAGAGTCTCGAGGGCATCGGTGCCGGCCCCGGCCCGGTCAACGCCCTCGGCCTGAAACTTTGAGCCCGACCTCGTCCCGCTTAGGAGGTTGAATCCGTCAGCGATATTTGCTGACAGATTCAATGTTTGGGAAGGGCAGCCGTAGGATGGAGGCATGACCGGGAACGATGACTCACAGAGTGCTTCCAGTTCACCCCTGAATCTGCCCCGTCCTCGTTCGGCCGCTGTTTTCGACGGTCCCGACCGGGCTGCTGCCCGCGCCTACATGAAGGGCATCGGCCTGAGCGACGCGGACCTGAAGAAGCCGACCATCGGCATCGCCAATACCTGGACCGACGCGATGCCCTGCAACTACGGGTTGCGCGACCTGGCCGGGTATGTCAAGGAAGGCGTGCGCGCAGCCGGTGGCACTCCGATGGAGTTCAACACAGTCGCTGTCTCGGATGGGATCACGATGGGCACGCAGGGGATGAAGAGCTCGCTGGTCAGCCGCGAGATGGTCGCCGACTCGATCGAGTTGATGGCCCGCGGCTACCAGTTCGATGCGATCATCGCCCTGGCCGCCTGTGACAAGACCATCCCTGGCGCCGTGATGGGCGTGGCGCGGATCGACATCCCTTCGATCGTGCTCTACGGCGGCTCGGTCAAACCAGGTAAGTACAAAGGCAAGGACGTCAGCATCCTCGAGGTGTTCGAGGCGGTCGGTGCCCACATCGCGGGCAAGATCACGGACGAAGAACTGACCGAAATCGAAGATGTGGCCAGTCCGGGGTATGGAGCCTGCGGCGGCCAGTTCACCGCCAACACCATGGCCTGTGCCTTCGAGGCGCTGGGGATCTCACCTGCTTTCTCGGCCATGGTCCCGGCCGAGGACGAGCAGAAGACGGTGGTCGCGGAAAAGATCGGCGAGCTGATCCTCCAGGTGCTCGCCGAAGATCTCAGGCCGAGCCGGATCATCACCCGCAAATCACTCGAGAACGCGATCGCAGCCGTATGCGCATCCGGTGGCTCGACCAACGGCGTGCTGCACCTGCTGGCGGTGGCCCGGGAAGCCGGAGTCGAACTCGACATTGACGCTTTCGAAGAAGTCTCTCGGCGCACCCCGCTGCTCGCCGACCTCAAGCCAGGAGGTCGTTACGTCGCCACCGACCTATACCGGGCCGGTGGTGTGCCGCTGATTTTGCGGAACCTGAAACGGGGTGGTCTGCTCCACGAAGATGAGATCACGGTCACCGGCCGCACGATCGGGGTGGAAGTGGAAGGGACGGGGGAGGAGCCCGGGCAGGACGTGGTTCTACCGGTCGAAGCGCCGCTCAAGCCGCAGGGCGGCCTGGCGATCCTGCGCGGAAACATCTGCCCCGATGGCGCCGTGGTCAAGGTTGCCGGCACCGAGCGCCGCAAGCACGTCGGCCCGGCCCGGGTCTTCGAGCGGGAGGAGGACTGCTTCGCGGCTGTCAAGCGCGGCGAGATCGAGAAAGGCGACGTGATCGTGATCCGAAATGAAGGACCGGCCGGCGGGCCAGGCATGCGCGAGATGCTTCAGGTAACCGCCGCCCTGGTCGGTGAGGGGATGGGCGAACACGTCGCCTTGCTGACCGACGGACGATTCTCGGGTGCAACTCGCGGTCTGATGATCGGCCATGTCGCACCGGAAGCGGTCAAGGGCGGGCCGATCGGGGCGATCCGCGACGGCGACGAGATCACCGTCGACATCGACGAGCGCCGCCTCGAGGTCGACCTGACACCAGAGCAAGTCGACGAGCGGCTGGCGGGGTATACCGCTCCGCCGCCGCTCTATGATCGCGGTGTAATGGCAAAGTACGCGGCGACCGTGAGTTCGGCCTCGAGAGGGGCCGTCACCTAGCAGCGGATCGCCGCCGTGGAGAGACCAGACGAGAGGGAGTCAGACGTGAGCGACTGGAGCAGGGCAGGGAAGGTGATCGTCGCGGTGCTCGTGGCCGGAGTGCTGGCGGGGTTGACCGGTTCGGGCGCCGGGGCGGCGGAGTCCCAGTTCACCTGGCTCTGCAAGCCAGGGCGGGCCGATGATCCCTGCCAAGGCAGCCTGTTGACCGAGAAGGTGACCGCCACCGGTGCGAATGGTCAATCGACCCCGAATATCCTTCCGCGTCTGAAGCACAAGGTCGACTGCTTCTACGTCTACCCGACCGTCAGCATGCAGGAAGGACCCAACGCCGATCTGACCGAAGATCCGCAGCTCGACGCGATCGCCGAACAGCAGGTAAACCGGTTCGCTCCGGGCTGTCGCATCTTCGCCCCGATCTACCCGCAGTTCACCGTTTCGGCCATCCTCGGCTCAACCATCACAGATCAGGTCGCGGCAACCGCATACGGCGGCGTGAAGGCAGCCTGGAACGAGTACTTGAAGAAATACAACAAGGGCCGCGGCATCGTTCTGATCGGCCATTCACAGGGCACCGGCCACCTCAAGCGGCTGATCGCCGAGACCTTCGATCGCAAGCCGAGGCTGCGCAAGCGGCTGGTCTCGGCGCTGCTGATCGGAGGCAATGTGACCGTGAGGAAGGGCAGCCGGACCGGCGGAAGCTTCCGCAAGGTCCCGGCCTGCGTCAAGACGGGCGAGCTCGGTTGCGTGATCGCCTACTCGAGCTTCCTCGAAGACCCGCCGCCGGAAGATTCGCTGTTCGGCCGGGTCGGTGGTGCCCTCTCGGAGAACCTCGACCCGTCGACCCACCAGGTTCTCTGCGTCAACCCTGCTCGCCTTGACGGATCGAAGGGCCAGTTGAAGCCGCTCTTCAACACTGCGACCTTCCCCGGCGTCTACGCGACCCTGCTGCCGAACCTGACCCAGTACGAAACACCCTGGGTGAGCTTTCCTGGCCTCTACAGAGCCTCCTGCGAGAACACCGACGGAGCCAGTTGGCTGAAGATCCACGACATCTCGAACGACGCCGACCCCCGGCCGCGGGTCGGTGAGAAGCTCGGCCGCACCTGGGGCACCCACCTGACCGATGTGAACCTGGCCGCCGGCAACCTGATCAGCGTGGTGACGAGGCAGGAGAAGGCGTATCTGAAGAAGCTGGCGAAAGCCAAGAGGGCCAAGGCGAAGGCAAAGAAGGCCAAGAAAGCGAAGGCCAAGGTCAAGAAAAACAAGAAGAAGAACCGGCGTTGACCGGTGGCATACCGCAGCCGCGGATAAGCCCAGGTGTTCCGGATCGTGGATGATGAAGAAGTCAATTTCTGTGGGAGGAGTCTGATCGTGTCGAGAGTTAGTGGTCGTTTCACCTGGCTGGCCCTGGCCTGCCTGACGATGTTCATGGGGTTCGTGGCGGCTGCCGCGACCTCGACGGCCCAAGCCGAGGAGACCGTTTGGATCTGCCGTCCGGGCGAGGCACATGACCTCTGCGCCGGCACGATCGCTGGTTCGACCATGCCACCTCCGGGCGAGACGTCGGTGCTGCTTCAGTACACCCGCCCGGTGAACCCGCCGATCGACTGTTTCTACCTCTACCCGACCCAGAGTGAGCAGCCGACCCCGAACTCGAACTTGGACAAGGACCCGCCGATCAAGCGGGTCGTGGTCCAGCAGGCCCGGATGTTCTCCTCCGTCTGCAAGGTCTACGCGCCGATGTACCACCAGGTCACCTACAGCGGCAACCAGCAGTTCTACAACCCTGACGTCGAGACTGCGTACCAGAGCGCCAAGGCCGCTTTCGAGGATTACCTCGCCAATTACAACGAGGGCCGCGGCTTCATCATCCTCGGCCACTCCCAGGGTTCGGCCCACTCGATTCGGCTGATCGACGAGATGATCGACAACGACGCGAAGCTGCGCAAGCGCTTCCTCGGGGCGATCACCCCGGGCGGCAACGTCTACGTGCCGGTCGGCCAGAACGTGGGCGGCATGTACGACAACGTGCCGGCCTGCACGAATCTCGGTCAGTTGGGATGCATGGTCGCGTACTCGATGTACACCGACAACCCGGGCCCGTCCGGGGAGTTCTCGCGACTTGATTACGGTTACTGGATCTATCCTCAGGACCGCCCGGATAGCAGCCGGTACGAGGTCATGTGCGTAAACCCGGCCGAGCTTGACGGCAGCGACGGCACCCTCTTGCCACTGGCCAACTTCGACTACCTGACGTCGGTGCCCGCTGAGGAAACGGCGACACCCTGGAAGTCCGAACCGGACTACTACCACGCCGAGTGCAAGCGGCAGGATGGCGCCCACTGGCTCAACGTGAGCCAGATCGGCCTACCGGGAGAGACCAGGCCCAACCTGGGTTCTCTGGTCGGTTCCGGCATCAATTGGCATGTGCCCGAGGTGAACCTCGCCGAGGGGAACCTGCTCAAGATCACCGGCGCCTGGTCGGCCGATTACACCGCCGCCCAAGAGCGGGTCGCCAAGGCAAAGGCCAAGCTGAAGAAGCTGCAACGCAACCTGGCCAAGTCCAACAAGCGCCTCAAGCAGAAGATCAAGTCCGCGAAGAAGCTGGACCGGAAAGCGCGCAAGGCGAAGGGTAAGCGCAAGCGGACCCTGAAACGCAAGGCGAAGAGCGCCCACAAAAAGGCGACGGCCGAACGCAAGCGGATCAAGACATTGAAGAAACAGATCAGTCAGGTGAAGAAGGAGATCGCGTAGCGCCCGATCATCCGGTTTTCGTTGAAAACCGGGCCGGATAAAGGTGTCCAGATCATCCGGTGTTCGTTGAAAACCGGATGATCTCTGAATTGAAGCGGGCCGGTCGTTCGAGCTGGACCATGTGACCGCAATCATCGACCAGGGAGAGTTCCGCGTCGGGGATACGCCGTTCGTAGGAGTAGGCGGCCCCGACCGGGACCAGCCGGTCCTGCTGTCCCCAGACGACCTGGACCGGGATCTCGATCTGATTCAGGCTTTCGCGATTGTCGTAACCGCCGAGCGCGTAGGCAGCCTCGTAAAGCGCCGGGGAGTGAAGGGTCGCGTAGCTCCCGAGCTCCCAGAGAATCTCCGGGCCGATCATGCTCGGGTGGGCGATCACCCCGGCGAAAGATGCGGTCCGGAGTCGCTTGCGCCCCATATTGCGTCGCATCCGGGCGGCGGCGATCGGGATCATCATCTTGACCACGGCCGCGGTCACCGACTTGCGGTAACCGGAAATCGTCGCGAAGCTGATCCCCGCGGCCGAGACCAGGCTCACTCGAGAAAAACGGTGAGGTGAGGTGGTTACCGCTTCGGTGGAAATGAAACCACCCATCGAGTGGCCGATCAGGTAAGTCTCGGGGCCGAGTCCGACCGCGTCGGCGAAGTTCAGCACCAGATCACCGTAGGCGGCCATCGAGATCGGCTCCTCTGGCATCGGGCTCAGGCCGAAGCCGGGGAGGTCGAGCGCCACGACGCGGTGCGAGTCGGACAGGAAGGGGATGTTCTCGAGCCAGTTGCGCCAACTGCCACCCAGCCCGTGGACCAGCAGGATCGGCGGCCCTTCCCCTTGGTCGACGTAACTCACCCGGTTCTCCCCGAGGGCAGAGTGAACCGTGACCTCGTGGAGACGCTCGCGCCAGTCGATCTTCAACCAGCGGCCGTCCGAGACGCCGTAGTCGTCATGGACCGGAGCTGGGGGTGCAGCCTCGGTAAGCAGACCGTCGTTTTCGGACGTTTCCGTGGTCACTGAAACGACTCTATACACCCGTGATCCCGCCTCCGCCTGAAACAATGCGCTCGATGGCGGACGACCTCAAAGGTGCGCGCCGGGTGCTCGTGGCAGGACTCTCGACCTACTGGGGTGGGCGATTGGCCGCTGCCCTGGAAAGCAATTCGGAGATCGAGGTAATCATCGGGGTCGACTCGCGTGAACCGACCCGGGAACTGACCCGGACCGAGTACGTGAAGGTAGGGGAGGAGCATCGTCCGATCGAGAAGATCGTGCGGGCGGCCCGGATCGACACCGTGGTCGACGCGCGCCTGATGGTCGACTCGGTTCGCGGGCCGGACGGCCGCCGACCCCATCAAATTCACGAGAACAACGTGATCGGCACGCTCAACATCCTCGCTGCCTGCGCGGCGGCGGGGTCACCGGTGCGGAAGCTGGTGTTCAAGAGTTCGGCCCACTGGTACGGCTGCGCCCAGGACGACCCGGCCTACTTCACGGAAGACATGTCCCGGCGTTACGAACCGGAGACCAGAGTCGAGCGGGACGTGGTTGAGGCGGAGGCCGCGGTGGCCGAGTTCCGGGACCAGCGACCGAACGTGACCGTGACGACGCTGCGCTTCGCCAACGTGCTCGGGGCGGAGGTCGACACCTCACATGTCCAGCTCTTCGCCCTGCCGGCGGTGCCGATGATCGCTGGGTTCGACCCTCGCTACCAGTTCGTCGATGAGGTCGACGTCGTCCATGCGCTCGAGCATGTCGTGGTCCGCGACGTGCCCGGCATCTACAACGTCGCGGGCGACGGGGTCCTGACCCTGTCCGAGGTGATCTCGCTGCTCGGGAAGCGGCCGATGCCGGTGATCCCGCCCTGGGGCACTTCGCTGGCGACCGCCACCCTCCGCCGGCTCGGTCTGGCTTTGCCGGCGGAAATGGTCAGGCAACTCCGCTTCGGCCGGGGGATCGACAACCGGGCCTTCAAAGCCACCGGGTTCCACCTTCGCTACACATCGAGGGAAACGGTGCTCCACCTGCGGGACCGGTTACGACTCGACCCGATAGCGGAAACGCGCCGGCAGGAGTACAGCTACGAGCCCGCGATCGAGGATTTCCTCCGCCACAGCCCTCATGTGGACCGCTCCGGGCGGGATCTAGGCCGGGAAGACGCAGCCCTCTTCGATCCCTCGCCGCCGGTTCAGGAGTAGAGCCGCGGCAACGTGCAATGGCGATTTCTACCCGGTTAAAGGGTTTCGCCTGTCGGTCGTGGTATCTACAATCCGTAGAGGTATTTCCCCGGATCAAGAGAGCGGATTGAAGTGGGACGCAAGACTCAGATAGCGATTGTCGCGGTAGTGGTCCTCTTGCTGGGTGGGGCGGTCGCAGCCTATGCCTACGATGGCGCCCAGAAAGACACGATCGCCGACGGCGTGACCGTTGCCGGGGTCGACCTCGGTGGCATGACCCGTGACCAGGCCGAAGAAGCGCTGGCCAACCAGGTGCTGGCCCCACAGCGCAAACCGGTCACAGTCACCTTCAAGAAGCAAAAGTTCAAGTTGCCGGCTAAACAGTTGAAGATCCACGCCAACATCGAGGCCGCGGTCGACCAGGCGTTCGAGGAAAGCCGCGATGGTTCGCTCCCGTCACGTGTCTTCCGTGAGATCACCGGGGGCGAGGTTCAGGCCAGCGTCCCGGTCAATGTCGGTTACTCGCAAAAGGCCGTCAACCAGTTCGTCAAGAAGGTGGCCGACGGAATCCTTCAGGAACCGGTTGATGCCTCGGTCTCGGCAGGACCGGATTCGCTGACCGTGGTCAAGGCCCAGAATGGCTACAAGCTCCGTGACAATCTTCTAACCCGCCAGTTGACCGGCCTGCTCGACAGCGGCCGCGGGTCGAGAACCCTGGTCGCCAAGGTCAACGTGACCAAACCGACGGTCACTACCGCCGAGGTCGCCGAGAAATACCCGACTTATTTGACGCTCGACCGCAGCAACTTCACCCTCACCCTGTGGAAGAACCTGAAAAAGGTCAAGAGCTACACGGTGGCGGTCGGTCAGGTCGGCCTGGAGACGCCGGCTGGCACCTACGCGATCCAAGACAAGCAAGTCGATCCCGTCTGGACCGTGCCGAATTCGGCCTGGGCCGGCGACATGGCCGGCGAAGTGGTGCCTGGCGGCGTGCCCGAGAATCCGCTCAAGGCCCGCTGGATGGGCATCTTTGACGGAGCGGGCATCCACGGAACCGATGAGACTTCCTCGTTGGGTTCGGCCGCCTCGCACGGATGCGTGCGAATGGCGATTCCGGACGTGATCGACCTCTACGACCGGGTCGATGTCGGAACCCCGATCTACATCGGTTAGCGGTCCCGTCCGGCCTGACGTGGCGGCGAAGGCTGCCGGCCAGGCCTGCCCGGACTGGCCCGAGGCTCTGCGGCTGTTTCAGCGTGACTTGACCGCCGCTGGTGCATCCCCCCGGACCATGGCCGCCTATGAGCGCGATCTGGGACAGCTCGAGGCCTGGGCGCGCGGTCTCGGGATGCACCCCGATCAGTTGGGGCATAAGCAGCTCCGACGGTACGCGGCTTCACTCTCGGCCGCGGGGCGCGCCCCAGCGACCGTTGCCCGGAAGCTGGCCGCGATTCGCGGCTTCTACGGCTTCCTGCTGCGGACCGGGCGGGTCGGCCAGAACCCAGCCGACCTGGTTTCGGCCCCACGCCGCAAGGCGAAGCTGCCCCAAGTGCTCACGGCCGAGCAGATGTCATCGCTTCTCGGCGCGGTTCCATCCGGCAGCCCACTCGAAATCCGCGACCGCGCGATGTTCGAGCTGGCCTATTCCTGTGGGTTGCGGAGCGAAGAAGTCTTGACCCTCACGGTCGATTCGATCGATTTCGACGACGAGTTGATCCGGGTGTTCGGCAAAGGATCCAAACACCGGCTGGTCCCGGTCGGCGAGCCGGCCCGCCAGGCGGTGGAGCTCTACCTGTCGAAGTCCCGGCCCGGATTGGTCGAAAGTCCGTCCGAGCGGACCTTGTTTCTTTCCCGCAACGGCCGGCCCCTTTCCGCTTCGGACCTGACTCGGCGTCTCGCGATCCGCATGCGTGAGGCGGCCGCAGCCGGAGGGGTCTCGCCCCATGCTCTTCGCCACTCCTTCGCGACTCATCTGCTGGAAGGCGGGGCGGATCTGCGCACGATTCAGGAGCTGCTCGGCCACGCCTCGATCTCGACCACGCAGGTCTACACGCATCTAGACGCCGCCCGTCTACGCGACGCCTACGCCGGCAGTCATCCCCGTGCCTGAGAGCTGCCCGCCGGGAAGGAGCGGCTTCCTCCGGCCGGATAGATTGGCGAGCATGAAAATGATCGTCAACGTCGACGGCGGTGCCAGGGGCAACCCGGGCCCGGCCGCAATCGGAATCGTGATCCGCGACGGTGAAGGCAATGTGCTTCAGGATCTGGGCGAGACGATCGGTGAAGCGACCAACAACGTCGCCGAGTACAAAGCCCTGATCCGCGGTATCGAGATGGCCAAGGAGCTGGGAGCCGATGAACTTCAGATCCACGGTGATTCGGAGCTGGT
>Ga0182738_1000384_pt1 | contig 64657 bp, 65 predicted proteins | sample eDN5th30CBELigMG_FD_128876 | JGI IMG/M metagenome (GOLD analysis project Ga0182738, IMG submission 128876) | Enriched Miracle-Growth compost microbial communities from Emeryville, California, USA - eDNA 5th pass 30_C BE-Lig MG (version 2)... ... | reverse complement strand
CTACCCGGCGGCGCAAGTCCTCGGAATAAGCTCTCGGCATGTCTCACCTCCACCCCGATCTTCCCCTGTTTTGGCGCGCAGGGCAACCCTCCCGATTCCAATTAGAAGAGAAATGCTCTAGTGAGATATGACGTGAATAAATAGGGAGAGGACGTCGAGAACCTGGGAACTAAAGATGATGATGATGGTGGAGGGAGATCCGTCGTGGAGGGGAATCCTGGGGTGTCGGGATGACAGGATGATATTGTTGCGGCGCCTGAGGATACGGCTGGTCAGGTAGCACTGGTGCTGGTATGGGTCAGTTTTTTTGATCCGACGAGGTTATCGATGGCCATAATCAATGCAACGGAATCCACAGGTTTGGACAGGTGTTTCTGGTAGCCTGCGCTCATCATTTTGGTCCTGTCCTCCGGATGGGCGAATGCCGTGAGGGCGATAGCGGGAATTGTCCCCCCATTTTCTGCCGGAAGGCTTCTCACCTCGGCGATGAACTGATACCCGTTTTTTTCGGGCATGCTGATATCACTGATAACAATATCCGGTTTCTCGGTCTTCAAGAGTTCCAGTCCATCTGCCGCACGGGCAGCCGTAATCACGCTTGCTTCCTGCTGCGCCAGAATCCGCCTGATGAGTTCGCGCGCATCCAGTTCATCATCGATAACCAGCACTTTCAATCCCTTGAACAACGACTGTGGTTCGATGCACTCCTGTGACGGGAGCGGTTCACTTTTTATCTCGGGAACAGGAGGAGCGACTGGCAGGTTGATGATAAAGGATGATCCTTGTCCCTCGCCTGGGCTTTCTGCACGCACCGTTCCACCGTGAAGCTCCACCAGTTGCTTCACAATGGCGAGACCAAGACCGAGTCCGCCGTACTGCCGCGTAAGCGAAGCATCCCCCTGCCGGAAGCGGTCAAAGATATAGGGCATGAATTCGGGAGTGATTCCCAGCCCGGAGTCGCTTATCCTGATTTCGAGGAACAGGTCCCGCTGTTCTACTGTAACTTCTATTTTCCCGCCCTTGGGCGTAAATTTTATCGAATTGGAGAGCAGATTCCAGAGTATCTGCTGGAGCCGGTTGGAATCTCCAACGATGGAACCGATTTTTTTGCCCAACGTTTTTTGCAGAATGACTCCTTTGGCCTGCGCTGTCGGCCTTACTGATTCGACCGATGCCTCGACCAGGCTGGCGATATCCTGCGGACGCATATCCAGTCTGACTTTTCCGGAGATGATGCTGCTCATCTCGAGGAGGTCTTCAATCAGCTTGTTCTGGGCACGCGCATTTCGCTCGATCGTTTCCAGTCCCATGTGGATGTTCTCTTTTTTAAGATTTCCGCTCAGGATGAGCTGGGACCATCCCAGGATTGCATTTAATGGAGTTCTCAATTCATGGGAAAGGGTTGCCAGAAACTCGTCCTTGAGGCGACTTGCGCGCTCAGCCTCATTTCGGGCGATTCGTTCATTCTCGAGAAGTTGCTGTTTTTCCGCATCTGCCAGAGCTAATGCTTCGCCGAGCTTGGCGACCTCATTACTCGTCGCTTGCCCATAGCGGCTGGGAAGAATGCCCCGGGTGACTCCCGCGACCTGGCGGCCGAGATCGGCCAACGGCCGTAGTATGTTGAACCGGGTATAAAAAATGATGCCCATGGTGGCCACCAGGGCGACAAAGATAAGTGTCATCTCGAAGATGATCTGGCGTTCGAGTCGCGCCACGCCGAGATTTGATTGGGTTTGCATACGTTCACTGAATAAATCAATGAATGTCTGGATCGGCTTCATGATGGCGGCTTTTTCCGCAATATAGCGGTCACTGAACAGGAGCTTTATCGCCAGATCACGGTCGGGTCTGCCGGGCACGGTAAAATTGCCGTCACCATCGTCGTATAAGCCTTCCATTGCGGCAAAGGCACGCCGCTCGAGTTTGACCAGATTATTGGAGCGTTCCAGCGATTCTTTCAGCAAGGCATATTCCTCATTGTTCAGGCCTCCTTGCTGAAACTTCTCCAGTAGCGGGACAGCACCGTTTTGCCTGACGATGGAAGTCTTCCCTGCCATCATGAGGTCCCAGTATGTCGGGGAATAATTCAACGGTCGCGGATGCCGGCCATCGCGAATCTCCAGTATCTCGTTGAAATAACGTTTGTAGACAGGGTCTCCCGTGACAACATAGGTACGCGCCATGCGCGTGAGGTCACTGGAGGTGTGAAGCAACTCATCCCCAAGCAGAAGCGCCTGGAATCGGTGACGCTCGGCGATATTGATCTCCTCACGAATACTCATCGAATGAAAGACGAGCGCACCGATCGCCGCAAGCAACAGCGCAAGGGTAACATTGGAAAAACTGATAAAGTTTCTGATATTCATGAATCCATCTCGCTGCAATTGCCCGCCAATTATCGTTACCTATCGCATCAATCGCCTGTTTTAATTTTATACGTCCGGCCTACCGAGCGCGATTTATTTACAGGCTCCTGTACCGAGCCGAGGGTGATATAGGGCAAACGGTTTTCTCCCGCTTTTCTAAAAGAACGGCAACCCGCTCTATTTCTTCATTTCTTCCATGCAATGCTGCTGAAATAAACCGATGGTAGATTTCCCGGTATCAATACATAGGAGGAAAAAAGATGCGTTCATATCGCTTCCGGCTGGTTTTTACGGTTCTGGCAATCCTGCTCAGCTTCAGTGCAGCAGTTGCCGCGCTGCGTAGCATGTCCGCGAGCTACAGTTCCGATGCAGGTCACAAAATGTTTGATGATTTCAACAAGGCGTTTATCAAGCACTGGAAAACGCGAACAGGTGTGGAGGTTACGATCCGGCATGCAGAAAGCAAGCCGGGTATACCCCTCCGGGCGAATGTAGATGGGCTTGATGTCACGTCACTTGCTCTGTCCTATGATCCGGAGACCCTGCAGAAAGCCAGTAAATTTTCGTTACCTGACTGGCAAAAACCCTTACCACAAAAGTCACCCTATACCTCAACCATTGTCTTTCTGGTGCGCAATGGCAACCCGAAGAAGGTGCGGGACTGGAATGATCTCGCGAATCCGGGTATCGAGATTGTAACTTCCAATCCAAAGACTTCGGGGGATGCGCGCTGGAGTTACCTGGCTGCCTGGGGGTATGCGCTCAAGCAATATGGAGGAAGTGACGTAACGGCGATTGAATTCATAAAAAAAATATTCGGCAACGTAAAGACTCTGGAAACCGGAACGCGTAATTCATTAACGACTTTCGTCGAACGCGGCAGAGGGGATGTGCTGCTGACCTGGGAGAATGAAGCCCACCTGATCGTCAAAGAGCACGGCAGAGACAAGTTTGAGATCGTTACCCCCTCCCTCTCTATCCTGGCCGAACCCACTGTGAGCGTAGTAAGCGATGTTGCCTCACGGAATGGAATGCGTGAAGTGACCAGGGCTTACATCGATTATCTCTACACACTGAAGGCACAGGAAATAGCAGCCCGACACTATTATCGCCCGCGTGATGAGAGGATAACCGCCAGGTATTCGATGCAATTTCCATCCCTTGAATTGTTTACCGTCGATGACGTGTTTGGCGGCTGGAAAGAGGCCCTAAACATCCATTTTGCAGATGGCGGCATTTTCGACCGGATTCAAACGCATTCAAGGGCGCTTTACTGAAATTGTGGCCTCGGCAATGTGGCAGTGTTCCAGAAACTGACATTCATGCTTGCCATAATCTTCTACAAATTCCTGCTATCTCTGCTATCTTTTTGGCTGCAGTTTTCTCTCTCTTTCAAACCCGCGGTTTCATCGAAATAAAAAATTCTTTCCGGGTTTCTCGCCTTTTTCTTTGCTGCTGACTGCTTTGCTTCAGCCACCCTCAGTCCCTTCAGCTCCCTTTGAGCGGGAAGGCGGCTGCGAGCAAGAGCAGGTTTTTGCGCAACTATACGTTTTGCACCAGCGACTTATGGCGCTCTTCGAAATACGGCTAATTGACTTTTTCCAATTTATGTGCGCCAGCGCACTGAGCTATAAGCGATAGCGCGGGATGATTGAATCGCAGGATCAGAAACGAAGCCGGTGTGGAGCAGGGCATGAATTGGCCTTTAGCTGCGCGTCATTGGCGACCCTTAATTCAAATTTATTCGGGAGAAAAACGGCATGAGTATTCAAAATAAATCGCTTGTTCTGACTATTGCGCTCATCGGTGCGCTTGCTATCGCGGGTTGCGGAAAGAAAGAAGAGAAAGCACCTGCTCCTGGGGAGCCGAAGTCGGAGGCTCAAACAGCTCCAACGACAATTGGCACTGAGATTGATGATGCCACGATTACAACTAAAGTAAAAACCGCGTTTCTGACGGACAACTACGTCAAGGGACTGGATATCAAGGTGGAAACGCGCAAAGGGGAAGTTCAGCTCAGCGGATACGTGGATAGCCAGCAGCAGATTGATAAGGCGATTGCAATTGCGAAGGGTATTGAAGGCGTCAAAAATGTCAACAATGAAATGATGGTAAAAGGGGGCGAAGCCTCGGTTGGCGAAAAGATCGATGACACTATCATCACTACGAAGGTCAAGGCTGCGCTGACAGGGGATGACAGGATCAAGAACAGTACTGATATCGCGGTAGAAACCCAGGAGGGGGAGGTTCAGCTTAGCGGTCATGCGAACGATCAAGCCCAGATGGATCGCGCTGTCGAGATCGCACGTGGTGTTGAAGGTGTCAAGAATGTCGTCAATAAAATGAGCGTCAAGGAATAGGATTCAGGAACGTTTGCACCGCGGGTGCCAATTTCAGGATTTTTAACCGGAAAGGAGCCAAAAATGAACTGGGATCAAGTAGAAGGTAACTGGAAGCAATTCAAGGGTAAAGTGAAAGAGCAGTGGGGCAAGCTCACCGACGATCATATCGACCAGATCGCTGGACGGAAGGATCAACTCTCCGGTCAGATCCAGGAAACATACGGGATCACGAAGGAAGAAGCCGAGAAACAGATCAATGAATGGGAAAAACAGCAGGACACACATCATCGCTCCTATTAAAGAGAAAAGGGGACCGATAGGAGACTGATTTGTCTGCGTGGGTACAAAATAAAACCATCAAAACGAGGGAATCATGCATAAATCAAATGTCATTCTTGTCGCACTCGGCTTTTCAGTCAGCTCCGGCCTGATGGCCCAGCAATATGCCTCGGGAGAACCTAAGTCGGAGGCTCAAACAGCTCCAACGACAATAGGCACCGAGATCGACGATACCGCGATTACCACTAAGGTAAAAACCGCGCTTCTGGCGGACGATTACGTCAAGGGACTGGACATCAAAGTGGAGACGCGCAAAGGGGTGGTCCAGCTCAGTGGCTACGTGGATAGCCAGGAGCAGATTAACAAGGCCATTGCGATTACAAAGGGTATCAAGGGGGTAAAACACGTTGACAACAAAATGATGGTAAAGGGGGGTGAGGCCTCGGTCGGCGAGAAGATAGATGACAGTATTATCAGCACTAAGGTCAAGGCTGCACTCGCGGCTGATGACAGCATCAAGAACAGTACTGACATTGCGGTGGAAACGCACGAAGGGAAAGTTCAACTCAGCGGGTATGCAAACGATAAAGCGCAGCTCAATCGCGCCGTTCAGATTGCACGTGATGTTGAAGGTGTCAAGAACGTTGTCAATAAAATAAGCATTAAGCGATAGGAATTCCGGATTATCGACAGTAGATCGGTATAAATGAGCAGGAATATTTTAAGAGTAAGAGTTTTTCAAACTGAATCAGACTTAAAGGATAAAGGAGCCAAAAATGAACTGGGATCAAGTAGAAGGCAACTGGAAGCAATTCAAGGGTAAAGTGAAAGAGCAGTGGGGCAAGCTCACTGATGATCATATCGATCAGATTGCCGGACGGAAGGATCAACTCTCCGGCCAGATCCAGAAATCATACGGGGTTACCAAGGAAGAAGCCGATAAGCAGATCGATGAATGGGAAAAACGGCAGGACCAGCATCATCGTTCCTGTTGAAGGAAAAGTAAAAGTGGGGAATGAAGGGGCTATTTTTCTGTCCGAACCATAAAATCAAACTATCAAAGCGAGGGAATCATGCGTAAATCAAATGTCATTCTTGTCGCACTCGGCTTCTCGATCAGTTCAGCCGTGATGGCGCAGCAACAGCGGCTGCCGTCCGACGTCTATGAGGTATATATGGCCGACAAGGAGCGCATCGAGCGTGAATACAAGGCGGACAAGCAGCGCTGTGATTCCTTCGATGGCAATGCCGAGGATATATGCGAGGCGGAAGCCAAAGGCCGGGAAGAAGTTGCAAAGGCCGAGCTGGAAGATAAGTACAGGCCATCGAGAGAAAGCCGGTATGAAGTGCGGACGGCAAAAGCAAAAGCTGACTATCGGGTGGCGAAAGAGCGATGTGATGACCTGTCAGGCAATGTGAAGGATGTGTGTCTAGAAGAAGCAAAAGCTGCGCAAGCGGCTGCGATAGCGGATGCCAAAAAGGAGGACTAAGGGGAGGATTAGGAATCTCTGAAGAGGTTCCTCTTGCGAGAGGTTTTCCATCAGCACAGTACTCAGAATGGCGGGCTTGAGGAATTATACCCCTGGCAAGTAGAGCAAGCGTCATGGAGCGCGGGTACGACTCGGGTGGTGCGCTTGCTGCTACTTCATGATAATGAAAAGGAGGCTATCATGCTTTACACAATCGCTGTTGTTTTGATCATCCTGTGGTTACTGGGGTTGGTCAGTTCCTATACGATGGGCGGCTTCATACACCTTCTTCTGGTAATAGCCATCGTGGTGATTCTGCTTCGCGTAATCAGCGGCCGCAAACCGCTTTGATTATTTGCGCCCGTGACGCCACAGGCGAACCGATGAGGAGAATGACATGCAAAAGATAAGCGAAGTGATGAGTTCGGATGTGCAGACCATCAGTCCAGACGCAACCATCGAGGAGGCGGCCCAGGAAATGCGCGACGGCGACTTCGGGCTTTTGCCCGTGGGAGATGAAGAGCAGTTGCTGGGTGTCATCACTGATCGCGACATCGCCATCAGAGCGGTGGCGGAGGGCAGGGGGCCAAGCACTCCAGTCAGTGAAATCATGTCCGAAGATGTGATATGGGCTCATGAGGATGATTCCATAGAGGAAGCAGCCGAGATCATGAGCGACAACCAGATCCGCCGCTTGCCGGTCGTGAACGCCGAACAACGACTGGTGGGAATCGTCTCTCTCGGGGATTTTGCAGTGGATGCCTCCGATATCGGACCAGTTGCGGAGGCGCTTACCGAAATTTCCAATCCGACCTGAGTTTATTCAGGAAAAGCCCTCCGGCCTTCTTCGGGTGCTTTCACTCCCACTCTATGGTGGCAGGCGGCTTCCCGGAGATGTCGTAAACCACGCGGTTTATTCCACGTACTTCGTTAACGATACGATTGGATATTCTCGCGAGCAGAGCGTAGGGAAGTTCGGCCCAGCGCGCTGTCATGAAATCCTCGGTCTGAACGGCGCGCAGCGCTACGGCAAAATCATAGGTGCGGCCATCACCCATGACTCCCACCGATTTCACCGGCAGAAAGACGGCAAACGCCTGAGAAGTTTTTTCATACCAGCCCGCATTACGTAATTCCTCGATGAAGATTGCATCGGCACGCCGCAATAGCTCCGCATACTCGCGCCTGACTTCCCCGAGAATGCGCACTCCAAGCCCCGGTCCGGGAAAAGGGTGGCGAAAGACCATATCGTGCGGCAAGCCCAGCGCCAGTCCAAGCTCGCGTACTTCATCCTTGAACAATTCCCGCAACGGCTCCAGAAGCTTCAGATGCAATGTTTTCGGCAGGCCGCCGACATTGTGGTGGGATTTGATCGTGTTTGCCTTTTTTGTTCCGGCGTCGGCAGATTCGATGACGTCCGGATAAATCGTGCCTTGGGCAAGCCAGCGCGCATTCGCGATTTTTGCTGCTTCCCGCTGGAATACTTCGACGAATTCGCGGCCGATAATGCGACGCTTCGCTTCCGGATCCGTGATGCCTTGCAGATGTCCTAGAAATTCTTCGCTTGCATCGACATGAATGACTTTTACGCCGAGATTCTGGCTGAAGGTATCCATTACCTGTTCGGCCTCATTCAGGCGCAGCAGCCCATTGTCCACGAAAACACAGGTAAGCTGCCTGCCAATAGCACGATGAATGAGGGCCGCTGCAACGGAGGAATCCACACCCCCGGACAGTCCCAGAATAACCTCGTCCGGCCCCACTTCGGAACGGATTCTGCCAACCGCTTCCTCCAGATAGTCGGGCATGTTCCAGTCATAAGCGAGTCCGCAAATTTCATGGACAAACCTGTCTATAATGGCTTTGCCCTGCGGGGTATGAGTGACCTCCGGATGGAATTGCATTCCGTAGAACCTGCGCGCTCCATCCATTATGGCAGCCAGGGGGGTGGCAGGGTTGTTTGCCATGACCTGGAAACCGGGAGGAAGAATGTTCACGCTGTCGCCATGGCTCATCCACACATCCAGAAGCTTTTGACCTGATGCATCAGTACGATCATGGATATCCTGAAGCAGGCCGGCAAGATCTTTTACCTGCAATTCGGCGTAACCGAATTCACGCACCTTCGAGTTTTCAACTGAACCCCCCAACTGCGCCGCCATGGTTTGCATGCCATAGCAGATGCCCATTACCGGCACTCCCAGTTCAAAGACGATTTGGGGAGCACGCGGCGTTTCATCCTCGGCGACAGAGGCCGGCCCTCCGGAAAGGATAATGCCTGCCGGAGCAAAATTCCCAATGAATTCAGGGCTTACGTCAAAAGGATGAATTTCGCAATAGACGTTGCTTTCCCGCACGCGGCGGGCAATCAACTGCGTATATTGGGAACCAAAGTCGAGGATGAGTATTTTTTGATGCATGACCAAAGCTCTCGGACCCGGTCATCCGAGCGTTCAGAGAGCGGGAATCCGTCCTAAAATGAATATTGCTGTCAAGTGAAGAGGGGAGAAAAGTAGCAGGGCAGACCGCAAGGTGCAACAGCAGGCTGCGACAATATGTTATTGCCATGCAGCGCCATTTCCGGCTAATCGATATGGTAGTTCGGGGCCTCTTTGGTAATCTGCACGTTGTGAACGTGTGATTCACGAATACCAGCGGCAGTAATCTCGATAAACTCTGCCTTGGCATGCATGTCGTCGATTGTTTCGCAGCCCAGATAGCCCATACCCGAGCGTACACCGCCAATCAACTGATGGATGACCGCAATGACGCTTCCCTTGAAGGGAACGCGACCTTCCACGCCTTCTGGTACGAGCTTCCTGGAGTCCTGCTCGGGCTGCTGGAAATAGCGGTCGCTTGAACCCTGCTGCATCGCCGAAAGTGAACCCATTCCACGGTAGGTCTTGTATGAGCGCCCCTGGAAGAGTTCGATTTCTCCCGGTGATTCTTCCGTACCGGCGAACAATCCCCCCAGCATGATTGAACTCGCCCCGGCGGCCAGCGCCTTTACAATGTCCCCTGAATAGCGGATGCCGCCATCGGAGATCAGCGGCACGCCACTGCCCGCCAGTTCCGCGGAAACGTTCTTGATGGCCGTAATCTGAGGTATTCCCACTCCCGCCACAACGCGAGTGGTGCATATCGAACCCGGACCGATGCCCACCTTTACCGCATCGGCACCATGATCCACCAGAGCCTTGGCGGCGGCGGCAGTACCTACATTGCCGCCAATAACCTGGATTTTAGGGAACCGTTTCTTTACCCACTGTACTCGTTCAAGCACGCTCTGCGAGTGTCCGTGTGCGGTATCCACGACAATCACATCCACACCTGCATCGACTAGCGCCTCTGCGCGCTCCTCACTGCCTTCGCCAACCCCTATCGCAGCGCCAACACGCAACCGGCCCTGTTCGTCCTTGCAGGCGTTGGGGTGTTCGGATGTCTTGATGATATCTTTCACGGTAATCAGTCCGCGCAACTCGAAGTCGTTATTCACGACGAGCACGCGCTCCAGCCGGTATTTGTGCAACAAGGCCATTGCTTCTTCGCGGCTGGCGCCTTCATTCACCGTTACGAGTCGCTCCTTCAAGGTCATGATATTCCTGATCGGCTGATCCAGGTTGGTTTCGAAGCGAAGATCACGGTTTGTCACAATCCCCACCACTTTCGAACCTTCCACCACAGGTAAGCCTGAAATCCTGAATTTGTAGATCAGGTTGAGCACCTCCCGCACAGTCATGTCAGGCGGAATGGTAATGGGATCTTTTACCACGCCACTTTCGAAGCGCTTGACGTTGGAAACCTGGGCGGCCTGGGATTCCACCATCATATTCTTGTGTATGATGCCGATTCCACCTTCCTGGGCGAGCGCGATCGCGAGCCGTGCCTCGGTAACGGTATCCATCGCGGCTGACACAAGAGGAATATTGAGAGAGATTTCGCGCGTGAGCCGCGTTGTCAGATTGACGTTGCGCGGTAAAACGACAGAGTGGGCGGGAAGCAGCAGGACATCGTCAAAGGTTAGAGCTTTCTCAACCAGTCGCATGATAGTGATCCTTCACAAAGCGGCATTATAGCGAACATGGATGCTATGGGGAATCATCCCGTACGAAGACGAAGCACAGGAACGGTTCCAAGCCTTCCTGTCTGTTCATGTCCAGCCCCCTTGCCGCAATTGCTCACGGCGCACCTCCATTTATAAGCCTGTTTTTATTTTCGTTCCGGGGTTGATGCACAATCACCGGGGGCTTTTTGCACGCTTTCTGCGGTTTTCCTTGGGATCGACCCTCAGAGGACGATAAATTTCTACCCGATCGCGATTGCACAGAACCGCAGTTGGCGAAACCAGCTTGCCATATATACCGAGCCTGTTTTTCAGGAGATCGATCTCGGGAAACTGTGGGAGGATGCCGGACAGTTTTACGGCTTGTTCCGCAGTGGTACCCTCCGGCAAATTCATTTGCCGTACAATCTGTTTCTCCGGCAATGCATATACCACTTCGATGTCAATATTCAGAGCAGGAACTTCCATAGACTTCCCGACGTCAATACCCGATCAGGAACTTCCATAAACTTCTTCTGCGCGCTCGATGAATGCTTCCACGAAGCTGTTGGCAATGACGAAGAAAACGGGGCCTACCAGTTTTTCCAGAAATATGTGCGAGAACGTGTAGTGCAGGCGAAACTCGATCTTGCATGCATTTTCCGCGAGGGGAATGAAGCGCCAGTGTCCGTCGAGGTTCTGAAACGGTCCGTTCAATAATGTCATTGTAATCAGTTCCGGCGGCTTGCGTACGTTCTCCGTCGTAAAACTGTGCTTGATATGGTGATAATCGATCATGATGGTAGCATGGGTGACCGTCTCGCTTTGATGCACAACGGAAGATCCCCCGCACCAGGGTAAAAATTTCGGATAATCCTCCACCGCATCCACCAGTTCGAACATGCGGCTTGCGGAATAACCAATCAGGACCGATTTTTCGATGTCAGCCATGCGACGAATTGCCCCGCTTCAGCGAGACAGTATGGAACCTCAACTTGATGGCGGACTGCTCGTTTTTTGACCTGGAAAATGGGTACATATGCATTGTTTTAATTGCTTGAGTGTTTCCAGTCTATGAAACTGCTGGAAGCCTGAACTGTGGTCTGAGCTGCGACAGTGCTCCGGCTTGCCCATCTGCCGAATTCAGGGCGAAAGCTGTTAAAATACACGAAACCCGCGTTGAACTCACCTTTTTTCTTCCCTCGAGGACTTATCCAGGGATTCCTTGAACATCGTATCCCCTTATATCGTATCCCTTTATCCTTGCGCCCTTTGCAACCTTTGCAACCTTTGCAACCTTTGCGCTCTTTGTGAGCAGCGAGCACCTGTTTTGAGAATTCCTGAATGAGCATCGTCCAGAATAAGAAAGCTTTTCATGATTATTTTATCGAGGAGAAACATGAAGCGGGGGCGGTTCTGGAAGGATGGGAAGTGAAGGCGATTCGCGCGGGGCGGGTGCAGCTGAAGGAAGCATATGTCATCATCCGGAATGGTGAATTGTTTCTCATTGGCTGTCATATCAGTCCATTGCTGGCAGCTTCCACTCACATCCAGCCTGACCCCGTTCGTACGCGCAAGCTGTTGTTGCACGCTGAGGAAATCAAACGGCTTATCGGCAAGGTGGAGCGGGCTGGGTACACCCTGGTTCCGCTGGACATGCATTATAAATCAGGGAAAATCAAGCTCGAAATCGGCCTTGCAAAGGGCAAGAAGCAGCATGACAAACGCGAATCCGAGAAACAGAAAGAGTGGGAGCGCGACAGGCAGCGGTTGATGCGCGCAAAATAATACTCGATATTTTATAACCTTAGATCAAGTTCCTAGCCATGCAATTTGTCCAAACCTCAACAATTCCGCAAAAAGCCAGTCAAGAGTTTATCGCGCAAAAGCCCGTCGCTATCTGGTTGCTCATTTGCTGCGCTCTGGTATTCGCCATGGTGGTTGTAGGTGGCGTAACCCGCCTTACCGATTCAGGGCTTTCCATCGTCGAATGGCAGCCCCTTGTCGGCACGGTTCCCCCACTCAGTCAGAATGACTGGGATGAGCTCTTCGAGAAATATCACCAGACGCCTCAATATAAAAAGGTGAATCTTGGCATGAGCCTGGAAGAGTTCAAGACAATCTTCTGGTGGGAATATTTCCATCGCTTATTGGGGCGTGTCATCGGATTGGCATTTTTCATACCATTCCTGTATTTTCTGGCGAAAAAGGCAATCGATCGACCGCTGGGCTTGAAGTTGTCAGGAATTTTCCTGCTGGGCGCCTTGCAGGGTGGGATGGGGTGGTACATGGTAAAGAGCGGGTTGGTGGATAACCCCCACGTCAGCCAGTATCGCCTGACCGCCCACCTGGGCCTTGCTTTTGCGATCTATGCCGCAATGTTCTGGGTAGCGCTCGATCTGCTCAATCCCGGCCGTGGTTTATCCGTAAACAGCGGACTACGCGGTTTGCTCAATTTCTCGACCACGCTGTTTGCCCTGATATTCATAATGGTTTTATCGGGAGGGTTTGTGGCAGGCATTCGGGCAGGGCTGGCTTACAATACTTTTCCACTCATGGATGGCCATTTCATTCCCCCGGAACTATTCATGCTGGAACCCTGGTACCGGAATTTTTTCGATAACATGACCACCGTGCAATTCGACCATCGCCTGATTGCATGGACGCTGGCAATTCTCGTTCCGATTTTCTGGCTCAAATCCAGAGCAGCGCCACTTTCCGGCTCGGCCCGTCTTGCATGCAGCCTGCTGTTGATCATGCTGGCAGTGCAGATAACCCTGGGGATTTCCACGCTGCTGCTGGTTGTTCCTCTAACCCTCGCGGCAGCGCATCAGGCAGGCGCATTACTGCTGCTTACCGCTGCCCTTTGGGTGAATCATGAGCTACGGCGTCAATATGTCAGTAGTTGAGATTTCAACTCTTATTGATCCGGCCAGAAAACACTATGAATCTCATCATTCCCGGCCTGGCTCGAATCCAGCAATGGTGTTTTGAACGTCACCTGATATCGGCTTCAGCCGATGACGTTCGTACTGTTTATCCGGGAATCACCTCAAGGGAGGTTTCCAGAGAAAGAAGGGGTGCAAAGGCAAAACCTTTGCACCCCCAGGGGACATACTCCAGAGATAGATAGGCTGTCCAGGGTAGTTAGTGCTGACTACCAACTACTGCTAAGGCAGCTGCTGGTCGATAACGACGCTGATCCCGCTGGCGCCGACCATCACGGGCTGGCTGAAACCTTGCAGATCGCCGCTTTGTGGCATGGGGGAGCCCGATTTCGAGATTCTGGCGCCTACTACCACTTCAGCGGGGAAGGTGGATAACTGTACGCCCGATCTCGCCATGGAGTCGTTCAGCGAAAAGTTTGCCGGTAGATCCTTGACTTGCAGGCGCAGGGTCGCAAGAGGCGCCTTTGGTCCCACTTTGGCGCGGGCAAAAATATACAGGCTGTCACCAGGAGACGCCTTGCTTGCCAGGGCAGGGCTCAGCGTTACCTTGCCGGAAAGCGTACCTGAGGTAGCGCTAGCGCCTCCCGCGCCCGAGGCTGAACCCTGTTTATTTGCAGGAGGAGGTGTCTGAGTACCCGGTTGATCTGGCGCTCTAGCCACCAGGCTGCCTTTTCCTGCGGCCAGCGATTTTGCTTCTGCGATGCTGTCATTAACGGATTGCATCAGCTCAGCCTCTGATGGCGGAATCAGTGCTGCCAGTTTTTCCCAATATCTGGCAGCTTCCTTGTATCTCTTCTCCTCGAATTCGGCTGTGCCTGCCAGCGCCAGCGCCTTGGGATTATTGGGATCCAGGCTCAACGCCTTTTTGATCAGTTCCGTCGGTTTTCCGACCAGGCTGCCATTATTCGTCATCGCCACAATATCGGCGTAATCGGTAATGATGGCGGAGTCCTCGGGCGTCAGGGCAAGCGCCTTTTCATAAGCTTCCTTCGCCTCATTGAACCGCTGCATCATGGCGTAGGTCCGGCCAAGCATAAGCCATCCTTCGATGTTGTCAGGATTGTCCTCAAGCTTCGCAATGAGATTTTCCATCACCGAGGAAAAATCGGGGTGGCCTCCTTGCCCTTCCCCGGCCGACATTGATGGATGTTCCGCCGCAGGCTGCGGCAGCAGCGCCTTGGTGTTGCCTATCGCCAGGTAAAGGGAAACCGCGAGGACAGGCAGGGCGAGCGCGGTGACAGCCATGGTTGCCATGTTGTGCCTTCCACCCATTACCATGGTCGTCGTCGTACTGCCGTCTTCGGGAATATCCTGCAGCATTCTTTGCTGCAACTCACGCTTGCTTTGCTCGTACTGTTCCCGCGTCAGGATGTCGCTGCGCAGATCGCTATCGAGCTCCGCCAACTGATCCCGATAAACATCGATATTGGTGGCATCCCGTTCGACACCGGCCTCGCGGTCCTTCTTGCTCCACAACGTTGGCAACACGAACAGCAGGGCGCCGACAATAAATATGCCGGCCACAATCCAGAATGAAGTCATGCGTTTATTACCCCTTGCCTTCCTTCAGCAGGGCTTCCGCCTGCTTGAGTTGCTGTTCGGATAGCGCGGGTTCTTCGATGTGCTTGCGGCGGCGCTTGAGATAAAATACCAGGAAGACTGCGCCGGTTAAAAGGAAGATGAAAGGACCGAACCACAGGAGCAGAGTAGTACTTTTCATCGGTGGACGGTAAAGCACGAAATCGCCGTAGCGCGCCACCAGAAAGTCGACGATTTCCTTGTCACTCTTGTTGGCTTGCATCTGTTCGCGGATTTCGCGCCGCAAGTCATTGGCAAAATCGGCACGCGAAGCGGCTATCGTCTCATTCTGGCAGACCAGGCATCGCAGGTCTTCCGATAGCGCAACCATGCGTCTCTCTATTTCCGGATTTTCGGCAACAGGAGCAGCTTCCTTGGCCTCTGCAAACGGAGCGAGAAGCAACAGACAGAACAGCAGCGCCGCTTTTAACAGCCCAAAGCCGCCTTTGTTTGCCCTCATGCCTTCCAAGACGCCTTGACGGCTGCCTTTATCGTTTCTACCGCTGCCATAAGCCCCGGTGGCCCCGCTGCCATAAGCCGTCAAAGACGACCGGGATAAAAGTTTCAATCTCATCCTTGTAATTCTCTCACCAGAGGCAGAATTTTATTCTGCAATGCTTCCACTGTTACGGGACCGATCTGCTTGTAGCGGATTACTCCATTCTTGTCGATGACATAAGTCTCCGGCACCCCGTAGACGCCGAACTCTATGCCGGTCCGGCCTTCAGGATCAACCGCGCTGACCGCGTAGGGGTCACCAAACTGCTGGAGCCATCTTAATGCGTCGTCTCGCTGGTCCTTGTAATTGAGTCCGTAGACAGGGACAATTCCCGACTTCGAGAGTTCCACCAATACCGGATGTTCCTGGCGGCAGGAGACGCACCACGAGGCCCACACATTCAATAGCCATACCTTACCCAGGTTTTCCTTCGAGGTCAGCGTTTTTTCCGGTTCGTGCAGTTGTTGCAACTGGAATTCGGGAGCTGGTTTCCCCACCAGGGGAGAGGGAACCTGGCGCGGATTGAGACCCAGGCCGACGAGCAGAAAACCCACCAGTACGACGAAAACAGCGAGCGGCAACAGGAAACGCGTCATGCCTTTTTGCTCCTGGCAATCATGGGCGCGGTGGCTTTCCTGCCGGCCTTGCCGGCTTTGGCGGCCTTCCTTTCCTCGACCTCGACGGTCTCACGCTGCTTGCGCGAGGACAACCGATAACGTCTGTCAGTGATGGCCAGGAAGCCTCCGAATGCCATCAACATACAGCCGAACCATATCCAGTCCACGAAGGGCTTATGATAAACACGCACGATCCATGCTCCGTTTTCCAGGGGTTCACCCAGGGCAACATACAGATCGCGCAGAATGCCGGTATCGATAGCCGCTTCGGTCATCGGCATGCCGGATGCGTTATAGGTTCGTTTTTCCGGTTCCAGTACATTGATTTTCTTTCCGTCGCGCAATACGTCGACATTACCGATGTCGGACATGTAGTTTGGACCCGGCGCTTTTTTCACGCCATTGAAGCGGAAGGTATAGCCTCCTACCTCGACCGTGTCGCCAATTTCCATGCGTACGTCTTTTTCCGTTTCATAACCCCCCACAAGCGCCACGCCGATGATAAAGAAGGCAATGCCAAGGTGGGCAGCGTGCATGCCGTAGTAGCTGCGCGACTGCGCGGCCAGCTTGGCAAACAGTCCCTGCTTGCCAGTGCTTCGGAGGCGATGAATTACGCTGACGATCACGCTCGTAATGACCCAGAAAGCCATCAGCAAGCTGAAGCTCACCATCAGCTTCCATTCGCCCATGACAAAGGGCATTACGAGGGCGGTAACTACACTTACCCCGAATGCCCAGCGCAGGCGTACCGCAAGTTCAGGCAGGCTTGCCTGCTTCCAGCGCGCAAGGGGGCCAAGGCCGATCAAAAAGACGGCAGGGGTCATCAGCGGGACGAATACCGCTTCGAAGTAGGGGGGGCCGACCGAAATCTTGCCGAGTTCAAGCGCATCCATGAACAGGGGATAGAGCGTGCCCAGCAGGATGCTTCCCGCTGCCACCATCATCAACAGGTTGTTGGCGAGCAGCATGGATTCGCGTGAAACCAGTTCGAACTTTCCACCCAATCCGATTTTCGGCGCCCGCCAGGCGAACAGCAGTAGAGAGCCTCCGGTGATGGTCACCAGAAAGGCCAGGATGAATATACCGCGTGTGGGATCGGTTGCAAAAGCGTGAACCGAGGTCAGCACGCCCGAGCGAACCAGGAACGTGCCGAGCAGGCTCAGGGAAAATGCGCAGATTGCCAGCAGCACGGTCCAGCTCTTGAAGCTGCCACGTTTTTCCGTCACGGCAAGGGAGTGAACCAGGGCAGTCCCCACCAGCCAGGGCATGAAAGAGGCATTTTCAACCGGGTCCCAGAACCACCATCCGCCCCAGCCCAGTTCATAATAGGCCCACCAGCTTCCCATCATGATGCCGATGGTGAGGAACATCCAGGCAACTGTCGTCCACGGCCGCGACCAGCGTGCCCACGTCGCATCCATCTGGCCGCTCAGCAGGGCGGAAATGGCGAATGCAAACGCGACGGAGAAGCCGACATAACCCATGTAGAGCATGGGCGGATGGCAAACCATGCCAGGGTCCTGCAGCAGCGGGTTGAGGTCGCTTCCTTCCATCGCCCCCGGCAGCATCCGGTCGAAAGGATTCGAAGTAAAAAGCATGAATATCAGGAAACCCACGCTGACCAGGCCCATGACGCCCAGCACGCGCGCCACCATGTCATTCGGCAAATGCTTGCTGAATACGCTTACAGCGACCGACCAGCATGCCAGCATGAACGTCCAGAGCAGCAGGGAGCCCTCATGCGAGCCCCAGGTGGCAGCAAAGCGGTATTGTAGCGGCAGCTTCGAATTCGAATTCTGCGCCACGTTGACTACCGAAAAATCGCTGTTTACGAATGAGTAGGCCAGGCAGAAGAAGGCAATGGCTACAAACACAAACTGCCCCTGAACCACCGGCCGCGCCAGGGCGATCCAGGAAGGGATGCCGCGCGCGGCGCCGATGATGGGCAGGGTGCCTTGTATGAGTGCCAGCAGCAAGGCGAGGATCAGGGCAAAGTTACCAAGTTCTGGAATCATGGCTGAGGCTGTGGGTTATGGAAAAATATGAATAGATATGAACAGGAATGGCAGAGCCCTTTCGATTCTGGAAGGGCTCGGGGCTGGAGCTGTTTGCTACTGCATCACTGTCTTGCGCGCCTTGTCGGCTTGATCCAGCGCGCCCGCGGCTTCCGGCGGCATATAATTTTCATCATGTTTCGCGAGCACTTCGTCCGCCCGGAAAACGCCATCCGAAGCCAGCTTGCCCTGGGCTACCACACCTTTTCCTTCCTTGAACAGGTCGGGAAGGATGCCGGTATATACGACTGGTATAACCTTTGCGGTATCCGTCACCTGGAAATTGACCGTCAAGCCGTCAGCCTGGCGTTTGACGCTGCCTTCTTCCACGAGCCCGCCGATACGGAAACTCTTGCCAACGGGCGCCTCATTATTGGCGACTTGGGTAGGGCTGAAGAAAAATACCAGGTTGCTCTGAAATGCGTTTAAAACCAGCACTGAAGCAACGCCCAACGCAGTCACGCTCGAGGCGATGATTGCCAATTTTTTATGACGTGGTTTCATTTCCCTTCTCTTGTTTTGTTGACTGATGAATCAGACTGAGATGCCTGAGCAAAGTTCGCCTGCGGTTGGAAACCAGAACGATTTCCCCCGCAATGCAGATCAGGGTAACGAGGTAGGATCCCCATACGTAGAACCCGTACCCCCCCATATCCAGAAATTCAGACAGACTGTTCCAGCTCATTGCGCTGCCTCCTGCAACTGACCCACCCAGGCGGTATGACGTTCACGTTCCAGGATAATGGCGCGCGTGCGTATCAGTATCACGGCGATGGCATACATCCAGCATGCAATCGACATAATCAGCATCCCTGTAAGCATGGTGGTGGCCATCTTCGGCGACTGCGTGAGGCTGACGGAAGCGCCTTGATGCAAAGTATTCCACCATTTCACGGAAAAATAGATGATGGGAACGTTCACCACGCCTACCAGAGCAATCACTGCTCCGGCTTTATCCGCACGACGCGGATCGTCTATGGCTGCCTGCAAAGACATGAAGCCGATGTAGAGGAAGAGAAGAATCAGTTCAGAGGTAAGGCGCGCATCCCACACCCACCAGGTGCCCCACATGGGCTTGCCCCATAAGGCGCCAGTCCACAGCGCAATAAAGGTGAACATTGCGCCAGTGGGTGCAATGGCGGTTGCCACCATGGCGGAAAGGCGGGTATTGAATGCAAGACCGATACCTGACCATAGCGCCATGATGACGTAGAGAAACATGGATAGCCAGGCCGCAGGAACATGGATGAAAATGATACGATAAGCTTCACCCTGCTGAAAATCGGTGGGAGCCACGAAAAAGCCGATATAAAGTCCCACCGCACACAATACAATTGCGGCAATGGAAAACAGGGGAATCATTTTGCCGGCGAGGAAATAGAAGCTTGCCGGGGAGGAATATTTAAACCAGTTTATCGCCATGTAGCAAAGTAGATAACAGACTCCATAATCGAGGCTTCGATGAGACTTTGATAGATTTGCGCGGTACCCCTGCGACCCTATGTGACTGTGATCCCGTAGGACACCAGCGGGACACCTGTCGGCGCGTTGTAGCCCTCGCCTTTGTAACCCCTCTACCCATCCATCCTTATGCCCCGTGCGCGTAACTCCAAATTTTAACCTAAAAACCTCAAATTCAGAATTGGTTTGTTAAAAACTATCGCTTGACTGCAATCAGGAGGTGGAGGTTGCGGGGGAGAGCGGGGAGTGTGGATCGGCTACAGTTGATATACATGCAAAAATACGTGCAATACGTGCAAAGCAGGAAAACAGGATTTCGCGCAAGGCATCCTGGCACCATAATCATTTCATTTAGCGAATAATCCTGCAGACACTTCTTTCTGTTCCGGAAATCCAAAAGCGACCATGCAACTTTCCTGTTCCATTCCCTTGCCTGCGACCTTTCGTCCCGGCGATATCCTGGCCTTTCATCGGCGCGACCGGCAAGAGATCGCAGAGCGAGTCAGCAATACCTGCTTGCAAAAAGCCATGATCTGGTGCGAAACCCCGACATACCTGTCCATCAACTTCAAGTCGGGATTGGCGAAGGCTTCACTGGTCATCGATGGCAAAGTGGCCGAGGATTGCCAGTCCATCTTCGAGCGTATGGTCCGGCGCATGCTGGGTCTGACCCAGGGGATCGAGATTTTCGAGGAACAGTATCGCGATCACCCGCAATTGGGCATCCTGATCGCGCAACAACCCGGCTTGCGTGTCCCGGTCACTGCCACCCCATTCGAGGCCCTGACCTGGGCAGTCACCGGCCAACAAATCAGCGTCAGCGCTGCCGTTTCCGTGCGCCGGAAATTGATCGTCGCAGCGAATATTCGTCACTCCTGTGATCTGCTCTGCTACCCGGACGCACGCCGAATTCTCGAACTACCCGAAGAGACGTTACGGCAAGCGGGTTTTTCGACAACCAAAACCAGAACTTTGCGTGCACTCTCCGCCCTCGTAATCGACAACGAACTTCCACTGGATGCATGGGTTGAAACACTTCCGGTCGATGTCATTCGCGAAAAACTCGAAGCAGTCCGGGGAATCGGTCCCTGGACGGTCAATTATGGACTGCTGCGCGGCTTCGGTTGGCTCGACGGCTCACTGCATGGCGATACAGCGGTTCGGCGCGGTCTGCAAACCTTGCTTGGTGCGCAGGACAAAATCAGCGAGGAAAATACGAAGACCTGGCTCGCACAGTTTTCCCCCTGGCGGGCCCTGGTGGGTGCCCACCTCTGGTCAGCCCGGGCTGCGATTGCCTGATGAGAACCTGATCAGAAGAAGAATGCTAATCTTTTCGCAGCTATATCGGCCTTCCACAACTGGATTTCGAAACCAGCAATTTGTCAAGTTCGTTTAGCTGTATGTGGCTTAACGCACGGAATGATTTACAGCGTTGCTTATCATTTCCCTACAGCAAATTCGCTGGGTTAGCATGAGGTGTGACATGAAAAACACTATTCTCTTAACAAAGATGGTGCGATCAATGCTCATTGCAGGCTTGGTGTTGGGAATAACAGGTGCGGCGTATGCGCAAGGTGGCGCAGACGGTGCGGCAGGAGGAGGAGCTGATGTTGGCGTCGGTGATGGCATTGCAGGTCAGGGTGGCCGCGAAATGCCTGGCATGGGTAAAGCGGTGCCTGACTTGGAGCAGATTTTACCCAGGCGTGAGCAGGACAATCCTGGACTGGGGAACTCTAGCCGGCCACGAGGAGCGGACACTACCGCTGACTTGGAGCAGATCTTACCCAGGCGGGAGCAGGACATTCCTGGACTGAAGAACTCTAGCCGGCCACGAGGAGCGGGCGCTACCGCTGAATCGAACACCTCCTCGAGAATGAGGATCCCATCTTTGCCAAGGTATTAAGGTCGAACGTCGATATTCTCGCAGAGTTTTAACCGTGCGCGTGATGCTCAGGCTCAACGGATAATCGCAGTCCGACTGTCTTGAGGACTGCGGGCAGAGTTTTGAGAGTCGGATTTCCTTTTGGCGATAACGTGCGAATTAGCATGAGGCATGACATGAAAAACACTATTTTCTTAACAAAGATGGCGCGATCAATGCTCATTTCGGGCTTGGTATTGGGAATAACAGGTGCGGCGTATGCGCAAGGTGTAGCAGGCGGTGCAGCAGCAGGTGCAGGCGGTGTAGCAGGCGGTGTAGAAGGCGGTGCAGCAGGAGGGGGTGCTGGCATTGGTGGCATTGCAGGCCAAGCTGGTCCCGCTACTACCGGCGCTGCTTCAGGCCAGGCTGGCAGCGAAATGTCTGGCATGAGTAGAGCTCTGCCTGGCTTGGAGCAGAACTCACCTATGCGTGAGCAGGGCGTTCCCGGACTAGGGAGCTCTGGCGAGCCACGAGGAGCGGGCTCTGCCCCTGGATTGAACACTCCCCAGGGAGAGAAGCGTCCATCTGTACCAAGGTATTAAGGCTTATCCATAAATAACTTGCGAAATTCTTCGGGTTCACCGACTATGACGCCTCGATTGAGGAGTCCTGGAAATTGGCGCGACATTTGCAAGTTGAAGGTATCGGATGAGTTTTGGGCTCGGGTGGAAGTGCTGGTTCCGGCGCGAGGGCGAATAGACGGCAGGGAATACAAGCGCAAGCTGGGTGGTGGCAGAAGGTCGTTGCCTGCACGCAAGTTGTTCGAGGGCATTGTTTATGTGCTTCGTACTGGCTCGATTTCCTGGTGAGTTGTCATCACGATCATGCCGCCATGTTCCAGGTGCCGCTCCATTAAACCTTACCAGCTTGACTGCGCTCGTATCGAGTGCGGTCAAGGGCTCAGCTCGCGCAGTTTTCACCTTGGCGCGCCTTGGTCGGCGCTCACCTCTGGGCGCGGCGCAGGCAGCGATTGCCTGACGAGAACTTGATGTGTCTCATTGCGACCGCTAGGTTGTGCGGTATGAGCAGCAATTTGACGGGCCGTCTCTGTTACGCTTGAGCAATAGACGGGACTGCGGAGTTCTAGTGCTAAAATGCGGCAGTTACATCGATCAGTTCTATATCGGCAGGTACCAATCTTTGATCGAAGAATTTGGAAGCATTGGCAGCAAAGCGCTCAGGATCGTCGGTTGCCAGTATTTTAATTTGGCCCCCTGTTCCCGTAATCCCCGAAAGTTGCGTGGCTGCCGCTTCACCGCTGTTGATGAGAGTGACCGATGGCCCCAGAATGTCCCGGAAGAGGGTTTCAAAGACAGGAAAGTGGGTGCATCCTAGAATCAACGTGTCCGGGGCTTCGGCTGTGTCGAATATGGGATCAAGATACTGGCGGATTGTAGCTATGGCTATCGGACCTGAAGACCAGCCTTCTTCCGCAAGAGCCACCAGCATCTGACAGGCTTGGGACGATACTTTTATCTGAGGATTGATTTTTTTCAGTTCCTTTTCATATATCCCACTCCGGATCGTACCGAAGGTAGCGATGACCCCGATATGTTGATTCCTTGTTGCCTGAATCGCCGCTGCTGCAGCCGGCTCAATCATACCGATCACCGGCAGCGGAGCCGCTAGCGCGCGTACGACATCCAGCGCATGAGTTGATGCGGTATTGCAGGCGATCACGATCGCTTTTGGATTATAGTTCAGCAGAATTCTGCACAGGTTTTGACTATAACGCTGGACGATTTCAGGACTTTTGGTTCCATAAGGAAGGCGAGCCGTATCCCCTAAATAGGCGTAAGATTCTTGCGGGTAACGCTTTTTCAGCGCCTGAAGAACGCTTAATCCTCCGATACCGGAATCGAATACAGCTATGGGAGAAAATATTTCTGACACTATTTATCTTTTATCCGATGTTTCAGGGTGCGGATGTCGTGTTGTGATTAAAGACTGGAGCAACAAATACATTTTTCTAAGCTCAGCTGTTGTCGTTGAAATGGACTAGGTGCTCAAAGACACTAAAACTGGCACTGCCGGGAATCCTCTTAGGTCGCGTCGAACCCCGGGTGAAACACGACTTCGCCCTTAGGCACGATCTCGGTGAACCCCAATCGCTGGAAATACTCTGGTGGCACGTCTCCATAGCGGAGTCCAGGATCACTTACGAACCCAAAGCGGCTGTAGTAACCGGGGTCGCCGAGGACAACGCATCCTTGCGCGTTCATGTCTCTAAGGTTATTAAGCCCCTCGCGGATCAAAGCCTGTCCGATGCCTCTCCCTTGCTGATTAGGCCAGACAGAAACCGGACCAAGTCCATACCAGCCATTTGTTTTGCTGTTGATCGTAACAGGCGAGAAAGCAACATGGCCGATGATCTTGCCGTCCTCGATGGCGATGAGCGAAAGGGTCAAGGCACCTGCGCTCCTCAACGCATCGACAATAGCCTTCTCGGTCTGGCTGCTATAAGCCATCTCCTTGAATGCGGCAGTTATGAGGCTTCGGATAGTAGCAACGTCCTCAGGGCATTCCGAGCGGATTTGCACGTAAGCCTCCTATCTCGATGTTGGTACGGCTCGTTCCGCCCAGGAGGCAATTCCCTTTTCTCTCTGTGATCATAACCACCCTTCTCGCTTCTTCCTCAACGAGGTCGCGAGAGAATCAAATTTTGTTATCTTTCATCCATGCGGTAAGGGTTGGGTATGCCATTTTTCGCACAGAAGGGAAGCGCTACGAAAGAATTGTGAATTAATTAATAGACAATAGACACGCCAATATCCCCAGCCCCGATCCCTTAGATTCAGCCACTATTCGCCGCTCCGCGACGCAGCCGTGCGCTAGGATTGATTCTTCGACCTTCTTTATTCCAGGGATATACGCAGCGATACCGCAGTCGTCCACGGTGCCAATACCAGAGATGCCAGCAGGAAAGCGCCCAGCAAGGACATATGTGCTCCCGCCCCCAACCCGGCGGTGCTTGCCTCCACCGCACCCGCGCCAAAAATCAGCACGGGTATGTACAACGGCAACACCAGCAGGGAGACCAGCACGCCCCCGCCGCGCAGGCCCAGGGTAAGCGCTGCGCCGATTGCGCCGATCAAGCTCAACACAGGAGTTCCGAGCAGCAGGGAAGCGGTCAGCACGAGAAGCGCATCACCCGCCAGGTCGTACTGGATGCCCAATACCGGCGCCATCAGTACAAGGGGGACACCGGTCACAAGCCAGTGCGCCAGTGCCTTGCCCAATACGAGCAGGGGCAGCGACTGGGGCGAAAGCAGCATCTGCTCCAGCGTGCCATCGAGGTAGTCGCTGGAAAACATGCGTCCCAGTGACAACATCGATGCCAGCAGGGCAGCCACCCAGACCACGCCGGGAGCCATGACGCGGAGCATGTTCATCTCCGGCCCGACACCAAGCGGGAAAAGACTGACGACGATGATGAAAAAAAACAGCGTCGTCAGGACATCCGAACGGCGCCTTGCCGCAAGCAGAAGATCGCGCCGGATAATCCAGAAAAACATGTCAGGCGAGCTGCAGCCGGTGGATGGGGGCGCCGGCTATCTCGATTTCCTGGTGGGTCGTCATCACGATCATGCCGCCATGTTCCAGGTGCCGCTCCATTAAACCTTGTACCAGTTTGACTGCGCTCGTATCGAGTGCGGTCAAGGGCTCATCCAGTATCCAGAGCACGGTACCGCATACCAGCAGGCGCGCCAGCGTTACCCGGCGGCGTTGTCCCTGGGACAACACCTTGGCAGGCAATAGTTCGCGTCCTCCGAGTCCCATGTGCTGCAAGGCGTCATGGGCCTTGCGTTCATCCAGATCAACCCCTCCGAGCGCGCTGGAGATGCGCAAATTCTCGATGGCGGTCAGATCGTCTTTTACCCCGCCTAAATGGCCGAGATAGGTCATTGCGCCAAAATAGTCTCCGCCAAGAGAGCGAATCTGGGTACCATCCCAGCGGATTTCGCCCTCGGCTGGCGAAGCCAGTCCGCACAACATGCGCAGAAGACTCGTTTTACCACTGCCGTTCGGGCCCTGAACCTGCATCAACCCACCGGATTCGAGTAAAAAATTGACGCCACTGAACAGCTTGCGGTCACCGCGGATGCATGTCAGGTCAATTCCTTCCAGCGTGGGCATTATCGGTCGCCAAAAAAGCCAGCATTATAGCGTAACGATCAGCGGATGACCTTATATATGATCGTGCGTAAGAGGGGCAGGTGAGGTGAGGAAAGCCCTGCCGTTTCGCTTGGTGATAATCAGCCCTCCCGTGCATGCGGAGAATCTAATAGGTGTAACAGGCCCTGCTTATCACGCCCTACATCTCTACATCTCTACATCTCTACATCTCGAGAGGGATGCTCCGGAATCTCAATAAGCAGGGAGAAGACTAACAGGCCAAATCCTGTCAGTGTGATGATGAACCCGAGGGCGTGCCCATACTCCCACCGTTCACGCAGTTGCATCCATAATAGGGGCACGTTTTCCGGTGCTGTTGCTAGAGCCTGCGCTATTTCATTATTCACCGGAACGACCAGTATAAGCCATGAGCCGAAAGCCAGGAGCAGACAAATGGCCCCCGCTAGCGTTAAACGGAAGGAATGGCGGCGTCTACGGAGCAGAAATGCCAGTACAAATGCAGCCAGAATCGAACTGACTGTATAAGCGCCGCCTACGACGGCAAAATATCGATAAAGTGTGGTATTAACCGCCGAGTACATCTGAGCGTCATACTGCATTTTTTGTGGGAGTTCCAGCACATGCGCAGAGGTCATGGTTAGCGTCAAGCCCGCAAGCATGACTGTAACAAAACGCCAGACTCTCAAAAGCATTGTCGCTTCCCGATATGCAGCAGCAGCCGAGATGATTGCCTGCTTAATGTTATCGCGCTTCCTGTCACAGGAGCTCTTCAGGCTGCTGTTCCGGCTTCCCGGAACCTTACTTCAGCTCTTTGCCGGATCTGCTCCAGCGACAGGTCTTCCTTGTGCGTTGCAATGAACCAGATATGCCCGAAAGGATCCTGCAGTCCGCCTGATCGGTCGCCATAAAATTGGTCTTCCAGTGGTTTGATGACCTTTGCTCCTGCCGCCACAGCCTGAGCAAACACCGCATCTACATCGTTCACATATAAATGCAGGCCGACTGCAGAACTGCCGGACGATTGCGGATTACGAAACGGGCTTTCTTCGCCACAGTCGTCCGCCATCATGATGCGCGAATCACCGATCTGAATCTCCGCATGGCCGACTTTTCCATCCGGCGTATCCATTTTGAATAATTCCATTGCATCGAAAGCTTGTTTGTAGAATGCGATCGCCTCGGCTGCTCTATTGATGATGAGGTAGGGAGTTATGCTGTGGTAGCCGTCAGGTACGGGTTTAACGATCATTTCTGTTTCCTCTGGGTTGGTTGATGAATTCCTGAAGGAGGGCAGGATGATTGAATGTGGGAAACGGGTGAGCTTCCAACTGCACGCGAATGGGAAAGAGTGGAAAGCGGGCGGTGATTGAAAGGCTCACGGCCAGGACTCCCGACCGATTCCTCCTTCGGGCATTATCCAGGCTTTATCCCTTTATCCCCGGCCGCACCTTTCATCCAGGCATTTCAACAGTGTCGGCAGATCGATTCCCTGCTCCTTCAGTCTGTGCATGAGTTCGTCGCTGATCACGTCCTTCTCCTGGAGGCAGTGCAGCAGGCTGCAGAAATCGTTGGCTTTTGGTTCATTCGGATTCCATACATCGCCACCCGGGGTCGCAACCGCAGTAAGCGTGCGTTCTCGTTCAAAAGACGTTCCCCGCGCGGTTTCACCGCGTGCGCGCACCCGGATGTGGAAGACGCCTTGCACTTTGAGTGAATAGGCAGCAGTAAATTGCCCCTGCGAATCGCGGCTGAGCGCGATAAGCTCAGAAATCCCATCCGGTCGCACTATTTCGGCCCAGGCGTTTGCATTTCCCTGAAGCGGTGCATCATATTCGTACAGCGCAGCGATCAGGTGAATGACTGCATCCACCTCGAAACTCGCTTGCTTGATGTACGCCGTGAAGGTCAAGCTGGAATAGATATGCGCCACAAACTCATAGGGCAGCGCCGCGTGTTGCGCAGCAGATACCGATGTTCCCCCCTGCAACTTCAGTATTGCGTGCCATTGGCCGGCATGGCTTCCGGATGACTGGGCCGGAAGCACTGGCAACGCGCACCGGTAATAAGATGCATACAGGCTCAGGATGAATTGTGAATTGGTTGTCCCCGGCGGTGAAGCCGGCGTAATACTGGAGCCGTCCGGCGCCTCAAGCTGAAAATCGACCGCTCGAGGGAAAGGGCTCAATACGATCAGATCCATTCCATAATCTGCTTCACAGATTGAAACCGGGATACGATGCTCCGATTCCCTGTCGAGAACACCCCGCGGATCGGCTGTTATCTGGGCATTCGATACGCCTGCGAGAATCTGCAGGAAATATTTGCTGAGCCGCATGGGTTGGTCGCCTGAGAGGGCGCCGGTCACCAGGAGATACCCGTTATGTCCCTGACATAGCGTCGCCAGTGCGGGAACGCTGATATTGGAGGGCAGCCCCAGGCCGACTGCATAAGTATTTGCCGTGATGCTGCCCGTGACGTCGGCAAGAGGCGGGGGACGGTTCCACATTCCGTCGGTGAGCACCACCACGGCGGTAACGTCGTAGGGCGTGGCTGCCGTCACCTGCGCATCATCCAGCATCTGCTTTCCATTCACGACCCCGTCACCAATGGAGGTGGCGCCAGCAGGGTCGATATCGCTTCCCGCAATATGCTCGATGGCAATGGTCCGTCCTGCGCCACCCGGAGCAGCGCCGGCCTCCTGGATTTCCATCAGACGCTGTGCCGCCTCGTTGAAGCGGACCAGGCCGATACCGTCCGCCGGTTGCATGACACTGATGAAAACATTGGCGGCTTCACGCAGTTTCTGTACCTTGGGGATGCCATCGCCAGCATCTTCATTCATGCTGCCGGAACGGTCGAGCACGAGCGCCACCGCGGAACGCGGGCGCGCAATCGTGTTGGCAGCGATGTTGATTACCCAGCTTTCCCCGGTCTGGACGCAGCGCACGGTAACGTTGCCGCTCGCAGTATCGCCGGGATTCGTGGAGGTGTAGGACAGCCAGAGCCGCGCGTAGGCGACCGGCAGAATCGGGTCGCTTGCCACCACAACGGAGGTGCCATTCGGTGTACCGAATCCGCCGGTAGGGCCTGCGGTAATCTCAAATGTCAGGCTTTGGCAGGACACCACTTCCCATAGGATTGCCCGGTGTGTCGTTACACCGACACCGCCCATCCCGGCGGGAACATTCAGGAAGTTTATACTGGGGGTGGTCAGGGTGATCGATTTAGGGGGAAGAAACGGTTGCAGCGTTTGCCGGATTACGCCCGCGCAGACGGGGCAGAAAGGCGCGTAATCCCGCATATAACAGCTTGGCAGAGGGCGATAGGTGTCGCAGTCCGAGTAAATCGCGCCTTCATAGGTGCCTACCGCAGCGGGTGCGGGAGGCATTGCGGGTGGAACGCAGGCAGATGCCGCACAACCGGGGTCGCATTGCGAAGGCATGGGAGTGGTGGCCGTGATGAGGTCGCCCCACTTGTTGGTGGCGAGGTTCGTGTCGCGCGTTACATTCGGTTGAGAGGGTTCTCCCACCGGTGTGCCGACACCATTCCCTCCATACTCATCGGCCAGCCCAAAAGCGCTGTGCCCCATTTCGTGGATCGCTATCTGTGCCGCCTGGGCGTGGGTGGAGCAGGTGGCAATGGTTCCGCCTGAGCCCCCATACTTGCTCGAATTGACTATGCAAAGCACCTGATGCCTGAGCGGGACCTGGGCGGACGCAACAGACAACGCGAGCGCGGTATCCACCGTAAGCAGGCGATCTAGCGGTGTTCCGGCAAAGAGGCTGCAAAATGTCGCGTCAAAGTAGGTATTGGCCGTGGTTGGAGTTCCCCCGGCGCATCCCGGGTCATCCGCGCCGCTTTCATTCGACACCACATCGACACGGTGCACGTTGATTCCGCAGAAGAGTTCGTCCAGAGGCGGAGTAGTGCGCAGGGCCGTGACAAAATTCTGTACGTCTGCATGGTACTGTGCCAGCTCGGTCGCACGGTATCCATCCCCCAGAATGACCAGGTTCCATCGCACACTATCGGACCCGTGATCAACGATCTTCGTGGTGCCCACGACATACCCATCACTCGCACTCATTGCATGCCCCCTTTCTCTCCCCTCGGTATGTCAAACCGGGCCAACTCGGTTGAGGCGGCACGCTGCTGTGCGCCTGTAGCGGAAAGAGCAGAAACATCCAGTGACTCACCCATCAGGGCAATGGATTCGGCAGCGGGATTATCCGGAAGAAGCACTTCAAAAATATTCTCCTTGACCTCCCCGAATTTTCGTTCAATCCTGCCATCGGGTGAGTGCACCTCAACGGAGCCGGCGAGCGGCGAATGAATAAGCCGGTGAAACAGGATCTGGTCGTTCCTGTCCCGGAGTTCCATCCAGAAGCCACCATTTTTCCTGGCCTGAGGCGCTTCTCCGACCGAAGGTGGACAAATCATGGGAAGTCGCTCGTACGAGATAAGGTGAATTGCTCCATCTGCAACCTGGAATGTGAGCCTCAGCGTCCTGCGCAGATTGAGGTCGAGCCGTCGGGAGGGATCCGAATTTGGCATGCTTTCTCCTGTGGGTAGGACGATATAGCTCGCGGGGGATGATGCGTTGAAACTCGGTTCGCTGATTCTAATCCGCTGGTTCTAATCCTGATGCCTGCTCCTGTTCACATCACATTCGCCGCACCCCTGTCCATTCCTGTTTGCCTGACGAGTTCGCTGAGATCATCTCAAGCTTCCACGGTCTTGCATTCGAGCGCGTCCCTATCCCAATGCGCGAGAGTGGCGGCTGCTTCATAAGTGGTTTGAAGAAACGAGAGCAGTGTCTGTGCAGGGTTCCCGGTTGCTCGAACGGCCTCGTACGGCAGGATGAATTCGCCGAGCTTGTCATGAAAATAAGCTGCCTCCGGCTGAACCTTGTACTCGTTGAAACCCGCAGGGCTGGGATAGGCATAAGCATAAAAGGCAGCCTCTCCCAGGCCTGTCCCCGGCCAGAAGCCCGCACTCGATACCTCATGCGAATAAGCTTCTTCCATTACACGGGCGGCAACGTTGGGGGCGCCCCCCGGATGCTTCGGCGCGGTTCGCCCCGAAAAGCGGGTTACCGCCAGATCGAACGCCCCCCAGAAAAAATGCACCGGGCTCACTTTGCCTATGAAGCGGGCGCGGAAATCCTTCAAGACACAGTCCACCTGTACCAGGGCGCGCCAGAAGAGGGAAACCGCATCTTTATCATAGCTCGCATGCTGGTCATCCTTCTCAAAAGGAATAGCCACTTCCACTTCCACCGGCCTGGCAAGGATTTTTACCTCGATGCCGAGTTCTCGAAGCGCCTGCATGGTCTTGCAGTAGAAATCAGCAACCGACATGGGCTCCAGCGCGAAGGTGCGATCGGCGCCCTTCGATGTGGTGATATGAAGCGTGTGCGCGATAAAATCGAAGTCGATGGCGAAGGTAAATATCCCGTAAGGAATGGGTGACGTGGTGAGGCCACGGGCGGTGACATAAAGCGTGGAGCCCCAGCAGTGGTTGATATCCGGCGAGAGCATGAGCCGCACCTTCCCGACTATCTGTGTCCACATATGGAGGGTGTTGCAGGTGTCCTGCCAGGCCTCCAGGGAAGGCAGTTTCGGCCAGCCAGTCCCGATATCCGCTATATGTTTATTTGTCATAGGTATTATGATGACGCAATGATGCAGGAAAACGGAGAAATCGCAATAACTACGGCGCGTACTTTCGTCTGGCATGCTTATATCAAACCAGCTCGAATCCACTGGCCTTACAGTTTTTTCTAGTTCATGTTGTTTCAAATAGCAAGAAAGCTTGAAAGACCTCCCGCAACACAAGAAATCTGGAGAAACTCAGATCAATAAATTTGTTCGCCCGAAAGTGGAGGGTGGGGGATAATCGGGTCACTTTCCGCAGTGGCAGGTGGGCGATATACAATATCGACCGACTCACGTTCAGTTGGACGAGAAAGCTGGAGTATCCAGAAGGCAGATCATTGCGGGTAAAGCTGATCGCGAAAGGTATCCGGGTTCTGGAGCAGGGCGTCCAAATCCAGCGAAACATTTTATTTCAGTAATGAGGGAAGAATAATTGATTTGAACAGTTCTGATGCTGGTTTCATGCATGTTGCATTGGAGCTTTCTGCCCAGGCGGAACAAGCAGGCGAGGTGCCGGTTGGGGCGGTCATGGTCAGGAATGGAACAATTGTTGGGCGTGGTTATAATTGCCCCATCTCGACATCAGACCCCACTGCGCATGCAGAGGTGATGGCCCTGCGGGATGCAGGCCGTCATCTCGGCAATTACCGGCTGGCGGACTGTACGCTCTACGTGACTCTGGAACCCTGCACCATGTGCATGGGGGCGATTTTTCATGCACGTATCGCCCGGTTGGTGTACGGTGCAGCGGATCCGAAGACAGGTGCATGTGGAAGCGTGATTGACCTCTCCGCTGAGCTTCGGCTCAACCATCACCTGCAGGTGACAAGAGGGGTGCTCGCGAAGGAGGGGGGATACAAACTGAAGCAATTCTTTGTGAAGCGACGCGAGGCAAGAACAACGAACAGGGAAGAGATTGATGAGAATTGAAGTTGGTATTCCTTCTCAAACACTTGATTTACATGATAAGAACAATGTCATCAGGCGCTACCGTATCTCCTCGGCGAAAAACGGCGTGGGGCAGGAAAACGGCAGCTTTTGTACGCCATTAGGCAGGCATATCATTCGCGCCAAGATCGGGACCGGACAACCGGTCAATACGGTATTCGTGAAACGTCGTCCCACCGGCGAAATTTATACACCGGAATTTGCCGCAAATTTCCCCCGCCGCGACTGGATACTGACCCGCATTTTATGGCTCTCCGGTTGTGAACCCGGCTTCAATCGCCTGGGAAAGGTAGACACCATGCGCAGGTATATCTACATTCATGGCACTCCCGACAGCGTGGAAATGGGCAAACCCGGCTCCATCGGCTGCATCCGCATGCGGAATCAGGACTTGCTGGAACTGTTCGACCTGGTGGAGGCGGGAACGGAGGTGAATATCAGGAATGCTTAATAATCCCAATTTTCGAGTTCCGATGAGCGGATTTTTTACCGTCTGATGATGTTTACATATTGGGGAAGATAGCCTCCTTCGATAAGGCCTGTCCTGACCCTGTCGAAGGGCCTGCTGCCTTGCATTTTTCGCTATTCCATTATTTAAACCCGGCTCTGCCATTAAATATCCCTCCGGATGGTTGCTGCAATGGCTGTAATAAAGTCCAGGTATATAAAAGAAAAGGGTGTATTCGATATCATCCATCCACTTTCGGGATAAAACGCAGTCTTTCTATCCAGTTCAATTGAGCGGGTATGTGTTTTCGGCACATGTCTTTTCAGGTATCATATGCGTCCATGACAAGGAGTACGCGTTGTGGTTGCCTTATGACCAAGTCGAATCGACCAGAAGAGGCGGGTCGCTGGTTGAGGCAAAGGACGTATTTATGATCGGCGTCCAATGACAAAGTATGTGTTCGTAACCGGAGGGGTGGTTTCTTCTCTGGGGAAAGGCATCGCAGCCGCTTCTCTCGCTGCCATTCTCGAAACCCGAGGCATCAAGGTTACCCTGCTCAAGCTGGATCCTTATATCAACGTCGATCCGGGCACCATGAGTCCCTTTCAGCATGGCGAGGTCTTCGTCACCGAAGATGGCGCGGAAACGGACCTCGACCTGGGGCACTACGAGCGCTTCATCAGTGGCAAGATGAGCCGGCGCAATAACTTTACCACGGGCCAGATCTATGAGAGCGTGATAAAGAAGGAGCGGCGCGGCGACTATCTGGGCGGCACCGTGCAAGTCATTCCGCACATCACGGACGAAATCAAGCATTATATCAGGGCGGGCGCCGGGGAGGCCCAGGTAGCCATCGTTGAAATCGGTGGAACCGTAGGCGATATTGAATCACTGCCCTTTCTGGAAGCTATCCGGCAGATGGCGGTTCAGCTTCCGCGGGAAGATACCTGTTTCATTCATCTCACATTGCTGCCCTATATTTCCTCGGCGGGAGAACTGAAAACCAAGCCAACGCAGCACTCGGTAAAGGAGTTGCGTGAAATCGGCATTCAGCCGGACGTGCTGCTGTGCCGCGCCGATCGTGCATTGCCTGCGGATGAGCGACGCAAGATCGCACTGTTCACCAACGTTCGGGAAGAGGCGGTGATCCTCGCGGTGGATGTGGACAGCATCTATAAAATCCCCTCGCTGCTGCACGACCAGATGCTGGATGAAATCGTCTGCCATAAGCTGAACCTGCTTGCCAAGGCAGCGGACCTCAGTACCTGGAAAAAACTGGTTCACGCGCTGGAGCATCCAGAGCGGACCATAGAAATCGCGCTGGTTGGAAAATATGTGGATCTGACGGAGTCTTACAAGTCTCTTTCGGAAGCGTTGATTCACGCGGGAATTCACACTCGCAGCAAGATCAACATTCATTATGTGGATTCCGAGAGTATAGAAAAGGACGGTACCGGCTGCCTGGAAGGCATGGATGCTATCCTAGTGCCCGGTGGTTTTGGAAAACGCGGAGTAGAGGGCAAGATCATGGCTATCCATTTCGCGCGTACCAATCGCATTCCCTACCTTGGCATCTGCCTTGGCATGCAGCTGGCTGTCATCGAATATGCGCGTAACAAGGCTGGCATGCAAGGGGCGCACAGTACCGAGTTTCATCCTGAGACAGCTTATCCCGTTATTGCCCTGACTATCGAATGGCGCTCCCGTGAAGGCCAGTTGGAAATCCGGACCGCGGACTCCGATCTCGGAGGAACCATGCGCCTGGGCGGCCAGGAGTGCTTGCTCAAGGAGGGGTCCCTTGCCCGTAAAATTTACGGGTCGGACAAAATTATCGAACGGCATCGGCATCGTTACGAGGTTAACAATCAGTATATCTCCCGTCTGGAACAGGCGGGGCTGAGTATCAGCGCAGTATCGGCCGGAGAGGGATTGTGCGAAATGGTCGAACTGCCGCAAACCGAACATCCATGGTTTGTTGCTTCCCAGTTCCATCCCGAGTTCACCTCGACTCCCCGGACCGGACACCCTCTCTTTGCGGCATTCATCGAGGCGGCGGCAGTATCCGCGGACAAGAACCTTTCCAGCGAAGGGGTGATACCGGCCGATAAGCCTGAACGCACCACAATGGGCGCCTATATCCAATAACCGTATTGCTGGAGGCGCCTTTCAAGACCGCGCTTAAGACCGTTTAAGGCCGTTTCAGCCTCCCATCCTCAAGCAGATCCCCGGCAGCCCTCGGAAAGCAGCAGAACCGTTTTTAATAACTTACAGATAAATGATCAGGGAAAAAATAGCATGAGTGCAATTGTAGATGTCATCGCCCGCGAAATTCTTGACTCGCGCGGGAATCCAACCGTGGAAGCGGATGTTTTGCTTGAATCCGGAGTATTGGGTCGGGCGGCTGTTCCTTCCGGCGCATCGGTTGGCACGCGGGAGGCCGTCGAATTGCGCGATGAGGACGCTCAGCGCTATTTCGGCAAAGGCGTACTGAAAGCGGTGGAAAATGTGAACACCGAAATTTCAGAAGCAATCATGGGACTGGATGCAATGGACCAGGCTTTTATCGACCGCACACTGATCGATCTCGATGGCAGCGGCAACAAATCAAGGCTTGGCGCCAATGCAATTCTTTCCGTATCGCTCGCGGTAGCCAAGGCGGCGGCGGAAGAATGCGGATTACCACTATACCGGTATGTCGGCGGCGCGGGACCAATGTCCATGCCTGTTCCCATGATGAACGTCATCAATGGTGGCGCCCATGCCAATAACAATATTGACATGCAGGAGTTCGTAATCATTCCCCTGGGCGCCCAGAGTTTTCGCGAAGCCCTGCGTTGCGGCGCGGAAATATTTCATACCTTGAAAGGCTTGCTCGACAAGAGAGGCATGCATACGGCGGTGGGTGACGAAGGCGGCTTTGCACCCGATCTGCCCAATAATGAGGCCGGATTGCAACTGATCATGGAAGCGATCGAGAACGCGGGCTATCTTCCAGGGCCGGATGTCGCCATTGGCCTGGATTGCGCTGCTTCAGAGTTTTACCGTGATGGCAAATACCATCTGGAGTCGGATGGCCTAGTGCTCGATTCGACCCAGTTTGCCGATTATCTTGCCACCTGGATCGATAAGTATCCCATTATCAGTATTGAAGACGGGATGAGCGAACATGACTGGGATGGTTGGAAGCTGCTGACCAGCAGGCTTGGGAAATCCGTGCAACTGGTGGGCGATGATATTTTTGTTACAAACGCGAGCATTCTGAAAGAAGGTATCTCCCAGGGCATCGCCAATTCCATATTGATCAAACTCAATCAGATCGGGACACTTACCGAAGCGCTTCATGCGATTGAAATTGCAAAGCGTGCCGGCTACACAGCGGTGGTTTCGCACCGTTCGGGGGAAACCGAAGATGCCACGATCGCGGACATCGCTGTGGCGAGCAATGCATTGCAGATCAAGACCGGCTCGCTTTCCCGTTCCGACCGCCTTGCAAAATACAACCAACTCCTGCGCATCGAGGAAGATCTGGGCGACACGGCCAGTTATCCCGGTCGCGACGCCTTCTACCAGTTGAAATAAGCCTTTTCAAATCCGAGCGGACAAGTCAGGAATTCCTTATAAGAGGAGTCCTGGGAGAAGCCGAAGTGAAAGTATTGACTCTTATACTCGTGGCACTGATTGTTCTGCTGCAATATCCGCTATGGCTGGGCAAGGGTAGTTGGCTGAAAGTATGGGAGGTCGATCAGCAGCTTGCAACCCAGTCTGAAACCAACGAAAAACTCAAAACTCGCAATTCCGCGCTGGATGCGGAAGTGCGGGACCTCAAGCAGGGGTATGACGCTGTCGAAGAGCGTGCGCGCAATGAACTCGGAATGATCAAGGAGGGTGAGATTTTCTTCCGTACGGTGAACGATAAAAATGATTAGGATTTTGTGAGTAAAGGTTCAGTCATTTTCAGTGACAGGCGCCTTGATCCAGATCTGACTTAAAGTCCAGCCTCGTTTCGTTCAACGCTTTGATGCTGTGCCTGATGCTGTGCCGTTTGAACGAAATCGGATTTTCCATCAAGATGGTTTTGCAGAATATACCTGTCATGAAGGAAGTTGGTAAGCCAGCTCAGACAGTATAACGAAGCTCCAAATAAAACAATGGTTGCCCCCGACGCGGTGTTGAAAATGTAGCTCAGGTACATACCCGCGATACCAGTTATCCCACCGATAATCAATGCGTAGATCAGCATGCGGCTGAAGCAGTCAGTCATGAGGCGGGCTGTGGCTGCGGGAGTGATGAGTGTGGCAGCGATCATGGTGACACCTACGATGTTCATGGAGGCAATGATGGTTAGCGTGAGGAGCAGCGAGAATACCAACTGAACTCTGGCTGTCCTGATGCCGAACACTCGCGCCGCTTCCTGATCGAACGTAGAGAAGAGCAGCGGCCTGTACATCAAAAACATCGTTGCCAAGGTCGATAGGGAAACGAACCCGATGAGCAACAGGTCCCTTTCCGTGATTCCAAGGATATTTCCGAACAGAGCTGCTTCGAAACTCTGGCTGAAGGCTCGTACCTGGCTGATGATAGCCACGCCCAGCGCGAACATGGCATTCGTGACGATGCCGATAGCTGCATCCAGCTTGATCGTACCGCTCCTGGTAATCCGGTTGATCAATAGCAACGCAAGCAAGCCCATCGCCCCGGCACCGGCATAAAAATTGAGATTCAATATGAATCCAACCACTGCTCCGCCGAACGCCGCATGGGATAGTCCGTGGCCTACATAGCTCATCCCGCGCAGTATCACCAGCGCTCCGATCAAGCCGCAGGAAGCCCCCACCATCAGCGTTGCCAGCAGCCCATGCCAGAAAAATTCATACTCCAGCGGCTCAAGAAGAAATTCGATCACGGTCGCCGTCTGAAAAGTGAATGGGTGTGCCAGTGGCAATCAGGAAATAGTCTTCATGCCTCACGATGGTGATATCGCCACCGTATGTCCTGGTCAGAATGTCATTGGTAAAGATGTCGCGAGGCCTTCCCTGCGCTATCAAGCCGTTCCTGAAACATATTACCCAGGGCAGGTGTGAAGCAACGGCGTTAAGGTCATGCGTGGTGAGCAAAATGGTAATACCTTCGCTATTGATATCACCCAGCAGATGGAGCACTTCATGTTGAGCCTTGATATCGACTCCTGAGGTAGGCTCATCCAGCACCAGCAGCGCCGGGTTGTTGACCAGTGCGCGGGCGAGAAATGCGCGCTGCCGCTGCCCTCCGGAGGTATTTGATATCTGCTGCCGCAGGCAGCGGTAAATGCCCAGCCTGTGTGCCAGATCATGGACACGCTCCCGCTCTTCTCTGCTTGGCCATGGCCATGGCCGCTTTCCAGTATAGAAGCCCATCAGGATGACCTCTTCCACGGTGACGGGAAAACGCCAATCCACACTTTCCAATTGTGGCACATAGCCGATGATGCCGCGCGGAATGTCGTTCAATGTCTGCCCATCCAGCAGCACAGTGCCGGAAAGGGGCGATTGTGTGCCCAGAATGGTTTTAAGCAGCGTCGTTTTGCCACATGCGGTTGGGCCCACGATTCCAGCGAATTGACCTCTGTCAATTTTCAGCGACAGGCGTTTGAAGACGATGTGGCGTCCGTAGCCAGCCGTCACATCGCTGAGACTGATTGCGGGATGTATATGCGATTCAGTACTTGATATTGCTCGTGTCGACATTTGCCATGCAACCCGGATTGCCGCCGAGTGCTGCCGTCATTATCGTCATGTTATTCGCCATCATGCCGATGAAAGAGTTTTCCGGCGGCGGAGGCAGCGCATCATCGGAAAGCTGATCTATGAACTTGACACCTGTCTCGCGGGCGATCTGCTCCATGATCTTGCTGGGGAAAACCTCAGAGCCAAAAATAGCGGGCACGTTCTCGTTCCTGATCTGCTTTATGATGCGGATTACCTCTCGCGGTCCGGGTTCCGAAAAATCGGAGGGCTGAACCGCCGCAATGATTTTCATCCCATAACGGGGAGCGAAATACGCGAAAGAATCATGGTAAGTAACGAGCTTGCGATTTTTCTCCGGAATGGTCTTTACGCAATCAAAAATTGCCTTATCCAGTTTGCGCAGCTTGCCCAGATACACCGCTGCATTTGCAATGTATCCTTCCTTGTGTATGGGATCGAGCACAATGAGTTCATCCCGCACGACCTCGACATAACGCATCGTCAGTGCGATGTTGGGCCAGAGGTGAGGATTGGGATGGCCGCGCTCGCGGGGAAAGCTGAAATCATACTGCCAGTCTTCCTTGCGCAAGATACGGTTTCCGAGCTCGAGAATCCGTACTCTTCCTTTCGTGATCTTTTCCGCCAGCTTCAGGGTGGGCAATTCGAGATCGAGGCCATTGGCAATAATGATATCGGCTGTTTCCAGTAGCTTTGCATCACCGGGAACCGGCTCGAAGGTGTGAGAATCGGTCCCATCGGGAACGATTCCCGTGACACTGGTGTATTCACCGCCCACATTCCGGACAATATTCGTGATGGGGGCCACGGTAGTTACAATGAAAAGCCTTCTGGTCGCATCTCCGGAATGAGCAGATAACGGTTGCGCCAACAGAAGCAGTAGAAATGGGAGGGCGATCTGACGAAGCTGCATGGCCGTTTTTTCTGTCAAGGGGAAGTGGCAAATGGCGATGGATATTTCCGCTTCTGCCGGAAATCGACTATCCTTGAATGTGCCTGTAGAGGCTACCATCAATCCAGTTCCAGGGATGTAGGGAAATCCTGACAAAGGCTTCATTTGTTCCTACGGGTTATTTCGACATCCCCTGACAGACATGCGCGTTATTCGGACGTATTTTTAACCGGATAGCGGTTTCCCTGGCTTTCGTCCGCAGGTATTACAAATCTCAATATTCCTACCATTTTCTTTATTGCGGTTCGAGCTTCCCATAAGGAAACCGGGTATTTCGAGTATTAATGGCTGGAAAATCCGGTGAGTCCGAGGCGGTGTTGCGACAAGCATCCTATCGAAAGTCGCTCTTTCCGAATCAATCTGATCGGAAATTATTAAAGATCAGCATACCGCTGATGCACCTATCGAACTACTGAATATCTGGAGCCAGGCAATGGAACGTCTTACCATCTCACTGAATGATCAGCTTGCCAAGCAATTCGAATCCGCAATGCACAAGCTGGGTTACTTCAACCGGTCCGAAGCTGTTCGCGATTTGATACGAAACATGATCGAAACCACGCGGCAGGAAGAACATGCTGATGGATACTGTATTGCAACGCTCAGCTATATTTATAATCATCACGAACGCGAGCTGGCGCGCTGTGTCACTTCAACACTACATAATCATCACAACCTTACCCTATCCACCATGCATGTGCATATGGATCACGATAATTGCCTGGAAGTGACCATTCTGAGGGGTACGATCAGGAGTGTGAAAAATTTTGCCAATCTCGTTACCGCTACACCGGGAGTGCGGCATGGCAAGTTGCATCTTCTACCAATAGAAATCGTGCAGGAGCACGATTTTCATGAATCCGAGGCGCATGTTCATAGCAGCCCTCTTACCTGACAGGAGGAGTTGCTGGGTTAGGCTCAGGACCCATTGATTGAGATAGAAGGGTATTGCCTGATGAGATCAGAACGATTAGCCATTGGATCGAGCAAAACACGCAAGATCAACTCGTTTCGTCTCTTTCATAACTTTTAAAACTGATATGTCAGATTGACACGATACATACGCGATTCAATCGGGTGGAAGACAAGACCATCCCTCGCCATGGCCGATGGACTTGTTTGGTATCCGTAGTAGTATGCGATATCGAAGTTTTTAGCATTGAACAGATTCAATACATCGAGTTGGATTTTGAATCTTTTGGCCAGCTCATATCCGGTTGAGAGATTGACGATCGTTGTGCTGTAGGGTTTGACAGGATTGTTGGTATCCACCGATACATTGCCGAAATGGCGCAGACGAAGCGTGGCAAACAGGTTATGGGGCAGATTCAAGGTAGCGCCTGCGCTTATAGTGCGTCCCACAGCATTGGGAATGTGAAATCCATACGCCTGATTTGCAGGATCGCTAGCCTGATTCAGTTGGGCCTGATCATAGCGTGCATGAGTAAATGAGAAATCAGCGTCGAGGATCAGCCATTTGGAGGGTCTGTAAAAATTGGCCCACTCAATACCGTAGCGGGTACTGGCGCCACTCGTTTCCGTGGTGCCGGCATCTCCGCTAAATACAAGTTCCGATGCCGAATGCAAATACCAGATTGCCAGGGTAGACTTTAAACCTTCGATAGCTTCAGTACGGAAACCCACCTCCGCGCCTTTCGCGCGCACAAGACCGTTGGCGGCCAATTGAGGCGCAAAATTATTGTTGCCGATTTGATTGGTATTTACAGTCGCGGTGACGCCGCGAGCATCGTTGGAGTGGTAACCTTCACCGATATTAAAATAAATCTCGCTGTTATACCAGGGTCCTAGAATAACGCTGAGCTTGGGACTCACCAGTCCATCGGTCTTGTTGCCGGAATTTTGGGGAACGGTATAGGCATGTACATTGAAATTGAAGATGTCGCCACGTAGACCTGCAATAGTCCTGAGTTTGGGCAACCAGAATGTCTGATTTTGCAGATACAAACCGATACTGGTTTCTGTGACCTGATCCCTGCTTACATTGTGATAAACGACTCCCCGATTGGAATTATTCAGCAATACACGGTTCAAATCATTGCGGACCTGAATACCAAGCGTATTCTCCATGTCGAAACCAGCTATGTTGCTTAGCCAGCTTTGCTGTGCTCTGCCACCAAAGTAAATGCGGGACTCTCTTTGATTCACCTGGTCGCTGGGAATTATTCCGCCAGGAAGCACTATGTTGTCGGCGACCGAGTTGATGAAGCCACTGAAATCGGACGTGAGATCGAGACTGTACTTGACCAGATAAAATGAAGCCTCTCGGCGGTAGTTCTTTTCTTTTTGCCACCACTTACCATGAAGCGTATAGCGTCCGGTTTCTCCATTGTCGGTGGGATCTATGTTCCCAAAGCGGCTAATAAGACCTTCATTTACCGCAAATAGCGGAATCTGATTGGTCGGACGCCATTTTGCGTGATACGCGTGAACTCCGATGCTTGCGCCCCAATTACCCTTGTCGACACTGTACTTGAGCATGCCGTTGAATTTGAGAGCATGTTCAGGCAACACCCAAGGACCGTTATACGTATTCACGTCGATGGCGTAGAGCACATCGCCACTTCCTATCCTGTTTGAATTTGCCGCCACTCCTCGGTAAAAGCCGAAAGAACCGCCGGTGAACTTGGCAAAACCTTGGGGAAGCGAGTTGAAGGTAGTAATCTTGGCATGGCCAGCCGCGGAAAAATCTCCCTGATCTGCATAATAGGGACCCTTTCCATATTGAACATTATCTATCAATTCCGGGATCAAGCCATTGAGATCCATATAACCCTGACCATGAGCATGGCTGGGCAGATTGATGGGTACCCCATCAATAAACGTGGCGAAATCGGTACCATGATCGAGGTTGAATCCACGCAGAAAATATTGGTTGGCTTTTCCATCGCCGCTATGCTGAGTGGCAATCATGCCGGGAATGAACTCTACCACTTCGGCGACGCGTGACAGCGCACGATTTTTAATCTGCGCCTGACCAATGAATCCTTGAGACGCAGATTGAGCTTCGCCAACAAGACTAGTCCCGCGCTCTTTGCCTAATACCACCACTTCCTTGAGCTTGACCACAGGTTCCGCAGTTGCCTGGTTGTTCCGCAGTTTATCCGGACGCATGGCATCCTGCGAGACGGTATCGGCGAGTTGAACGATAGCAGATGAATCCTGTTTCTCTACTGGATCAACGCGCTCAGGCAGCATGCTGGATTTTACCGATGCATCTGGAACTTCTTGCGCATAAACGTTGGTTCCGCTCGGGGAAAAAACCAGCAATGGTACGAGGATAGGCAGGGTTGATATCCCGGTGTTACGCCAGGATGATATTCGCAACATTCTGCTGCGCCAAAGCAAAAGAAGTTGTAGACATCATGAGGAAGATTATGGGAAAGAAAATAGCGAGGATATGGATTTTCGCTAAAAGTACATGCAAATAACGCGCATGTCTGTCGGGGGGTGCCGAAATGGCCAGTAGGAAACAAGTGAAGCCTCCGTCAGGATTTCCCTACATCATCACAAATGTAAGCCTCCTTAGCCCCCTAGGCACTGCTGATGGTGGAAGCCTCTTTCAGCTTGATCAGTGAACCAGGGCGGCGCCGAAGAGATTTCGGGAATTCCTATTCGAGCAGCTTATGCTCCGCCACGTAGCGGATCAGTTGCGCGTTGTTCTGCATGCCCATTTTTTCGAGGACGCGGGCTCGGTAGGTACTGATCGTTTTCGCGCTCAGTTTCAGCTTCTGGGAGATTTCGGTCAAGGATATTCCGACGGCGATGAGCTTGAGAACATCGAACTCGCGATTGGAAAGGGTGGAGTGGCGTGGCATGGTGGAGGAGGGGCCCAGGCCGAACAGAAGTTTCTCGGCCAGTTTCGGATCTATGTATCTTCCCCCGTGTGCCAGCCGGCGGATTACCGATATCAGCAGGTCAGTCGGACTGTTTTTTGTCAGATAGGCTGAAGTGCCAGCGCGTATCGCACGAATGGCGTACTCATCCTCATGATATGTGCTGAGCATCAGTACGCGATGCTTCGGATCCTCGTCCATGATCCGTTTGAGCACTTCGAGCCCGCTCATTCCCGGCATGCTGACGTCAAGCAAGGCGACATCCCATCCCCCCAGGCGCATTTTTTTCAAAGCATCAAGCCCATCGGTAGCTTCACCGACAACCACGATATCGGCTGTTTCGGCAAGAATGCGCCTCAGTCCGTCGCGGAAAAGGCGGTGGTCATCCGCCAGAAAAGTCTTAATGATCAAGCGCGCTCTCCTGAAAACTTTGGGAAGATATCTGCATCTGACTCGAGGCTCTCCACAGTAATGGAGTCACAAAGGCTGGGTGCAATGTCAGAGGCAGCGCGATCATTCAAGCGCCCGTTTCGCCTCACCGGGATGGATACGCAAACAGAAGTCCCCTGACCCGGCACACTTGTGATATTGATATCGCCTGCAAGTGCTGCTGCCCGTTCGCGCATTCCGACCAATCCAAACGACTTCTTTCTTTTTGCACTCTCAAGGTCGAATCCTCTGCCATTGTCGCAAACTTCAACAATGACGTTGCCTTCTCCCCGGGATACCCTGATCTCCACACGTCTTGCGCCCGAATGTCGCGTCACATTCGTCAGCGATTCCTGGACAATACGGAATATAGCAACGATCTGGTCTTCATCCAGATTCACCGGTTCCTCGGCCATTCGCAACTCACAGCTTATGCCGGTATGTTTCCTGAACTCGCTGGTCAGTTTTGCAAGAGTCGACTCGATTCCCAATCCGGGCGAAGCAGGACGCAAATGTTCCGCCACATCACGCACACTCTGGTTTGCTCTTTCGACAAGTTCGGCCATATTGTGTCTGATGGTTTCCAGTCGTTCGTTGCCATGATCTTTCACACTCTTCAACAGCGAGATTTCCAGGTGTAGCGCTGCCAGAAGCTGGCCGAGTTCATCATGGATCTCGCGCGCAATATATTTGCGATCTTCCTCCCGCATCCGCTCGAGGTGAGCGGTGAATTCTCGTATTGCTGCATCGCGTACCCGAAGCTCCTGCTCTATCAGCACTTGTGCCTCGGCCTGTTGATGCTCCAGCCAGCGTCCCAGGTCATCCCCGATCACGTTGATCAGATTCTGTTCCTCCGGCAGCAGAAAAAACCGGTCCTCGCGATAAAACAGTTTTATCCAGCCGCGTGCCTCACCGTAGACCATGATCTCCTTCTGCAATTCATGCTTGTGATTTCCGGGCCATGGATCGGATATAAATTCCTTGCCATCCAGTTCGATCTTGACGCTGGCAAGATGCGGAAACTGCATTGCCGTGATGAGTTCAGTCGAGATTGTGCTGCATACTTCCTTCAGCGATGAGGATTCCATACCCCGCCTGATCGAATAAAAGCAGTTTATTTCCTTCAGACGCTCGCGCAGCGATCCCTCGACTTGCCTGAGCTTGGTAATCTCATTTTCAATGGCTTCCGCCATGGAATTGAAACCTGTCCCCAGCTCGGCGATTTCGTTGCGGGCGGAAATATCACAACGGGTTGAATAATTGCCTTGCGCAATACCGCTTACCTGGCGCCTGAGAGAATCGAGGGGGCGCAGAATATTGCGACGTGTATAAAAAGTTGCAAGAGCCGCAAAGAACAGCGCAATGCTCAGCACGACCAGTATCAGCAGGATTTGCTGCTCGAACTTGAGCTGCAGATTGCTGAGCGTGGCACGGGTGCGCATGTCCAGCTCGAGCATGAACTGGTTGATGGGCGCCATGATTCTGATTTTCTCAGCCTCATAACGCTTGCCGAACAAGAGATCGATTGCAAAATTGCGCCGGGGAGGACATGGCACATTGAAATTCCCCTCCTGATCTTCGCACAGCCCTTTCACGGCGGCGAATGCCTGTTTTTCCAGATTGACGAGGTTGTCCGAGTTTTCCTGCGACTGCCGCAGCAGATTGAGTTCCCGTTCACTGAAACCTTCGCGGCGCATCAGTTCCATGAGGGAAACTGCATTTCCCTGTGCATTTCCCTGTGCACCCGTGGCATCGGTATTTTCCAGGTGAGCATAGGCAATAGGGTAATCCCGGGGGCGCGGTCGTACGCCATTCCGGATGTCGAGTATTGCAAAAAAATTGTGTTCGTAAGCGGGATCGCCTGTTACCGCGTAGGTGCGAGCCATCCTGGTCAGATCCTCGGAACTTCGAAACAGCTCATTTGCCAGTTGTAGAGACCGGTGCTTCTGGCGCTCTGCCTCGGTAACGTCATCCAACGTGTTTAACGCCCGAGAAGAAAGAAGTATGAGGACGGTGAGCACAAGCAGGATGGAAGCGAGATAAAAATTCGTGAAAAGGCCGATTCTCATGTTTTTTCTATATGCTCTGGCTTATCAAATCGAGTTTTTTCCTCTCTCGCTTCTCATCAACCCTGTCTGCTTCGAAGCCTGTCCGCACTGCTGCGCTTGCAGTCAGCGTCGAGCTGTAATAAATATCAGGAAATCTTCATACACGAAATTGATGAATTGTGGATATTTTCTAATGATCAATACTAAAAATTCCCGCATTATTGTGCAACTCGATTCTTATCGAGTGACGATCATAAAAATAAATTTTTGGTAATGGGAAACTTGAAGGAAAGAACAGACAGGGTACGGAGCGATGAATGGGCGCCAGTCAGAGAGCGCTCGGGAAAAACCGTCCGCAAGCAACGGAAATTTTTCATTCTTGCCCGGCGCGTATTGCTTGCAGCATTGGTATTGATTACGGATTCCCTGTTCCTATCCTCGTTGGTGCAGGCAGCAGAAGTCACGCTTCCAAAAGGGCCAAAGTATGCAATCGACGAAACTAAATGGGTGACACTTGGAATGGGGTTCCGTGGAACCGGCCTATGGATGGAAAATCCCGCCACAGGTAATCTCAGGAGCGGTGATTTCAGCATCGATAATGCTCGTTTTTACTTGAATGGGCAGATACATCAATACCTCAAGTTCGAAGTCAATACGGAATGTTTTTTCTGCAACAACACCCATTCCGGTGATAATCCGAAGATGTCGTACAACATACTCGATGCGATTGGAAAATTTGAGCTCAACCGTTATTTCAACATCTGGGGTGGCCGTATGCTGGTGCCGACCGAACGGGGCGAACTGAGCGGTCCTTTTTTTCAATCAACACATGACGCTTTCAAGACACCTTTTTTCTCCCAGGATTTCAGCACCAAATTCGGCAGCGGTGGGGCTGGCCGCTATGGACGCGACGATGGAGGCACATTCTGGGGAAGCCTTGAACCGGGTTTCATCAGGGGTACTCTGGGATATGCCGTCGGTGTCTACCGCGGAGTCCAGTCATCCCGCAGCGCTGGCCCCAATCAGGGCGACGACGTGTTATGGGCTGGCCGCTTCACTTATAACTTCCTGAATCCGGAAAAGAATCCAGGTTACTATACCAGCAGCACATATTTTGGCAAGGCAGGAGATATTCTCGCGCTTGCTTTCGGCGCTTCATATCAGAAGAATGGCGCCGGCTCCTTTGCTCACCGAAGTGATTTCCTGGGGCTGGTCGGAGATGCCCTCTTTGAAAAAGTGCTACCCCGGAACATGGGTGTAATCACCGCAAATGGTGAATACAAGCAGTTTTATGCCAATTATTCGCCCGCGGCATTTCGTGATCCGGACTGTTTCTGTATGTTCGATGGCAAATCGTGGACCGTTACCGGACTTTATCTTTTGCCCATGAGGATCGGGATCGGCCAGTTTCAACCGTACGGCCGATTTACGAGTGTTCAGCCAAACAACAGCAGCAATCGGGAAGAAATTGAAGCGGGTGTCAACTATATCATTGACGGTTTCAACGCTCGAATTTCAGCGTACTATCAACACGGAGATCTAGCCACCAAACGGCTGAATTATGCGCCCGACGCGGCTGGCGAGAAGGTCGATGTATTCAAGCTGTCATTTCAATTGCAAATGTAGGCATTGCAGGTTGGGTTCGGGCAATCGGCTGTATTCGATTTTTCCAGGATGAGGCTTGAGGTAAAGGGAAGGAGACCCGTTTGGATTATTCTGGGAGCACTGCTTTGAAATCAGGTGCAAAAACGCATCCGGGCTCATGTGACGAGGATTCGATATCTTCGCCTGCCAGTATCGCTGCCCTGCACCAGCTGTCCACTCCTGACAATCCGCTGGATATGAAGATGAATCAGGCTCCCGATTCCGCATCGAGGGCGCGTCTGTGGCTGAAGTTTGCGGAGAATTCCGGAACCACCCGCATGGTGGAGCGGGATCATCATGGCCCCCTGGTGGTGCAAAAACCTCTTTATCCCGAGGGGCATGGGGTATGCCAGGCTGTTGTCATGCACCCGCCGGGGGGTGTGGTCGCAGGGGATGAGCTGGAAATACGAGTGCATGCCGGTCCGTCTGCTCATGGCCAGATTACCTCTCCCGGTGCGACAAAATGGTACAAGTCCACCGGCCGTACTGCGCGCCAGGACGTTCATCTGCATGTGGAAGCGGGTGGCACGCTGGAGTGGATGCCGCAGGAAACGATTTTTTTCAATAATGCAAAAGTCATGCTCGATCATAAGATCGTGCTGGAGAAGGATTCGGTTTACATAGGCTGCGAGATTTTATGCTTTGGCCGTACGGCATTCGGGGAATCGTTCGATAGCGGCGAGGTGAGGCAGCGCACGAGTATCCGTCGGGAAGGGAAGCTGGCATGGTTTGAGCAGCTCCGGCTGACGGGCGGAAGCAGGTCGATGAATGGAAGACTTGCGCTTGCCGGCCATACCGTTTGCGCTACTTTTATCATGAGTGGCAAGCCCCTTCCAGCACAGGCGATCGATCTTGTACGGGAAGAGGCGGCGCGCATCGGTGGAGAATCGGGGCAGGTGGGTATTTCCCAATTCAAATCGCTGCTGGTAGCACGTTTCCTGGGGGATTCGAGCGAAGTGGCGAGACATGTGATGCTTTGCGTCTGGCGCGCCGTCCGCCCCATCACGCTCGGCCGGCCTGCGATCGTGCCGCGCAGCTGGAATACCTGATGCCATCCGTTCCACAAGTTTTTTGGGAAACAGGGTTTGGAAAAATCGCTGGAGGCATTTTTCAGCAACATCTGGGATTTTTAATGAGGAGATACAATGGATCTGACACCGAGAGAGAAAGACAAACTCCAGATATTCACTGCTGGATTGCTCGCGGAAAGACGAAAGGCGCGTGGCCTGCGGCTCAATTATCCCGAAGCGGTCGCCCTGATTACCTGTGCGATCCTGGAGGGCGCGCGTGACGGCAATACGGTGGCGGAACTGATGTCAGAGGGCCGCAAGGTTCTTACACGTGCCGATGTGATGGAAGGTGTGCCGGAAATGATTCCCGATATTCAGGTCGAGGCCACTTTCCCGGATGGGACCAAGCTTGTGACCGTCCATAATCCAATCGTATAAAGAGAAATCGTGGGAGATTAAAATGGCAAAGACGGTAAGAAAGGCGAGAGATCCCCTCATACCAGGCGAGGTAACCACACAACCCGGCGAAATCGAACTCAATGCCGGCAGAAGAACGACGACGTTGAAGGTTGCAAATGGGGGAGACCGTCCCGTTCAAATCGGTTCCCATTTTCATTTTTACGAGGTCAATTCCGCGATGAAGTTCGATCGCGAAGCGGCGTACGGCATGCGCCTGAACATCATGGCCGGCACGGCCGTGCGTTTTGAACCGGGGCAGGAACGGACGGTCGAGCTGGTGGAACTGGCCGGCAACCGGACTGTGTATGGGTTCAATCAGAAAGTGATGGGCAAGCTTAAATAGACCCTCCGGATAGACCCTCCGGATCGAAAAAGAAAGGAGCTAGAGAATGAGTTTAAAGGTTTCCCGCCAGACTTACGCTGAATTGATGGGTCCCACGACTGGAGATCGTGTACGTCTGGCTGATACGGAATTGATGATCGAGATCGAGAAGGATTTCACCACTTATGGTGAGGAAGTGAAGTTCGGAGGGGGTAAGGTGATACGCGACGGCATGGGACAGTCGCAGCACAATCACGACCAGGTGATGGATACGGTCATCACCAATGCGGTAATTATCGACCACTGGGGCATCGTCAAGGCTGACGTTGGTTTAAAGGATGGTAAAATCGCCGGGATCGGCAAAGCAGGCAATCCCGATATCCAGCCCAATATCACGATGTCGATCGGTGCGGCGACGGAAATCATAGCCGGTGAGAACATGATTCTGACCGCGGGCGGAATCGATGCCCATATCCACTTCATCTCTCCTCAGCAGGCCGAAGATGCGATGATGAACGGCATCACTACGATGCTGGGAGGCGGCACTGGTCCGGCAGCGGGAACGGCCGCCACGACCTGCACGCCCGGCCCCTGGCACATCCATTCCATGCTGCGGGCCTCGGACGGCCTGGTGATGAATACCGGTTTTTATGGCAAGGGGAATGTAAGTCTTCCGACCCCGCTCGATGAGCAGGTTCTTGCCGGCGCATGCGGCTTGAAGCTGCACGAAGACTGGGGCTCGACCTATGCAGCCATCGACAACTGCCTGAATGTGGCGGACAAGTATGACGTCCAGGTTGCAATTCATACCGATACCATCAATGAGGGTGGGTATCTGGAAAATACCATTGCTGCCATGAAGGACCGGACCATTCACACTTTCCATACGGAAGGGGCTGGAGGCGGGCACGCGCCGGACATCATCGCCGTCGTAGGTCAGGAAAATGTGCTGCCCTCATCCACCAATCCCACCCGCCCCTATACGATCAACACGCTGGACGAACACCTCGACATGTTGATGGTATGCCATCACCTCCATGCCAACATCCCCGAAGATCTGGCTTTCGCCGAATCACGCATCCGCAAGGAAACTATCGCGGCTGAGGATATTCTCCAGGACATGGGTGCAATTTCCATGATGTCCTCAGACTCGCAGGCCATGGGGCGCATCGGTGAAGTGGTTCTGCGCACCTGGCAAACCGCACACAAGATGAAAATACAGCGCGGAACCCTGCAGGAAGATACATCGAAGAATGATAATTTCCGCGTCAAACGCTACATTGCTAAATACACCATCAATCCAGCGATTACGCATGGCATCTCCCATGCCCTTGGTTCAGTCGAGGTGGGTAAATATGCTGATCTGGTGCTGTGGCGGCCTGCATTTTTCGGCGTCAAGCCATCCGTGGTTCTGAAAGGCGGAATGATTGCAGCCGCCTTGATGGGTGATCCGAATGCCTCGATTCCCACCCCGCAACCCGTCCATTACCGCTACATGTTCGGAGGATATGGTGGCGGCATCAAGACTTCGTGCTTCACCTTCGTCTCTCAGGCAGCGCTGGCCGCAGGGCTGGTCGATCAACTGAAGCTGGACAAGAATCTGATCGGGGTCAAGGACACGCGCAATCTGCGCAAGAAGGACATGATTCACAATTCGGCAACCCCAAGGATGGAGGTTGATCCTGAAACCTACGAAGTACGCGCTGATGGACAACTGCTGACTTGCGGGGCGGAGGATGTTCTGCCCATGGCGCAACGGTATTTCCTTTTTTAGGGGTTGCGCATGCTCACCTTGAACACCAGGATAAGCACCGCGGACAAGATTTCCGCGCAGCTCGTGTTACCGTACGAGTTACGTGAGAACAGCCGCCTGCGCACTGCGCTTGCCTCGGGAGAGGAAGTGGCCATCTTCACGCCGCGGGGTACAGTGCTGCGGAACAACGATTTGCTCATGGGGGACGACGGTCGCGTGGTGCAGATCGTTGCTGCCCAGGAATCCACCTACCGCATCACGTGTGCAAACCCGCATGACTTGCTGCGTTGTGCCTTCCATCTGGGTAACCGCCATACTCAGACCCAGGTGGGGGAAGGGTTTCTGCGCATCGTCCGTGACAACGTGCTGAAGGAAATGCTGGAGGGACTTGGGGCAACAGTCATGGAGGAAGATGCACAGTTCGAGCCGGAGGCGGGGGCCTATAGCAGCGGAGGACACCACCATCATGGGGAGTCGGGCCAGGGGCATGCTCATGGCCCCCTTGCTCCAATCCCTGTGCACCAGAAGATCCATCGTCCCTCCGACATTCCTTCCCGGTAATAATGAAAGAATCCCGCGCGCTGCTGGCCCTGTTGCACCTTGCCAGTCCTTCGCTTCCGATCGGGGCTTATACGTATTCCCAAGGGTTGGAATCGGCCATTGAGCAAGGATTGGTTCGAGATGAAACCTCCGCACGCGAATGGCTCGTTGAAATGCTGGGAATTTTTACGGATTTCGAGTTGCCGATTCTGCGACGTCTGTTGAAGGCCTTTTCGGAGCGGGATGAGGCTGCGGTAAGCTTCTGGACGGAATGCTTCGTTGCTTCCCGCGAGACCTCGGAGTTTCGTGCCGAAACGGTACAGATGGGGTATTCACTGGCAAAGTTGGTCATCGATCTCAAGCTCGGGGATGATTCGATGCGGGCAATCCTGGAAAACCAACAGGCGATTCCGCTCCCCACGGCATTTGCATGTGCTGCCGAAGCGTTGGGCATCCCGCACGAAGAGAGCTTGCTGGGAATGCTGTTTTCAATGGCCGAGAATCAGGTGCTGGCCTGTGTCAAATCGGTTCCGCTTGGCCAGCTTTCGGGGCAGCGGTTGCTATTGTCCCTGCATCCCGTCATTGAGGCCTGCTCGATTCGCGCAAGCCAGCTTACGGATGATGAGTTGTCGAGCTGGGCTCCCGGTTTGTCGCTGCTGTCGATGCAGCACGAGGTGCAATACAGCCGCATCTATCGATCATAGTTCTTGATGGGAACAGAAAAATGAACAAACAACCTAATCCTCTTCGTGTCGGAATCGGCGGTCCCGTCGGTTCCGGAAAAACCGCCTTATGCGAAGCGCTCAGCAAGAGAATGCGCGATCAGTATGAAATGGCTGTCATCACCAATGACATCTATACCAGGGAAGATATGGAAATTCTTCTGCGTGCCGATGCGCTGCCCCCGGAGCGTCTGATGGGCGTGGAAACGGGGGGATGTCCCCATACGGCCATCAGGGAGGATGCTTCCATCAACCTCGAGGCCGTTGCGCGCATGACTGCCGACTTCCCGGAACTCGATCTCATTCTGATTGAATCGGGTGGCGACAATCTCGCTTCCACCTTCAGTCCCGAACTTTCCGATCTGACGATCTATGTCATCGACGTGGCCGGGGGCGAAAAAGTGCCGCGCAAGGGCGGACCCGGTATTACCCGCGCCGCATTACTCATCATCAACAAGATCGATCTTGCTCCCTACGTGGGAGCGAATCTCGAGGTCATGGCGCGTGATGCCAAGAAAATGCGTGGCGAACGGCCCTTCGTGTTCACCAACCTGCATACGGGAGAAGGAGTCGACCAGGTAATCGACTTCATCGTGAAGCAGGGACTGCTGGATGAGGTCCGGTCGCGGCAGCACCACGCCTGATTTCCTTTTCCGGCAGCTTGGCAAAAGCGCGCTACTGCATCTTTCATACATAGTTTTGTAAGGGTTTCCACATATCATGGACTGGGCATCCCGAGTCGATAGCGCGTTCCCCCAACCCCTGCGGGTGATTCTGAGAGGGGTTGGACAGGTTTTTTTCTGCTGTAACGCAGTAACCGGACTCATTTTTCTGATAGCGCTCTTTATCGGCGGCGTGGCTGCCGGGGCAGCGGCAACCGCAGGAGTGGTCACGAGTACGGTGACTGCCCGTGTGCTGGGATTCTCGGAAAAGGATATCGACGCGGGCCTGTATGGTTTCAATGGAACACTGGTAGGTCCCTGCCTGTTCCTGTTTCTGGAGCATTCTCCACAGCTATGGCTGTATGTCATCCTCGCATCGATATTATCGAGCATCGTGCTGGCTGCTCTCATGCGAATCCTTCGCCCCTATAAGGTTCCAGCCTCGACCGCGCCGTTTGTCCTGACCTCGTGGATGTTCCTGGTCGCGGTCTATGGTTTTGAAAGCTTCACCCGCAGTCCCGTTTTGCCGGCTGCCGGTATTCCTGCTGCTGTTCCCGGTGCGAGCGGCCTCTCCGTCGAAAACTGGCCCGTCGCGCTGTTCAAGGGGGTGGGCGAAGTCATGTTCGCGGACAGCGTGACAGTCGGTATTCTGTTTCTGGTCGGCATCGCCATTGTTTCCCTGCGCGGCGCCCTGATGGCAATAAGTGGGGCCTTTGTCGGGATCATCTTCCCGACCCTTCTGAACGCAAACCTGAATGCGATCGAAATGGGCCTGTACGCATTCAATCCGGTTTTGACGATGATGGCCATTGGCTGGGTGTTTCTCAAACCCAGCGGGAAAAGTGCCGCTCTCGCCGTGCTGGCGGGCGTGATGACGGTTGTATGCCAGGCAGGTCTTGCCAGTTTCCTTACCCCCATAGGCCTGCCGACTCTCACGTTTCCGTTTGTTCTGGTCATGTGGATGTTCCTGTTCGCCGCGGGAATGTCCAGATACTGGGTCGACCCGGATGCTGAAGAAGGGTGAGCAGGGGTCAGCAGGGGGCTTATGGGTGCATCCAGGCTGAAATGGCCGAAATAAAATCAGCTAACGTTTGCTATTCATCCTTTTTATGAATGTTATTGGAGCACCATGCTGCTGCTTGCTATTGCCCTTCGCACATTTATTGCCTCAGTATGAAACCGTTCCATCAACTTCAATTTTCCCTTTTCCGGTCGCGATATCCTGATCTCCTTTCAATTCCGCAATTCCCTTTGCCCCGCGAAAACGTCCTGTTCCGCCGGTTATTTCAAATTTAGCATCTGTCAGTTTGTATCTGGATTGATCATCGGCCGGTACGAATGCGCCTTTGTAGCCGCCGGTAACAGTATCACCGTTTGCCGCTGTCAGGGTGAATGCGCCTTCAAAAATAAAATGATCCTCCATGGGAGTAATGCAATCATCGGCCTTGAGCGAAACCTTACCCATATGGGTGCTTTTGCCGATACCTGTAGTGGTGCCGCCGAATTTGGAAGGACAATCCGCCCTGAATCCAGGCTGTTCATGGGTTTCTATGCTTGCCTTGAGCGGTCTGCTGGTTGCATCGGCCAGCAACACTGTCGGCAGCATGAGGATTGCGGGCACGATTGCAGAAATGATGTTGCGTGTTAAAGCTTGAAAAATTACCACAAGTCATACTCCTTCCTGGTAGATATTGAAAACAATCATTCAAATGGAACAGACAGGGCCCCTGCATCCTTCTCAGCGAGAAGGAAAGATTGACGCTGCCTGTTGTCAATGCGATTCGTTGATGATGCGCCCTTCGAAAGGTTGTAATTGATGCACAGGGCTTTGCGGATGCGTGGAAAGCAGCACGGGTTTATTCAAGGGAGTTTTAACTTGCTGGCGGGACATGTTGAGGAGCACCATGTGCTTCTCTTCATTGAATACCCGGCGGTAAGCGAGAATTTTCCGATCGCAGAGGTCATGCAGGATTTCGAGGCTTCCGGCATGCAAGCTTGGCGCCCTGTTGCGGAGTTGGATAATTTTCCTGTAAAAATTGAGAAGGGAATGCGGTTCCGAAATCTGTTTTTCCACATTTATTTCCCTGAAGCTGTCTGCCACCGGCAACCAGGGCTCTGCCGAGTTCTCACAAAAGCCTGCCCTGGGCCTTCCATTCCATAGCATCGGAGTACGGCACTCGTCGCGATTGAGAATTTCACTGCTGCGATCCACCAGAAACTGCGGTACCCATTTATGCTGGATGGCAATCGCATCTTTTCCGTCTTTCAGGGGAATTCTTACCCGAGGTATGCCAATCTCATCACCGAAATAGGTGAAGGGAATCCCTCGGCAGGTAAACTGGAACAGTGCCAGCAGTTTTGCCTTTTCTATACTCCCTCCCAGGCGGCTGATGACACGGTTACGATCGTGGTTGGCAAAGACGAGAGTGGGTATCAGCGGTTCGGGAAAATGCTTCTCGAATGTCATCAGCATTTCGCGATATTTTTCCGCCTTGAAAGGCGTGGAAATGGCCTTGAAAAGGAAAACAGCGTGCAACCCATGTTGTCCGTCGTTTTGACAGAAGCGATGGATCAGTGCTTCATCTCCATGTGATTCCCCGATAAGGACCCTTTTGGGATTATCGAACTCATCCACAACGCGACGCAACTCGATAGCAAACTCGAAGCTCTTCTCATGGAGAAAATTGTTTTTCAGGTTCTGGAAAAAGATGGATAGGGATTTATCCGATGGAATCAAACGGGGACTGGGAGGGTTGCTGCGCAACTCGGAGTCCTCGTAGATCGCGCTGATGATATCGAGACGAAATCCATCCACCCCTTTGTTCAGCCAGAATCTGATGACGTCGAACATCGCCTGTTTGACTTCCGGATTGTGGTAGTTCAGGTCGGGCTGAAAAGGGAGGAAAGCGGTGTAATAGAATTGCTTCCGTTGCGGGTGGTAAGTCCAGGCTTTGTTACCCGCCATGGCGCGCCAGTTATTCGGGGGCCTCAAACCCTTTCTGCCTTTCCCGTCTTTCCAGACATACCAGTCGGCTTTGGGGTTGTCGTGCGAGCTTGCGGATTCGGTGAACCAGGAATGCTCGCTCGAAGTGTGATTCAGCACCAGGTCGAATACCAGCTTCATGTTGCGGCGGTGCACCTCTTTAACCAGTTTTTCAAAGAGCGGCATATCGCCATATTCGGAAGAGATGGAGAGGTAATCGCTGATGTCGTAGCCGAAGTCTTTTTGCGGACTTTGCGTGAAGGGCGACACCCAGATCGTTTCGTAACCGAGATCATCCAGATAATCCAGTTTTTCGATGATGCCCTGGATGTCTCCGATTCCATCCCCATTGGAGTCGTAAAAAGAACGCACATAGACATGGTAAACGGTGGTTTTCTTCCACCATTCGCCTTCGGCATTCGAATTGTCAAGGGCAGTGCGACTCATGGAATTGGCGGGTGGACCGAAAATTGTGGTATCGGGGCTTAAAACGCATGCTGGTCATTTTAATCTGAAAGCATTAATTCGCCTGCTGTTTTCCAAGATGACTATGCTTGCGGGCATAAGCAAAATAGATAATCAGGCCGATACCGGCCCATGCAAGGAATAGCCTGATTGTCTCCCACCCCAGGCTCACGAACAGCAGACCGCAGCCACCCATCGCCAGCGGGCCTACTATCCACAGCATGGGGGTCTTGAAAGGCCGGTGGAGATCGGGGGCACGGCGTCGCAGGACCATCACGCCCAAAGCGACCATGAAGAAAGCGAAGAGCGTCCCGGAATTGGAAATATCAGCCAGCATGCCTACCGGGAACATGGCAGCGAATAGCGCAACGGCCGTTCCGGTGACCAGGGTGACAATATGGGGAGTGTGAAAGCGTTTGTGTACATGAGAAAAAACGCCGGGCATCAATCCGTCATGAGACATCGTGAAGAGGACGCGGGTCTGTCCATAGAGCATCATGAGCACGACGGAGGGCAGTGCGACAATTGCCGCCGAAGCCACCCAGTTGCCTATGGTTGGGTAACCGACCTCGCGCAGCACAAACGCCAGTGGTTCTTTGGAGAGGGACAAGTCACCTCCTGGCTGGGCTCCCACTGCTCCCACCGCGGCATAGGCGACGACAAGATAAATGAGGGTGCAAATCGTCAATGAAGCTATCAATCCTATCGGCACATTACGGTTCGGGTTGCTCGTTTCTTCGGCTGCGGTCGAAACGGCATCGAATCCGACATAGGCAAAGAAGATGGAGGCAGCGGCACCCAGGATTCCCACGCCTGAAAGCGGCGTGCCCCATCCATTGGGCAGCATGGGTTGGAAGTTTATGGAATTTACTGCCGGCAGGGCGAGAACGATAAATGCGGTAAGTGCGATAATTTTTATGATAACCAGAACTGCGGTAAACCTCGCGCTTTTTGTCGTGCCCATGACCAGCAGCACGGTGACGAACAACGACACCAGAAATGCCAGCAGGTTGAATCCTCCTGCCGATGTTGTGCCATCCAGCCCGACAATCATGTCCGCCGGTCCTGCCGTCAGCGCCAGCGGCAGCCCGTAGCCTATTTCATGCAGGAACCCGTTGATATAACCGGACCAGCCGACGGCTACCGCCGCTGCTGCGATAGCATACTCCAGAATCAGCGCCCAACCGACCATCCATGCGGCAAGTTCCCCGAATATCGCATAAGAATAGGTATAGGCGGATCCTGCCACTGGTACGATGGCGGCAATTTCGGAATAGACGAGGGCGGCCAACGCGCAGACAAATCCGGCTATGAGGAAGGAAAACATCATGCCCGGACCTGCCTTGTCCGCGGCAACCGAAGTCAATACAAAGATGCCGGTGCCGATGACGGCGCCGATTCCCAGCATGGTCAGATCAAATGCGCCAAGCTGTCGTTTGAGCCCTCGGGTTTCAGCCGATTCCAGGATGTGATCCACAGGTTTGACGCGCTCAAACAGCACAATGCCCCTCCAGTAATAAACGCAAAGGATTTCAGTTGGATTTTGACCGGGTTCGCTCAAGCTCGGCGGTTACGGGCAAGATCGTTATTTTAAACCAGCAGGCCGCTGCAAACCAAAATGCTGTGGGGAAAGCGGCTTGAATGAGGAAGAATTATCGCAGGAATGCGTGGGACGGCGGCAATTCGTGGGTCGATAGAGGAGTGAAGCTTACTGCCTGATCAGCCTTCTGAGCACGTCCGCCAGGACAACAGAGAGCGTTTCCGCCTGCTGCAATACGGCGTAGTGCCGCGCACCAAACACTCGGGCAAGATATTGGGGCGCGCGTCGATCAACGGTAATGCAGAACGGATGAATGGCCTGGAGGCGGGCTTCGGCCACGGCCTGGCGCATGTCTTCCACTCCGTAGCGACCCTCGTAGCGGTCGACATCGTTGGGCTTCCCATCCGACAGCAGGATAAGCAGGCGATACCGGGTGCTGCTGGCGGTGAGCAGGCTGGTGGTGTGGCGAATCGCGGCCCCCGCGCGCGTGTAGAGCTGCGGTTCCAATGCTGCAATGCGGCGTTGCACAAGTATCCGGTCGTTCTCTTCAAAATTCTTCAAGGGCCATAATGAGACGTTTTGGGCGCTTTCTCCCGAAAAGGCATAAATGCAGAAAGGATCACCCAGTTTGGTCAATGCCAGATAAACGAGCAGCAGTGCTTCCTTTTCAACGTCGATGATGCGCAACTCCTGGGAAACCCATCCATCTGTCGAGCCGCTGATATCGATCAGCAATGCAACGGCAATGTCGCGCCGCGCTGCTTTTACCGATTGATACAAGCGATCCTGCGGGGGCAAGCCCGCTTGCCGTTCCGCGAAGGCATTCACGCAGGCGTTGATATCGATCTCCTCTCCTTCCGGTTGGCGGTGGTAGCGAATCCGCCGTGGGCGCAGCCCTTCAAGTCGAAGCTGAACCTGCCGCAGCAGAGCGGGGCGTCTTGCCACCACGGACTCCGCCCAGGCGGCATCCCCCAGCAATGGCAGTTGAAGCCGAACGATGGCGCCCTCCTTGTGATAACGCGAAACGCGGAAATCCCATTCCGGGTAGGCAATACCGTGCGCCGCTCCCTTGCCGGGGAGGACGAGTGCCGTCCGCTGATCGAGGGGATCATCCGCGAGCAGGAGTTCGCGCACGGTTTTCGAAGATGAGATGAGCTGCGCTTCCGGCAGTTCGGACAGGGAATCCGCCAGATCGCCGGCATCGGCATCGTCGTCACGGTCAGCCGGCCGCTGCAGGCCAGCAGGGTCTTCGACGTGCTGCTGCGGATCATCCTTCACCATCCACATCCCTTGCGTCTCGTCATCCTCATCGGGAGTTTTTTCCCGGACTCGCGGACGACGGGAAAGATTCGCACTGCGCCGCGGATTTGCGGAAGGCTGCGTCATATCCCGGAGTACTTCCTCGTATCGGACGGGTTGATTTCCGGAGGAGGGCGGCAGCATCTTACCCCACCACAAATCCTTGACGCATCCTCGATAGCGAACTGCCGTCACCCCTGTTCGAGCCGAGATCTTCATGCTCATCTCTACCGCCCAGCCAAGCGAATCCTCGGGTTTCAGTGCAAGAGCAAGCGGAGGGGGAATGACATCCGGACCAGCTTTGAGTACGCGACAATAAAGTTCTTCCACCGCCTGCTCGACCGCATTCAGAAGGGCTGACTGCGGTCGCTGCGGCAGCATCGCGCGGCGCAAGGCCGCAAGATCATGCCGGAGCCCCGCAAAATGAAGGGCGAGGGCATGGTCTGCGGCAACTGCTTCACTCAGTTGAAAGAGATCAAGTGTCAGCGTATCAATGGGAAGTGTTTGTCTTTCCCGACGCCGGGCACGCCCGGCCTGTTGCAGGGCGAGCAGACGAAAGAGACGGAGCGGAGAAAGTGCCCTCTGGTCACGCAGATCGGGTTGCATGGGCAGGAAAATTGTGGTGCCATCGTTTGCCGGCAGCGCTCGAGTCTCGATCAGATGTGGCGGGATGCGGCCGAACAGCCGGGATAGCGCAGATGGGGGTGCCGGAGCTTGCGCGACCCGCACCGCTATGTCGCGCTTGTGAACGGCTGATAAGAGAAATTCCAGGCGTTGGCGACATGTGGACAATGTGCAGGATTCATCCAGCGTCTGATCATCACGACTCCATAAACGCGACAAGAAAGCAGTCGCGTGGCGGGCTGCATCAATTATGAGTTCTTCAGGTTCGGCCATGCGGAGATAGCGCTAAAGAGGGTAATATAAGGAAAACGCGGGTCCGCTCGAGGAGGTCGGGTCAGTTTGATATTCAATCCACCAGCGTTGCATCGACCAGATCGTTCATTGCGGCCACGAGGGCGGGATCATCGGACAGTGGAGACACAAGTGCGACATGACAGGCCAACCGGGGCGCAATTCCATTGGCGATGAGGCGGGCTGTTGCTACCAGCAAGCGTGTGCTGGGTACTTCGGCAAGACCACGGTCAGCCAGACTGCGGATACGTCCGGCCAGCGCCACGAGATCATGCGCCACGCCCGCTTCCGCGCCACTTTCGTGGATGACGATCTCAGCTTCCCGTTCAGGAGGTGGAAAGTCGAAATCAAGCGCGACAAAGCGTTGGCGTGTGCTCGGCTTGAGGTCCTTGGTTACATGCTGATAACCGGGATTGTACGAAATCACGATCTGAAAACCTGGAATGGCCTCAATCAATTCGCCGGTTTTGTCGACAGGGAGAACACGCCGATAGTCTGTCAAAGGGTGGATAACGACGACCGCATCCTGCCGCGCTTCAACCACTTCATCGAGATAGCAGATTGCGCCAGCGCGAACAGCGCGCGTAAGCGGACCGTCCTGCCATACGGTGGCGTTGTCGCGTATCAGAAAGCGGCCTACGAGATCCGCTGCGGTCAGATCATCATGACAGGATACGATGATGAGGGGACGCTTCAGGCGCCAGGCCATGTGCTCGACAAAACGCGTTTTTCCACAGCCCGTCGGTCCTTTCAGCATGACGGCGAGGTGGCGCCGATGGCATTGCGTAAAAATGCTTATCTCATCGCCAAAAGGGAGGTAATAAGGCTCTTCGGCCTGCGAGTGCGGCACGTCCTGGCGTGTATTTTCTAAAGCGGCGGCTTTGATTGATGAATCCTCCATTATCACGCAATCTATCCGCTACCGACAGAACTGGCATGACCGGCTGGAGCATGATCGGGTGCGGATACGCTGGAATCAATTGCCGCGACGGACCTGGGCGCGGTTCGGAAAAAATTCCAGATGAACAGGGCTGCTCCCGTGGCGAATACAGATGCGGTGGCGATCAGCATCAGGAAGTGCACCTGCAGTTTCAGTTGCGTATCGAGGTAGCCCAGGCCGAGGATCCGCTCCAGGTAAACCTGCCCGATGCCAGCCGTGCCGAAGGAGAGCGTCATGCCGAACATTCCCATTACCTGCATCCAGAAAGCCCAGTAGCCAAGACTGCTTCCTTCCACTTTACGATCACTGGTGAGGTGGGGCAGGGTATAGCTGATCATGGCCAGCACTGTCATGGCATAGGCGCCATAGAACGCCCCGTGTCCATGCATGGCGGTGATGAGCGTGCCGTGCGTCCATTTGTTGACGCTCGGCCAGGTGTGCGCGAATCCGAGCAGACCGGCACCGAATACGGTAAACACCGCGCTGCCGATGGTCCAGTGAACGGCCAGTGAGTTGGGGTGGGAAAACCCGGCGCGGCGCATGGCAAAGTATGCATACATTGCCATCCCGAGGAGCGCCATTGGTTCCAGGGCGCTGAAGAAACCGCCGATCGGCAGCCAGTAATGAGGTACGCCCACCCAGTAGTAGTGATGCGCGGTGCCCAGGATACCGGCCATGAAAACCAGGCCGACGATCACGTACAGCCATTTTTCCATGACTTCCCGGTCAGCGCCGGACAACCGGATCAGCAGATACGCGAGCAGTCCGCCTTGTATCATCTCCCATACGCCTTCCACCCACAGGTGGATCGTCCACCAGCGATAGAAGATGCTGACGGTATAATTTTCATATTCGATCAGGGCCGGCAGATACAGCACCGCCGCAAGCGCCAGACCGGCTACCAGCACACCCTCGGTAACGGTCCAGCGTCCCGCCCGCTTGATTGTCATGAGGATGTTATACAGGAACATGAGCATGACGATGACAATCACGATCTTTAGCGGAAACGGTTGTTCCAGCATTTTGTTGCCGGCGGTCCAGCCGAACACATAACCGACAATTGCTGTCACTCCCATGAGCGTCCAGACGACAAGCTGCAAATAGGCCAGTTTGACGCTGTAAATTTCGCTGCGCGATTCTTCCGGCACCACGTAGTAGGTTGCGCCCATGAAACCGGTAAGCACCCAGACAATCAGAAGATTGGTGTGAATGGCCTTGGTTTTGTCGAAAGGGAGGAAATCCAGAAGTGGATCGGGTCCCAGGTACTTGCTCGCAGTGAGCAGCCCGAATACCAGTTGCAGGCCGAACAGGCACATGGCGACGGCGAAATACCAGTATGCGATCGACTGTGAGCGGTAGCGCATGGCGTCTCCTATTTCAAGGTTTCGAGGTAGGCAACGAGGCTGTCGATCTGTCGAGGTTCGAGATCGGTAGCAAAGTTGTCGGGCATGAATGACTGGTTATTGGCGGAATACATGGCGCCGGGAACCAGATAAACGCTTGGATGAGTAATGGATTCGCGGATGTAGTCGGCAGACGTCTTCGCTTCACCCTTGTATTCCGGAGAAGTAATGATCGCCGCGGCACGGGTAGCGAGTCCGGCAAGAGTGGGGCCCGCGAGATTTACCCCCGGTGCGATGGAATGGCACGCGCTGCAGGCGGGAGGCGAGGAGCGGAAGAGTGCTTCACCCTGGGCGACCGGGTCTGTGGAAACGGACGTATGTGTCGATGGCTGACCGACATCGGTGCCTGGAATCGTCGTGCCCGATACGATAATCGGGCGCGGTGGCCAGCCCTGGTTGTCGATATGACCGACCCAGTCGAGAAAGGCGATGACCTCGCTGATTTCCGCATCGCTCAGTTTCGGGTTCGGCATCAGGCGGCGGTGCTTTTCCTCGGAGTAGAACTGGGAAGGGTCCTTCAGGAATGCGGTGAGATAAGGCGTCCCCCGCTGCTGAGTAATCTTGGTCAGATCGGGGGCATAGTAGCCGCCTTCGCCCAGGAGGGTGTGGCAGTTGATGCAGTTGCTGTTATGCCAGACATCTTTTCCCCTGATGATTTCGGGCGTCAGCTTGTCTTCATTGGTAAGCCCGGGAAAACGCCGGTGACTGTCGAATGTAAGGCCAATGAAGACGATGGCGGAAACAAGGGTGCAAATGATAAAAAAAAGCCGTCCCTGTCGCTTGGTCATTCCGATACCTCTTTGAAATGTTAGAGACGAGTACTGCTGCGGCAGAGCTTATACGCTGATACCGGACCAGTTCTTGATCGAGATCACTGCGGCGTAGACAATCGCCAGCGCGATTAATATAAGTACGATTCTGCTGAAGATTTTGAAGGGGAGAAAATAGCGGGGTGTGTGGGTCTGCATGGCAGCTCCAGATTTACTATCGGGAAGTGGTGCGAGCAATCCGATTTCTGTCGAATTGGCAACTCTAATTCATAGAATACTACAAATAAGAAAAAGTTTTATTGACGCCGGGCAAGTCTGTCATCTCTATTCCCGAACGAATGCGGAAAGGGGCGTAAGGGATTTAAGGGAATGGGAGCATGGGTTGGTAATGAACGTTTGCTATACCGCCTATCTCCAACTGAGGACAGAGAACATCGATATACGTCGGTTCACGATTATCATGGTTAAGGATTACCTATGGAGGCAATATGAATACTGACTATAAGGGGTACACGATTGTTGCCGCGTCCGAGTGGGACGATGCGAGCGGTTTATGGAATGGCCGCTACAGGGTATTGGATGACAAAGGCATAGTGATCTATGAAAGCTTTGTCAAACCTTTGCATAATGAAGAGGAAGCATACCAGGCAGCTCATGCAGAAGCCCGCGCGTGGATAGACGGGCAGTAATTTAAGCCTTCTATGGCAAATCCTGCATAGAAATGGGACGTGTGTCTTTTACGGCATGCAAACTTGCAATATGCTGACATCGTACTGTTCGATAACGTACGGACGATTCGCAATCTTCCTGATCTAATAATCGAAGGTCATGTTTTCTGCCATGGTTCCTTTTCTCACCTCACGAGGCGCTCATCCGTAGCCGCTTGTTTCTCATAAGGAGATCCATTCCATGAATAAAAAACCGTTTGTTGCGATTTTCTTGCCCATTGTCCTGGTATTTTCAGGGTCGGTTTTTGCCGATGATGATGAAAAAATTCAATGGTCCGATGTTCCCGCTGTGGCTCAGAAAACGATAACTGAAAACTCAGGCCAGGGCGCGATTGAGGTGATCGAAAAAGAAACTGAAATGATAAGCGGCAAGAAGACAACCATTTATGAAGCCGCTGTGAGACAGCCCGACGGCAAGAAGATCGAGATCAAGGTTGGCGAGGATGGGAAGCTTATCGAGATTGACAAAGATTGATCGGCGAGTTTTTACAATTCTGCTTTTGACTTCACACGGACTGCTATCAGTCAGTCATATAAGTCGTTTCAAATGAAAAACCTTGTGGACGAATAATACTGTCCACAAGGTTTTCACACATCATTTGCCTACACAAACCAATCTTCCTGGTAAAGCCTTCAGTCTTGAAGGTGCCTATTAAGGCACCTATTTTTGGCTGTCCTTCCTTCTCGTCAAGACAATCTCCAGGAATCTGGG
>Ga0182738_1000382_pt1 | contig 64735 bp, 64 predicted proteins | sample eDN5th30CBELigMG_FD_128876 | JGI IMG/M metagenome (GOLD analysis project Ga0182738, IMG submission 128876) | Enriched Miracle-Growth compost microbial communities from Emeryville, California, USA - eDNA 5th pass 30_C BE-Lig MG (version 2)... ... | reverse complement strand
GCGCAGCAGCGCGCCGGTGCTTCTGACGCACAGCTCCCGGGCGGCCGCAAGCCAGCCCTGGCTGCGGCCGGCTGCGAGCGCGTCGTGCAGCGGACCGCTGCGGGCGAGAAAGTAGACGGTCGCCTCGGCGATCTGGTCGCGGCTGGCGAAATCGTGGTCGAGGGCGGCCTTGAGGCCCCAGGGGTTGAGCTTCACGTCCGCCGGCAGCGCGCCGCGCGTGATGAGGTTGCTCAGCCGGCGCGCCGCGTCGACGAGGTTGGGATCGACCCGCAGCGCCTCGGTGTAATGTTGCGCCGCCTGCGCGAACTCGCCGAGACCTTCACTGACGAGTGCAAGCTGCAGATGGGCGAGGGCGCTGTTGGGCGTCTGGCGGACAGCCTCGACGAAGCACTGGTGCGCGGTTTCGAGATCGCCTTCGTCGATGGCCCGGGCGCCGAACGCCTGCCAGTCGGTCGTCGCCTTGGCACTTGCGCGCTTTGCCATACGCACACCCCCTACCCGGAACACGGTAACTGCAACGCGGCCATCATAGCCGCGATTGTGTGCCGGAGAAGGCTTTGCGAACGGCGCGTGCGGATAGGGTCAACGGCGGCCGGGCGCGGGAGCGGAGGAGCTCTCCCGCATCCGGCCACCGCCTTTTCCGGGCGGGAGCGGACAGCCCGGACGTGTCGGGTTAGTGGGCGAACCGGGTCTTCAGGTAGCCGATCAGCAAGGCGCTGAGGCCGCCGGAGATGCCGCCGGTCGCAAACGCCGAGACGATGGTGCCGATGTCGAGCCCGGAGGCCGCCGCGGTCCCGCCCACGCCGAGCAGGGCGTGCAGGAGCTGGCCACCGATACCGCCGCCGAGGGCGCCGGCAATGGTGTTGCCGAGCGGGCTGAGGCCGGTGTCCTTGGTGTAGCTGCCGGCCGCGTTGCCGCCGAGAGCGCCGCTGATGAGCTGAATGATAAGCGAGGCAATATCCATTGGAGGTAGACCTTCATGGCCGCGGCATCAGAGGGCCGGTCGGCTTCGCGCTTGGGCCCACCGGCGGCGCGGCCTGGCCGCCGATCGGCGCAGAGTACGCCGTGGAATCTTCGCCGCGATTTAAGCGCCCCGAGGCAAACCGCACGACATTTTCCGCGAACGCGATGTGTCGCCAGGTGCCGCACGCCGGCATTCCCCGTCAGATGCGACGGGCCGCGCTCACGGCCGGCGATCCCGGCAACGCGACTTCGTGCCGACGGGCAAAGGCGGCACCGGCGCTTGCTTGCCGGCGGCTTGTAGTGCGAACGCGCGCAACCCTCGTCCGCTTGCTCAGCGACCGGCCGCCCGCTAGGACTTGTCCGATGAACGGGGCGGGATCGAACAGCTTTCTGGCGGCAGTGTTCCTGGCGGCGGCGATCGCGGCTGCCGGGCCGTCAGCACGCGCGCAGGAAGCCGCGCCCGGGCATTCGTGGGAGCCTGTCGCGCCTGCGCCGGCGAAGCCGTCCGAGCAGTTGCCGAAGGAGACGCCCGGCGCCGGAGTCGCCAAGCCCTGGGCACCGCCGGATCTCGTTGCACCCAAGGCGCCGCCACCGGCCGGCGAGGTCTGCGATAAGGCCGACTTCGAGGCCGTCGTCGACGACGCGGCGGGCGCCCTGCGCGACCTCAACATGGAGAACAAGCCGGCCTTCCAGGAGAAGCTGCGACTGCTCAAGGACAAGCGCGGCTGGAGCCATGACGCGTTCCTGAAAGAGGCCGCGCCGTTCGTCCGCGACGACAAAATCGCGGTCTACGATCAAGAGTCGGAGCGTCTGCTCGCCGACATCTCGTCGATGGGGCAGGAGGGCGCGGAGGCGCCGACGCCCGACTGCGCACTGCTGGCCGACCTCAAGGCGCGCATGAAGACGCTGGTCGATACCCAGACGGCGAAGTGGACCTACATGTTCCAGAAGCTGGAAACAGCGCTGCAGCACTAGCCGCGCAGCGGCATGAGGCGCGGGCCACGACCTGGCGACCGCGCATTCATGCGCCGACGCTAAGGATCGACGCCGGCGCTACCTGCGCACCCAGCCATTGGGGCCGAGGTGCTCCTGCGGCTGGAAGCGCATCTTGTAGCTCATCTTGCGTGAGCCGTTGATCCAGTAGCCGAGGTAGAGATACGGCAGCCCGAGCTTGCGCGCATACTCTACGTGCTCGAGGATCATGTACGTGCCGAACGACGTCTGCTCGGCGCCGGGATCATAGAAGCTGTAGACCATCGAGATGCCGTCGGAGAGCAGGTCGCACAGCGCCACCGCCTTCAGCGGCCAGCAATCGGGATCGCTGTCGAGCGCGTTCTCCGGCTTGTGGCGGTACTCGGTGACGAACGTATTGATGACGCTGTCCTCAACCATCATCGCGTAGTCGAGCACCGTCATGTCAGCCATGCCGCCGTCGGAGTGGCGGGCGTCGATGTAGCGGCGGAAGAGGGCGAACTGCTCCGAGGTCGGCTCGGGCGGCACGCGGCGCGCATCCAGATCGCGCGCGCGCTCGAAGGCGCGGCGCATCGACCGGGTGATGACGAACTCGTCGACGACGACGCGCACGGACACGCACGCCTGGCAGCCTTCGCAGTACGGCATGTAGGCGATGTTCTGGCTGCGCCGGAACCCGCCCCGGAGGAGGTTGTCGATGAGGCCCGCGGGCTTCTCCTGCGTCAGGTGCGTGAACAGCTTGCGTTCGTGACGGCCGGGCAGATACGGGCAGGGTTGCGGGGCGGTGACGTAGAACTCCGGAAAATGTTTTTGCTGCTCCGTCATTCGCCGCAGTTCCTCGACCCACTTGCGCGGCACATGCGCCGCCGACCGTAAGCCGATGATATGTTGGCCGTTAGGGCGCGATCAAGGCGCCTTGCGAACCTTAAGGTTCCGTGGACAAAGGCAAAACAGCAACTTGCGCGGATAAATAGGGGTCGCAGCAACTTTAGCCGAAGCCCTTGGTCTCTGTTTTTCCGTATGAGGCGTTGCATTCGAGGAAGTCGATGACGCGGCTGGCAATGTCCGTGCCCGTTGCTGCTTCGATCCCTTCCAGCCCCGGCGAGGAGTTGACCTCCATGACGAGAGGGCCGCGGCTGGAGCGCACCATGTCGACGCCCGAGACATTTAGTCCGAGCGCCGTTGCCGCACGTCCGGCGATGCGGCGCTCCTCGGTGGTGAGCTCGACCTGCATCGCCGTGCCGCCGCGATGCAGGTTGGCACGGAATTCGCCCGGACGCCCGATGCGCTTGGTCGACGCGACCACCTCGCCGCCGATGACAAGCGCGCGGATATCGGAGCCGTTCGCCTCGCGGATGAACTCCTGCACCATGATGTTCACGTTGGCGGCGCTGAACGCCTCGATGATGGATTTGGCCGATCCTTCCGTCTCGGCGAGGATCACGCCCATCCCCTGCGTGCCTTCGAGCAGCTTGATCACCACGGGCGCGCCGCCGACCTCCTTGATCACGTCCTCGGCGCGCCGCGGCCCGTGCGCGAACGCCGTCACCGGCAGGCCGATGCCGTCTCGCGCGAGGAGTTGCAGCGCCCGCAGCTTGTCGCGCGACCGGCCGATGGCGACGCTTTCGTTGAGCGGGTAGACGCCCTGCATCTCGAACTGGCGCAGCACGGCCAGCCCGTAATGGGTGATCGAGGCGCCGATGCGCGGGATGACCGCGTCGTACATCGGCAGACGCTGGCCGTTGTAGCGCAGCACCGGCTGGTTCGAGGTGATGTTCATGTGGACGTGGAGCGTGTTGACCACGTCGATCGAATGCCCTCGCGCGCGCGCCGCCTCGCACAGGCGCACGTGGGAATAGAGCTGCGGATTGCGGGCAAGCATCACGAAGCGCATCGAGCACCCCTAGAACCTGATCCCCTAACCGGAGATGAAATGCATCGCGGGGTCAGGCGCGTAGTGCATCATCGCCAATTGAGAGAAAAGTTAGGCTCGTGCGTGCGCTGCTTTGGCCGGCCTAAGGAGGCTCATACCCTGCGTCCGGTGGGTGACACGTAGGCTGGGACGCCGGAAAAGACCGGGTCGCGCGCCGAGGGGGCCACCCGTTCCTCCTCGGGGTCGATCGAGGCGTACAGCAGCGTCGCAGCCGCCGCGATCGTGACAAACAGGATGATAATGCCGAGCAACGTCCGTTTCAGCGCCCATTGCAGGGTAGGCACCTGGAGGACGGCAATATCCGCACCCTCAACGCGCGGGGGCGTCGTGGTCGTCGACATGGCTATTCGCACTCATTCAACTGGTGGAAATCTGGCGTCCCAAAGAGCTTATGCGGCCCCTTATCCACAACATCCATGGAAGATGGCCGGGGTGCGGTCAAGGCTCCTTAGGGCGCTGCCACTTTTCTCGCATCTGCACGTTGTGGCGGCGCCACGCCCCCTTGCCGGCGCGCCGCATTTCTGCCCTGCCGGCTAGGCCACGGGCCGAGCCGCGCGCGCCATCTCCACCGTCGCCTGCAGATCGACCTTGCCGGTGGCGAGCAGCGGAACCGCCGGCACCACGAGGATGGCCTTCGGCACCCACAGCTCCGGGAAGCCTTCGTGGCGGGCGTAGGCGAGAAGCTCGTCCTTGCTCGCCGCCGCCTTGTCGGTGACGAGCAGAAGCTGCTCGCCCTTGCGCGGATCGGGGAAGCTCAGCACCACGTGCTGGGCGTCGTTCCACAGCGCGCAGGCGAGCGTCTCGATGGCGCCCAGGGAAACCATCTCGCCGCCAAGCTTGGCGAAGCGCTTGGCGCGTCCGCAGATGCGGACGTAGCCGTCGTCGATGGAGACGATGTCGCCGGTATCGTGCCAGCCGCCTTCGGGCGGCACGACGAGGCCGGGCCTGTCGGCGAACATGTAGCCGGCCATCACGTTGGGGCCGCGCACGTAGAGCCGCTTGCCGTCGTTGAGACCGGGAACGGGCTCGAGGCGCACCTCGACGCCGGGCAGAAGCGGGCCGACGGTACCGTGGCGGTTGTCGTGCGGCAGGTTGCAGGCGAGCACGGGCGCGGTCTCCGTGACGCCGTAGCCCTCCAGCAGCACCGCGCCGGAATCGTTCCAAAGCTGGCGCGTCGGCTCTTTCACCTTCTCGGCGCCGGCGACGGCATAGCGCAGGCTCGCAAGCTGGCCGGGCTCGGCGGCGCGCGCGTAGCCGGCGAGGAACGTGTCCGTCGATACGATGAGCGTCGCCTTCACCTTGTCGATGAACTTGGGGATCTGCTTGTAGTGCAGCGGGCTCGGGTAGAGCGCGCACCGCACGCCGGAGAACAGCGGCACCAGCGTCCCCGCCGTCAGCCCGAACGAATGGAACATCGGTAGCGGATTGAGAAGAATCTGGCCCGGCTGCAGCACCTCGTGGAGATGCTCGATCGACTGCCGCGCGTTGGCGACGAGGTTGGCGTTGGTGAGCACGACGCCCTTGGGCGCGCCTTCCGTTCCCGATGTGAAGAGGATCACGGCCGGCTTGTCCGCCTTGGCCGGCGCGGGCCGGAAAAGCAGCCTGGCAAGCGCGGCGCGGGCGACGCCGCCGATCTTGTCGAAAAGCCCGACCTCTGCGCGCACGTCCTCCAGGTAGACGATGCGCGTCCTGGTGCCGGACGTCGGCTCGACCTGCGCCAGCGCGGCGATCAGCTCATCGAGCTGTCCCGCCTCGACGAAGCGCCGCGAGGTGAGGATCGTGCGTAGCTGCGCCGTGCCTGCAGCCGATGTCAGTGCCTTCTTGCCGGCGGAGAAATTGAGCATTACCGCCACGCGGCCGAAGGCGTTGAGCCCCAGCAGCGTGACGACGAGACCGATGGCGTTGGGCAGCAGCAGCCCGACGTTCTCGCCTCGGCGCGTGTATTTGCGCAACCGCGCACCGAGGACGAGGCTCGCGAGGGTGAGGGCCCGATAGGTGAGGGTCGTGCCGTCGGCGTCCTCGATGATCGGCCGATCGCGGCCAAAGCGGGCCGCGGCGTCGAGAAAGCCGGAATAGAGCGTCGTCCTTGCCTGCGCGGGATCGAATTTTTGCGTCATCGAAATGCGGATGCGGCCTGTTTCGCGGGGGCCCTATGGTTTGCAATTCCTTGTAGCGGGTGGGGGGCGGCGCGCAATCGCAGATGTCGCCCGCTGACGCATCGGGCAGCGCGCCGGGCGCGTTGTGCGGCGCAGCAAAAGCTGCCGCAAAAGGGAGCAGGCGGACGTGCGCCAGGGCTCTGCGATCGCTACCTGCGTGGCGCGGGCCGTTCTCCCAAAGCGCTGCAATTACAGCGAGTTATATTATTTTCGTATATCGTTGCCACATATCGCCGGAAAGGCCGGAAATAGGGCATTCTCTGCACACGAATGAAACTTGAGCGGCGTTCGATTCGGGCCTACGCTTCAAATCAACAAGAGCAAGAAACCGACGGGGAATAACCCAAGGCGGATCCGACCCTCCAACGAGGGCGTTTTCGGCAGGAACCTTGGGGTGTCCCATGATAGAAGTCGTCGCTATCGTCTGCTCTATCCAAGTCCCGACCCGGTGCAAGGACGTACATCTGTCCTTCGCTGCTGAAACGGTTACGCCGCAGCAGTGCATGATGTACGGCCAGGCCGAGCTCGCGAAGTGGACCATCGGCAATCCGGAGTGGCAGATCCGCAAGTTCAGCTGCGGCCGTGCCGGACGCTACGCCAAAGCCTGAGGCCGGCAGACAACGGATGCATTTTTCACGGCAAGGCCAGCCCGCCTGCCGCGATGTGTCCAGGGCTCCAACCGGTCCCGCACGGGCAACGGGAACGGACGAGCCGCCGGCGACGGCGAACGAAACATGGAGCCCGGCGGCATCGGCTGGATTAGCCGTTGACTTGCCGGGCGCTATCGCCTCCCTGGTCGCCGATCGGAAGCGATACAAGGGCCAAGGCGATGACCGGCAACCAGTCAGATCCCAAGTTCGCAACCCTCGCCGTGCACGCGGGCGCGGCGCCCGATGCCGCAACCGGCGCGCGCGCGACGCCGATCTATCAGACGACGTCGTACGTCTTCAACGATGTCGATCACGCGGCGTCGCTGTTCGGCCTCGAGGCGTTCGGCAACATCTACACGCGCATCACCAATCCTACCCAGGCGGTGCTGGAGGGGCGTATTGCGGCCCTGGAGGGGGGCACGGCGGCGCTCGCCGTCGCATCCGGCCACGCGGCGCAGTTCCTCGCCTTCCATACGCTGCTGGAGCCGGGCGAGGAGTTCATCGCCGGCCGGCAGCTCTACGGCGGCTCGGTAAACCAGTTCAATCACTCGTTCGCGAAGTTCAATTGGAACGTCAAATGGGCCGATTCCACCGACCCCGCGTCCTTTGAAGCGGCGCTGACGCCCAAGACGCGCGCCATCTTCGTCGAATCGGTCGCCAATCCGGGCGGCATCGTCGTCGATCTGCCGGCCATCGCCGCCGTCGCCAAAAAAGCCGGCGTGCCCTTCATCGTCGACAACACGCTGGCGACGCCATACCTCTGTCAGCCGAAGACGTTCGGGGCCGACATCGTCGTCCATTCGCTGACCAAGTTCATCGGCGGGCACGGCAACTCCATCGGCGGCGCCATCGTCGATTGCGGCAGCTTCGACTGGCTTGGCGCGAAGCATCGCTACAGGACGCTGGTCGAGCCGAACGCGTCCTACAACGGCATGAAGCTCGCCGAGACGTTCGGCAACTTCGCCTTCGCCATTGCCGCGCGCGTGATCGGGCTGCGCGACCTCGGGCCGGCGATCTCGCCCTTCAACGCCTTCCTGCTGCTCACCGGCGCGGAGACCCTGCCGCTGCGCATAGCGCGCCAGTGCGAGAACGCGCTGGCCGTGGCGGAATGGCTGGAGAAGCACCCGAAGGTCGCGTGGGTGGGATATGCGGGCCTGCCATCGAGCAGGTATCACGCGATCGCCAAGCGCATCGTGCCCAAGGGGGCGGGCGCGGTGTTCACCTTCGGCCTCAAGGGCGGCTACGAGGCGGGCGTGCGCTTCGTGTCCGGCCTGCGCCTGTTCAGCCTGCTCGCCAACATCGGCGACACGCGCAGCCTCGTCATCCATCCCGCCTCGACGACGCACCGCCAGCTCACCGACGAGCAGAAGATCGCCGCCGGTGCCGGCCCGGACGTCGTGCGCCTCTCCCTCGGCATCGAGGACAAGGACGACATCATCGCCGACCTCGAGCAGGCGCTGGCGCAGGTGTGAGCGGCGGCATCGGCCAGCCGTAGATTCTATCGAGCCGTCACAGATCGCGATTTGCACTTTGATCGGGCGCACGGGCGCCGTGAGCCTGCGAGGCAACGGCGAACGGGGCCGCATTGCCGCGGGCTGCTGTTCCCCAGGGAACAGCCGGCCGATCGCCATCGTGCCAGCCTTGCCGTTCATCCGGCGAGGGGGCTAGGGCATGCAGACGTATCGCGCCACGCGGCTTGCGGCATGGCTCACGCCTTTGGCTGCCGGCGCCGCCATCTGGGCGCTGTCCGCCGATCCTTGCGCGGCGGCCACATACGTCTTCGACCAAAAGCATACTGAGGTTCGCTTCGCCTGCTCCATCGGGCTCGGTACGCAGCGCGGCCGCTTCACCCGCGTCGAAGGGCAGGTCGCGTACGATCCCGCCGCTCCCGAGGCGACCAGGATCGCGGCGCGCGTCGCCACCGCCAGCCTGACGACGGGCGAGCCGGTGATGGACGACATGCTGAAGGGAACCGACTTCTTCAACGTTGGGCGGCACCCGCGCATGACGTTCCTCAGCCGCTCCGTGCAATCGACGGGCAAGCAGGCGGCGGTGCTCGAGGGCGACGTCAGCGTCAACGGCGTCACGCGGCCGGTGAAGCTCGCCGTTACGATCGCGCCGCGCAAATCACAGCTAACGTACGGCGGCGACAGCCTCGAGTTCGTTGCCAGGACGCGCATCAAGCGCAGCCAGTTCAACATGGGCGCATTCGCGTCGATGGCCAGCGACGACGTGGACATCGAGATCGACGCGCTGCTGCGCAAAAAGCCCTAGCCCCCGAGACCGGGTGAGCGAGGCGCGCCGTTGACGCGCCTTCGCCGCCCGTGTGAGTAGAGGCGGTAGCACCGGCGCCGCCGCGAGCGCGTCCTCCGGCGCGCATTTGTCATCGCGCCAGGGGCTGCGTTGTCCCGCATCATGTACCCCATCACGCCGCGCTGAGAGGGCGCCTCCCGTGTCGAAACTGCAAACCGCCGTGGATGAGATCGTGAGCGAGATGCGGGCGATGCCCCATCGCGGTGAGGTGGCGAGCTATATCCCGGAGCTGGCGCGTGTCGATCCGAGTCTCTTCGGGCTTGTCGCGATCGACGCGCAGGGCAACGTGGCCGCTGGCGGCGATGCCGACGTGCCGTTCTCGATCCAAAGCATCTCCAAGGTCTTCACGCTGACGCTGGCGCTGGGCAAGATCGGCGACAGGCTATGGCAGCGCGTCGGGCGCGAGCCGTCGGGCAGCCGCTTCAACTCCATCGTGCAGCTCGAGTACGAGCGCGGCATTCCGCGCAACCCGTTCATCAACGCCGGCGCCATCGCCGTCACCGATTCAATACTTTCGGTGCACAAGCCGCGCGAGGCGCTGGGGCAGATCCTGCGTTTCATGCAGTTCCTCGCCGCCGACGACACGATCTACATCGACGACAAGGTGGCGGCCTCCGAGCAGCGCACCGGCTTTCGCAATGCGGCGCTGGCCAACTACATGAAGTCGTTCGGCACCATCGAGAACCAGGTCGATTACACGCTCGGCGTCTACTATCACCATTGCGCCATTGCGATGTCGTGCCGCCAGCTGGCGATGGCCGGGCGGTTTCTCGCCCACTGCGGCGCCAATCCGTCGACGGTGCTGTCGGTGGTAACGCCGGAGCGGGCGCGGCGCATCAACGCCCTGATGCTGACGTGCGGGCACTACGACGGATCGGGAGAGTTCGCGTACCGCGTTGGGTTGCCCGGCAAGAGCGGGGTCGGCGGCGGCATCATGGCCATTGCGCCGGGGAAGGCCTCGATCGCGGTCTGGTCGCCGGGATTGGATCCCTCGGGCAATTCGCGGCTCGGCCAATTGGCGCTCGAGCGGCTCAGCAAACGGATGGAATGGTCGATCTTCGGAGCGTGACGCCCGAATTGGCGCCACGCGCAGGACGGTGCGGCTAGCGCTCCCAGCTCTCGTCGATCGCAGCCTCGTGGTACCAGCTGCTTCCGCTCACGATGCTCGGCGAGCGCTCGAGCGCTTCCACTTCCTGGTCGAAATACGGTGCAGCGGTGCGCTTGCGCTGCCGGGTGATTCGCCCGCCGGGGGGGAAGGCGTAGATTTTCGCCGTAGGGCGTTGCTGCTGTGACTTCATTTTCTTCTCTCTTCCGCTCTGCTCTCTGGTCTCCTCTACAGCGCTGTTACGCTGGATGGGGATCATCTCACGATGTGTGAGTCCTTCCGATGCCAAACTAGTGCCCTGCTCAATTAACGTGCAGCAAATGCTCACATTATGGGCACGCCATAAATTGCTTCTTTCGCTAGCATTCCCATCGAGGTGAACCCCCGCCGCCGGCACCGGTTCCGCGCCTTGAGCGCAGCCAGCTCGCACGAGGTTCGCCCTACAGCGCGCGGGAGGTCGGATTGGTCGGTGACAAGGGTCGAGATCTGGTGAGTGCGATCCCACCGTCATCCGTGGCCCGCGGTCCCGCTTCGCAACGCACCACAAGTCACGCTCGGCGCCGAGGCTGATGTCCTTGCCCGAGCACCACGTTTGGCTCCGCCACCGGGAAATGAATTAGGAGAGACGGGAATGACGAAGTACAAGCTCGAGTATATTTGGCTCGATGGGTATACGCCGGTACCCAATCTGCGCGGCAAGACGCAGATCAAGGAATACAGCGCCTTCCCAAGTCTCGAGGAGCTGCCGCTGTGGGGCTTCGACGGCAGCTCCACGCTGCCGAGGGCCACAATTCGGACTGCGTGCTGAAGCCGGTAGCGGTGTATCCCGATCCGGCGCGCGTCAACGGCGCGCTCGTCATGTGCGAGGTGATGATGCCCGACGGCGTCACGCCGCACGCCTCCAACAAGCGCGCCACCATCCTCGATGACGGCGGCGCCTGGTTCGGCTTCGAGCAGGAATATTTCTTCTACAAGAACGGCCGCCCGCTGGGCTTCCCCGAGGCCGGCTATCCGCCGCCGCAGGGCCCCTACTACACCGGCGTCGGCTTCAAGAACGTCGGCGACGTGGCGCGCAAGATCGTCGAGGAGCACCTCGACCTCTGCCTCGCGGCCGGCATCAATCACGAGGGCATCAACGCCGAGGTGGCGAAGGGCCAGTGGGAATTCCAGATCTTCGGCAAGGGCTCCAAGAAGGCCGCCGACGAGATGTGGATGGCGCGCTACCTGCTGCTCCGCCAGACGGAGAAGTACGGCATCGACATCGAGTTCCACTGCAAGCCGCTCGGCGACACCGACTGGAACGGCTCGGGCATGCACTGCAACTTCTCCACCGCATACATGCGCGAGGTGGGCGGCAAGGAATACTTCGAGGCGCTGATGAAGGCGTTCGAGAACAACCTGCAGGACCACATCGCCGTCTACGGTCCCGACAACCACATGCGCCTCACCGGCAAGCACGAGACGGCGCCGTGGAACAAGTTCAGCTACGGCGTCGCCGATCGCGGCGCGTCGATCCGCGTGCCGCACTCGTTCGTGAGGAACGGCTACCGGGGCTATCTCGAGGATCGCCGTCCGAACTCGCAGGGCGATCCCTACCAGATCGCCTCGCAGGTGCTGAAGACGATCTCCAGCGTGTCCACCGCCGCGGCCAAGGCGGCGTAGGCGCGAGCCGATATGTGAGTGAGCGGCGCCGTGGACTCCCGTCCGGCGCCGCTTTCTTTTTCTGCGCCGGCGACTTCCCTGCCGGGAGCCTGCCGCCGGCGCTGCTCCCCGCATGCCACCGGAAGTCAAGCCTGCTTCGAGCGAAGAATGCGATCGATGAGCGCGAGCATCCGTTCGCGGCCGAACGACTGGTAATGGCCAGCGAACACGGTGTTGACCGGCAGCTCGCGCAGCCGGTTCAAGCTGTTGGACAATGCGATCGGGTCGCTTGCCGCGAAATCTCGCTCCAGCACGGGATCGTCGTAGAGCGTATCGCAGGTGAACAGACTGCCGGTCGCCGCTTCCCAAAGCACCATGCTGCCGGCCGTCACGCCTGGGACATGCAGGACTTCGAGGCGCCGGTCCCCTAGATCGATGATGTCGCCGTCATCGAAGCATATGGTCGGAGCGGCGCCCTGCATCCGATAGTTTTCGATTTCGAATCCGTCATAGGGCAACGCAGCCAGCATGCTCTCGTCGACGTAGGTGGAAACGACCGACGATTCCGCAGTCGGGTTGGTGATCTGCTCGGCATCCAATCGATGACAGCCGCGTTCGGCGAAGAAGTGAAGCCCGCCGGCGTGATCGTAATAGCAGGCGCAGGCCACCGCGATGGTGGGCTTATCGACGATTGCATCGATGACCGGCCGCGGCGACAGGAAGCCCGTTCCGGAGTCGACGACAAGATCCCGCTCCAAACCTCGGACGAGCCATATATTTCCCGCCAGGTATGGGTCGATCCATGTTTCGCGCAAACGCACGACGTCATGATCGCAGGCCTCGATGCCGTACCAGAACTCGGCGGTCTGCTTTTGCACGGCTGCTTCTCCATCGAGGTTGCGATGCCCTGGCAGTTGCGGCGCCGCGGCGGCCAAGGATCGAGCCGGGTCGAGAGCGAGCCCGCGTTGAGCCGCGCATGGTCGGACATTGCCAGGCCGCGCCAGTCTCTCAGTTTATCGGGATGCCCGGACGCTGCCATGGTGCCCAAGGGCACTAGCCGGCCAAGCTGGATCGAGCCGTTCGGCCGCCAGTAAGGCAATGCGGAGGCGTTAAAGCTGGGTGCCTACCAGCTTGCCGATGCCGGCGGTGAGCGCCATGGCGAGTGCGCCCCAGAACACGACGCGGGCAGCCGCGCGCCACACGTTCGCGCCGCCGGCCTTGGCGCCGATGGCGCCGAGCGCGGCGAGAAAGACCAGTGACGCGACGGTAACGCTCGGAATGATCGCACCGGCCGGCGCGAGCATCGCCGCGAGCAGCGGCATGGCGGCGCCCGAGGCGAACGTCGCCGCCGAGGTCAGCGCCGCCTGCACGGGCCGCGCCGCGGTGATCTCCGATATGCCGAGCTCGTCGCGGGCATGGGCGCCGAGCGCATCCTTGGTCATGAGCTGGCGTGCGACCTGCCGTGCGAGGCCGATGTCGACGCCGCGCTGGGCATAGATCTGCGCCAGCTCCTCGCGCTCGGCCTCCGGGTCGTCCTGCAACTCCTTGCGCTCCCGCGACAGCTCGGCGCTCTCGGTATCGGCCTGCGAGCTGACGGAGACGTATTCGCCCGCCGCCATCGACATGGCGCCGGCGACAAGCCCGGCAATGCCGGCGATGAGCACGCCCGCGTGCGAGCTGTCGGCCGCGGCGACGCCGGAGATGAGGCTGGCGGTCGACAGGATGCCGTCGTTGGCGCCGAGCACGGCGGCGCGCAGCCATCCGATGCGCCCCAGGAGATGGTGCTCGGCGTGCGTGGGCATCCTCAGTCGGCGCATGTTGCAATCCTCCAGCTCGTTGGCCGGCCGGACGCGAAACGTTAGCCGAATGCCGCTCAGCTCTTCGCCTTCACGTAGCTGCCCGGCGCGTCCTCGACGACGCCGATCTCCTCGCCCGGCTCGCGCGGCACCGTCCACTCGCCCGAGTGCGCATGCAGCCACTCGGCCCACAGCGGCCACCACGAGCCGGCATGCTCCTTGGCGGTCGCGAGCCAGTCGTCGAGCGTCTTGGCGTTGTGTCTGCCGTCGGTCCAGTACTGGTACTTGACCTTCTCCGGCGGATTGACGACGCCGGCGATGTGCCCCGAGCCCGAGAGCACGAACTCGACGTCGCCTCCGAGCAGCCGCGAGCCCTGGTAGACCGACTTCGCCGGGGCGATGTGGTCCTCCTTCGTAGCCAGCTCGAACACGGGCAGCCGCACCTTGCGCATGTCGAGGCGGGCGCCGGCGACCGATAGCTCGCCCTTGGCGAGGCGGTTGGCGTTGTAGAACTCGCGCAGATAGTAGTTGTGGTTGGCCGCCGCCATGCGCGTCGAATCCTGGTTCCAGTAGAGCAGGTCGAACGGGAACGGCTTCTTGCCGAGCAGGTAGTTGTTGACGATGTACGGCCAGATCAGGTCGCGCGGGCGCAGCATGTTGAACACGTTGGCCATGCGCGAGCCGTCGAGGTAGCCGCGCTCGCTCATCAGCTCGTTCAGCGCCTCGAGCTGGTCCTCGTCCGTGAACAGCAGCAGATCGCCCGCATAGGTGAAGTCGATCTGCGTCGCCAGGAAGCTGGCGGCGTTGAACAGTTGCTCGCCGCGGGCGGCGAGATAGGCGAGCGTCGTCGCCAGCAGCGTGCCGCCGACGCAGTAGCCCGTGACGTTGATCTTATCGACGCCCGTCTCGCGCTTCACGGCATCGGCGGCGCTGAGCAGGCCCTCCTGCATGTAGTCCTCGAAGGACTTGTGCGAGAGCGCGGCGTCGGGGTTGACCCACGAGATGATGAAGACGGTGAAGCCCTGATCGACGAGGAACTTGATGAGGCTTTTGGCCGGCGTCAGGTCGAGGATGTAGAACTTGTTGATCCACGGCGGCACGATGAGCAGCGGGATCTCGCGCACCTTGTCGGTGGTGGGCGCGTACTGGATGAGCTGGAATATGTCGTTCTGGAAGACGACCTTGCCCGGCGTCGTCGCCAGGTTGTGGCCGACTTCGAAGGCCGTGGTGTCGGTCTGGCTGACCTTGAGGAGATCGCCCGACTTCTTCATGTCCTCGGCGAGCAGCGTCATGCCCTGTACGAGGTTCTCCGCGTTGGTCGCCAGCGTCTCGCGCAGCACCTCGGGGTTCGTCAGCGGGAAGTTCGACGGCGACAGCGCGCTCGCAACCTGGCGCAGGTAGAACTCGGCGCGCTGACGCGTCTTGCCTTCCAGCCCCTCGGTATTGTGGAGCATGTCCTCGGCCCACTTGGCCGTCAGCAGGTAGGCCTGCTTCCAGAAGTCGAAGTAGGGGTTCGCCGACCACTCCGGATCCTTGAAGCGGTTGTCGCCGGGCTCCGGCTCGGCGACGGGCGTCACCTCGTCGCCGAACATGCGCCGTACGGTGTTGTTCCAGAGCTCCGCGTAGGAGCGCAGCAGCGTGCCTTGCGATTCGGCGAAGCGGGCAGGGTCGGACATCCACTGCTGCGCGAGGTCGGAGAGCGTGGTGGTCGCCTCCGTGATCTCGGTGGCGGCCGAATAGGGGCCGAGCTTGGAATCGTTACGATCTATAAACTCAGTGAGGACGTTACCGCCCTGCTCGAACAGACGCAGGAGGTTGCGCGCCAGCTCCTCGGCGTTGACGGGCGGCAGCGAAAATTGATCGGCCTCTGGCTCTTGCTTCGGCTTGGACATTGTAACCTTAAACTGCTGGCGGCCTGTGGCGGCCGAGTATCTATTGTATGCCAACGTTTTGCGACATTGCGCGGGCAGTGTCGATTAGTCGTGTGGACAAGGCGCGACGCAGGCATCATGGATCGGCGCTCGAATGTTGCAAATGGGCGTTTCGCGCAACGGAGGGAACGGCGTGCAGATGATGCGCGTGCGAAAGTCCATCGGCAGGAACGCTTTGCCGGCAGCGCGGCTGGCGGCCGCCGCCGTGGCGGCGATTCTCGGGGGTTGCGCGTCCACCATCACGACGCCGCTGCCCAACATGCCGCGGTCCAACGTTTCGACGGCGATGTCCCAGCAGGACCGCAAGCAGGCGGTAGACGACCTCGCCAAGGCCCGCGACACGCACGAGCAAGAGGCCGAGCGCCAGATCGAGAACTCCCGCTAGGCGCGGCACCCGCACTGGACGCGGGGCGCCGGCAGGGCGTAAACACGGTTTCTCCGGTACGGCGCACAGCATCCCCCACGAGCTGAGCCGGCCGGTTCCAACACTGACGATGATGAAAGAGGCGTCCCGTGAACGAGGACTTCCACCGTATCAAGCGTCTGCCGCCCTACGTCTTCGCCGAGGTCAACCGGCTGAAGGCGGCGGCACGCGCCCGCGGCGCCGACATCGTCGACCTTGGCATGGGCAACCCTGACCTGCCGACGCCGCAGCACATCATCGACAAGATGGTGGAGACGATCTCCAAGCCGCGCACGCACCGCTATTCCGCATCCAAGGGCATACCGGGGCTCCGCCGCGCGCAGGCCGCCTACTACGAGCGCCGCTTCGGCGTGAAGCTCGATCCCGAGACGCAGATCGTCGCCACGCTCGGATCGAAGGAAGGCTTCGCCAACATGGCGCAGGCGATCACCGCGCCCGGCGACGTGATCCTGGTGCCGAACCCGACCTACCCGATCCACGAGTTCGGGTTCCTTCTGTCGGGCGCCGCCATCCGTCATCTGCCGGCTTCGACCGGGGCCGAGTTCCTGCGCTCCGTAGAGCACGCGTGTCAGCACACCATTCCCAAGCCCTTGGCGCTAGTGCTCTCGTATCCGTCCAACCCGACGGCCAAGGTTGCCGACCTCGACTTCTACAAAGACGCGATCGCGATGGCGAAGAAGCTCGGCCTCATCGTGCTTTCCGACATCGCCTATGCCGAGATCTATTTCGACGGCAATCCGCCGCCGTCGGTGCTGCAGGTGCCGGGCGCCATCGATGTGGCGGTCGAGTTCACGTCGCTGTCCAAGACCTACAACATGCCGGGCTGGCGCATGGGCTTCGCGGTCGGCAACGAGCGGCTGATCTCCGCCCTGGCACGCATCAAGTCGTACCTCGACTACGGCGCCTTCACGCCGATCCAGGTCGCCGCGTCGGCGGCGCTCAACGGCCCGCAGGACTGCGTCGAGGAAATCCGCGCCACGTATCACAGCCGCCGCGACTGCCTCGTGGAGTCCTTCGGCCGCGCCGGCTGGACGATACCCGCGCCGCCGGCGACGATGTTCGCCTGGGCGCCCGTACCCGAGCCGTTCAAGGCGCTGGGCTCGGTCGAGTTCGCCAAGCTGCTGATCGAGAAGGCGAGCGTTGCCGTATCGCCGGGCGTCGGCTTCGGCGAGTACGGCGAGGGCTTTATCCGCATCGCGCTGGTGGAGAACGAGCATCGCATCCGGCAGGCCGCGAGGAACATCAAGAAGTTCCTCTCCCAGGCGCCCGAGACGATGCACAACGTCATCCCGATCCAGCAGCAGGCTCGCCGCTAGGCCGCTTGCGATCGGGGCATGCCGCGGGCGCCATCGCGCTGCGCCGCCATGGGCAGTAGTCGCGCGGCCGCAATCCGCCTATAAGGGGCCGGATCCGGTTGCGGCGAGCAATTTCAAAATGTTGCTCGCCCGGGTGCCGGAGACGATGCATAACGTGATCCCGATTCAGCAAGCCACCCGCCAGTCCTCAGCGCTCCAATGCAAAAATCACTCACCCTGGGCATTGCCGGCCTCGGTACCGTCGGCGCGGGACTGATCGAGCTGCTGCATGAGCACAAGCGCCGTTTCGAGGAGCGCGCCGGACGGCCGATCGAGATCGTGGGCCTCGCCGCGCGCTCGAAGGACAAGCGCCGTGGCGTCGATATCGCCGGCATCAAGTGGTTCGCCGACCCGGTGGCGCTCGCCACGGATCCCGGCGTCGATGTCTTCGTCGAGCTGATCGGCGGCTCCGACGGCATCGCCAAGGAGGCGGTCGAGGCGGCACTCAACGCCGGAAAGCACGTCGTCACCGCCAACAAGGCGCTGCTCGCCAGGCACGGCGTGATGCTGGCGCGGCTCGCCGAGGACAAGGGCGTGGCGCTCAATTTCGAGGCTGCGGTCGCCGGCGGCATTCCGGTCATCAAGACGCTGCGGGAGTCTCTCGCCGCCAACGAGGTGCGCCGCGTCTACGGCATCCTGAATGGCACCTGCAACTACATCCTCTCGTCGATGACGGACCAGGACCGCTCCTTCGCCGAGGCGCTGAAGGAGGCGCAGGAGCTCGGCTACGCCGAGGCCGACCCGACGTTCGACATCGGCGGCTTCGATACCGCGCACAAGCTGGCGCTGCTGGCGAGCCTCGCCTTCGGCACCGAGATCGACTTCGAGCAGATCTACGTCGAGGGCATCCAGTCGATCACCGAGGCGGACATCGACGCCGCCAACGACATGGGCTTCTGCATCAAGCTGCTCGGCGTGGCATCGCGCACCGACACCGGCATCGAGGCGCGCGTCAACCCGGCCATGGTGCCGGAGGAGTCGGCCATCGCCGAGGTGTGGGGCGCCACCAACTGCGTCGCGATCGACGCCGATTTCTGCTCCAGCCTGCTGCTGGTTGGGCCGGGAGCCGGCGGTCGCGCCACCGCCTCGGCCGTCGCCTCCGACATTCTCGATATCGCCCGCGGCGCGGTGATGCCGCCGCTGGTCACGCCGACGAAGGCGCTGACGCCGTATGTGAAGTCGAAGCTCGGCGCGCACCACGGCGCCTACTACGTGCGCCTTTCCGTATACGATCAGCCGGGCGCCATGGCCGCGATCGCCAAGCGCATGGGCGACCAGAACGTATCCATCGAGAGCATCGTGCAGCGTCGCCCGCGCTCGGCCGCCCCCGGAAAGCCGACGCGCCAGAAGCCGGGCACGCCGGCGCTGGTCGTCATCATAACGCACGAGACCACCGAGGAGGCGATACGCCAGGCGGTGGAGGCGATCGAGCAGGATGGCAAGGTTTCCGAGCGGCCGCAGGTCATACGCATCGAGAAGCTTGAAGGCGAAGTGATCTAGCCGGAAGGAATGAGACCATGACGAACGACAATGCCAGCGCCGGTCTCAACCGCACCCTCGTGCTCGAGGTGACGCGCGTGACCGAGGCGGCGGCCATCGCGGCGGCGCGTCTGCGCGGGCGCGGCGCTGAGAAGGCGGCCGACAAGGCGGCGGTCGATGCCATGCGCCGCGAGCTCGCCAACCTCGCCATCCGCGGCACGGTGGTGATCGGCGAGGGCGAGATGGACGAGGCGCCGATGCTCTACATCGGCGAGAAGGTCGGCTCGGGCGAGGGGCCGGAGGTCGATATCGCCGTCGATCCGCTCGAGGGCACGACCATCTGCGCCAAGTCGATGCCGAACGCGCTGGCCGTGCTCGCCATGTCGGAGCGCGGGGGGCTGCTGCATGCCCCCGATATGTACATGAACAAGATCGCCATCGGCCCGGGATACGCAGCTGACCTCGTCGATCTCGACGCTTCGCCGGCCGACAACATCAACGCGCTCGCCAAGGCGAAGGGCGTGCCGGTGTCGGAGATCACCGCCTGCATTCTCGACCGTCCGCGCCACGCCGAGCTCATCGCCGCCGTGCGCGCTGCCGGCGCCGCGGTGCAGCTCATCCCGGACGGCGACATCGCAGGCGTCATCTGGACGACGGACCCCGACGAGACGGGCATCGACATCTATCTCGGCTCGGGCGGCGCACCGGAGGGCGTGCTGGCTGCCGCGGCACTGAGCTGCATCGGCGGGCAGATCCAGGGCCGGCTGATGCCCGCCAACGACGACGAGCGCGCCCGCGCCGCCACCATGGGCATCGCCGACATCAACCGCAAGTTCAGGCTCGAGGACATGGCGTCCGGCGACGTCATCTTCTCGGCCGCCGGCGTGACCGACGGCTCGCTGCTCGATGGCGTACGCTTCTACGGCGACCGCGCCGAGGTGGATTCGGTCGTCATGCGCTCCAAGACGGGGACCGTGCGGCGCATCAAATCGACCTGCCGCGACGTGGCGAGCCGCTTTACGGTCTGACCGCGCCGCCGAACGCTCTTGAACCGCCGCCGGCATTCCCCGACAATGGCCCCTTGATGCGGCCTTCAAGGGAGCAGGCGTGGACGAGCGTAACGTCGGCGGCTTTTCCGTCACCTACGGCCGCGAAGAGATCCAGGCGCCGGTGTACGTCGTCGCGGGACTGGCGGCGGTGCTGCTGACCGCGGCGGTCATTACCGGCAGCACGCTGTGGATGGTGCTCGGCGTCGCCGCGGCGGGCGTCGCCTACTACAACGTGCCGCTGCTGGAGCGGCGCCCTGCGGTCGGCGCCAACGAGTACGGCATCTTCGTGCAGGGGCTGGGTCTCATTCGCTGGAGCGCGGTCGACAGCATCGAGCTGGTCGAGCTTGCCGTGCGCGCCAGCACCATTCACGAGCTGCAGATCGGCCTCAAGACGCGGCTGAGCATGGCCCTCGTCACCGATTGGCGACAGCAGCCGTTCTGGCGCTCGCTGATGCGGCTACCGTGGTCGATGGCCCGCAGCAATACCGTCGGCATCAACCTCGAGCCCTACAATCAGGAGCCCGAGGAGATCCACCGCACGCTGCTGCGCATGTGGCGCCATTACCGGAGCTAGCTTTCTTTGCGCCGGCGACTCCCCTTAGGGAAGCCGACCGCCGGCGCGCATCAGCTCCTGGCCCTGTGGATAATGAGAGCGGGCGTATCGCCAACTCCAGTGTTCGATGATGAACTTCCCGGGACGCGAATTGATTCGGGGGAGAGCATGGTCGCGGCGCGCAAGCGGCTGGAGGATGCGGCGAGCGCCGCGCCGTTTCTTGGCGTAGCTGCGTCGGCGCGCGGACTGGCGTGGCGCGAGCGGCTGGCCGGCGAGGCGCAACTGCGCGCCGGCGCCATCAGCCAGCGTCACGGGGTGCCCGAGCTGCTTGGCCGCGTGCTGGCCGCGCGCGGCATCGCCATCGACGACGTGCCCGTGGTGCTCAATCCGACGCTCAAGGCGCTGATGCCCGATCCGAGCAGCGTGCGCGACATGGATGCCGCCGCCGCGCGCCTCGCCGACGCCATCGAGAAGCGCGAGCAGGTCGCCGTCTTCGGCGACTATGACGTCGACGGTGCCTCGTCCGCGGCGCTGATGGCGCGCTACCTGAGCCATCACGGCCTTGCGGCGCGCATCTACATTCCCGACCGCCTGTTCGAAGGCTACGGGCCCAATCCGGCGGCGATCGAAGGTCTCGTCAAGGAAGGCGCGCGCCTCATCGTCACCGTCGATTGCGGCACGACGAGCCGCGACGCGCTGCAATGCGCCGCGACGCTCGGCTGCGAGGTGGTGGTCATCGATCACCACCAGGCGGACGAGCTGCTGCCGACCGCGCGCGCGGTGGTCAATCCCAACCGTCAGGACGATGTCTCCGGCCTCGGCCACCTGTGCGCCGCGGGCGTCTGCTTCCTGGTGCTCGTGGCGACGACGCGCGAGTTGCGCCGGCGCGGCTTCTATGGCAACGGCACGGCCGAGCCCGATCTCATGGCCGAGCTCGACCTCGTCGCGCTGGCGACCGTCGCCGATGTCGTGCCGCTCACCGGGCTCAATCGGGCCTACGTCATGCAAGGGCTGCAGGTGATGCGCTGGCGCCGCAACAAGGGCCTGAAGGCGCTGGCCGATGCGGCGGGCCTGAACGAGCCGCCGACGCCCTATCACCTCGGCTTCATTCTCGGGCCGCGTATCAATGCCGGCGGCGGCATCGGCGACGCGGCGCTGGGATCGCGCCTGCTGGCCGGCGAGGACGAGGTCGAGGCGGCACGCATCGCGGCGCTGCTCGACCGGCTGAACAAGGAGCGGCGCGCGCTCGAGAAGCAGATGCTCGAGGAAGCGCTGGCCGAGGCCGAGGTGCGCCTCGCGGCGCGCCCCGATGCGGCCGTGCTGCTGCTCGGCTCGCACACCTGGCACAAGGGCATCGTCGGCCTCGTCGCCAGCCGCCTGACGGAGCGCTTCCGCGTGCCGTCCTGCGTCATCGCCTGGAGCGAGGAGACGGGCGGAGAGGGCACCGGCTCGCTGCGCTCCGTCGCCGGGGCCGACATCGGCGGCGCCGTGCGCGCGGCCGTCGCGGCCGGTCATCTCGTCAAGGGCGGCGGCCACGCAATGGCGGCCGGTCTGACCGTGGCGCGCGACAAGGTGGCGGCGCTGGAGGCATTCCTCCACGGCGCGCTGCAGGCGAGCGTTGGCGAGGCGCGAGAGCGGCAGGCGTTGGAAATCGACGGGGCGTTGACGGCCGGCGGCGTCACGGACGAGCTCCTCGACCTCATTGGCCGCGTCGGCCCTTATGGCCAGGGCAATCCGACGCCGCGCTTCGCCTTTCCCGCCACGCACGTGAAGTTCGCCAAGATCGTCGGCGAGGCGCACGTGCGCTGCGTGCTGCAATCGGCCGATGGTGCGCGCTTGGAAGGCATCGCTTTCCGCGCCGCCGGCACGCCGCTGGGCGATCTGCTTCTGGGCGCGGGCGGGCTGCCGCTGCATGTTGCGGGCAGCGTCAAGCGCTCGGCGTTCAACGGCCGCGAGCGCGTCGAGATGCATATCGAGGACGCCGCGGACCCGCGCCGGCAGGGCTGAGATATGCGGCGGGTCAGACCGTATGCGAGGGCTACCGGAGCGCCACGCTTTTTAGCGCTTGCGGCGGTCGGCGTCGTATCGCTTGCCGCCAGCCCTGTCGGAACGCTTGTGCAGCTTCGCTAGGAGCTAGCAACGGCCAGGGGGAGTACCACCGGTACTTCGCCTGACTCCGCTTCGCCCAAAACCTCGCTTAGCGCTCTCGGGACGGGCAGAGCCTCGCCGGATTCTCTGAGATAAGCGGCGACCTCATGCATCACGGAGATTGCGTCAACTATTGCCGCCTCGGGCGTAGCGCCGCCCCCGTGGACCCCTGAGAAGTCGGGAATGCGAACGCCCCACACGTCGCCGGAGCCGTCGAGGATGCCGAGATAGAAAGTCATCGGCACATTTCTAGTCCAAAATTTCAGAGCTGGCGAGGGCGCGGGTAAGGTCAGCCGATTGAGACCTTCGGAGTGGCAATGTGGAACCCGATCATCTTCTTACTGAGCTTCAGCGCCGAATCACCGTGGCGCTTGCCAAGCTGGACGAAGTCGCAGACACCGCCATGCGGCTAGGAAAGGCGATCGATGCAACCGGGCCGCTGTCGGATGCGAGCCAAGAGCTCGAGGCGCGCTTGATCAAACTCGGCGACGAGTACCACGAGCTTTGCGGGGATGTGGAAGGCTTGCGGCAGGTGCTCGAGGCGCGGACGAAGTGCAGGGACGCAGCGGCCGGGCGCGCGGCTTTCAACACCTAAATTTGCGGGGGCGAACTGGCGTGGTTGCTAGCTGGTTGCTAAGCCGAAATCCAACGATCGAAAAACGATCTAAGTGATTGATTTTGCTGGCGGTCCCTACGGGAGTCGAACCCGTCTTTCAAGATTGAAAATCTCGCGTCCTAACCGATAGACGAAGGGACCGGCAGGGCCCTCCGTATAGGGGCGTTTGCCCCCTCGTGCAAGCAACGCCCCGCTGCGCGTTTGCGCACAGCCGCCATGCCGTTGCCACGCCGATCGGGCCGCGATTTCGCCATCCGCGGGCGTGCGTCGCAGCCGGCGCCGGCCGCTGCCGCAACTACTGCCGTGCCATGAAGTCGGAGCGGGTGACGGGACGCGGACCCTCGACGAGCTGCGGAGTCGGATTGGCCGGTCGCGGCGGCGTGCGCAGCACCACCAGCTCGCGCGCCAGCGATGGCGATACCGCGAGCTGCGGCCGCGGCACTTGCCCATCCGCCACCGCGGAAATCGGCAGGGCTTGCTCCGCCGGAGCGGCGAACGCCTCGCTCTCGTCCCTGGGGTCGAAACGCATGCGCGCTGCCTCGAGCGCCGTATCGACCGTCGCGAACCGGCCGATGTAGCCCGGCACCTTCGCGTAGGTGCGCTTTCTGGCGTAGCTCGCCTCGGACTTGGTCGGAGACTGCAGGACGACGATGACGAGCGACGCAACCCCTTGCCGGCGGAAGCCGAGCCGCTCGGCGGCGGCGCGCGACACGTCGAGCTTGCGCTCTCCGCTGTACGGGCCGGCATTGGTGATCCGCAGCACCGAGGCGTCGCCGGTATCGGGATTGTAGGCGAGGATGACGGTGCCGTCCGGCAGTAGCGGGCTGGCGGCGTTGTCGGGCAGGTCGGCGCGGAAGACTGCGCCCGAGCTCGTCAGCCCGCACGGATTGAGCGGGTCGCGCTCGCAGCTGTCGTAGTAGGAGGCGAGGACGTAGCCACGCCAGCCGACCAGGCTGTCGGTCTGCGCCAGCGTGCCGACGCGGTAACAAAGACCATGGAAGCAGTAGCGGCTGCCGGGAGATTTGGCGTTGGCCGGCGCTACGCCCGCGGCGGGGAGGATCAGCGCGACTGCGGCGCCGAGCAAAGCCGGCTTTACGAGCCGCCGATAGGCAGCGATCGTCGCGAATGCCGTCCGCAATGGACGTCTGTTTCCTGGCATGCGGTGCCTGTCGGTTCCACAAGGTCGGATTCCGACTTGCGGGACAACCGTGGCAAATGTTTGAGCAACCCCGCCGACTTAGGGCGATGCTGGCATCCGGCGCCACGGCCCGGCTGATCGCGTCCGGGAGCCGGATTGGCGCCCGGCAGCCGCTACATCGCCGCATCGCGCATAGGGCGCTGCGGGATGGCGTCGACGTCGAGCCTCCGGTCGAGCTGCCGCGCCGCCAGCATCATCGCTCGCTCGGCGAGGGCGGTGATCGTCAGCAGCGGGCTGACGCCGATGGACGAAGGCACGGCCGCGCCGTCGCAAACGTAGAGCCCGTCGTGGATGCCCTGCGGGCCGCGGCTCGGATCGAACACGCGCCCGTCCGGAGCCACGACGCCCTCGCTCGCCGTCTCGCCCATGCCGCAGCCGCCGAGAGGATGGGCGATGATCCGGTTGCCGCCGAACGCGGTCATGGCGAACGGATTGGCGTTGAACTCGCCGCCCATGCTTTCGATCATCTGCTTGACCTTCTCTTCCGCGCGCGTGCGCTCGGGCGCCTCGCTGTAGCCCGGCCAGTCGACCATGACGTGATCGTTCTGCAGCCGCAGCCGCCCGCTCGCGTCGTCGTGGGCGACCACGTAGAGAAGCTGCGCGCGGCTGAGATCCTCGCCGTAGATGCCTTGCCGCAGCAGCCGGACGGCGCCCCTGACGTTCAGCTCCAGCAGCTCCTTGAGCGGCGCCAGCGCGGCCATGAGCGTCAGCATCGTGCCGTCGTGCACCCAGATGGGGCCCTGCTCGTCGCCGAGGTCGATCAGAGCCATGCTGTGCGGCCCGACCGGCGGTACGCTCAGCGGCGCCTGGGGCGGAAAGCCGGTGGCGACGGCATTGACGGGGATTTCGAGGCTGCCGGCGACGACGAGGTCGTCGCCGTTGGCGGAAAAGCGCTCGCCCAGCCGCGTCGAAAGCGGCAGGCCATCGCGCTGCGCGCGCAGCAGCAGCTCGTTGGTGCCGAGCGTTCCGGCCGCCAGCACGACGATCGGCGCCGTAACGCGCGCCTCTGAGCCCGCGTTCGCCAGATCCTGTACGGCAACCTCCCAGCCGCTGGCGGTCTTGGCGATCGACCGGGCGCGATGCTCGCAGAGGACGGTGGCGCCGTGATCGACGGCGTCGGCGATGTAGGTGATGCCGACGGTGTTCTTTGCCCCGACGTTGCAGCCCGACCAGCAGTCGCCGCAGTAGCGGCAGCCGTACTGCATGACGCCTGCGGGATTGAGACCCGGAGCGTGCGCGATCGTCATCGGCGGGAGCTGCACGTCGGCGCCGGATGCCTCGGCCGCCCTGCGCATGCCCGCGAATTTGGCGAAGCGCTCCGGCTTCGGCACCGGCGCGACGCCGAGCATCGTTTCCGCCAGCGTGAAGCCGTGCAGCAGCAGGCCGTCGTCGAGCACGGCCCGCGGCCATCCCGCTTGGCGAAGCCACTCGAAGCTGGGCCGCAGCACGACGCCGGCGTTGATGAGCGAGCCGCCGCCGAGGCCGGAGGCGCCGAACACGGTGATCCCCTTGCCGACCGACAGATAGTAGAGCCCGGTCGGATCGCCGAGCTTCGGGGCGCGGCCCGTCAGACGCGTCGTCCTGCGGCGCGCCTTGGCCGTCGTTGGAAAGTCGCCGGGGCGCCAATGCCGTCCCTGCTCGAGCACAGCAACGCGCAGGCCCATGCGCGCCAGACGCGAAGCCGCAACGCCGCCGCCGTAGCCCGAGCCGATGACGACCGCGTCGTAGGCCGGCATCGTCTCACCGGCTGTCTTTGCTGCAAATGCCATGGATGCTCGATCCGCCCCGAAAATATTGGCGCGCTTATTCTCAATGAGCCGTTCACGTCAGCCGACGACGGGCTGCTGCCCTGGCGAAAAATTTGCTCAAATGCTGCGCGCTGTACCAGGACGCAACACACGCGCCGCCGATGCATCCTAAGCGCGGGGCAGCTCGGGCGGTGAGGAGCCGCGCTCATAGTTCCTGAACCCGCCAGTCAATAATGTTCTGCGCTGGCGGTGCAAGGAACGGCGCATGCAGTTGCTGATCGATCCCCGGCGCGGCGATATCGAGGACGATGCGTCGAGCACGAAGTCCAACTCCATGCTGGCGATGGCAGGCAGCCTGCTCGGCGAGATCAGCTTCGCCAAGCTCCTGGCCGCCTGGCTGATGCTTATCGTCGTGCCGGCCGTGGTGCTGGGCGTTGCGCCGCTGATCGTCACCGCATGGGTGAAGAAGCTGACAGGCACGGTGGCGCCCGGTGTCCTCGGCGTTGTGCCGGTCCTGATCTTCGCTGCCGTCGTAGCGCTGGGCTGGCTGCTCGGGCGGCGCCTCTTGCGTCTCGCCGAAAGCAGCTTCTGGTCGCTCAACGCGCTGATCGTCGAGCCCCTGTACACCATGTTCCGCGAGGTCCTGCGGCACCTCGCCGAGCTGACGCTGCCCGATGACGTCGCCGCCGGGCGCCGCGAGCGCTTTCGCGCGCTGGCGGCTGCCGCTGCGGGCGTGCTCATCAGCGTCGCGGCCGTCGCCGTGTTGCTCGCCGTCTGGCCGGCGTCGCGGTGGATGGGCGAGGTCGCCGATCTATCGAGGCCGGCTGCCGTCGCCTGGGTGGCGCTTGCCAACACCGCGGTCGTCGTCGCGGCCTATGTCGCGGTCGCCGCGCTGGCCTGGGGGCTCGCCGATGCGACGATGGCGCCGCCGCGCGACTTGGCGGCATTCGCCAAGCCGTTGCCCGGCCGGCGCGTGTGGCGCGTGGCACATCTCTCCGACCTGCACATCGTCGGCGAGCGGTACGGCTATCGCATCGAAAGCGGCCGCGGCGGCCCGCAGGGCGATGCCCGCTTCCGCCGCATCCTGGCGCGCCTAGAGGAGATCGACGCGGCCGAGCGGCTCGATGCCATTCTCATCAGCGGCGATGCGACCGACGCCGGCCGCTCCGCCGAATGGGCCGAGTTCCTCGATGCGCTCGCCGGCCATCCGCAGCTTGCCGCCCGCATGCTTCTGCTGCCCGGCAATCACGATATCAACATCGTCGATCGCGCCAATCCGGCGCGCCTCGACCTCGCCATCGGCCCCAACAGCCGCTTGCGCCGGCTGCGAACGCTTTCGGCGATCGCCGCGGTGCAGGGGGATCGGACGCGCATCTTCGATCGCGGACAGCACCGGCTCGGTGCAACGCTCGCCGATACGCTGCAAAGCCGCGCGAGCGAGCTGGCCGCGTTCGCCGATACGGGCCGGCCGGTCTTTTCGACGCTCCCCGTCGACCTGTGGGCCGACGCATTCCCGATGATCGTCCCGCCGGACGGCGAGGACGGCATCGGGTTCGTGCTGCTGAACTCCAATGCCGACGCGCATTTCTCCTTCACTAACGCGCTGGGCCTCGTCTCGGCGGAGCAGGTGCACGCCATGGAGGCCGTCGCGGCCCAGTATCCGGGCGCCTGCTGGATCGTCGGGCTCCACCATCATCCGGTCGAATATCCGCGGCGGGCGAAGGTGCTCTCGGAGCGCATCGGAACCACGCTGGTCAACGGCAACTGGTTCCTGCGCCGCATCACGCCGCTGGCGCAGCGGATCGTCCTGATGCACGGCCACCGTCACATCGACTGGATCGGCGAGTGCGGCGGGGTGCGCGTCGTCTCGGCACCGTCGCCGGTCATGGAGGCGACGAACGAGGCGGAGACGTACTTTTACATTCACCGGCTGCAGGTCGGCGAAGACGGATGCCTCAAGCTCCTGACGCCGCAACGGGTCGACATCGAAGGCGAGGGATGTGCAACTCGCGCGGCCGCGACGTGAGGAAGATTGCTAACGCGGATCGGGCACAGTCGGCGGTGTCGCCCCAGCGTGGCAGGCCGCCGCGCAGCTTGGTAACGAGGTAACGTCGTGGTCGGAAGCGGTCGCAACGCGCTCATCGTCTGCGCTTCGATCCTGACCGTGGGCCTGCTCTATTTCGCCCGCTCGGTTTTCGCGCCGGCCGCCGTGGCGCTGTTCGCCGTCGCCGTCGTCTGGCCGGTGCAGAAGCGGCTCGAGGAACGCCTTCCCCAGCTCGTCGCGCTCGCCATCTCGCTGCTGCTGACCATCCTCGGGCTGAGCGCGCTCCTGGCACTCAGCGTGTGGAGCATCGGGCAGATCTGCCGCTGGATCATCGCCAACGCGGCGCACCTGCAGGATTTCTACAATCAGGTGACGCAATGGCTGGAGAGCCACGGCATTTTCGTGCTCGGCATCTTCACCGAGCGGTTCAGCGTTGCCTGGCTGGTGCGTCCCGCGCAGGAGGTGGCCTCGCTCATCCAGATACTCGTCGCCTTCTCGATGCTGGTGCTCGTCTACCTGATGCTCGGACTGCTCGAGGTGCGGGACATCAAGGCGAAGCTCGCCACCGTGTGCCCCGAGCAATTCTCCGCGCCCATGCTGCGGGCGGGGAAGCAGACCGCCGAGAAGTTCCGCCGCTATGCGGTGATCCGGACGCTTGCCAGCATCGTGACCGGGCTTCTGGTCGGCCTCCTGTGCTGGCTGCTCGGCATCGAGCTTGCGAAAGCATGGGGCGTGCTCGCCTTCGTGCTGAACTTCATTCCTTTCATCGGGCCGTTCGTCGCCACTGTGCTGCCCGCGCTGTTCGCCATCATCCAGTTTCAATCGTGGGAAGCGGCGGCGACGATCTTCGCCGGCGTCAGTCTCGTTCAATTCCTCATCGGCAGCTATCTGGAGCCGCGACTTTCCGGCAGCGCGCTGGCGATCTCGCCGTTCCTCGTCGTGCTGTCGGTTTTCTTCGCCGCACTGCTGTGGGGAATTCCCGGCGCATTCATGGGCGTGCCGATTGCCATCGCCGTGCTCACGGTGTTGCAGCAGTATCCGTCCACGGCATGGATCGCCGATCTTCTGTCCGGAACGCCGGAGCGTTCGTGTGACTTTGCGGAACCACCCGCGTCTTCCTGAAACTCGAAGTCATGAACTCGGATTGACGGTTAACGGACGCGGGCGTAGCTATACCTGACTTTCAAAGTTTGGAATTGCGTTTCCCAGTTTTGCGTTCCGGGGGTTTGTGTAATGCGTTCAGTTCTCACCGTCCGCGGCGGCGGCGGCGTGCGTATGCTGTCGGCTGCGTCCTCGAAGCCATCCAAGTCGAAATATCCCGCATCTCGCCTGCTCACGGCAGCGCTGCTTTTGGCGGTGAGCCCGACGAGCCTCGCAGTTGCTCAGACGGCGGATTCGACGAAGCTCGATCCGCTCGTGGTCGAAGCGGACAAGAAAAAGAAGAAGAAAACCGCCGCGGTGAAGAAGTCGCCCGCCAAGCAGGGCACGAGCGCTCCGCCGCAGCCGGTCGCGCAACAGCCGCCGCCAAAGCTTCCGAACGCGACGCCCGATGGCGCGGCGACGCCGGGAGGCAACCCCTACGCCAATCCCAACGCGCCTTACGAGGTGCAGCAATCGGCCAACGGCAAGCTTACCGAGCCGCTGCTGAATACGCCGCGCTCCGTCACGGCGGTTCCGAAGGAGGTCCTGGAGGACAAGGACGTCCGCGATCTGCGCGAATTGGCCCGCGACGTTCCCGGCCTGACAATCGGCTCCGCCGAGGGCGGCAACTCCTACGGCGCTTTCGCCATTCGCGGTTTCAAGGCCAACAACGATATTTTCGTCGACGGCTTCCGCACGCCCGGAAACGTCATTCCCGACGTGTTCGCGGTGGAGCAGGTCGAGATCTACAAGGGCCCGAGCGGCGGCATCGCCGGGCGCAGCACCATCGGCGGCGCGATCAATCTCGTCACCAAGCAGCCCGACCTCAACTTCAGCAACTTCGAGGTCGCGACGACCGTCGGCACGGACGACATGATCCGCACGACGCTCGACGTGAACCAAGTGGTCACGCGCGATTTCGCCGTGCGCGCCAACCTCATGTACGACCAGCACGACGTTGCGGGGCGCGACGTCACCGAAAGCGAGCGCTGGGGCGGTTTGATCGCCGCCACCGCCAAGGTGACGGACGACGTGAAGGTCACGCTCGACTACTACCGCTATCGCAACGACGCCATCCCCGATTGGGGCGTACCGGTCGGCATCAATCCGCCGGTGACCAACCCGGTTACGCCACCCGCCACCGGCAACGTCCCGGTGACGGAGCTGGGCTACCCGCGCGACATGTTTGTCGGCATGGCCCACCTCGACTTCTACAAGGAGGAGGTGGATGTCGGCACGGCGACGGTCGTCGCCAAGCTGGCGGAAGGCCTGACCCTGACCAACAAGACGCGCGTCGGCGCCAGCCGCGTCGACTACGTTGCGACGTCGATGGAGGGCTATCCGACCGACGTGCACCATCCGAACCGCGATCAGCCGGCGGAGCTCTACGCCAACCTGACCGAGCTGAACGCCAAGTTCCTGACGGGCACCTTCAAGCACGATGTCGTCGCCGGCATCGAGGTCAGCCGCGAGAAGATCCACCGCAGCGGTTACAACGTCACGCGTGCAACCGGCGCGCGGCCGTTCCCGCCCGACCCGTACGACGTCACCGACACAATCCTCGGCGAGTACAAAGTCTACGACGCAACGATCGATACGATAGGCGCCTACGTCGAGGACACCGTCCACCTGTCGAAAGAGTGGATCGTGAATGCGGGCATTCGCGTCGACGATTTCACGCGCGATCAGATCGGCGGCCCGGGCGTGCCCTCGGGCACGACGTCGCCGGAGCTGGCGGCGAAGAACAATACCGCCAAGGTGCAGGACGACCTGTTCAGCTGGCACGCGGGCATCGTCTACAAGCCGATCCCGATTGCCAGCATCTACGCCGCGTATGCGACCGCGGAGAGCCCGATCGGCAGCGAGCTGGATGCGACCGGTACGCAATACAACGGTCTCAGCAGCGTGCTGGTCGATGCCCCGCCGCAACAGGCGCGGAGCATCGAGGTCGGCACCAAATGGGAGCTGTTCGATCGCCGCCTGCTGGCAACCGCCGCGTTGTTCCAGACCGATGTCGATCACGCACGCACGAATGCGGGCCTGACGACGCCGACCAACAGCAACCAGACGCCGACGCAGAATCCCTTGCTCGCCTTCTCGGGCGAGTACCGGGTGCAGGGCATCGAGCTGAGCGCGGCCGGAAATATCACCAAGGACTGGAGCGTTTACGGCGGCCTGGTGGTTCTGAACACCAAGGTTCTGGACTCCGACAATGCGTCGGAGATCGGGCGCCGGCTGGCCAACATCCCGCTCACGCAGTTCTCGCTCATGTCGCGGTACCAGTTGACCGATCAGCTCGCCGTCGGTGGAACGGCCACCTACGGCGGAGAGGTCTTCGGCGGCCACTTGGCGGCGAACGACGCCGGCAACCACACGGTCGACTGGTGGCGCTTCGATGCGTTCGCCGAGTATGATCTGACGAAGAACATCGAGATCGAGGTATCGGGGCTCAACCTCACCGATACGCTGTATTACGATGCGATCTACCAGGCCAATCCGACCTTCGCGTTCGTGGCGCCGGGTCGGGCCGGCTACCTGACCGTTAAGTACAAGTACTGACGCCTCACAATTTGGCCGTCTTCCGGTTTGGCTATCCTCCGGGCGCTCCCTGCCCGGAGGTTTTCGTTTCAACGAGGCACGCGTGCTGATCCAGATCCCGGAAGTGCTGAGCAAGGCGCAGGTGGCGGCGTGCCGCGAGGTCACGGACGACGCCAAATGGATCGACGGTCGCGCCACCGCCGGCCCGCAGGCCGCAGCCGTGAAGATGAACGTGCAGCTCCCCGAGAACGCGCCCGAAGCGCGCCGCCTCGGCGAGATGGTGATCGAGGCGCTGTTCCGCTCGCCGCTGTTCGTGTCCTTCGCGCTGCCGCAGCGCATCCTGCCGCCGATGTTCAACCGCTACGGAGAAGGCCAGTACTTCGGCAGCCACATCGACAGCTCCATCCGCGCTCTGCCGGGCGGCATGCGGATGCGCACGGATCTTTCCATCACCGTTTTCCTCGCCGAGCCGGACGAGTACGACGGCGGCGAGCTGGTGATCGAGGACAGCTACGGCGCGCATCAGATCAAGCTTCCCGCCGGCGGTGCCGTCGTTTATCCGGCGACCAGCCTGCACCACGTCAAGCCGGTGACGCGCGGTTTCCGTGTCGCCTCGTTCTTCTGGATCCAGAGCATGGTGCGTGACGAGCGCGCGCGGATCATGCTGTTCGATCTCGACCAGACGATCCAGAAGCTGACTGGGTCGCTCGGGGTCGACAACGCCGAGGTGGTGCGGCTGAGCGGCCTCTATCACAACCTGATACGCTACTGGGCGGAGCCGTGACGTGTCGCAAGGGCTGGCGGCGCCGGTCTGTCTCGCCGACTACGAGCGTCTGGCGCATCAGTGCCTCGACCCCAACGCGCTCGCCTTCTTTGCCGGCGGCGCGGCGGACGAGATAACGGTCCGCTGGAACCGGGAGGCTTTCGACAGCCTGGCGCTCAGGCCGCGCGTGTTGCGCGGCGGCAGCGGCGGGCACACGCGCATCGCCCTGTTTGGCCGCGAGTACAGGCATCCGGTCTTCATCGCGCCGATGGCGCTGCAGAAGCTGGCGCACAAGGACGGCGAGATCGCCACTGCCATGGCCGCCGAGGCGCAGGACGCGTGCATGGTGCTGAGCGCCCAGGCCAGCGTCCCCATGGAGGAGGCCTATCGCGCCGGCGCTACCTGCCGCTGGTTCCAGCTCTACGTGCAGCCGACGCGGGCGGCGACGCTGCAGCTCGTCAGGCGCGCCGAGGATGCCGGCTTCGAGGTACTCGTCGTCACCGCCGACGCGCCGGTGAGCGGCGCGCGCAACCGCGAGCAGCGTGCTGGCTTCCATCTGCCGGCGGGCGTCTCGCCGGTCAACCTGGAGGGCCTGCCGCTGGCGGTGCCGCCGCACCTGCCGCGCGACGCAAGCCTCGTCTTCGATCATTTCATGGCCATTGCCACCACATGGGACGATCTCGCCTGGTTGAAATCGCAGACGCGGCTGCCGGTCGTCGTCAAAGGCATCCTGACGGCGGAGGACGCCACGCACGCCGCCGACCTGGGCCTCGACGGGATAATCGTCTCCAACCACGGCGGCCGCACGCTCGACACCGCGCCCGCGACGATCGCCGTGCTGCCTGAGATTGCCGCGGCCGTCGACGGACGCGTGCCACTTTTGCTCGACGGGGGCATACGCCGCGGCACGGACGTGCTCAAGGCGTTGGCGCTCGGCGCGACGGCCGTGCTAGTCGGACGCCCTGTCATATATGGCGTAGCCGTCAACGGGGTTCTCGGCGTCTCGCACGTGCTGCGCCTGCTGCGCGACGAGTTCGAGGTCGCCATGGCGCTGACCGGATGCCGTACGGCTGCCGACATTGGCCCGCATCTGGTACGCGCGGGCTAGCGCGGCGCGCCTTGCGCAACGCTCGTGCCACCGCGCCGCGTTGGCCCGTAAGTGTGGACAACGACTACAGATAGCAGCCCGCGGCTCTGGACCGCTGCGCCGCGAAAAAGGTAGCGTCCGTCAGAGACAGGCTCGGGAGCGAGGTGCAGCGTTGACGCCAGCCGGCGTGGGTGTGGTCGCAGCGCCGCCCGATTGCGCTGGCTCGCTGATTGTGTGCAGCGGTTCAACGGCGGACGGTGATGATGAGTAAGCACTCTGGCTATCTACGCTCGGCACGGAGGCTTGCTGCCCACTCTATTGCCAACCCCAAGGCCGCACTGCGCCGTGCGCGACACGTCGCGCGGCTGCTGCGAACCCATAGCCTTCGCGAGATTACCCTGCTGGTGCGGTTTGCCTTGCAGGAAGAGGGCCCGATCGCGGGGCCCTATAAAACGTACTTCGAGGATCCGCGTCCGGCCGACGAGTCCGGCCACCACGTCAGCACGTACAATGCGGGGCGGAAATACCGCTTCGTTCCCCGCGAGGAGCTGGATCGGACCGCGCAGGCATATATCGATGCGCGCGCCTCGCGCGGGCCGGCCGAGATTGCCGTCTTCACCGCCATCTCGGGCGACTACGACGACCTGCCCTTCCACGAGCATCTGGATCCCGGCATCGATTACTACGCGTTCCTCGAGGACGCGCCGCCCCGCCCCTACGTCTATAATGTCGAGCCGCTGCCGTACTACGACGCCGACCCGGTGCGCCGCGCGCGCTTCGTCAAGACCCACGCCCATCTCCTGCTGCCGCAATACAAGATCGCGGTTTGGATCGACGGCAACATCCTGATCCGCGGCAGCCTCGCCGGCGAGATCGAGCGCTTCGCGGCTTCCGGCCATCCCATAGCCGCCATCCCCCATCCGCGCCGGACCTCCGTCTATCAGGAGGCGCGGGCGTGCATGCGGCTGCGAAAGGACGACCAGCTTTCCATCCTCCGGCAGATCGAGCGCTACCGGAAGGCGGGTTTCGACTGCGACGATCTCATCGAGAGCAATCTGATGATGTTCCGGCTCGACCATCCGAAGCTCGGGCCGGTGCTCAACGCGTGGTGGCGGGAGATCGAGAGCGGCTCGCGGCGCGATCAGCTCTCCTTCAACTACGCCGTGGCAGAGAACGATGCCGAATGGCTGCCCATCTGCGAGCCGCCCGACAGCGTCAGGAACCATCCGCGCCTCGCCCTGCTGCAGCATGGCATGCGACGCAAGCTGCCGCCTCCGGTCGTTTCGCTGCGCGCCGATGGCGAGACGCGCGCGGCGCCGGCGGCCGCGCAGCCTCGGAGCTGGGACAAGTCGGTCGATGTCATCGTCTGCGTTCACAACGCATTGCGCGCGACGCAGGAGTGTCTGGCCTCCGTCGCGGCGACGCTGACGCCCTCGCGGCACCGGCTGGTCGTCGTCGACGATGGCTCGGCGAGCGAAACGGCGGAGTGGCTGCGGAGCTTCGCTGCGGGGCGGCCGGACGTCGTGCTGGTGCGGCACGCGACCGCCGGCGGCTATACGAAGGCGGCGAACGCGGGGCTGCGGCAACTGCAGGCCGACGTCGCCATCATGCTGAACAGCGATACCATCGTCGCCGACAACTGGATCGAGAAGCTGGTCGACGCCATGTTCTCCAATCCGGGGGTCGGCATCGTGGGGCCGCTCTCCAACGCCGCCAGCCACCAGTCCGTCCCCGAGCACAGAAGCGCCAACGACCAGACCGCGATCAACGACCTGCCGCCCGGCTACTCGGTCGCCGACATGAACCGCTGGTGCGAGGCGAATGCCGGCGAGGCGCCGGTGATCCGCGTCCCCCTCGTGCACGGGTTCTGCTTCGCCATCCGCAGCGACGTGGTGCAGGCGCTGCAATCTTTCGACGAGGCGAGCTTTCCGTCCGGCTATGGCGAGGAGAACGACTATTGCCTGCGCGCGACGAACGCCGGCTACGGGCTCGCCGTCGATACCAGGACGTTCGTCTATCACGAAAAATCGCAGAGCTATCAGAACGCCAGACGTATAGCCCTGTCGCGGGCAGGCAACGCCAAGCTGCGCGCGCTGCACGGCGATGAGCGCGTCACGCGGGCCGTGCAGAACATGGCGACGCACCCCGCTCTCGTGCGCATGCGGTCGCTGGCGCTGGCGCTGTTCCCGCCCGAGACGGCCGTGCGCCGCTCGGCGTAACGCAACCGCCCGCGCGAGGAGCGGCGTCAATGGCCTTCGTGGCAACTGCTCCCGGTCAGTTGGCGGATTCCGCGGGCAGCGGCATCAGCGTCTCGACGAGCTGCTGCACGCGCGCGAAGGCGGCGCGCGCGCCGGCGACGACACGCGCCTCCTCGTCCGGCGACAAAGGCGCCGCATCGAGCGCCGCCGTGAAGGTGCGCCAGTGCAGGCCGCGGCCCTCCGGTGCGCCGGCGAGGTGACGCGCACCGAAGCCTTCGGAGAGGCCGATCTTCGCCGCGTCCTTGATCAGGAACGCCGCGCCGAGGTTCGAGCCCTCGGCGACGTACAGCCAGCCGAGCGCCGTCGGCAGATCGGCATCGGCGGCAAAGCGCGGCGCGGCTTCCGCGGCCGGTACGGCGACGCCGAGATCGGCGAGGTCGGCCTCGATCTGCGGCAGTCGACGGCGCGTGGCGATATCCGGCAGCAGGGCGGCGAGCGCGGGCTCGTCGTAGAGCGCGTCGATGTCGCGGTGGAACCCGTGCTGCACCTGCAGGAAGCGGCCATAGCGCTCGCGGTCGGCAAACGGCGCCGCCGCCATGATGCGCCCGTCCAGCCGCTCGTGGGCCGCTGCCGTCGCCGCCTTGAGGGTCTTCGCGCGCCCCGCCATGTCGACCGATGTATTCATCCGAATCTCGACCTCGTTTGTCCCCGGACAGAGCGCGATATGGCAATCCGCAGCGGGGGTCTATCATAATACGCCGGGACGGCGGATTTGCCGCCTCGCGGCGTCGGCTTCCGCGGTTCTCCCCGGTCGGCCGGCTATCCGAGGTCGATTGCGGCACGCCCGATCTCGTCTCATACTTACCGGCAACAGAGCGGGCGGCCGCGTGCCAGCCCGTCGCCGAGGGGGAACGCCGGTGTGGTCGCAAGTCTATGATCCCTTCGGGGGCATGCTGCTGTCGGCCGGCGTCGCGGCGTTGCCGGTCGTCGTGCTTCTCGGCGCCATCGCGATCTTCGAGGTGAAGGCGCACATCGCGGCGCTGCTGGGCCTTGCCACGGCGCTGCTGGTGGCGACCCTCGGCTTCGGTATGCCGGCCGGCATGGCGCTGCGCGCCGCCGGCTTCGGCGCGGCGTTCGGCCTCCTGCCGATCGGCTGGATCATTCTCAACGTCATCTTCCTCTACCGGCTGACGAACGAGCGCGGCGAGTTTGCGCTGCTGCAGCAGAGCATTCGCAACATCAGTGACGATCGGCGCATCCAGCTCCTTTTCATTGCCTTCAGTCTCGGTGCCTTTTTCGAGGGCGCGGCCGGCTTCGGCACGCCGGTTGCGGTTACGGCCGCGATCCTCATCGGCCTCGGCTTCTCGCCGCTGTCGGCTTCCGGCCTGTCGCTCATCGCCAACACGGCGCCGGTGGCCTTCGGCGCGCTGGGAACGCCGGTCGTCGCGCTGGCGGGCGTCACCGGCATCGATTTGCACGCGCTTAGTGCAATGGTCGGGCGCCAGCTTCCGTTCTTCTCGCTCATCGTTCCGTTCTGGCTGATCTGGGCGTTCGTCGGCTTCCGCCGCATGCTCGAGGTTTGGCCGCCGGTGCTGGTGGCCGGGGTGTCGTTCGCGGTGCCGCAGTTCCTGGTGTCGAATTATCACGGGCCGTGGCTCGTCGACATCGTCGCCGCAATCTGCTCGATGGCGTGCCTGGCGCTGTTCCTCAAGGTTTGGCAGCCGCGCTCGGTGATGACCCGGGCGGATGGCGAGCCTGCAGCCGAGCCTATCGATTCCGACGCCGCGCCGATGCCGGGGCGCTGGACGCTGGCGCGCGCATGGATGCCGTGGGTGCTGCTCAGCATCTTCGTATTCGTCTGGGGCACGCCGCAGGGCAAGGCGCTGCTCGACGGCGTGTGGACGTACAAGATCGCTGTGCCGGGGCTCGACGGGCTGGTGCAGAAAATGCCGCCGGTTGCCGCCGCCCCGCACGCGGAAGCCGCCGTCTACGTCTTCAACATCCTATCGGCAACCGGCACCGGCATCCTCATGGCGGCGGTGCTTTCGGGCTTGCTGCTTGGTCTTGGTCCGCTGCGTCTGGCGCGCATCTATGCCGGCAGCCTCTACCAGGTGCGCTACTCGCTGCTGACGATCGCCGGCATGCTCGCGATCGGCTTCGTGACGCGCTATTCCGGCACTGACGCAACGCTCGGCCTGGCACTCGCCAACACCGGCTGGCTCTACCCGTTCTTCGGCACCATGATCGGCTGGCTAGGCGTCGCCTTGACAGGATCGGACACGGCGTCGAACGTCCTGTTCGGCGGTTTGCAGAAGGTGACGGCCGAGCATCTCGGCATCAACGCCACGCTCATGGCCGCCGCCAACAGCTCCGGCGGCGTCATGGGCAAGATGATCGACGCGCAGAGCATCGTCGTCGCTTCCACGGCGACCCGCTGGTACGGGCACGAGGGAACGATCCTGCGCTTCGTGTTCTTCCACAGCGTCGCGCTGGCGATGCTGGTAGGTGTGCTGGTGATGGCCCAGGCGTACTATTGGCCCTTCAACCTTCTCGTGCCCTGAACGTACGAAGGCGGGAGGCGATCGCCATGACGGAAGGCGCAAAGGCTGCAGATGGAGAGGCGGCGCCGGTGCGCGTCGGCCTGCTCGTGACCTGCCTCGTCGATCTGTTCCGTCCCAACGTCGGCTTTGCGGCCGTGAAGCTGCTCGAGGATGCCGGGTGCACGGTCGAGGTGCCGGCGGGACAGGTCTGCTGCGGTCAGCCGGCGTTCAACGGCGGCGACGCGGCCGCGGCGCGGCGTATCGCCAAGCAGGTCATCCGCACCTTCGCCGGATTCGATTATGTCGTCGGGCCGTCGGGCTCGTGCCTGGCGATGCTGCGCAACGACTACCCGGCGCTGCTTGCCGACGAGCTGGGCTGGGCAGCCCGCGCACAGGATCTCGCCGCGCGCAGCCACGAGCTGATGTCGTTCCTCGTCGACGTGCGCGGCGTACATCTGCGCGATGCCGCCTATCGCGGCGCCGTCACCTATCACGACAGTTGCGCCGGCCTGCGCGGGCTCGGCATCAAGGCGCAGCCGCGCCAGCTTCTGGCGGAGGTGGATGGGCTCGAATTGCGCGAGCTGCAGGACGCGGAAACCTGCTGCGGCTTCGGTGGCACGTTCTGCGTCAAGTATCCCGACATCTCGGTGCGGATGGTGTCCGACAAGATCGGCAATATCGACATGACCGGCGCCGGCACCGTGCTCGGTGGCGATCTCGGCTGTCTCCTCAACATCGCCGGGCGGCTGCGCCGGCTCGGCAAGACGACGCGCGTCTTCCACGCGGCGGAGGTTCTCGCCGGCATGGCGGACGGACCGGGGATCGGCGAGCCGGAGAAAGCCTGATGCGCGCCGTTGGGCCGAGCTTCGGCGAACGCGCCGCCAAGGCTCTCGCCGACGCCAGCCTGCAGCGCGCCATCGGCGACCTCAAAGGCGGCTTCGTCGCCGCGCGGGCGCGCGCCGTCGCCGACTTCCCGGCGTTCGAGGAGATGCGCGAGGCCGGTCGCGCGATCAAGGACCACACGCTCGCGAACCTCGACTTCTACCTGGAGCGCTACGCGGCCGAGGTAGAGAGGCACGGCGGGCATGTGCATTGGGCCAGCGACGCGGAGGAGGCGTGCCGCATCGTGCGCGAGATATGCGCCCGCGCCGGCGCCAGGACGGTCACCAAAGGCAAGTCGATGGTGTCGGAGGAGATCGGCCTCAACGCGGCGCTGGAGGCCGACGGCATCGAGGTGGTGGAGACCGATGCGGGCGAGTACATCGTGCAGCTCGCCGGGGAGGCGCCCAGCCATATCGTCATGCCGACGGTGCACAAGACGGCGGACGAGATCGCCGACCTGTTCCTCGACCGCCACCGCGCCCACGGCTTCGAGGCACGGGCGCGCGATGCCGCCGAGCTGATCGGCCAGGTACGCGCGGTGCTGCGCGGCAAGTACTTCGCCGCCGACGTCGGCATCACCGGCGCCAACTTCCTCGTCGCCGAGAACGGCGCCGGCGTCATCGTCACCAACGAGGGCAACGGCGATCTCACGTCCGGGCTGGCGCGGGTCCACATCGTCACCGCGGGCATCGAGAAGGTGGTGCCGACGCTCGACGACGCCTCGCTGCTGCTGCGCCTCTTGACGCGCAGCGCCCTCGGCATGGAGGCGACCAGCTACACGACCTATTCCATCGGTCCGCGGCGCGATGGGGATATCGAGGGCCCCGAAGAATATCACGTGGTCCTCGTCGACAACGGCCGCAGCGACATGCTTGCCGGGCCCTATCGGCCGATGCTGCGCTGCATCCGCTGTGCCGCCTGCCTGAACCATTGCCCCGTCTATCTCGCCGTCGGCGGCCACGCCTACGATGCGGTCTACCCCGGGCCGATGGGCGCGGTTCTGATGCCGATGATCGGCGGACACGAGAAGGCGGAGGAGCTGCCGCACGCCTGCACGCTCAACGGACGGTGCGAGCAGGTGTGCCCGGTGAAGATCCCGCTGCCCGATCTGCTGCGCCGCTTGCGCCATGACCAGTGGGAAGCGGGTTTCATTCGCGGCACGGCGCGCTGGGGCATCGCCGCGTGGAGCTGGCTGGCGACGAGGCCGGCGCTCTATCATCGGCTGGCCCGCGTCGTCGCGGCCGCCGGCGGCTACCTCGGCAGATCGCGCGGGCGCTTCCGTTACCTGCCATTGGCGTCCGGATGGACGGAGGGGCGGGACATGCCGGCGCCGCAGGGCACGACGTTCCAGGCCGCCTGGGCCAAGAGACGAGAGCGGAGGTAGGGCCGATGGGGCGCGAGGCGATCCTGAGGCGCATCCGTCTGGCGCTGGGTGGTGCCACGGGCGCCGACGTCGCCGCGCAGCTTTCCGCGCGCATGCTGCATCCGCCGCCCGCACCGGTGCCGCAAGGCGAGGGCGATGTCGTCGCGCGCTTCATCGCCAGGGCGTCGGCCAATCTCATCGCCGTGGAGCGGATCGCATCCTTGGCGCAGCTGGTTCCGGCGGTGCAGTCGCTGCTGGAGGGCGGCGAGGACGACGCGCGCGGGATCAGCGTCGCGCCGGCGCTGCGGCACGTCGGCTGGCCGGCGGACTGGGCGATCAACTACGGTCCCGGCCGCATCGTCGAGCGCTTGAGCGTGACCGAGGCGTTCGCCGGCATCGCCGAGACGGGAAGCATCGTCATGCGGTCAGCGCCGGAGACGCCGACGTCGCTCAACTTCCTTCCCGACGTGCACGTCGTCGTGTTGCACGCGGGCGATATCCTCGCGCGGCCCGAGGACGTGTGGCATCGGATGCGGACCAGCGGCGAGGCGTGGCCACGGACGGTCAACGTCATTTCCGGCGCGTCGCGCACGGCCGATGTCGGCGGCGTCATCGTGCGGCCGGCGCACGGACCAAAGCGGGTGCATGTTCTCGTCGTCGGCGGCTAGCGCGCTGGCAAAGAACGCTGGACGGACGAAATCGGTCGAGCGTAGCTTAGGCTGTTGTCCTGCCTGAAGTTGCACACCCTGCCTTCTAGGTTCGTCGCGACCAGCACCGCAGCTGGCGATGCAGCCGTTCGCGCGGCCGCGCCGTATCGGCGGCTATGAGCCGGGACACCGGGTTTTTTAAATATCGAGGCATTTGGACTGCCATGCCGAAAGCCGAAGGCCCTCCACGATTGCAGCAAATGCACGCCGAGGCGCCGTCTGCGGACGGCAGCCTGACGGGCGCGCACTACCAGGCCCTGGCTGACTTCCGCCACGCATTGCGCCAGTTTCTCGCCTTCAGCGAGGAAGCCGCGAACGGCGCCGGGCTGACGGCGCAGCAGCACCAGGCGCTGCTGTCGATCCGGGGCGCGCCGGGCGGCGCGGCACTGGGCGTGAACCAGCTCGCCGGACGGCTTTTGATCAGCCGCGACGCCGCGGCCGAGCTGGTCGACTGGCTGCAGCAGGCCGGGCTCGTCAGCCATGGCCAGAACGGCGACGGCCGCTCGCGGATCGTCTTGACCGCGAAGGCCGAGGCGATCCTGCACAGCCTTTCGCTCGCACATATGCTCGAGCTCAAAGCCGTGCGCCCGATCTTCCATACGCTGCTGAGGCAACTGGACTGAGCTTGCCCAGGAAGCCGGTTGCGAAACCTTCGCCGCTGCCGGATACAGCGGCCATGAGGTTCGCCACCCCGCTTCCGATCGACGCCGTTCTGGAGGATCTGCGCAGTGCGCTTGCCGCGCGCAATTCTGCCGTCCTCGTCGCGCCGCCGGGCGCCGGCAAGACGACGCGCGTGCCCCTGGCGCTGATGGACGAGCCTTGGCTCGCCGGCCGCAAGATCCTGGTTCTGGAGCCGCGGCGTATCGCGGCCCGCGCCGCCGCCGAGCGCATGGCGCAGACCCTCGCGGAGAAAGTCGGCGAGCGCGTCGGCCTGCGCACGCGCATGGTTTCCAGGGCGGGACCGGCGACGCGCATCGAGGTGGTCACCGAAGGCATCTTCACGCGCATGATCCTCAGCGACCCGGAGCTGTCCACGGTCGGCGCGGTGCTGTTCGACGAGTTCCACGAGCGCTCGCTCGATGCCGATCTCGGCTTGGCGCTGGCGCTCGATTGCCAGCGGGCGCTGCGGGAGGATCTGCGCATCCTGCCGATGTCAGCCACGCTCGATGGGGCGCGTGTCGCGCAGTTGCTCGGCGACGCGCCGGTCATCGCCAGCGAAGGCCGCGCGTTTCCCGTCGAGACCCGCTACCTGGGCCGCGATGCCGCCGCGCGCATCGAGGATCAGATGGCCGACGCCGTCGTGCGCGCGCTGCGCGAGGAAAGCGGATCGATCCTCGCGTTTCTGCCGGGGCAGGGGGAGATAAGGCGCGTCGAGGATCGGCTGCGCGAGCGCATCGGCAACCCGGGCGTGGTGCTGGCTCCGCTGTACGGCGCCATGGATACGGCGGCGCAGGACATGGCGCTGCAACCGGCGCCGGCCGGCGTACGCAAGGTCGTGCTGGCGACGGCCATCGCCGAGACGTCGATCACCATCGAAGGCGTGCGCGTGGTCATCGACAGCGGCCTGGCGCGCGTGCCCCGCTTCGAGCCCGACGTCGGCGTGACGCGGCTGGAGACGGTGCGCGTCTCCCGCGCCGGAGCCGACCAGCGGCGCGGGCGTGCCGGACGCACGGAGGCGGGTGTCTGCTATCGCCTGTGGGACGAGCCGCAGACGCAAAGCCTGCCGGCGTTCGCCGAGCCGGAGATCAAGTCCGCCGACCTCGCACCGCTGCTGCTCGATTGCGCCGAGTGGGGCGCCGTCGATCCGCGGGCGCTGCCGTGGATCGACCCGCCATCGGTCACCGCTATCGCCGCCGCCCGCGACGAGTTGGCGGAGCTCGAGGCGCTCGACGCCGATGGCCGCATCACGGATATGGGCAAGCGGCTCAGATCGCTGCCGCTGCCGCCGCGGCTGGCGCGCATGGTCATCGCCGCCGCCGCGCTGGGGAGCGGCGAGACGGCTGCCGAGATCGCAGCCGTCATCGTCGAGCGCGGCCTAGGCGGCACCGACGTGGATATCACGCAGCGGCTGGATGGCTTTCGCCGCGACCGCTCACGCCGTGCCGCCGATATGCGCCGGCTGGCTGCCGGCTGGGCGCGGGCAGCGGGCGGCGGAGCCTCGGCGGCCGGGAAGGCAGATGACATTTCGTCCGCGCGCCTTCTTGCGCTCGCCTTTCCCGATCGCATCGCCAAGGCGCGCGGTGCGCCGGGCCAGTTTCTGCTCGCCAACGGGCGCGGCGCCAGCCTCGACGCGACGCATCCTTTGGCGCGGGCGCCATTCCTCGTCGTGGCCGAGCTTTCAGGCGCGGCGGCGTCGACACGTATCTTGCTCGGCGCGGCGGCCGACGAAGGCGATGTGATCGCGGCGGCGGGTGCGCGCATCGTCGAGCGCGATGAGATCGACTTCGACGCGGGAGCGGGCGCCCTGCGCGCACGCCGCGTACGGCGGCTCGACGCCATCGTGCTCGCCAGCGAGCCGCGCGCTGTCGTACCGGGTGAGGAAGCGGCGCGGCGTCTGGCCGCCGGAATCGCCGCGGTCGGCATGGGACGCCTGCCGTGGAGCAAGGCGCAGATCCAGCTTCGCGATCGCGTCGGCTTCCTGCGCGCCGCGGGCGAGGCCGACTGGCCGGACCTGTCGGACGACGCCCTTCGCGGCGCCGTTGGCGAATGGCTGGCGCCGTTCCTCGCCGGCAAGACGAAGCTGCCCGACATCGGCGCCGACGATCTCGGCGCGGCGCTCGACGCACTGCTGCCGTGGAGCCTGAAGCGCCGCCTAGAGGCCGAGGCGCCGACGCATTTCGAGGCGCCGACCGGCAACCGTCATGCGATCGACTATGAATCCGCCGGCGCTCCGGCGCTGCACATCCGCGTGCAGGAGCTGTTCGGGCTTACGCAGCACCCGGCGATCGCGAACGGCAAGCTGCCGCTGACTTTGCATCTGCTGTCGCCGGCGCATCGGCCGATCCAGATCACGCGCGATCTTCCGGGGTTCTGGAAGGGCTCGTGGGCGGCGGTCAAAGCCGAGATGAAAGGGCGCTATCCGCGTCACCCGTGGCCCGACGATCCCGCTGCCGCGCCGCCGACTGCGCGCGCCAAGCCGCGCGGTACGTAGCGCGCTCCGGCGCCGTATCGCATGTCGCATCGAAAGCGGCCGGCATGCGGTTGTATCATGCGGCGCGGCCAGGAAAGCGATGCCGGCATCGGCGGGGGGAGAGAGAACATGAAGCGCGCAGTGGGGCTCTATCATCTTCGGTTCGAGGATCTCGGCTCGTTCGCGTCGGTGCTTGCTGAGGCCGGCTACGATGTAGGCTATCGCAGCGCCGTCACCGAGCTCGACGGGTTCGACATCGAGGGCCCGGACCTCGTGGTGATCCTCGGCTGCCCGCTCGGCGTCTACGAGGAGGACGCCTACCCGTTTCTCAAGGAGGAGAAGCGGCTGCTGGCGCGCCGCATCGCCGCCGGCCGGCCGACGCTCGGCCTCTGCCTCGGCGGGCAGCTCATCGCCTCGGCGCTGGGCGCGAAAGTATATCCGTCCGGCACGAAGGAGATCGGCTTTTCCACGCTGCAGCTCACCGAGGCCGGTGCGAGCGGCCCGCTGGCGGCGCTGGAGGGCGTCCCGGTGCTGCACTGGCACGGCGACACGTTCGAGCTGCCGGAAGGTGTCCCGCTGCTCGCTTCGACCGATATCTGCCGGCATCAAGGGTTCGCGGTCGGCAAGCACACGCTGGCGCTGCAGTTCCACCCGGAGGCCGATCTGCCGGGGCTGGAGGATTGGTTCGTCGCTTACGGGCCGGAGATGGCAGCGCAGGGCATCGACGTGCGCGAGATGCGCAAAGCAGCGGCCGAGGCCGTGCCACCGCTGCGCAAGGCTGCCGCCGACATGCTCAAAGCCTGGCTGGCCGGGCTGCCGGACTAGCGCGGTCGAACGCGCGCGACCGGGGCTAGTCCTGCGTCACCGCCTTCACGTCCTTGAAGGTGATGTCCGGATTGCGCTCCGCCACCCAGTTGAGGCTGAACACCGACGGCGCCATGTACACGTGGTCGCCGTCCGAGTCGGTGGCGATGGCCGAACGGTTCTGCTCGATGAACCTGTCGCGCTTGGCGCGGTCCGGCGCCTCGATCCAACGCATCACCTCGCACGGCGCCGTCTCGAAGCCGATCGACAACCCATACTCGTGCGTCAGCCGGTCGCCGAGAACGTCGAGCTGCAGCGCGCCGATGACGCCGACGATGGGCGGCGTGCCGTCGAGCGGCGTGAAGAGCTGCACCACGCCTTCCTCGGCCATCTCCTTCAGCGCATCCTTCAGCTTCTTCGCCTTGATGGCGTCTTCCAGCCGGATGCGGCGCAGGATTTCCGGCGCGAACGAGGGGATGCCGAGGAACTGCACGTCCTCGCCCTCGGTCAGCGCGTCGCCGATGCGCAGCGTACCGCGGTTGGGAATGCCCACCACGTCGCCGGCAAACGCCTCCTCCGCCAGCGAGCGATCCTGCGCGAAGAAGAACTGCGGCGCTGTCAGCGCCATGGTCTTGTCCGTGCGCACGTGCTTCACCTTCATGCCGCGCGTCAGCCGCCCGGAGCACAGGCGCATGAAGGCCATGCGGTCGCGGTGGTTGGGATCCATGTTCGCCTGGATCTTGAACACGATGCCGGTCATCGCCGGCTCCGTCGCCTCGATGGTGCGGGTGGCGGCCTTGCGGCTCAGCGGCGGCGGCGCATAGGCGATGAGCGCATCGAGCAGGTCGCGGACGCCGAAGTTGCGCAGCGCGCTGCCGAAGTAGACGGGCGACAGCGTGCCCTCGCGGAAAGCCTTCAGGTCGAACGCGCCGCAGGCGTCGCGCACCAGCTCGATCTCCTCGCGCCACCGTGCGAGGTCGTCCGGCTCCAGCAGCGTGTCGAAGACGGGATCGTCCGGCCCCGATACGGGCGTGCCTTCCGGCGCCTCGTCGATGCGGCGGATGCGCGGCCTGGCGAGATCGTAGGTGCCGCGGAACGTGCGTCCCATGCCGATCGGCCAGACCATGGGCGCCGTGTCGAGCGCCAGCACCTTCTCGATCTCGTCGAGCAGCTCCAGCGGCTCGCGCGACTCGCGGTCGAGCTTGTTGATGAAGGTGATGATGGGGATGTCGCGCAGCCGGCACACCTCGAACAGCTTGCGCGTGCGCGCCTCGATGCCCTTCGCCGCGTCGATGACCATGATGGCGCTGTCGACCGCGGTGAGCGTGCGGTAGGTGTGGTCGGAGAAGTCCTCGTGGCCCGGCGTGTCGAGCAGGTTGAAGACGGCGCCCTCGTACTCGAAGGTCATCACCGAGGTGACGACGGAGATGCCGCGCGCTTTCTCGATGGCCATCCAGTCGGAGCGCGTGTTGCGGCCGTCCTTCTTGGCCTTCACCTGGCCGGCGAGCTGGATCGCACCGCCGAACAGCAGCAGCTTCTCGGTCAGCGTCGTCTTGCCGGCGTCGGGGTGCGAGATGATCGCGAAGGTGCGCCGGCGATTGATCTCGGCGGCGAGCTTCCCCGTCGCGCCGGTCGCCGCCGGCGCGAGTGGTTCAGCCGGCGCGGATGTCGTGGGCGCGGTGTCGTTGGGCATTCTCGGCGCAGTTTTAATGGGTTGCGGGCGCGTCGAGCATGACGCGCGCGATTTGCTGCGCTGCTGTTAGCACCCTTGGCCGCCCAGGTCGATGCCCGCTGCCGCGCCCGCGAAGCGGCTGTCTATACAGGTTGTGAGCCAGAGCGCATAGTCGCCCGGATTGTAATGCGTTTTCGTCGGGGGACGGGATGGATTGCGGGGCGCAGGACGCTCTATGCGAGCTGACGAATTGGCTGTCTCAGAACGATCTTTTGGCGCCGTGGCTGGTCGAGCTGGTCGGGAGATTTGGGATTCATGCCCACGGCATTGCCGGGCGGATTGCCGAGCTGGTGCGCGACTACGGCCAGACTATCGTGGGGCTGTTCGGCGTTACGTTCGGCTTCTGGCGCTGGTGGCGCTATCGCGAGCACATCCTGCACAAGCGTCTTGAAGAATATCTGCGCGAAAGCGACGAGCGGCTGACCCGCGGAACGGCGGATCTGATCGAATTGATCCAACGACCGGCACCGGGCCAGCAATTCAACGACCCGCTCTTCATCGATAGCGACCTGCGCGTCGTCCTGCGCGAGCGAAACTGGGACAAGCCGGCGTATGCGCTCGGGGTCGCCGCGAGCGCGGACACCTCGCTCGCATTGGCGATCGATGCGATCAATCGACGGCTGGCAACAGCACAATCCATGGTGATGTCTCTGCGCCAGCAACTGTTCAGCGCTTATGCCATCCGCGGTGCCGTCGCTGCTTCGCGGACGCGCAGCGGTACGGGCCAAGCCAACCTGCAGGCACTGAGTTACTTCCAGAGCGCACTCGCGGTTCCGGGACACGAAAGCGATCTCACATTGCGCGAAATGATGGCCCACCAACTTCGCAAGCTGGGGTTCGCCGCCGCCCGGCGAAGTTACGCGCAGCTGATCGACTTGGGCCGACAAGGTCCTGACCGCAAACACGCCATCGCGACGGCCCGTGGCATACGGTACCTGTCAGAGCTGCTATTGGGCGAGGCACCGGGACATGCCCTCAGGCTTATGCGCGGAACGACGTCGGCGGGCTATTCCGGCGCGCTGGAGCTAATCGCATCCTGTGAGCCCCTCGATTTCTGGGAGCGGATCGAGAAAGCTCATATGCACTACTATACCGCAGTGGTGGCGAGACGACTTGGCTTCGTCGTCATCGAAGCTAATCAGCTCAGCGAAGCATCAACCGAATGCGAGCGCGTGATCGCCGAACTAAGCCGGAGGCATTCGTTGCGCCCGCGGCGGTATAGAACGCTGCGCAAGCTGGCCTTGCAAACGCGTGATCGGATTGAAGAGGCGAGGCAGCGACAGGTATACGACCTGAACTGGTTGCCCTAACTGATAAGTCGCAGCAGCAGCCCGCCCGCATAGGCGCCGCCGGAAGCCACCAGCGCGTTCATGAAGCTGCGCACCACCGTCGCGCGCAGCGCTTCGGTCAACCCCAGCTCCTGCCCGCGCCGGTAGAGCTGATAGTGCTCGGCGTATGACAGGGAAGCGAGCGCAATCGCGCACGCGGCAATGGTCCAGATGCCCAATCCGGCAAAGCCGGACAGCGCCGCGGCGAGGATGGCGATAAAGCTCAGCATGGCGGACCTCGGTCCGGCCGCGACGCGCACCGCCTTCACAGCAGCCGCAGGCTTTGTCGGCGATTCGTGTGGTCTATGAAATCCATCCATCCAGGTGAGCTGGGGACGGATGCCCGAAGTTCAAGGCTCTCAAGGGCTTGTCGCCCAGCGGCGCCTACCCCCAGAACGCCTTGATCGCAGCGGCTTCGCGCTTGCCGCGCTCATAGCCAGTATGCAGCGCCGGCGAGATCTCTTTGGGGTCGAGCAGATTGACGTCCGGCGGATCGGCCTTGATCCACAGCGTCTTGGTGCCCACCGCCTCGATCTGGCGGATGTTCTCGCCGACGGGGTGCGGAATGCCGGTGAGGAACGGCGGCTTCAGGCCGTCGTTGAGCGTGACGACGATGGCGCGCTTCGAGCCGGCGACGAGATCGACGTGCGCCGGGTTGGAGCACATGCCGCCATCCATGCAGTAGCGCTGGCCGAGCAGCGTCGGCCCCATGATGCCGGGCAGCGACGAGCTGGCTGCGGCGCCGTGCGCCAGCGGGATGTTGTTCTGCTGCGCGGTCGCCTGCGAGACGATGATGCGCTCGCCCGTGTAGCAATCGACGGCCGTCGTGTGCATCTTCGCCGCCGGCCAGCCGGTCTTGCTGTCGCCGGTGAGAAACGCCGCGACGCGCTCGACCGCCTGCCCGTTGAGGTGATTGTCGGCTGCCAGGGCCGCGTGTCCGATGATCTGCCGCGTAGCGAGCGAGCCGTCCTTCGCCGCGGCGTTGATCTTCTGCGCCCGCTGCTGGCTGGCGTTGGGATCGCTGACCGGCGCCATGCGGGCGAAGAGACCGGGGAAATATCCGAAGAAGTCGAACTCGGCGCGCAGGCGCTGGAAGTGACCGCTGGCCATCGACGAGCCGATGTAGGAGCCGGCCGAGGTGCCGACGATCATCTCCGCGAGCGAGGCGGCGTCGATGCCCTCATCCATGAGGCCGTGGAAGAAGCCGCAGCACCAGGCGACGTACCATTCTCCGCCGCCGCCGAGCACGAGCGTGCGGTCGAGACCCTCCGCCAGCGGCGATTTTGCCGGTGTGTCGGCGAGCGGAACCGCGAGGCCATCGGCACGAAACAGCCTCGTGTCGATTTCGTCTGCCAGCTCGGACAGGGGTAAGGCGCCGGATTGGGCCAAGGACGGTGTCGCGCCGATCGCCAGCGCGGCGGGGGTGAGCGCGGACATTTTCAGGAAGTTTCGCCGTTGCATGCGGTATCCGCTCCGGATTGGGCCCATGCTTCCTAGTCGAAACTCGCTAATTTCCCGCAAAATGGACGCCGAAAAACGGCTGCATCGGGCGGCACCGGCGCCCATCGACCTTGAAATGCTCAGCTTTGCGTCTCGGTGGCCGTGGCTGCCAAGGCGGCCAGCGGGTTACGCCGACGCCCAAAGCACCGTTCATCCCGCACCGTGCTCCGCGCGATCGAGATCGCTGAACACTGCATCGGTGCGCAGATCGCGGAATTGCTTCGCTTTTGGTCGCGACGCGGCCATAAGGGCTGCAACCCGTCCACCGAAGGAGAGACTTGCCTTGATCCACTGGAAGCAGATCGACGAGTACATCGAGCCGAACTGGGAGAAGGTGATTGCCGAGCGCAGCCCGGCGAGCCTGTTCTGGCGCGGCGCCAAGGGGGCCGTATTCGGCCACATCCGCGATGGCGAGCTGTTCGACCACAAGTGGGTGTACGTGTGCGACAGCAACAAGGTGACGCACTTCTCGGAGGTCAACGGACCGGAGAGCAACGTCGTCGACATGCAGGCCTACAGGCCGGACTGAGCTGCGCGCCCTCCGCGTGGCTGCAGGGCTAGCGGCTCCGGTCGCATGGCGCACCGGATGGGCGCCTCAGCGGGCGCCGTTGCATTCAGCGAGCAAAGCCTCGCGCTCGGCCTTGGCCTTTTCCAGCTTCTCCTCGAACGACTGCAGCACCTGCTTGTGCTGGTCGGTGGTGCCGCCGGCCTCCCTGGCCTCGGCCTCCATCTCGGAGACCGCCTCCTCGCGGTTGCGGATCGCCGTGTCGAGATCGTTGAGCTTCACGCCCGTTTGCTGCGCGGCGCATTTGTAATCTGCGGCGAAGGCGGGCGGCAGGAGCACCATCGCGCACAGCGCGAGGAGGAGGGAAAGTGTGCGCATGCGTGGTCGGCTCCGCGTTTGTCGAGCCGCACAATGCGAGCCCGCCGCGCGCCGGGACAAGCGGACACGGTGGCAAGGCTCCCTGGAACATTCGGCAATCGGTGCGCGCCGCGCTGCACGGGCGCGCACCGGCGATGACGAGAGCTACTGCGCCGACGCCTCCGAGCCCTGATGGCCGAGCGCCCAGACGTAGGCGGCGACGGCCGACAGGTCCTTCTGCGATAGCTGCACGCCACCCATGGGCGGCATGGCGCCCGGATGCTGCTTCGGCTCGGCGACCCCGTTCTCGATGGTGGCGGTGATGGCGGCGAGGCTGCCGTCGCTCCACAGCCACTTGCCGGTGGTGAGGGCCGGGCCGACCGGCGAGCCGATGCCGCCCGTGCCGTGACAGCCGGCGCAGGTGGCTCCGGCGACCTCGCCGGCAAAGATGCGCGCGCCAAGATCGACATCGGCCTGCGTGGCGCCGGGGGGCGGCGTCAGCTTGGGCGCGTTGGCGGCGTCGGGATGAATGCCTTCGGGCGGCACGGCTCCGGGCGAAGCGGCCGCGTGCTCCGGCGGCGCCGGCGCGGCTTCGATGCCCTTGGCGTCGGGATCGCCTTCATAGACGACGCGCCACACGCGCCCGCCGACATCGTCGCTGATGTAGAGCGCGCCGTAGGGGCCGATGGCGAGTCCGGACGGGCGATGCGCGGCGCGGCCCGGCTCCTTGTGCTTGCCGGCGAAGCCGTCGGCGAACACGATCCAGTCGCCCGCCTTCTTGCCGTCCTTCAGGGGCTGATAGACGACGTTATAGCCGCCCTGTGGTCCCGGCGAGCGGTTCCACGAGCCATGGAAGGCGATGAAGGCGCCGCCGCGATAGCCCTCGGGGAAGTCCTCGCTGTTGTAGATCTTGAGATCGTTCGGCGCCCAGTGCGCGGGGAATGCGGCGACTGGTCCTTCCGCCTTGTCGCAATCGCCGACGGCCTTGCCGCCATCGCCGCCGTATTCGGGTGCCTGCACCAGCTTGTGCTGCTCGCCGTCGTAGTAGCACCGCGGCCAGCCGTACCAGCCGCCGTCCTTGACGATCATCACCTCCTCGGACGGCAGGCCGAAACCCTGCTGCTGCGTGTAGAGCTCGGGCCAATTCTCGTGCAACTGGTCGCGCCCGTGCTGCGTCACGTAGAGGCGGCCGTCGGCATCGAAGTCGAAGCCTTCGCCGTTGCGGATGCCGGATGCGTAGCGCTCCTTGGGCGAGAACGCCTGATCGCGCTTGTTGGCGTCATAGCGCCAGATGCCGGCGCGCGTTTCCATCTCCGTGCAGGGATCGTTGCCCTTGGCGTGCGGCATGCGGTTCTTCACCTCGCACGTGTTCGTCGCCGAGCCCATGGAGACGAAGAGATTGCCGTCCTTGTCGATGATGAACGGATGCATCGGGTGATCGCCGGTGATCGGCATGCCGGAGAGAACCGTCTCGGGCTTCGAGGTCGGCGCAACCTCGTCGTCGTTCAATTGGTAGCGGACGATCTTGTCGTTGAGCTCGGCGTAGAGGCCGTCCTTGTAGATGGCGATGCCGGTGCCGCCGTGGGCGCCCTCGGCGAAGGTGGGGCCGAAGCGTTCGACGCGCTCGGCGCGGCCGTCGCCGTCCATGTCCTTCAGCGCCACGAGGAAGCCGCCGTCGGGCGGCGTATCGTTGTTGTAGTAGACGCCGCTCCAGGTGTTGGCGAAGACGGTGCCGTTGGGTGCGACGACAAGCTGCCGCGCGTGTCCGATCTTGTCGGCGAACACCGAGGCGCAGAAGCCTTTGGGCAGCGTGATGCCGCTGTCGGTCTGCGGGCAGTCCGCTTCGGCGGCGCTGACCGCGGCGGCCGACGCAACCTGCACGAGCGCCAGAGCTAACACTGCCGTCAACGGCCGCGGAAGGGTTGCGGGTCGGATGGCCATCGGGATCTCCTCGCTTGACGGTGGGAAGGCGCGGACGGGCACGCCAACTCCCTATATGGGCGATGTGACAGCCGAGCGAGAGGGGTCGGAGCGCGTGCGGTCGCGTGTCACAACACATCCCGACCGCGTGCGCGGCATATTCCGATCGTCGGCGTGGCGCCCGATGCTGCTGCGGCACAAAACGATACCGCCGGCGTTGGTGGCGCCGGCGGCGTTGCTGCGGCGTCGGTGCGCCTGCTACTTCGAATTCATCTCCGGCACCTTGCTTCCCATCTTCTCGGTTGCGGGAAGCGTGCCTTCATCGCCCATGCGCTTGGGCGGACCCTTGGGGCCGGATGGGCCCGTATGCTCGTTACCGGGGGTTGCCGCAGTGCGCGGCCCTTTCATGTCATGCACCTTGTCGCCCATCTTTTCGGTGGGCGGCAGCTTCCCTTCGTCACCGAGCCGTTTCTGAGGCGCCTTCAGCACGCGGTCGTCGGGCGCCGACGTTTCGGCAGAGGCGGCAGTCAGCGAAGCAGCCACGAAGGCCGCCGCGCAGCAGGCGAGCAGTTTATTCATTGGCGTCACTCCTTGAGCTATGCGCAGCCAACGGAGTAACGCGCGCGCGGTTGCCGGAGCTTTGCCCGAACCGGTAGAATTCGCCGCAACTGAGAGACGGATTGGCGGCGCCGAATACAGTAACGCAGGCGCGGCGGAGGCCCCCGAAGTTGCCTCCGCCGCAGCGGTTCTGCCCCGTGCGCGGTCGTCAGTGCCCCAGCTTGATGTTCAGCGCGGCTCTCGCGACATCGACGTTGTCGAAGCCGACGTGCGCGCCGGGATCGGCGGACGGGAAGCTCGTCGAGATGCTCGAGCCGGCGGTGAGGTCGTAGCGCAGATATTCGGCGCGCAGCGACACGCCGTATGCCACCAGCCATTCGACGCCGCCGCCGTAGACGAGACCGTTGTCGTTCACGCGGATCTTGCCGTCGAACGGGATGGAGGGCGCCTCCTCCTTGAATTTGAACTCGCCGAAGCCCCAGCCGATGGTGCCGTACAGCAGCCAGTTGTTGATCGCCCAGCCGAGCCGCGCGCGCACGCTCGCCAGGTATTTCATGTCGGCGCTGAGGCTCGCCGCTCCCGGCGTGCCGGGATTGGCGACGATCGTGCTGCCGCCCTCGGCCAGCGTCGAAGCATCGCCCTCGATGCCGAACAGGAACTGGTTGCTCTGCCAGTTGTAGCCGAGCTGGCCGCCGACGATCCCGCCGTTGAGATCGATGCCGGAAAGGCCCGTGGCGCTGTTGAAGGTGCCGTTGGCGCTCTGCCAGGCGTAGCCGCCGTTGAGACCCGCGTAGAACCCCCTCCAGGGATTTTCGACCTGCGCCTGCGCCGGTGCCGCCACGCTGCAGATCACGACGGCAATTGCCGCGATGGCGAAATAAATCTGTTTCAAGCTACGTACTCCCTCGCTCAATTTTGCTCCCCTCTTACGCGGGATACGCGACGAGCGACGGCTAACACGGCGGCGGCGGAGGCGATTGTTGCGGCCGGGCGGTTGTGCACACGGGCGCCTGGTTTTTAAACAGCAGATGAATAACTTCGTGCCGGCGTTGCGTTATAGAAGGCGGGACGGCCGCTTCCTGCAGCCGCAATGTCAGCGCGGCGTCAGGAGCCGTCGCCCACAATCGAAGCCAGCCGGCAATTTCGCCGCCCCACCCCGAAAGGAGAACGTCATGCGCCTGGTGCTATCGACCGTCGCCGCCTTGGGACTGTGCTACACCGCAGCCTTCGCCGATTCCAAAGTCACCGACGACGAGGCGGCAAAGCTGACGGAGATCGTCACCTCGTGGGGCTGCGAGGGCGGCACCTTCGAGAAGGAGACCGAGAGCAACAACGTCTACGAGGCCGACGACGTGAAGTGCAAATCGGGCAACTACGACTTCCGCATCGACAAGGACTTCAAGGTGTTCGCCATCACGGCGGACTGACCGGCGGCCAATTGCGACACGGCATCACCGGAGCGACCGCGCCCCGGTGGCGCCCACTCCACCGGCGCGATCTACAAGTCGTGCCGGTGCCCCCGAATGGGAGATGCCCCACCCGAGAGGTGTCCCCGCGGGAACAGCGGCGGACCCGGCCGGCTGCAAGAATGCCTCCAGAGACAACAAGACCAACTCTGGAGAATGCCCGTGACCCGCCTCATCCTCGCCACCGCGCTGATCGCCGCCGGCACGCTCGTCAGCTCCACCGCGCAAGCCTGCCTGTCCTGCGAGTACGTCCCCGAGGTCGTCCGCAACCAGACGACGTCCAGCGCGCCGCCCGCATATCATCCGACCCGCGTCCACATCGCCCATGAGGCGCGCGAGAGCCGCGCCGCGAAGAAGCGCATCGCCAAGAGCGAGCGCCGCGAGCGCTCTGAAAAGATTGCCAAGGCCGACAAGGTCGAGCGCGTCGTGAAGACGGCCAAAGTCGACCGCGACGAGAAGCCGGCGAAAGTCGCCAAGATCGAGAAGCCGCGCAACGAGCCCGTCAAGGTCGCCAAGGCCGACGGCGAGACGCAGAAGCCGGCACGCGTTGCCGCCGAGAGCGAGGCATCCTCGATCACGGTGGCCTCCGCCGAGGTGCACGAGGTCGCCGCCGCAGCGGCCCCCGCAGCCGTCGCGGCCGTCGACACGGCGACCTCGTCACGGCCGACCGACTGCAAGAAGTTCTTCGCCTCCGTCGGCATGACGCTCACGGTGCCGTGCGAATAGGCGGCTACCACCTGCCGGCACCGAGCGCCGAACACACTGACGCCCGCGGCTCCCGTCGCGGGCGTTGCGCTTTGCAGCAGCCTACTTGAACAGCGATGTGAGCGAGAACGAGGATCCCTCGATCACCGGCGGCGCCTCGGCCACCTGCGCATAGGGCTCCTCGAGGTAGGCGTTGACGCCGGTGGCACGCCCGTCCTTGATGAGCTGTGCCACGTAGGCCCAGCCCTTCGGCTCCAGCCCGATGCACGCCTCCGACATTTCGCCCTTGAGCCGCATGTGCATGGCGATGTTGCCGCGCGCCAGCATGGCGGCGCGCTGCGTCGGCGTGAAGCGCTCCTTGTTCCACAGCTTGCGCAGCCAGATGCCGGCGACGTTGCGCTTCGTCTTCGGTCCCCAGCTCACGCGCCGGCTCTGCTCGGCCGCGAACGTATATTCGCCCGGCGGCAGCGAGCCGATGGCGCGCGCGGCGAGACAGTCGGGATCGGGGTTGTTGCGGCAGACGTCGCGGCCCGATAGCGCCCAGGCGATGGTGCGGCCGGCATAGCGCGCGTCGTCGGAGACGATGAACAGGCGGCCGGTCGGGATCGTGTAGCCGAAGCGGAAGCTGGCGAGCCCGGCCGGCACCTCGCGCACCACGTCCTCGAACGGATTGCAGATTTCGCCGCCGGTCAGCTTACGCGGGAAGCCGTTGAGGGTGATGGTGACGTAGTCGACGTTCGGCCCGCAGTCCCACTGCGGCAGCACGCGCTTGCCGGCGAGGGCAGCGAGCGTCGCCGAGGCGGACGGCGGATCGGGCAGTGGCGGCTCCGCGGCGAGCTTCGGCGGCGTCTTGAGCTTCGGCTTCTTCTCGATGGCGAGCGTCGTCTCCCACGGCGCCGGCGCGGCGGGCGGCTGCTGGCGGATCGCCTCGCACTTGTCGGAGACCTTCGGCGGCTGGATCTGCTTCACCGCGAGCTGACGCGCCAGGGTGCTAGGCGCGCCCTGCGCGATGTAGGCGTTGATGAGGGCGTGCTGCACGTCGAGCTGCTCGGGGGAGAGCTCGAAAATGCATTCCTCGTAGATCTGGTCGCCCACCTGGCTGAAGATGTCGGCGAGCTGTGCGGCAGCGGCCGAGGGTCCGGCATCGGACTTGCCTGCCGGTTGCGCGTGCGCACCGCCGATCGTGGCGAGGCACAGAACGAGTGTGGAGGCGAGCCGTGCCGCCGCCCGTCCGTGCCTATGGGATCCTGCTGCCATCGGACGCCCTCGTGCTCCCTTCAGGGCTACCGTCTCAGCCTCTCCTAGCGCAGGAGTCGGGGCAAGAGAAAGGCCATTACGGGGCGGTTGGACGCCGATCGCGCCGCCTTGCGTACGCATCGCTGCGGCCGCCGGGCCATGTGTCGCAAAGATGGGCGCTGCGGCGCGCGCGATCCGTTGCTATAGCGTTGCCGCGAAGACAACCCGCGCACGGAGCCATCTCAATGTCCGACAGCCAAGACATCCACGCCGCCATCGCACGCCTGGAGCGTGAAAACGCCGAGTTGAACGGTCTCATCCTGGCGACGGGCGTCATCCTCACTCAATTGTTGCAGTCCATGACGCTGCGTGAGCTGAACCCGCAGGCTGGCGCGACGCGCATCGTCACCAACGCCCAGAAGGCGATCGAGGCGTTTCGCACCGACGAGCAGGGGGCGCTCGCCGGCGTGATGAAGCAGCGCGCGCTCGCTGCCGTGAAGCAGTACGAGGACCAGCTCCGCTCCGTGCTGCCGACCTGATGCCGGGCGGCAGTGATGGACAACGGGCTCTATCTCGATGATCTCCACGTCGGGCAGCGCTTCGAAAGCGACAAGCACCTGATGACGGCGGAGGAGATCAAGCGCTTTGCGCGCGACTACGATCCGCAGCCGTTTCACCTCGACGAGGAGAGCGCCACCGGCACGTTCTTCGGCAGCCTCGCCGCGAGCGGGTGGCACACAGCGGCCGTCACCATGCGGCTGCTCGTCAAGGGCGGCGCTCCGGTGGCGAACGGCGTCATCGGCGCCGGTGCCGAGGTCGCCTGGCCGCGGGCGACGCGACCGGGCGACGAGCTGCACGTCGTGAGCGAGATCGTCGACATCAAACCGTCGCGCTCCAAGCCGGACCGCGGCATCGTCGTGGTGCGCTCGGAGACACTCAATCAGCGCGGCGAGGTCGTGCAGGTGCTGACCTCCAAGCTTGTCGTCCCCCGCCGTCCTGCCGGCTGAGACCTTAAGCCGGTTGAGACCTAAAGCGCCGCCGGCAGCGACGCCGCATAAGTCCTTATGCTGACGTGTTGCTGCCATAGTGCTGTCGCATGAGAGCCGACCGATTGCTCCGACACGGCGTATAATGCGATGCAATTCTTCTCGAGGTCCGCTCTGGCGGGCGTAGGTGCGCTGCTTGTTTTCGTCGCCGCCGACGCGCGACCTGCAGCAGCACAGTTGTTCTGGGATTGGGGCGGAGGCCAGGATCGCGACGGCAGCGGCCGCGAGACCGTGCGCTTCGACACCAAGTATACCGCGCAGCAGATCATCGTCAGCTTCGGCGACCGCAAGCTCTATTATATCTCGCGCCCCGGCGAGGCCATCAGCTATCCGATTGCCATCCCGCGCGAGCAGGACCGCTGGCAGGGCGTGACCAAGATCACCGACAAGCGCGTCAATCCATCCTGGCGCCCGACGCCGGACATGCTGCGCGAAAATCCGCGTCTGCCGACGTGGGTGCCGGGCGGGCATCGGATGAATCCGCTCGGCGTACGCGCGCTGTATCTCGGCTCGAGCACCTATCGCATCCACGGCACCGACGCGCCGTGGACCATCGGCACGGCGGCCTCGAAGGGCTGCATACGCATGTACAATCGCGACGTGCTCGACCTTTATCCGCGCGTTCCCATCGGCACCAAGGTCACGGTGACGTGGGAAAGCTTCGAGGGCGGCGGATTCTCTGTGTCCTCCGGGCCGCGCGGCAGCGCCAAGGGCCGGCTGCCCGCCATGGGGACGAGCGACGTTCCGCGCGGCGAGCTCGATCGCTGGGCGTATTAGCCGGCGCCGCGCACGCGGCGGTCTGCAACGCCGTTGCCGCCGTTGGAAGGACGCGACGCGCACGGGGATGCGATCCTTGCGTTCGCGGCAGGCGACGCCTAGCCGGCCTTGCCGGCTTTGACATCCTCGAACTTCTGCTGCGCGCGTTTGAACTTGTCGTCGAACAGCCACATCCCATCGAGGATCTCGCGATAGGTCGCGGATTTCTTCGCGCGGTCCTTCTTGCCGAAGGTGAACACGGCGTTGTTGCGTAGATAGCCCATGATCTTCGGGTCGGTGATGCGATAGCTCTGGAAGTCGCCCGAGGCGAGCGCCGCGCGCGTCGGCGAAGGGATGATCTGGATGAGCTCGAACACCTTCATCTGATCGATGTCGTCCGGCACCATCTTCACGATCTCCGGAATGCGCCCGAAGAGATCGGCATGCGCGTTCATGAGCCCGTTGCGCACCGCGAGCCAGTGATTGTAGCGCTCGTCGGTGCCGCGGGCGCGTGCCTCCTCCTTGTCGTCGCGGGCGGCGAGCTTCGGATCGAGGTTGCGGATCTTGTCTTTTATCGCCGCCCACTTCCGGCGGCCCTTGGCATTCTCCGAGGGACCCGTCTGATAGCTTCCCTTGTAGGTATTCGAGCGCGCATTGCCGATGTTCTGCCGCCCGTTCGTCTCGGCGTAGAACATCGCCAGCGCGATCTCGCTCGCTCTCTCGGCATCCTTTGCGTCGAGGCCCTCGGCGCGCGCGATCACCCTGCCGAGGTCGATGACGTCCTTGAAGGGCGTGTCGGAGGCCTGCGCTTTCGCAGGCGGCGTCTGCAGAATGCGAAACAGCTCGGCGTATTCGGTGATCAGCGGCTCGATGGCCGCATCGAAATAGGCCGGCGGCACATTGAACTTGTTCGGGCGTCCGATGCGCGCGGGGATGGCGTCGGTCAGGTCCTTGTAGGTCGACATCACCTTGATGCGCGCAAGATAGAGCGCCTGACCCGGCAGGTTCGGCAGCTTCTTCTTGCCGTCGATCTGCGCGCGCCGCTCGGCGAGCACCTTCTTGAAGTCGGCGAGGGCTGCGTCGTAGGCGGCCTGCGCCTCGGCCTGCTCCTTCGTCGGCTGCGTTGCTTCCGCGGCATGGACAGGCGGGGCAACTGTGATGCCGGCGGCGCCGCCGAGGACAAGCGCCCCTGCCAGCAGCACGAGGCCGGCGAGCGCGGCGCGCGCGGTGGAGGTGTGGGTGTCGGCGACCATGGACTGGTTCCTTGCGGTTCGCGGGTGGTGAGGATCGGGATCCGTATCGGTATCGGTCAAAGCGCGCGCCCAGCTTCGATGCTGTCGATGTCTTCTCCGGGGCGCGCCGTATCTGCCACGGGCGGCGCGCGGCTGCCACCCGCCGGGTATGGTAAGCGCGGCGTGACATATCGTGCATGTCGCGCGTTCATGTCGGCATGAACCGGGGACAACTGCCGAAAATCGGCGCCTCTCTGCCCCGGGGAACGGCTTCTTCTCACCAACGTTTCTCCCCCTCAACAACGGAGGAGTACGATGATTAGCCGCAGCTTTCTCGCAATCGTCGTGGCCGCCGGCACGGCCGGGGCCGCGGTCGCCGACGTCAAAGTGAACACGCCGGGCGCCCAAATACGCACACCCGGCGGCGGCGTCGATCTCGACGTCGACGTCGGCTCGAAAATGACGCCAACGGATGCCGCGAAGATCCTGCCGTCGGACGCGTGGCTCGGCCGCGGCGTCTATTCCATCGATGGCAAGCATCTCGGCGAGGTCGCCGCCGTAACCAACGGCAACATGTACGTCGATATCGGCGGCTTCCTGGGCATCGGCGAGTCGCGCGTGCTGCTGACTGCATCGGAGATCGGCAGCGTGACCGAGGAACGCATCGTGTTGAAGCTGACCGAGCAGGAGGCGAAGAACCTTCCGTCCACCGACAGCCGCGCCAATCCGCCGAAGTAGAACGACAACGACACGCCACGCACGAACTCGAGACGCCGTCCGCTGCGCGCGCGGGCGGCATTTTTTTTCATGCATGCACGACGACGGCGCGCACACATCGGCGCCGCGTGCGACGTAAACGATACCGCGCCGGCCGTCGTTGCTGCCGGTTGCCTCTCTTTCCCATGACAATCCGATGACGCCTTGGCGCGAGCTGCGCATTCGGCGGTAATGGCCGCTGCGCCGCGACATTGCGACGAACCGCGGCAAATGCTGGCCCCGCTCGATCCGGTGCGGTCAAAACGAAACGCTCGCAAACGGTACGATGACGGCAACCGCCGACTGTGCATTGCCAGTCGTTCGCCGATCCTCCATGTGAGCCGCGCGTGTACAGCAGCAGGGGACCTGCCAATGAGCCGCAATTTCGATCCATATCGAGGACGGCGTGGAGTGCGCGGGAAGCGAACTGCCGCCACCGATTCCACGCTCGACTTCGCATTCAGCATGGCATTCCAGCCGATCGTCGACATGCGCGATCTTTCGGTCTTCGCCTACGAGGCGCTGGTGCGCGGTCCCGGTGACAGTCCGGCTGCCGACGTCTTGGCGCGCGTCACATCCGCCAACCGCCATGCCTTCGACCAGCAGTGCCGTATGCGCGCGATCGAGACCGCATCGCAGCTCGGCATCACGGTGCGCCTCTCGGTCAATGTCATGCCGGCTGCGGCACAGGACGCCGGCAGTGCATTGCGGGCGACGCAGGCGGTCGCGCTGCACGCGGGCATCACGTGCGACAGAATCGTGTTCGAGGCCAGCGAGGTCGATCGGCTGACCGACCCGCTGGGCTTCCGCGCCGTGATGGGCGAATACAAGCGGCACGGCTTCGAAACGGCGATCGACGACTTCGGCGACGGCTTCGCCAGCTTGAGCTTCCTGGCCGATTTCCAGCCCGACTATCTGAAGCTCGACATGAACCTCATCCGCGGCGTCGATACGGACAAGCCGCGGCAGGCCATCGTCGCCGGCATCACCAAGGTCGCCGAGCTGATCGGCACGACGATCATTGCCGAGGGCGTCGAGACGGCGGCCGAGATGCGCACGCTGCGCGACCTGGGCATCCCCATCATGCAGGGCTACCTTTTCGCCGCGCCGGCGCTCGAGGCGTTGCCGTGCGTAGAGCTGTGTCGACACGAAGGAGTGCGGAGAGGTCGCCGCGCATAGGCTGCCGACATTGTGCGGACCCTGCTGCCCCGGAACGCGCGTCGCCGTGGTGGCGTTTATGTGCAGGACCCGCGGCGCTTCGGTTGGCGCCCGGCATCGAGAACAGGAGATGAGCGATGCAATGGAAATATGCCATCGCCAGCGCGATTCTGGCCGTGACGGTCATGCCGAGCACCGGCTGGGCCGATACCGTGGAATCGGTCGAGGGCGCGCGCGCCAAGGATAGGCAGGGCCGCTGGCTCAATCGACAGGATCGCGAGTCGCTGCGTCGCTGGGGCGGCAATGACGACTACCGCTACTACCGCGCGCGGCCTTACGATGACGGCTACTACGGCGATTATGATCGCGGACCGGTACGCTATTACCGACCGTATCCTTACTGACGCCAATGCATCGGAGCGCAGATCGCGCCGGCATTGGCTAAGGGCCGCCGGCAGGTGAGAGCGCGCAGCAAATGGATAGGGAGTGCGGCGGGTTTAACCGGTCGCCGCACCGTCCTGCGCCGGTTAGTGCGCCGCCGTCTTGGCGTTGCGCTCCTTCTTGGCGATCTTCGCCTCGCGCTTCTTGGTGTTCTCGGCCTTGCGCTGCCGCGCCTGGATTTTCTTGCGGCGCGAGTCGGACAGGGTCGGCATACGTCTTCTCCGTTGGTCTGGTGGGTGATCCTGCTACCGGCCTCTATTGCAGGCTAGATGCGGCCGCGCAAGACCGGCAACGCGATGACGCCGAAGAGGATCATGGAAGCGAGCAGGCCGATGGACGACACGCCGGCAATAGGATCGGCGCCGTCATGTCCGGTAAAAATCAGGTACAGACCGACGACCAGCGTTATCAGGCTGAGCTGCGCCAGCCAGAATTGAACGCGAGGGAGCAAGCCGGAGGCGGCGCGCGGGAACAGGTGATAGAAGATACCGATCAGAGCGAACGACACCCAACCGACGACGAGCAGATGCGCGTGGGTCGGCATCTGCGTGTGGTCCTTGCTCATGCCCATGTGCAGGCCGAGCGACATTCCGAGGATGGCGTAGATGATGGCGCTGCCGAAGTAGCGCGCTGCCAGACCGTGCATGACGTCCCCCGTATCCCGTAACGCTTGCCCCAGACCGACGAGCGCCCGCGGCCAGTGATAGCGCACCCTGGCCTGGGCGTCATCCGGAGGCTGCGGCTTGGCGGCCGCGGCGCCCTACGCGGACAGGTATTCCACCTGTCCGGTTTCCAGGTCGTACATGGCGGCGAGGATCTGCAGCTTGCCGGCCTCGATGAGGTCGGCGAGCGTGTGGCTCATTTCCCCGAGCCGCGTCGCCGTGCGCTGGGCGCTCTCGCGTGCGGCGTTGTCGACGTAGTTGCCCGGTTTGTCGCGCATGGCCAGGGCCGCGGGAATGATCGGGTAGATCATCGGGCCGATGGAGCCCGGGAACGTCGCGTTCTTGGTCACCACCTCGCAGGCGCCCTGAACCGCACCGCATCGCGTATGCCCGAGCACGACGATCAGCGGCGAGCCGAGCACGGCGGCCCCGTACTCGAGCGTGCCGATGGTGGAGGTGTCGGCAAGGTTGCCGGCGTTGCGGGCGACGAACAGCTCGCCGAGCCCGCGCCCGCCGAACACCAGCTCGGGCGGGATGCGGCTGTCGGCGCAGCTCAGCACCGTGGCCCACGGCTTCTGTCCCTTGGCCACCTGCGCGCGCTGTCCGGCGAGGTCGATCTCGCATTCCTGCGGTTGCGAGATGAAGCGCTTGTTGCCCTCGATGAGCCCCTCGAGCGCGTGCTGCGGCGAGCGTGCGGACTCGCCCGGTTGCGGCCCGGCGGCATACGCGGAGCTGAGCGTGCCGGCGGCGAGCGCGGCGGCGCCGGTGGCGAGCAGGCGGCGGCGGTCGATCGATATTGCAGGGATGGAAGGAGCGAAGCGGCTCATGTGGCGTGCCCTTATGCAGCTTTTGGCATATCGAGCAGGCGGCAGAATAGTTTAGCGCAGCGTGTATGCCGCCGCTCCAATTGGCTCCTATCGGCAAGTTTATAGGCGAACATCGTTCGAGAGCGCCTGATGGTACCAGCTCGCGAGGGGACAGGGGACATAGGCGCGGACGAGGGACTGGTCGAGCTCGCCCCCGGCCTACCCGCCGGCTGCCTTCACCAGTCGCAATTGTACGACTGCACGTCGCGGTCCTTCTTCGCCTCGTCGATCATCGCGCCGCACATGATCGACATCGCAATCGGATCGCCCTGGTTGAGATCGTCGCTGACCCCGAGCATGGCCTTGAGCGTTCTGGCGAAGATGCGCGCGCTATCCTGCTTCTCGCCGTCGAGGCGGGCGATGCACTGGTCGAATTTGGCGAAGAATGACTTGCACTCGGCGACCGCGTTCCCGGCCTGGCCGGGCGAGGCGAGACACAGCGTGGCGGCCGAGAGAACGACGGTGGCGAGAAGCGTGCGCATGGGAGTGCTCCGTTGATCTGACGTGCCGGATCGGCCCGTCTCGCCGTCACTGGTGCACCCTCCGGCGGCGCCACGCTGTTCCAGGCGTAACGTGGAAATGTCGTCAGCGGCGGCCGTCTCGGCGACGGCCCGTCACCGCCGCCGCCGCACGTGGATGTTGATGTCGAGGTCGACGTCGGCGACGCAGCTCTGCTCGGAGCGGTGAGAGCCGCCCTCGTGCCAGCGGCCATCGCGCGCCTGCACCTCGCTCATGCCGGCGACCCGCAGGCAGCGCCATTCACCGCCGGGCGGCAGCGGCTTGCTGCCCGTCCCGCCGAACTGAAAGGCGAGCAGCTTTTCCTCGCCGTTCGTGCGGCCAAGGACATGCGGGCACAGCTCGCGGTAATGGCCGCCGTAGCGGCAGGTGATCTGCTGCTCGGCGCGGATGGCTTTGCCGATCAGCTCGTAGGTCGCGCTCGCCATCATGCCTCCACGTGGCTGGCGCAGCCGGACGCTGGGCTGCGGCGGGGCTTCGGACGCAACCCCATGTAGCGCCGCCACGTCGCCCGTCACAAATCCCCTGGCGTCAATCCGCGGCGCTTGGCGATGTACGAGAGCATGGGAGGCCGATCTCGTCGCCGCGCGGCGCCGGCCGGAAGGCGCCCAATTTTCCACGCGCCCACCGGCCGGCTCGCCGGAGGCGAGTCGGTGGGCGCAAACAAAGAAGGGCTGCGGGGCGGGAGGCGCCGCTGCTTATTTAGTTTTTTGAAGCGGCGTCTGCCGCCCCGCGCAGGATTTGGGGCCTACCCGCGGCATTTCAGGGG
>Ga0182738_1000381_pt1 | contig 64739 bp, 48 predicted proteins | sample eDN5th30CBELigMG_FD_128876 | JGI IMG/M metagenome (GOLD analysis project Ga0182738, IMG submission 128876) | Enriched Miracle-Growth compost microbial communities from Emeryville, California, USA - eDNA 5th pass 30_C BE-Lig MG (version 2)... ... | reverse complement strand
TGTTATCTCCATTTCTCTAATTCAAATTTTCCTAGTCTGTGAATCTTCCCCAACCTTCTAATGATAAATTCTACTCTCCACCATGTGGCAAGGAAAACATTTCCAGCCCAGTTGCATACCCCAAAGGCACAAAATCTGAAAAAGTCAAAGCCGCTTTGAAAATGGAAAACTCTCATCCTGCAAATAACGATAAAAATATCAAAGGAAAACAACGAAGCGAAAAAAACTATCGCGATCTCAACAAATCTCTTGCAAATCTTGTTCGAGTCCCTGGATCGTCCTCTTCGGGAGATGATGCCCTTAATAGCGGCCCCAGTAAAGATTTCTCAGTCACAGCCAATCTTGGCCCAAAAATGGAAGAGTCCAAAACTCAAACTTTTTCAAATACCATGAAAAATCTTCCTGCCAAACGTGGCCAAGCAAAAACTCCCCAAATTTCCACCATTAAAGAACAATCTCTTAATATCTACATTGCACAATCTCCAGACAATCATCATCATCATCACCTCAAAGAATCTCATCCAGTTAAAAAGGAAAAATATCAACAAGGCCGTGGCGGAGGTGTTTCGATTGCGGCGATTAGCAAGCAAGAAAATAAAAAAAGCGGATGCCAAGGCGTTGGATATAGTTATTATAAAGGAGTATATGCTGCACAAAGACAGTTATTGACTGAGCCAGATGCTCCAGTCAGAGGGGAGGATTTCTTGTTGAGAGAGAGTTTTTCTCCAGATTTGATGATGAGAAAAGCTGAGAAAAAAGTTAGTCAAGTATGGAAAGGAGCAACAAGTAGTGTGCAAGAAAGAATTACAACAACTCCACAAGACGGAAGATTACACACAATGGGACCAAAACTCTTTGGATCAGGCTCAAAGAAATTGGGAGAGATGGAAGAGGTTTATGAGAAACAAAGCGTTGAAAATCCTGAAATGCTCAATTTCAACAATATTTCTGATGGAGTGTCTTATGGCATAGGAGGTGTTGGCTTCGGTAGAAGAGAAAAAATTCAAGAAGGAGATTCTATGGATGCTAGTGTCGATAAGAAAATGAGAGAAGATCCCAGATATCATCATAGGCAAAGCCTTGAAGCTGGTCCTAGCATTCAAAGTACTACGAGTACTCAAAATGGCGGTGCTCATGGTCAGAGAACTCGTGTCTCTCATTGGAAATCTGAGCTTCTTGAAGTAAATCCTTGATGTGAGTAAGTATATTAATATCCTATAGATAAGAAAAGACATTGAAAGAAGAAAGCAAAGTTATGAAAAGGTCAACAAGTTCTTTACTATCTGTGATGAAAATGGAAGTTTTGTTGTTGCTGGACAAGAAAATGAGTCAGAGACTGTGACTACTTTCCATGCAGCACAAAGAAACCACCCCCATCATGCTTCTCAGCAACAATCTCAAGGTGGTGGTGTGAACACCCTTCAAACTTTGCAAACCTTGCCCAGTCAAAATGGAGATAGAGTTGTCTCTCCTTCTTTCTCATCTTTCAATAACAATCAAGCTATTGTCTCCAAATTACGTAATTCAATAATATTTTAATAATTCCCATTAAACAATGCCCATAGCATATAAAAATCGAGGAAGTAAATTATTTGTGGATATCAGAACAACCGAAGGAAATGAAGATATGAGAGCAAGTAGAGAGGATCATGAAAATACTTCAAGAATTAAAACTGTTTCTCATTATGAATACGCCACCCTCGAAACACATGGAGAAGAACTTAACAATAGCTTCTCTGATAATCCTCTTAATCAAAAGCCTCCCAAAGTAATATTCCTTTAAAATAATCCATTTCTTAACCTTCTATTAAAGCCATCATGCTGTGGAACAGGATCAGGCTGTCAGATATTCTAATTGTATATGGAGGCTACAATAAAAAAACAAATAATTACCACCAGTCAACAAAAGAAGGGAGAAAAGTCATGGTTTATTTCTGAGTTTAAAAAAATCGAGTTAAGTTAGTAGTTAGTGGAATAATGACTTTTGTGCCTTCTTGAAAATGTGATTTTGATTTATCTGTATTTAGTGTCTTTTTCGTGCATTTTTGTTGTTTTTGTTTGACTTTCTACTGTTTTTCCTTCCCCTTTATAAGTTTTCCATTCATTTATTTCTACTTTTTATGCAAAGTTTATGAAGAAAATTATCATTTTCAAAGTCAAAGTCAAAAAATTTACTCGTTATATACAAATTCTTCAAAAAACCAATAGATGTGAACATTAAAAAAAATAGTATTCTGAAAGAAAGAAAATTTTATGAATGGTTAATTATCCCTACTAAGAACCAAGAGAATAGACATCCATACTGCCAGGATCAGTGGGATCAACTCTGACAATTTTACGTTTTTTACCAAGAATTTTTTGTTTTCCTTGAACTTCAGGTTGATCAAATAATGAAGTTTCAGGCATCATCCAGACATCTCTTGTTTCTGATCCACTTACATCCCATAATCTCTGCATTATTCCTTCCATTTTTACTGCTAATGATTGCTTATTTCTTTCTTCATATGGTATATCATTCTATTTTCAAAATCAATATTTTTTCATATAATAAACTATTTACTTCGGATTTTCCATAAGGAGCGGCAGCATATTTATCAGCAGCTCTAGCGACGGCTTCAATAAACTCAGGAAGCTGCATTTGGAACACTCTGTCACTATCCAATTCATCCACTTGAGTCATCATAGCCAAACTGAAATATAATGTTGAGTCTCTTTCACCGAAATGATCATCCAATAATTTCATATCGCCCATCAAACGATTAAACTCTTCCAAAGAAGTAAACTTCTTTTGTCCAGGCAGAGTCTTTTGCCCAGAATATCTCTTATATGCTCCCTTGAGAATTGGATAGTAACTTTTCACTATACAATCCACGTCTTCATTCCAGAATCTCTCATTTCTCCATTTTGAATGATCAAATTTACTCACGAATGGTCTTACACTTTCATCCAACAACATCTTCATAGCTTCTGTAAAGTTATTAGCCACACCATTACCAAGGTATTTCTGATCACACATTCTCACTAAACCTTCCATAAATTGATAACGAACGACAGCACGATCAGGATTTCTTGGATTTCTTTCTTTATCAGTTCTTGTATATGTAGCAATGAAAATACGATCGAAATCTGAAAGCTTCATGAGTTTGCCATCAATAATTCCTGCACTGAGACCAAACTCAGTAAATGTATTCAAGGGAATTGACCAAATTTCACTTGGAGCACCAATAGCAGCATAATATTTATAACAATCCTTTAATTGTTTGTAAATATCATATAACAAAGCACGGATATTCTTCAAATCGTCCAAACTCTTGACAATCTTTGCAATTCTTGTATTCTCCCAATCCACTTCGAAACATCTATCCAACAATGCCTGATTATCAGCACGATAATCTCTAAAGGCAGAGAATTGATATTTCCAAGCAGGTCGAATAACAACATTTTCAGGAGCAACATAGATGATTTCTGGAGTTCTTGGCTGTAAATTAAGCTCTTGGATTCTCTTCACTGGCTCATAGTCATCTCCCATCACCTGATGTTGTTGACTTGCTGCCAGCCAATTTGTAAATTCTGGCTTATATTTCTGCGAATAATCTCCAATGCTCACCTTAATTCCAGTACCAACGAATTGCTTGGAAGGTTGATTATCAGCACAAGTGGGTTGTCTATCATCCAAAGTGTAAATATACCCGAAGCCAACAGGAGGCACCATTCTTGCCAAAGTAAAATTATCTGCTTTAGGCAAAAATCTTCCTTTGTAAGTTTCATAGGAGAGATGGCAGTGAATGGGATCTTTATTAGCTTTTCCTGATGCTCCTGGTTTCCACTTAAATTCAACTGGCCTCCATCCTTCACATATCCAGCATACATTCTTGAATTCTCCAATGTAATTATGATATCTCTTCAATGTCTCTGGCAGAACTTTACAACCTATCATTATATTAATATTAATCCTCGGGCTAAAAATACCATGGATGGAAAGTTGGACGTTGTCGATGATAGTCTCTTGCTGATTTTCTTCAGGGATGACCAAGAATCCCTTAGCATCAACATATCCGACATTTCCTTGAAAATGGAATCCATAAATTGTGTGGTTCTTTTCCATACTGGCTCCAATAGCAATAGCGTCTTTCTTTCCAAAGTAATTATTTGAAAGATCCAAATGCACAAGAGTCTTGTCTTTGAATACAAATTCTGCAAATGAATTTGTGAAATTGGAAGTTCCTAGCCCGAGAGAGTTCCAAGACAAGTCCAAAACTCTAATATGATCATTTTCTTTCATGGCGTCAAATATAGCTTCTCCTCCACGTCCCTTGATCTGATTCCAACGGAGATAAAGTTCTTGAAGGGAGTTATTCCCCTTGATCATCCTGCCAACATCTTCGGCGGATTTATTCGAAATGAAATTCTTGCTAATATTCAATTTTCTAATGCTTTCATTGTCACATATTGCTTCACATAATTCTGAGATTGCATAATCTCCCAATTTATTATTCTCTACATTAACTTCCAACAATCTATGGTGTTTTAATTAATATTCAACCTTTCCCGTGAACAATTACTTGGAGCCTCTTTGAATGAGGAGATTGCAGATGTGTTCAATACCAATTTTTCCGATATTGTTTCCAGACAGATCGATTGCTTGAGGCTTACTTTGGACCTGAGAAAGAATAGTATCGGCTCCTGCTGGGGTTAATCTATTATTCGCAAGCTCTAATTTTGACATTGTGGAACTAGTTTTCAACCCTGCTGATAATACTGTGGCATATTTATCTCCAAGACGATAATTGCTAATTAACAGTTAAAAAATCCTCCTATTCACCCCATTTACTTGATTTTTAGAGAGTCACTGGGACCTTTGAATTTCACCAAGCCAATTTTTGAAGGAAAAAGCTTGAGATCTTCAGATTTCTTCAGGATGTTGGAAAACATGGTCTGCTTAGAATGCTTAAAGTCATTGATGTCACTGATCTTATCCAATTTCTTATAGTGTGTGTAGAAATTCTCAATAGCGTGATCTCCTGTTGTCTCTTGTGGTACTCCTGCTCCTGGTACCACATCTTCTTCGATTGGCCCTTCAAGCTTATGAAGCATCATATCATCCTCTTCTTTATCGTCAAGATCATCTATTCTTGCGGCAGAAGAGAAGTTCATTGAGCGTAATGACTGTGTAGTCACACGGATATCGCCAGGTTTCTTGAGTCTAAATAATGATTTTCTCATCATTGGAGATGCTGAAAGACTGGTCTCTTCTCCTGAATTGTCTAATTTATGACGATCAGTTACTGTCTTGTTCTGAGGAGATGCTATGATGTGCTTTTTGTCAACCCTTGGGTTCAGCCTGATACAGAAGTTTGTGTTTCTTTTCTTGGTTGTTGATCGATTTTGTGGACTAACAAAACTAGGCAAGAGAAGACTACTGTGCTTGTCTTCATCTCGGAACATGTTCATAGACGGCTTGGAGTAGAAGGAGAGTCGTGGGTGGGATTGAGACTGGTCTGGTTGAGGAGGTTCGATAATAATTTTGAGACTCTGCATAGTATTTTTTTTAATAATGTTTGAGATCTCTTGAGATGAAAAAATTTAAGCTCTTTTTTTCGCCAAAGAGAAAAAAGTTGAACTGGAGATTTTAAAGAATTAAACAGTACAATGTAAATATCTGGGTTTGAGTTTATTAATTTAAAGGTATTTACCACTACTACTAATTTAAGTCCTCCAATCAAATCCTTTGAGACAAATAGTTCAACCCTCCCTTGGGATCTGAGATCCTCATGTCATCGGTTTTTTGAGGCTTCAGTTAACCCTTGATCGTAGCCCTAAGCTTTCAATTTATCCTTCAATTTGATCTACTTGAGAAACTGTCTTGATCTCTTTAGTTTTTTCGAGTCAAGGATGAATTGTGAGACCTTTTATAATCTTTCTATTTGTGTATTAGACATAAAGTTTTTAAATCAGAGAATTAGCGCAGAAAGCATTCAGTGGTCAGATTGCCCCTTTTAATTAAAATTTAATTCAAAAGCTGGCTGGACTGTCATTAATTTCATCAAGAGAACTCGAGCATCTTTTCTTCTCTTTTAAAAAGACACTTCTCAAGATCTCGTAGCCTTAGGGTTTATTCAAAACACTTTAATTGTTTTAGGTTTAAAATTTGAAAAAAATAAAAGGTCTAAATTTTTTTTTCCTTTGATACAAAATCATGGCAAACGTAAAAGACCCTGTGCTGAGGGGTAAATATTGAAAACAACCAAAAACCAATTGAACATCCTAAATTTTGGCCCCCTGATATAGGGAATTGTTAAACTTATTTCCTCAAGGATGCAATCAAAATTATACTAAATTTAGTGAAACATTTTCTTTCTTCTGAACTCAGTTTTTGTTCTTAAAATGATTATCAAGTATTTTCATTCCAAAAACTAAGCCATATTAAATTTTATTCGGACCATTTTATTCTTGCCTATTGATTCTGTTGGCATCCGTTAAACTTCTCTTTGTCACCCTTTAAACTCCAAGGAGTTTGGCTTCTGGTTTTGTTTTCATATATTTATTGAGATTTAAGCAAGAAAATGACCCAAGAAAATTCAGTTTACTTTATACAAGAGAGTACTCTCTGTTGTGCACATTCAGAAAAGGCATTTTAATAATTTTAATAACGCATCCTCAAGCCTGGTGATCAAAGTTTTTTGTTGGTGACTTCTCAACCTAAATTCTGTGAGAGGAGCTAAAACTTATTGAGTTCAAAAAAAAAATGGAAAGAGATTTTTTTCAAGAGAGAAGTCATCATGATGGAACATCTCTTCCTGGAAAAAGTGAAAAAAGAATAGAGTCAAAAATTTCCTGCCTTTCTCGAGTTTTACCCCAAATACGCCAGGGGGAAAAAATTTTAAACCTGTAAAAAATTTTCGACTTAATTTTGTTCAAATCACACAAAAGTCTCACACTTCATTGAAAAACCTTGGCAGGTTATTTTCTGTAGACGTGATCTGAAAAATGTGCCATTGCGGAGAAACTCAAGGAAAAATCTTCAAGAAAAAAAAATGTCCTTTGTAAAAAATATCAAAACAAAAACAGAAGTTTACGGGGTTTTTTGTCATCTTAAGAGAAGATTTTTTTCATTTTTGAAAAGTTTTTGGGAAAAGAATTTACAACCAAACATTTTCGAAAAATCAACCCAAAAAAGAAATTCAAAAGGGGGAAAAAAATTTCAGAAAAAATTAGATTTTTCACCATTTTTTTCGGAAAAAAAAACATATGCTTTCAATTGTATTCCCTTACCCTTTGTGATTTTTGTGAAAAAATATTTTCACTTTTTTCTCAAATTTTTTTCAGGTCTTTTGAGCAAAACCTCCATTCAAAAATTTTTATTTCACCAAAAGTAACTTGGAATTTCCGGTACCGGAAGTTTTTTTCCCAGCATTAAAAAAAACGCTTTTCCCTAAAAGTCAAAAATTCTTTGACTTCTGAATCTATTTATTCCTCTTTTTGACCTTCCAGATGATATTTACATTTCTCATATTAACAAATTCTAAAGTTTAAAATTATCAAATTTGTTTTATACTATTTAGACTCTATCTCATTAACATGGAAGACAATACTGTCCGTAGAGCTCGCCATGCAGGATCTTGGTACTCTGCAAATGGTACAAATCACCCTTCGCCTTCTCTGTAACAAAATCTCTTGAGATGCTGAACTTGATAAACAGCTTGTATCTTGGCTTGACAGTTCTAAATTCGACATCAAAAATGTCCGTACCCTCAAAGCAATGATTGCTCCGTAATGAAGATTCAGTTTTCTTATTCAATTTTTCACCTAGACATGCTGGATATTTCTTTAGTGGATCAACAGCAGCGTGGTCTTTTAAATACATGAAATATGCTCCAGAAGAGTATTTCTCCTTTTGTTGAACCAAAATTCTCAATTCATACCAAATAGACAAGAAAAACCATTAAGAGTTTTTCTTCTGGGACCTTGCCATCATGTGTACATTCGAGGCTGTGGGCTCAGTAAATTGAAAACTTATGCAACTCCTATTGGAGATATTGAACTTGATCTTGAAAGTAAATAAATTTGGGAGATTTTTATCAAACTGAATTAGCGATTGAGCAGCTAAAAACTGAAGGGAAGTGGATAGTTGTTGATAAAGAAGCTGAAGAAGAAGAGCATAGTTTAGAAATGCATCTGCCTTATATCAAGAAAATGCTGGCTGAGTAATATTTTTCTCTTAAATTTTCTGAGTAACCAATTATTCCAATAGTCGACCATTTAAGTTGGTTCCTGTTATGGTTGGAAGTATTGATGCTGGATTGGAAAAGCATTTTGGAGAACTGTTTGCAAAATATTTTGATGATGATAATACAGTGTTTTGTATCTCAAGTGATTTCTGTCACTGGGGGAAAAAGTAGAGCATACTTTCAAGTTTTTCTTTATCTAACGTTGAGAATAGTTTCAGATTTACTCCTTATAATAAGGAGCATGGTGAGATTTATCAATCCATCGAAAGACTTGATAAAATGGGAATGAAACTTATTGAAGAGCATAATACCAAGTATTTATTCACTTCAAATTTGAGAATAAACAATTTGTAGGGGCTTTTCAGATTATTTAGATTCTACAAAAAATACTATCTGCGGAAGGCACCCAATCTCTATCCTTCTGAATGTAAAAAAATCTCGAAAATTCATCTAAAAAAATTAGATTATTGCTCATAGTAAATATAAAGATCAGCTTATGACGAAATTTGTGAGATATGTTCAATCTGATCAAATTAAAGATCCCAGTGATTCCTCTGTTAGCTATGCTGCTGCTGTCACTTTCTTGTCTGATTAAATCAAATCTGACTTTATTTTTTGAGAAGTACTCCATCCTTTAAAAAAAAATGACTACTTAGTATTTGACCTACAAAAGTGTTTTCCCATACTTGAGGAATGAAAATTACTCAGAATCAATAATTAGTTTGTAAAATTTTAGACGAATGTAAAGTAAAGCTTTTATTCAGAGTTTTTTTTTACTAAATTTAAATTCAAAAATCTACTTTTAATTTTTAATTTTTATCCCCTCTCTTGTCAATCTCTGTCACCTTCTTTTCTATATTCTTTCAAATTGAAATATGTGATTCATTTTATTGTTTTTTGATTGAATAACACCAAACTCTCCGTCCAACAACATTCCCCTGCTTCCTGATTATTTTGATCCCAGAAATTGTAGTTCCTCAATTTCTTCTCATAAATTTCCCGCTTACATTCAAAAAATAATTAAGACAACAAAACTACAGCATTTTTCAAACTTTTAGTCAGCTCAACTGAGACATTTGTGAATTGATCTAGGAGGAAACGATTCGAACATAAGTAATTCTCATGATGAACTTGGATCTCAAGATAAATCGACAATAATGATGAGACGTCGATTCTCTCTAAAGAAGATCCTTCAAGGAGAACCAAGTGGAAACTCAAATTGTCTAGTAGGAAAATATCTTTTTCCAGACAGAATTTTAAAAACACTTTTCTCTTGGTTTTTGATTGTCTCTCTTGAAAAATTAATTACTATCACAAAGTAAGTTTAGCCTTTATCAAATTGTTACGTGGAATTCGCAGAGATAATTTTTATCATTTTTAATTAATTTTGCATTATCTTGCCAAACCCTGAGATTTCTCAAAAATTCTGAATTTCCGTTATTTCAATTTACAAATAAATCATTTATTTGCAAAAATTACTATGCTTGTATTTTTTTATTCTATTTCTACTTCTTCCAGAAGAATTCATCCCTTACCACCATTTTCTAGAACCTCTGATAGCTTCCTCATGTTTTGTGAATTTCTTGCCTCAAAATATCTTGTCTTTGCGAACAACTATTCATCAAAAACATCATTTTTTCGAACCAAAATTTCGAAACGCCCTGTATTTGGTTGATTTTGAATTTTGCAACAACAATAGAGACTTTATAAAATCACATGATCTGGCCCTTATTTTGTTTCATAAAATTAACAGACTTACCTGATTGGTGATTATCAATCATACCTCATTCGTTCATCGCTTGTTGAAATATTTTAATCATCAGATGTTCTGACTCAAAGTATTTTATTTCTTTAATCACAAAATCCTCCAAGAATTCGCACTCTAACTATGACCGATCCTATCAGCACTTCTGTTCGTGTAAACCTCAGTTCCCTTGTCCCTTTAGAATCTCCCTAGGTCTCTATCTCATCTTTAAATGATTCTCCTTCAACAACAGAGACGGACCTTGGAGTACAGAACGCATCAGAAACTCTTCTAATATATTATAGGGGAATAACCGTATTAATGGATATCATATTCTTGAGACGATTGGTCAAGGAGCCTATGGAGTCGTCAACTTAGCCACAAAAAAATCAAAAAAAGATCAATACGCTATCAAAATCTTCAATAATGATGAACTCACCCGTAAAAGAGGATTTATCCGTGATTTCAAAGGCCGTAAAAACTCTTTTTTGGTTTTTGAGGTCTTATTCCCTGCAAGGTAATAAACCAAAAAGTGCTTTGGAAAAAGTTGAGCGAGAAATTTCGATACTCAAACAAATGAATCATCCCAATGTCATTAAATTAATTGAAGTATTTGATGAACCATCGACAAATCAAAAATACCTTGGTATTATTCTTATTTGTATTTTCTGTATAAACGGAATATTTTTCTAGTCATGGAATATGCTCACGGAGGCCCAATTCTTGAATGGGATGAAGTTAATGAAAAATTTTTTCCTCCAAAATACAAAGGGTACCTTTGTGAAGATACATTAAAGGTGCTCTTTAATCAGATTATTGATGGTGTCGAATATAGTAAATTTTCCATTCCGAATTTTCTCTCTTATCTCGTAGTACATTCACAAGGAATAATTCATGGTGATATAAAACCACAAAATATTCTTCATGATTCACTTGGAAGGCCAAAAATAGCGGACTTTGGATCAGCAGTTAGACTTGAAGATCCCAAAAATGATAAACTAACTTGTGCTGAAGGGACCTCTTACTTTCTAGCTCCTGAAACACAGTCAGAAAATTTGGCCACTGAAGGGTATTCAGCTAAAGGTGCTGATATCTGGGCAATGGGAGTCACTTTCTATGCTATTATCTTCCATTGCCTCCCCTTCTATCATGAAAATATGCTCGGTCTCTATGACAAAATTATGAATGAACCGTAATTCTTGGAATCAATTTTCCCTTAAATTCTGATAGGCTACAATTTCCAAAAGGAAGAAAAGTGTCTGATGAACTCAAGAAAATTATTAGTTGTATGCTAGAAAAGGACCCAAGAAGACGTATGACGATTAAGTAAATTATTTTTTCTAGAAAAATGAGGATAAAAAATTTGTTTTAGACAATTAAAGAATGATAAATGGCTTCGTCCTGATCAACCAAAAATTAAACAGGCTATTAAAGAAGTTGAAAAAGAAGATGATGAAGATGATGACTTCGTAGTCAAAACAGATGAAGAAGACGAAGAAGAAGTTGAAAATTTAAAAAAGTAGAATTTTATTGGATTGTGGAAATTAAAAACCAACTCTTAGTAAAGAGAATATAATGAGGATGTATGAGAAATGTAGAAAAAGTATCACATTTTCCCAAGAAGTCGATACGACAGAATGGTTCGAGGAAGATTTATGTAAAAAAGATAAAGACAAACTGAGAAGAGCAGATTCAAGTCGATATGAGTAACAACAGAGTCGCATTAAAATTTTCTAATAAAAAAAATTATAGATGGGCGGAGCCACGAAAAAAGGTTCATAATTATGAATAAATAGGCTTTCTAGTTCAAACTACTAGAAAAGATCTCAAGAATAACAATAACTTAAAATTATCGGGTATATTATTATTATTATCAACTTTTGTCTATACTATATGAGGAATTACTTACTCTCCTTTTATATTTTTCATCAAACCCTGTATATAAAAAAAGCTTAATCAAGCTGTGATTTTATATTTTTCATAATGATTTTGATTTCCTTCGTACAATTATGAACTTGGAGTAAAAATACTCAGTCATTAAAAAAAATAAACAAATATGATACTGTATGTAATTTGTGCTGTTTATCCAATAACTGCAAAGATTGAATTTCTTTCTCGAGGATTAAGGTAGTTGCAGAAAAAGGGATAATACTGTTAGAACTTCCTAAATTATTTCCTAACGTTCAAATCATTGGAAGAACCGTGAAATGAGAAAACCTAATCGAGTCAAAACCTCGTCAGACTGATCCTCAATCCTCATAGGTTTTGTTGACATAGCTCTATAGATTTATGACGATTTGTAAATAAGATTCGTATCTAGTTTAGTGAAATTACCAAGTTCGATCTCTCATTAACTAAAAAAAAGGAAACGCTTGAAAATCCACTTTATTAAAAAAAATTTCGGTTATCAAACTTTATAATCATAAACTTTTTTTAAAAGCCACCCGCCCCACATTTCTCTCTTTTCACCAATATGAGTCATCACGTAAAATCTTCACCCTAAACTCAGTTTCTTACCCCTTTAAATAGGCTCAATCAATTGAAGAGGAACTTCAAATCGATACCCACGCTTTTGAAGCTCTTGAAAAGGATTTCCAAGATGTGCTCCAAGAACTTGCTGCTGATGCCAGTCTTGAACATTTCCGTCGTCAATATGAGAAGTTACATCGTGCTTTGATGTTCTCTCACGAAAACGAAAAGAAGTTACTCAAGAAATGTAAGGACTTGAACCAAGATATCGTGGGAAATGCTGGCAAAGTCCAAGTCGCTCTCGAATTAACCAAAGAAGAAGCTCAAAATGTCACCATCTTGAGACAAGAAATGGATAAGGCCTACAGAGTTATTGAAAACTTCCGTGATAAGGAAGAACACAATAAAAAGAAAATGGAAGGCCTCCATGAACAAATTAGACAGTTGAGAGCTCTTGTTGACCAAGGGAATAGCATTGCTGCCGGCCAAAACAGTACAAACAGCGAACTGATTGCTCAAAATCAGAGACTCGCTGACGAAAAGGATAGATTAGTCACTGAGTTGGCCTCTACCAAGAATGAGTTGATTACTTCATTGGAAAAACTGAAAATTTTGGAAGTGGATAATCAGACCTTTGAAAACGATGTGAAACAACTCAAGATCAAGATTAATGATTTGGAAGAAAAGAAACAAAAGGAAGCCGATAGACAAAAGAAATTCCAAGATGAAATGGAAAATCTCAAAAAGAGACTCGATGTCGCCATGGGAGAAAACGACAGAAAGGAAAAGGAAGTCTTGAGAGGCCAAGAAGAAGTTGAACTTCTCAAGGATGAAAGAAGAATCCTCGAAAAGGAAAAGAAGGAAAAGATGGAAAGAATCAAGCAACTCCAAAATGATATGGAAAAGCAAAGTCTCCACATTGAATCCGTCCAAAAATTCAACAGCGACCTCAATACCAAGAGTCATGAACTTGAACAAACCATCACCAAACAAGCAGGAGAAATCAACGAGAAAATCTCAAAGATTGCTCAACAAGAAAGAGAAATTAATAAACTCAAGAGAGAAAAGGAAGCCATCAGAAACCAAAAAATTGAAGCTGAAAGAGCCAAGGAACTTGCTCAAAACAGTATTGAACAACTTGAAAGAATCATTGATGACACCAAGAGACTTGCTGAAGAAGATAGAAAGCTTATTGACCAACTCAAGAACTCCAGAAACTTGCTCAACAAGGAAATTAACAGAGCTGAATCTAACAATAAGAAGCAAGGAAATGAATTGATCATCAGTCATAAAGCTAATAAGGAAAAGGATAATGAAATTATGAATCAAGCCAAGGAAGTCGAAATCTTGAAAAAGAGAATCTCTGAGCTTGAAAAAGAAAAGGAAAAGTATGGTATCACTGCTGCTCAAGCTAATGCTAAATATTTCCATGCCTTGGAAGAAATCAAGCTTAAGGATAATTTGATCTCTGAATTCCAAAAGAAGAACATCGAAACTGAAGCTAAACTTAAACAACAACAAAATCTTTACGAAGCTGTTAGAAGCGACAGAAACTTGTATAGTAAGAACTTGACTGAAACTCAAGATGAAATCGCTGAAATCAAGAGAAAATACAAGATTGTTAACCATCAAATCTCTCAACTCAAGGAAGAAATCGATGCTAAAGAAGCTGCCTTGACTCAAGAACATTTCGAATTAAAGAAGAAATCAAAGGAATATGAAGAATCTCAAAAAGAAATCGAAAAACTCGAAGAAGAAATCAAAAAGAAAGAAGACAAGATCCGTAACTTCGTAAGTTGCTTTAATTTAATCATATTCTTATCTCTATGCATTAGACAAGTGAAATCGGTAAATTGCAATTTATTATCAGAGAATCAGAGAAGCAAAGAAATAAGCTTCAAGAAGAATACGATTCAATTATCAGTCAAAGAGATATTCTTGGTACTCAATTGATCAGAAAGAACGACGAATTGGCTCTTTTATACGAAAAGATCAAGATTCAACAATCAACCTTGGCCAAGGGTGAGGCTCAATATTGGGACAGAATCAACGATATCAAGCTCTTGAACCAAAAGATTAGAGATGTCGAAAGAGAAATGAGAATCCATCGCCAACAATCTGAGACTATTCCTGACCTTAAGAGCGAAATCCACAACCTTCAAAAGGAACTTATCGATGAAAAACTCAAGGTTAGAGGTCTTTCAGAAGCTTTGGAAGACCCTATGAATGTCCACAGATGGAGAAAACTTGAGGGGACTGATTCTGACACTTACGAAATGATTACAAAGATCCAAACACTTCAAAAGAGATTGATTTCCAAGACTGAAGAATGTGTTGAAAAGGATGTTGTCGTTGAACAAAAGGAAAAATCTTTGAATGAATTGAGAGAAATGATGAAGAGACAACCAAGCTTGGAAGATGCCAAGATGTTGTCAACATATGAACAAACTTTGAAACAAAAGAGAAGACAAATGAAGGGTATGGCTGCAGAATTGAATATGTACCAAGCTCAAGTCAATGAATACAAGTATGAAAATGAAAGATTGGTCAGAGAAATGAATGAAACCAAGAGAAAGTACTTCGAAAGTAAAAAGAGAGAACAAGTTGTCCGTGAACACATCCAAAATGAAAAAGAAGTAAAATTCTTATTTGAAAAAATTGTTTTGTTAAAATTTTTCTAGCAAAAGGCCGCTCGTTTCAATGTCAACCTTCCTGATAAAAGATATGTTGGTGGTGGCTTCAATCTCGCCGTTGACAATTAAATTGACAAACAAATTAGGATTCATTTTTATTTTCCATAAATGTTTTTGTTTTATATAATAAGAAATACATCATATTATGTTTTCATTTTTATTCATATCCATATCATGTAATAATCCTCCCTACTCATTATGATATGCTCCCTGTTACTTGTCTAATTTTTTCTTTTTATTCATAAAAAATAAAATCAGGTCTCAAGAAACTTTTTTTTTTTCTGAGAAAAATATGGGAACTCAATATAACTCAAATATGAATGAATGAATCATTTTTCATAATTCATAAAATCACAACTCTCCATAAACAATAACAACAACAAATAATAATAATCAATGAGTTTTCACTCACTTTTCACCACACCAATTAGAGAGGAATGTAATCTGATTTTCTTAGTCGAGTGACCAACTCAATATCCTTGAATTGGAGTGTTTTTCTGTTGGCATGGCGCATACACATAGCAGCGTCTTCAAAGAAGCCAACCATGTAGTCCTCAACAGCAGTTTGCAAAGCCTCCAAAGCCTCTCTTGTAAATCGACAATCCCTCATGTACATATGGGAAAATCTCTTTGTCAGCACTTGGAAAGACTTTCTTGGAATGCTGTAAACGGCGAATCTTGACTTTCGGTGCATTTCAAGCTGTTGGGAGGGAGGAATACGTTTTTGTCTTGCTTCTTCATGAGTTGTGGCTACAGTCTTTCTTGCCTTGGGAATTACTTCAAGGAGTGGAGCGACGACTGACCCTTTCTTGAGGCCAAATCTTGCACTTTTGATAGCAGGATTGATAGGAACTTCAGCTCTGCCATTCGAAGCACTTTTGATGGCTTTTTTGTGAGGGCTAAATGGAGTATATGCTGCTCCTCTAGGTCTTTTAGTAGCAACTTGTTTTGTTTTAACCATGAGAGTTCTGGAGAATTTATTTTAATATGATTATTACAAATATTCAAATTTTGAAGGTATAAATAGACTTGAGAGGAAATCAAGACAATTTTATGAACTCTTCAAAATATGATCTTGTACCTCCAATATGCCAAAATTAATCCAATAATTGAATATAACCGCTATAATTTCATGCTTTATTACTTTTTGTCTCGAAAATCCCCAAATTGAATTTGTATAAAAATTTTTCTCGAGCAATCTTTCATCATGACAGGTCATTCTTCTGATTATTTTTCAATTATTTCTCTTGATTTCTGAGATGAAAGCAAGATGAAGCTTTTTTCCATTGTTTCGATATTTGCAATAATCTCAAATCAGATATTCCAACCTTGAATACAATAATTAAAGGAAAAATGAATGGCAAGGGTTACATCTTGAAGATTCAACCTCTTTTTTGTTTCCGAAAAATTCCTCAAGTTCTGGAATATTGTTGGTTCATAATTTTCATGCTTTGAAAAAAGACATTTGAAACCTTTTGCTTGAAAACTTTTTTCTTCGCTGCTTTCTCTTCAAACAATATCCTTTATACCTTTTGCTTTAACTTCCATCTCAAAAATCATGAGCATTTCCTTTTCTTGTATGAAACAAGGAGAACTCTAATCCAAGTTTTTTTTTCTGCTGACAAAATAAAAATAAGGATAAAAATAACTTTTTGATACAAAAAAAGAATTAAGTTTGGCACTGACCGAACTCGCTTGTTAAAGATAAAAAAAATGAATTCCATGATTTTTGTCAAACTTGATTCCTCAAGAACAGATAAATTTGCAAATTTACCAAGACTCCAAGAATTGGAAATTAAGAATCAAAAACAAAGCTTTATTGCTCAAAAATCTCTGAACACATAGAGTTCAAAATAATATCTTTCCTTTTCAAACTTTCGAAACCTTTTAGAAAATTCAAGAAGAAGAAGAGCTATTTTGTAGATCTAGGTCCCATTAGTATTTTACTCTCTTTGTTTGTTATTTCAAGAATTCTAGTGTCAAAAAAAATTTTTTGAATTTCATAATTTAAATTCCTTCTTATTTTGATATAAGGCTTAGAAAAGAAATTCTTTGTTCCACATCCACAATTTCGCACCTTAAACGTTGATATTATCATTACTAAAGAGCATATTAAAAACTTCAACATAAATATAAGGATGATATTCATTCGATTTCAATACCATTAATTTTAATAAGAAATACTTTATCAAATTCTCCATCTTGTATGTTATTATGTCTCCTTTACTTGATGTAAAGAACAATAATTTCTCATCCACACCGAGATAAATATTCTCTTTTGTAACCCTACTTCCAACACTCAAATTAAAGCTATGGATCATTGTAAAATCCATATCAAACAAAAAACACATCTCTCCACTCCTCACAAACAATAATTTATCCTTTTCTGTTGGCTTCAACAACTCGATATGATTTATTGCCTTGTCTCCTATTTCTCTCCTTTCCAATTCAACAAATTCTTCAAACTTTCTATTCGTCCGCAATGCCACCATTGTCCCTTTATAACCTCCAATAAACAACAGAATTTTATTATCTTCAGGTTGTTGAATTGTTCCTTGAAGCTGCAAGTCTTGAATCAGATTAGCCAGATCTTTTAAAGGTCCTGGTCTCTGTTTGGTTACCTCATAAGCACAAATAGCACTGATTTGTGTAACTGGATTATCCACTGTTCCAATTCTTAAATGAGTTGTTTTTCCAGATCTTACAACAATATGGTGCAAGTCATTATATTTATCTGCCATGATCATCTCTTTTCCTTGATCGAGCCAACAATATTTCGATACAAGATAGTTTCCAGGAATATCAACATATACTTTGATAACAATCTCCCCAAAATTGTAATTCCAAACTCCAAAGATACAATCAAAACGATTATCTTTATGCCCAGCAATAAATCCAACAGCTCCATCATTTGGCAATGCCATCAAGTTGTAGATCCATCCTCCCCAGTTATACTCTCTTCTTATTTTCCATCTATTTTGCTCCCAAAGTATTAATGCTCCATCATATCCACCAGAAACTATCAAGTATTGATTTGGAATCTCTACTAATGCAGACACATTCGTATCATGAGCTTGGATCGTTTTTGTTATGGTTTTTGAAGTCAGACTGTACTCAAAAATCTTTTTGAAACAAGCCAAAAGAAGAATGTTATCATTTGCAATGTAGATAAGGTCGTTGATAGTTTCTTTTCCAGGAAGAGCTCCTCGAAAATCTTTTAGAGGAAAGTTACGATAGAGCAGCTTGCTTTTTTGAATAGGACTTAGGAGATTCTCTGCTTCTTGGGTTTCTTTGACGACTTCCATTCTCCAAAGTAAACGTCTAGATTCTTAAATTCCTCGAGAAAGAGAGAAGTAATTAGTTTTAATATATATGTAATGTTGGAATTTTACCAACTTTAAGATCCCATCTCCACATACGAGATTCAATATTCAGGTTAGCCTTGATATAATTCTCCTTTTCCTTCCAGAAAAGAAAATATAAGCAGAGAAATGTGTTTCCAATGATATACTCTGAGTGAGAAATACAAATTGTTTATTTAAATAGTTGAAAGATAAAATACAGCATATCATCAAACAAAGAAGTTCAATAGAGATCAATGCCCTCTTTCGTTTTTATTTTCCAAGCTCATGCCACTTATTTTTTTAGGAATTTTAGCATTCTGAAGTTGAACATTTGCTAAACCAAAAACTCCTTTTTGATTCAAGATCCTTTGCTTCTTTAGGTTGACTTGATTGAGATGATTTTGGAGAGTATTAACTTGTCCACTGAGATTACTGACTTCCATTTGGAGGACTATGTACAAGATCAATGAGATCATGCAACAAGCAAACAACACAAAGTTTACAAAGACTTGAAATCTCATGACTCGGGTTTTTGGAGAGTTTAAAGGTCTTAAAGAATCTTGAGACGCCCTCAGTGGGCTCTCTTGTTGAACCATATCCAAAGATTCGTAGTTTTGAGTCATCGTGTATGGGATGAGATGAGGATAAAATTAATTTATTTGTTTTCGAAACTCAGAATTTCCCTTTCATTTTTGAAAAATCTACTTGAAAGCTTGTCTCAGGCATACCTTCCTCAAATCAAGAAAAACATACTGAAAATGCCAGAAAGATTAAACGTCCTTACAAAAAAATGGCGGTAGCGGGAATTTAGTGCCTCTCTTATTCGATTATTTTTCGCATATAAAAAATTTCACTTTTATTTTGAAAAAGGAAGCACAGGAAAATGCAAACAATTGAGGTTAAGGTTCAAAGTTTTTGGGGCATTTCTGTAACACCAAGGGAGATTATTCTCTTTTTGTTATATCAAAGATAAAGTTAGAAACTCATTTTAGTCTCAGTTCCCTTGAAACTTTCTTTCAAGCCATCTAGAGAAACTCAGGAGAGACTATGAATATCTATCTATCTTTTCAAAACAAGAAACTATTCATCATCGTTGTCATCAAAATTCATTACAAATTTTCTCAATTCGAGACTTGTTTGATGATTTAAAGATCTTAACGAATCTAATGAAAATCTTCTCCTTTCTCTTCAACTCATCACAAAGGTATGTCAAGCAATCCAAGGGCATCATGATTAAAAAAGAGCGTGTTACAAATGATTGGAGTAAATTTCAAAAGCCAGTAGGATCATTGTAATTTATGAAAGATTATTTTTACAATTTTATCTTTTTAATTTTTCTTAATTTATTTGTCTGATTCTTTTCGACGCAAAACTCTTTTTGAATTTTGCAGACTTTTCTAATCAAATTATAGTCACACGTACTCTGATTAAACTTTCTTAATCCTCTCCTGATCCAACTCTAATTTCCAGAATCCCTCCATCCAATCCTTCTTTCTCTTCCAGCATTAAAAATGCGAGAGTTTATGTTCTTCTATGTTCGATATCTTTCGAAGGTTCTTGTAAGGGGATTTCTCTGGATATTTTCGTAAAAAAACGATTAGCAAATTTCAAAGATTATCATAGGAGCTGAAATTTTTCTTTCCCAAAATTTTCAAATTTTTTCATGTTAAGCTTGAGATCTTTTTAAGACGTGTGCGTCAACACCCTCGTTAAAGTAGTGATTTTACAAAGCAAAACTCAAGTATATAACTTTAGATCGCATAAATCTGATCAGCTTTCAGGTAGATACTCTAAAAATAACCATCATTCTACGTTATTTTCTTTTCTAACTGTCATTGTATCTTTCATCATTCGACCTTTTCCTTTGAAATAAAACCCGACTTGCCAACATGTTTTGCAACCAAAACCTTGCAAAAATACCCCGAGGCTTCAAAAAAGAAAAATAAGCGGTATTTGAAGATAGAACATTCTTTCAACATCTTTGAAAAGAGTCAACCTCAGCATATCCTCATACCAGTTGAATAAAAGAAAGCATTCTTGATACTCTAGGCGACAAAATGTTATTCTAACACCAAAATAACCCTTTCTTGTTCTCAATATAGTGCAAATTGAGTAAAATAAACAATATCTCAGAATAATCTGCTCACTTCTCGCTCAAAGGGTTATAAAACTATTAACTATTGAATTTCCCATTCGTTGACAATCTCGGTCCCAAAGAAGATGAAATTAGAGTGTTTAAGTTATGAAGAAGAAGTACTCGAGACATTTTCTTAATTTTATGGGCTTGGCTTAAAATTCAAATGATGAAAAAGCTAGATTTAAATTTTATCACTTTGAATTCTTTAATTAGAATTCTTCTTTTTCAAGGGTGCTTTGCTTGAATTTCATTTCGAATTTTTATCATCTTCAAGCCTTGCAATTACGCTCCCTCTGCCAATTCGATGCTTGACATCTTTCTTTTTTTTCTTTGAAACAGCTCTTTCCCACCAATATTCTTTTTCCCTCAAATATCCAGTTTTAGATTTGGTTCTATTAATGCCCATATCAGTGAATTTTTTGAATATTTCCCTCTCTCTTTCTCACTTTGCTATTTTGAATTGTCGTGGTTCAATGAGTTCTCTGAATCATCTGTTTGAAATTTTCCTCTAGTGAACTTTGAAAGTCGCCTTTCTTGACTGACGTATTACGATATTAGCAAATCAATTAAAAAAATCGTAATTATTTGATCAAGAAGAACAAAGAAATCATTTGAAAAATTTCATTCATATGAGGTTTGTTTAAATATTCCAGAGCACTAAAATGGTTCATTTTATCTCCAAGCTCACGTTCTTCAATCCAGATATCGTTTTTTCAAACCAAACTCCTTTTAAAAGAAAATAAATTAGATTTTTGTAAGATTTGAAGAATGTTCCATTTCCACATGAATTTAAAAATTCACTCTTTTGTACTGATACAATGGAGTGTCACCGGATCAAGGCAATTAACTTCAAAAATCTATGGCGGCATGGGAATTTTTGCTGAAATTTGATATTTAAACTTTAAACTCTTTCATTTCAAAAACAAGGACAAGAAAAAAAACACATGAATTTTTTTCAAAACAAAAGCTCTAAATTTACAGATTTGAAATCTAAAACAAGTCAAACCTAACCTTTGGGATCTTACACACCAAATTCTTCAGAAAATAACCTGTGCAGCCCAAAAGTGACTGGACTCAATACGAGAATATAATTGGCCCAGTTTATTCCTATTGAAATTTAAATTCAAAACAGAAAAATTTTTAAATTTAAAAAAAACAAATAAGGAACCTGCAATCGATCCGATTGTCTTGTGACCTAACTACCAAATCCGATACAATGGACCCTAAAAGAAACACGTAGTCCTCTCTTTCCCCACGCTATATTCACCTTTTCCGTAGAATGAGCACAAGAATCAGAAACCGCTCCTCTAATGACATTTCTGCCCAGAATCTTGGAAAGAATTCTCAAGACAGCGATGAAGGGACTCAGCCTACTGCAGGAGGCTCCAGAAATGCCAGTGTCACTAATAATGTCACATCCATCAGACCTCCTTCCACCCGTGTTGTCAAGAAAAGTCAATATCGAAGGTCTTCCAAAAACAATTGGGATGATGAAGAGGTAAAGAACTGGTATTGGCGTTGACTGATCTCACTTTTCCACAGGATGAGATTTTAAAAAGAGCTGTCAAAGAACAAAAAGGCCAAAAGAACTGGAAAAAAATTTCTGAAAATTTTGAAGTAATTATCAACACTTTTATATTTTTAAACTCTCCTTCTCCGGTGATTTCGTCATCATCACCATTATAGCTTTTCGTTTACTTCTAAAAATCTTTATCATTTACAACTTCTTACCTCTTTCAAATAGGGAAAGACTGATGTGGAATGCCAACAAAGATGGGAGAAAACCATGAATCCTGAATACGCTAAAGGAAAGAAAAGTACAACTTTTCACTCAAAAAACACGTAACTAATATTATCCCAGGACCATGGACCGAAGAAGAAGATGCAAAAGTCATAGAGTTAGTTCACAAAATGGGACCACATAAATGGACCTATATTGCTGCACATCTTCCTGGCAGAATCGGCAAACAATGCAGAGAAAGATGGCACAATCATCTTAACCCCAAGATCAAAAAGAGCACCTGGAGCGATCATGAAGAATGGCTCCTCTTCCTTAACCATAAAGCTTTAGGCAATCGCTGGGCAGAAATCGCTAAAAATCTTCCTGGTAGAACTGATAACTCCATTAAAAATCATTGGAATTCCTCCATGAAAAAGAGAATCCCTGAACTCCTTTCAAGATTCAATAAAATCAGAGACTCTGGCGGCCTTAACAATCCCAACATTACAGCTGGCATGGCAGACATGGAATACAGACTTTTAGAAAAGTTGCTTGCTATGGGAGATAATGACTACCATACCAAGCATGGTATCCTTGGAAACAACCAAAGAATCAAATCAGCTGACAGTGATGAAGAATACAGCCCCGAAACCAAAAGTAATGAAATTTTTTCGAGAACTTTCCTAACTCTTCTATATAGCATCAAACAAACGCGCATTTACTGAATTGAGCCCAATGGATTCAGTCGCGAAACTTAAAGCACCTGAGAATGTCCTTCAAGATGTTGTTAATCGTGGAGGAGACACCAGCAATTCTCCCAATTCAATGATGGACAACTTGAAGAGAATGCAAGAAACCATGATCAATAATTATGACCCAAAAATGTTTAATGAAATTTCCAATCTTGTCAAATCCAAATTCGATTTCCCTATTGAAAACCTCAATCTCAAAGACCCCGAACATCTCAAATTGATTGAGCAAGTTTACAATCCTCAAACTCTCCAGAATTTCATGAGCAGAAGCAAATGCGAAACTCCCAGCTTTGATCACATCTCTTCAAATGTTAAGCTTGAAGGTCAAAAACAGGATGATAAAAATGCCAATGTCAATGTTAACCCCGACACTTCAATGGGAAATCCCTTTTCTTACATGGGCGCTCCTGATCCCAATCTTTCTCACTCTCCCAAATTTTCCTATAAGAAAAACGACCCTATGGACTACCGTACTTCCAGTGGTGTCTCCCCAGCTCCTCAAAGAAGCAACAATTATTTCTTTGCCTCTCCTCTCATAAAGTCCGAAATGTACAAACAAGGAGGATATGCAGGAGATGATTATCTTGGCAATAATGAAAATGTTGATGCCTCCAATTTTGCGAAACCTGACCATTATCATGATCCTAATTTCTTCTTTGGAAGCCCCACTCCTCAGAAAAAACTCAAAACAAATTTCTTTGTTAGTCCTCATTTACTTGATATTGAACCTCATAAACCCGATAATAAAGCTCGTGAAGGGTAATATATGAATTTTCTTTTGAAAAAACTAATTTTATTTCTAGTCAACATAGATTTACGGCTTTTCCAGGATTTGGCTCTGACGTCTTCAATAACTTCCCTTATTCTCCCATGAATATGAAACTTGAAAGTCCTTCAAAGTAAATAAATTTTCATTGAGGCCTTCTAATCTTCCCCAAATAGTATGATGAGTTTCAGAACACCAGATCGCCCATTTGAGACTGGCCAACCAGGAGCAGGTGACAAGAAAATGTTCACTTTTCCCCCAACTGGAGCTAGTCCAAATATCATGCCCTCAAGAAAGTAAGCCCCCTCTTTGTGAATAAACTCACCTAACCCATTCTCGATAGTTTTTTTTCCTTTAAATAAACCTGAAGGAATTTAAGAGAAATGTATATTTCAAGCAACGAAAAAAATCAAGGCTTGAGATATACGCTAAAGATATGGGGATTTGTATGGAGGCAGTTTCTTGGAGATGATAGTAATAGGCAAGTTGGACTTATTTATTATTATATCTATCTACACGGACAATTTTTCGCTCAAAAAGTGAATCTGGCAAAACAAATACTCAGTGCATGTTTCAATAATAACATGTAGGAGCCTTGTTTACAATAATCTAATGTCTTTATCCTACACTACCCTATCTTTAATTTTATGCAATTTTGCTATTAAACTTTATAATAAGTATTGACTAACCTAATATGTTATAGATAAACAGAATTATTATGTGTAATACTTTTTCTGAAAAAATACCGAAACCAATCAGAGACTACGCTATGGGAATTCTGAATTGAAACAGAACAGAAAAATCTACATCAGATTATCTGATATTATTTTTAAAGCTTTGATCACAAATGAGGCAGAAGTTTTATTTCAAAACATTCCGCAAAAAATAAAATTTATTCAGCCTGAATAATAATTTTTTAATAAGGTCTGGTGGGATCTCATTCACTGGAATTAAATGTTTGTTTTTCTCTTCAAAAGGTACTAAAAGGCCCTTCACAACTTTTTACCATAAAATTTGTCTGTTTTTCGGTTTCTCTTTAAAATTTAGATTTAACGAACTTACCAACGAACGAACTAATGATTTATATCTTCATCTATAAAGTACTCTACTTATATTTTTTGCTTTCATGAAAACACTTTCCTTCGAGAGCTTCTCTCTTCCCCACCGAATTTCTCCTTCCAACTGAAATTTTTCCAGAATTTTCGTCTTTATTCCCTCCTTTTCTACAACTTCCAGAAAATCTTCATAAAATCTCACTTTCCTTTTACTTAATCCTTCGAAGACCAAGCTCCAGCAAACAATTCTAGTCCTGAGAGCCCTTACTTTAAGATTCTCCATTTCTCAACATTTTCCCCTAAAATTCTAGATTTCTCTGGCCAAAATTTGATATCAGGCCGTTTTTAATAAATACAAACAAGAACTTTTGCTTTTTTATTTTTAATCCCTTTTAAAGAAAGTTCAAATCTGAACCGTGGATTATCACCTTTACACCAACATTATTCCCCCTACAAGCACACCATCCTCCAATGACTACTTTACAATCTCTTAATGATGAAATCGATATCCTCAAATCCATCTACGCTCAGGACTTTGCTGTAATTACATTTTTCCATTTCTATTTTTTCACGGAGAAAAATCTCATCATCTCTCGTTGAAAATTCCCACATTCATCCAATTCAACCATCATTCTCATGTTCCCTAATTTTCTCAATAGAATATGCCATTAGAAGTTGGTTTTTACAAGTCAATAAAAATTCATCTTTATCCAGAAATCGAATCCGCCGCAGAAGAATATTTCGTCTGGTTAAATATCCACATACCGAAGGAGTATCCGAACCAGGTTTCTCTTACAAAATATCAAATTCTAAGAAATTCATAGATCCCGAAACTTACCATAGAAGAATTTGAAGGAATCAAAGAAGACCAAGTCAAAGAACTCTTGGATCAGTTATTCGATCATTCCTTGAAATTAAGCGGTCATAACATGCTCTTGGAACTGATTACTTCATGCAAAGAAATGCTGAATGAATTCCATGAAAAATATTTGCATAGTTTGAATACTCAAGAAGATCTCTATGAAAAATTCAAATTAAATCAAAAACTACGTGAAGAAAAGGAACAACGCGAAAGAGAAGCCCAAAGGCGGAAACAAAATGAAACAGAAAAAAAGCTAAATGCTCTCAAGTAGCCGTATCTGAGGTTTATCAATATCTAATTTTTTTTTTTCCAAAGAAACTTGGATGCAGCAGAGGAGAATAAACTTCGAGAAAAGTGGTTCAATACTAGAGAAGAGCAAAAGAATCAAAATGGTGAAGATTCAGATGATTCGGCTGATGGAATTGACGAATATTCTGCTGGTTGTGAACTCATCTCCTTAAAAGATCTCTTCACAGTCCATTTATTAAAACTAGTAAGTGCAATGGCTTCGAAACTTCTCGGTGTTGATGAAACAGAATTCAAGAATATGGTAGTTGTGAGTTGTAATTCAATAATAACCTCTCATAGATATATTCAGAATTAAAGTATATGGATATGATAAACGATGATGCTTTGGAACTTGTCAAAAAACGAGCCAACACAATATTCAATAAACTTTACCGTGAAAAACAACGGCTTCACACGAAAAAGCAAAAGAAACGGCAGCAAAGCAACGCTATCATCGAAGACCTGTAAAAAATATTGAAGATTCTAAACCTCATTCCCTTTCCATAGACTTTATAAACCAACCTTCTCATCATCAGAAAATCAATTCTTTAAGTTGATCGAAAATACAAAAAGAATCGTTTCTATTGATCCAAACCAGCAATCTGGCCAAAAAACCTCAGAATCCCTTGAAATGATTTATGAACATAATGGCGAACCATTGGATAGTATCATAGATGATGACAAAAGCGATGAAAAGAAAGATGAAAAAAATATGACACAGCCTTTATTAAGCGTGCGAGCTTCTTCAACTGAAACTTCATTTAGTCTTCCTCAACTAAACACCAAAATGTCTGGAAGCTCTGTTGGAACACAGAGACTCTCAAGATATCAAGAAGATTTCGAAGAAATCGAATTCTTAGGTCGTGGTAGTTTCAGTGAAGTTGTTAAGGTCAGAAACAAATTGGATGGAAGATTTTACGCTGTCAAAAAAATTATCATCAGACAAGGTCAGAGATTAGCTAGAATCATGAGAGAAGTCCAAACATTAAGCCGACTTCATCATCAAAATATTATCAGATATTATCAAGCTTGGCTTGAAGAAGTTCAAGATTCTGAAGTAATGAGAATTATTAACCAACTAAGACACTAACTCGATAGAATATCGATTTTGCTGAATTAGAAGAAGAGGACGACGAAGAACCAGAATCTGAGGACTCGAAATCTTTCAATTTATCTGGCTTTTCATCAAATTATTCAGGTAATTTCCTTGAGCTCCTCCAGTCCCTCATTCCCTCCCTAGAATCATTCACAGATAATCCGGACAGATTTAGTCTAGCATTTTCACCGAAAAAGAAAATCTTGAGATTATATATTCAAACTGAATATTGTCAGCAAGCTTTACGTGCGACTTTGACAAATCCTCATCTTGATGCCCATAATATTTGGAGACTGTTCAGACAGATTCTGGAAGCTTTAGCTTATATTCATTCTCAGAAAATTATTCATAGAGATTTGAAGCCTGAAAATATTTTCTTGGGAATTAATGGTGATATTAAAATTGGTGATTTTGGTCTTGCCACCAGCAAAACACAATCTCAGATTCAAACCAATGAAAATAATAAAATCAAACATATCCTGAACCTCAAGAAAACCAACACAACAGAAAAAGAACTTGTTGAACTTGATCGAACAATGAATGTCGGAACGTATTTCTATAGAGCTTATGAAATTGACAGCAGAGAACAAACAACATATAATGAAAAAGTCGATGTGTTCTCTCTCTCAATCATTCTCTTTGAAATGTGGCATCCCTTTACCAGCAAATATGAGCGATATAAAATTCTCTACGATCTCAAAAACAAACGAAAACTCCCTCCCAAATTCGAAGAAGCACACCCTAGGCAATCCAGACTTATCAAACTCATGTCTGAAAGAAATCCAGATCAACGTCCAACTGTTGCTGAAATCTTAACGAATGATCTGCTCCCACCAAAAATGGATGATGAATATCTGCAAGATGTTGTCAAATCTGTCTCAAATCCCAACACAATCTTCTACAAAAAAATAATTGAAGCTCTCTTCACGCCAAAAGGCTCAAGCGGACCTTCTTATTGTGCTCAGTCCTTATGGGAAGCGACTTACAGTAGCAGTAATGAAATCCCAACCCACCTTGTTGCCCACAGACTTGCGAAAAATATGCGAGATGTTGGAGCACTTCCGATCAAATCTCCTTTGTTTATTCAGCCTAACCAAAACTCTCCCTTACAAAGAGCTGGAGTTGAAGGATATGGTCTATATGATCACGAACCCAGAGTGCTTTATCTGAACAAACTGGGAGCCCTTGAGCATCTGAGAATTAATCCTCGCAGAGAATTTGAACATTTTATTCAAGCAATCAATCCAAAGTTCTTCTCAGCAAACTTCTTCAAGGCTTTCGAAGTGAATGATATTTACTCAGTAAACCATCAAGAAGGAATCCAAAAACATACGATTCTCAACTATGATTCTTTGATGATGATTCCTGGCTATCAAGCTTCTAATGCTGCAGAAACTATCACTCTCAATCTCATCACCATTATCAAACAGCTCTCAGATAGACACAATCTCTCTCAACCTCATGTCAATCTTCTTAGAGTCAAGTTTACTGATATTTCCCTCATCAAACTGTTATTCCAGTCTATAAAATTAACCAACAAAGCCAAAATTATCAAGGTTATGAGAATCCTCTATGATCACGTCCACCATGAACTCCCGCTTGCTCAATCAAAATCCAAAATTCAGCAGATTGCTGAAATTTCCGATCGTGCCTTTGATAGAATCGTCTCTTTCTTCAATTTAAATGGCACTCTTATTGAAGTCAAAAAGAAACTCGAAGAACTCCTCAATGATCAAGAAGTACGGAAACTTCTATCCAATAACTTATTAACCTCTATCTCTTTCTAGAAAGTTCGAAAGGTACATGATAAGTTAGAGACACTTTTTGCAGAAATCAAAGACTTGTATGAAACTTATGCTTCAGTTATGAAACAAAAGCAAAAATCTCTCCCGACTCTTCCAGATTTTGAAATCAGTTTCTCGCTGATGGATCCTGAACTCTTCTTCAAAAAGGATCTCTATTATGAAATTAGATACAAGGATGTCAAACTCAATAAATTTGATCTCTTGTCTTATGGCGGGGTTTATAAAGTCCAGTTATGCAAAACAGAAAGCTTGAAAGCTCAAGAGACTAATGGCGAACTCAAACCTAAGCCCTTATCTGAAAGTCTCAATTCTCGATCTCTGTCTCAACGGAAAAAAGATAAAAAAGTAATTGTTATCACAGTGATTACTTGGACTTGTTAACATTTTTCAATAGGAAGTTTGTGGATTCACAATCTATATTGATAGACTTTCAAGGATCATGTTTGGAAACTTTTTGAGATCTTTGCAAACAGACAAATCCAACAAAATGCTCACAACCGCTTTCCAGAAATATGAAGTTTTGATTTGTTCTTTAGGCTATGATCCTGCTGATGTAAAATGCAGAAAATTGTTTTTCACTCATCATTTCAAATAGATCAAAATTAAGGTTTCAATGGCATGTTGGCAATTAAAACTTCCAAATCTTGTGTTTATTTCTAGCGACCCCAATTCATCTTTGGAAGAACAATTGGAGTGTGCTGAAAAGAATGATATCAACTTGATTATCACCATCAAAGAAAAGGTAAAATTAAATCTTTATTACGAAAATATCAATTTTTTCTCACAGATTTACACGTCAAAGAAGAAGATGAGTTTGAAATGGAGAAAAGAAAAGAACAAGATTGAAAAGGAGTACACACTTGAAGAGCTGATTGATTACTTGAAAACATTCAAAAGTGGTTTCATCAATCCTTCTACTGCTTAGCTTCTATTTTTCTTTTCAAATAATTTACACTCTCGTGAGGTAACGGATTGCTCTTGCATCTAATCAAAAATCGCTTTAATTTATTATGTTTTTATTGAGGGCAGTAGTAGGACTTTCAAAGATATATGTTGCATTTATTTGTACACATTCCTTTCATTTATGTATTCATAATTGTTACATACCTTTCCTTTGATTGTTTCTTTTCATCTTCTGTATTCCCCTCATAATCAAAGAAGTTAAAGCTTTTACTCCGATAACTGGAAGTGATTCAGGCTCAACTGTATGTGAATATTGATTGCATCTAAAAATATCAAAAATTAATTTTGTCCCCATTCAAACTTTCCTCAGAGAAAAAAATGGAAGAATTTGGTTCTAATTTTTTCTTCAAAAAGCTAAATACACAGAAAAATTTCTTTGTGGAACTTCAATATTGATGTGTTTCTTCTTCAAAGAGTTTTCTCTGTCCAAAGGAAAAGAGACGATTCTAATTTGCCTAAATTAATAAATTTATTGCCTAACAACTTTTTCAAGAAGATCAAATCAAATCTTACCTTCTCTTTTATCTTAAATCCATCCGTTCCTGACCTCAGCTAAGCTCTTCTTTTGAACTCTTGTTCAAAATCACAGGTGTATCCCCTCCCCTTCCCTACCTTAAAATTAATAACCTATTAAATATATATGCTCTGTTTAAAAATGTGATAGCTTTCTTTAAAATCTTTAATAGTAAAATTTTTTTGAATAAGATCCGCGTAGAAGACTCAATGCTCTAAAAAATTTTGTCATTAAAAACCAAAATTTTCGAAATTCACATTTTTTATTCTAATCCTCTCGTGGAAAGGAATGGACTCTCCTGTCGAAGAAATACAATACACGAAGGCTACACCTTCTTCTAACCAAGATGGAACCAAAAAGAAAAAGTCCACTCGCAAGAAGCCTGAAGCCAAACCTCCAAAAACTGTTGATCTCGAAGTTCCAGAAATCCCAACTGGTGAGAACTATTCCTCTTTAGCCAATAAACTCATCTCCATATAGATCCTAATCAGGACATTAACACAGATCTCATCCAACATGCTTATAAATTGGAGCATGAATTGGCTGTTACAAAGAAAAAACTCAAAAATCAAAGAAGAAAATTCAGACAACTCATTTACAGGTACTCATTCTTTTCCCCTTTGTATCATTGAGAATAACGGGAGACACTTCAATTTCCACATGTGAACATGCTGCCAGTTCACATTTTCTTATTCTTTCCGGAACATTTGGTCCCTTATATAATTCAAATTTATCTCTTTTTTGTGCAAGCACTTTTGTACTAATCTTACAAGCTTGGCCAAGTACATCGATGCAAAGGGAATAACTGCTAATGTTGTTGATGAATGTAAGTTTATTCTATCAAAATCCTAATATTTATCTCCTTCTCAAGATGTTCGAGGTATTCGCCCTCAACTTGCTGCTGATCAAGAATCAGAAAGTGAATATGACAAGTTCTATTCGACCTATAAATATGTGGTTATGGATGAACACAGTCAACAGAATGGAAAAATAATTACGACAAATGGCCATAAAAGTGCCTCTAAACCATCATCAAATATGCTTAAAGGCTCAACAACTGATCATCCAACAGCAGATCAAGATCCTATTGCTATCACTCCAGATGCCCCACAAGACACCGCTCAACAAAAAGCCACAAAGACAGGCAGACCCAAAAAGGATCCAGCCACCAAAGAAGCAAAAGCAAATGGAGAAGAGCCCAAGAAAAGAAAAACTAAAAAGCAAAAAGAAGGCGAAGATCGTAAAGGAAGCGTAGAAGCCATAGATCTTGAAGAAATTCCAAACTCCAAGAGCGCTGCGAAAGGAAAAAAGGATGATTTCCAAATTCCAGCTCTTGATGAAAACTCAAATTCAAACTCAAACTCTAGAGGAATGATGAGACAACCTAATATTCCAAATTTGGATCCAACTGAAATTATGAAGGCTTATATGATGAATCCCGGACTGGGAATGAACCTACCTGGAATGGGAATACTTCCAGGATTGCAAGGAATGCAAATCTCTGAAAATGATATGGCCATGTTTTCGAAAGTCATGGAAGAAATGGCAAAAGGAGGTCTTGGTAATATTCTCGGTGGAGCTGATATGATGAATTTTTACCCTGGAAACTTCAAATAAACGTGTTAGATTGAAAAATTGGAGACAGGTAAATATGAAGATGTAAATTAGGATAGGAGGTGAAAGAGTTGAATTGTTGGATTTTTCAATACAATACAATATAAAGTTTTTTCTTTAGAGAATAGTTTCTGTAAATAATATGTCAAAGCAATTTGTGTAGCTTTATACAAATAATCAAAGATCTTCAAAGTCAATGCTTACTTATTATCCATCCATTCATTCATCAAAGCTTCTCATTATTCCAATCTCTCCTCTTTACAATGAGTTCTATAATTTGAAATGACCTAAAATTCACGACTCATAATTCTCCAATAAGGTTCTCAAGGAAAGTTCAAAACCTTAGAGATTTTTTCAAAAAGCAACTTTATTTTTCCTACATGAGACGAAAAATTGAATATTCGAACAATTTTTCCATTTTATCTAAAAGAAAACATTCAGAAGAAACAAAGATGCGAATGAGCAATCGAGCGCGAGCCTTATTGAACAGTCGCAAACAGAAATTTCGAATCATTCAAAAAAAAAAATCTTGATCGTTTCCATAGTCATTGAAAAAAGTTAATGCGCGAAATTTTTAAATTCTGAGTTGAAAATTTGTGCACAACTAAATTTCTCAAACTTGAGTTTGATTTGATAAATTTTATATTGATTCTAGATCCTCTTTTCAGAAAACGAATTTGCCAAAAAATATTATGAAAAAAGTTTTCACGAAATATTAACACAAAAATTCATTGAATTCTTGAGATTCTCGCAAAAATAATTATTCCAAGGTTTTTTGAATTGCTTCTCAGGGAAAGGTTTTTCTGATTACTTTTTCAGCTTTTGTTTGGTCTACTCAACAAATATCACAACTCAAAGTCAAACTTCCCTTTTTCGAAATAATTTCTTTCCTGCAAGGTGTGGAAGTTTCGAGGCAGATATTCGAGTACTCCTTCTGATATTCTCCTCTGAAGTCAAAACTCTCAATTTATTGATTTCAAACCGATAAAAGTTTATTATATGAAAAAGAAGTTGAATCTCAAATTCGAAAAATCAAATTGAGAATTTCAGATTTTCATATCTCTGATTCGAGAGTAAATTTTACAATATTATTTGCCCTTATATATCAGCAAAAAACCTTAATTTTTATTAAATCGATAGATTTTCAAACTTTATCATCATTCTTATTTTTTGTATTTTATCATAAGAGCCTTTCCCAATGGCAAGCAAAGCTTTAAACTGCGGAATATGTTATTGTGATTATGATCAAGTTGAGCATTTGCCAAAATTTTTTCCAAAATGTGGACATACCATCTGTGCATCATGCTTATCTGACATTTTGAACACCACTAGAGAATGCCCATTTGATCGTATAAATGTTGATAAGTCACTCGCGTCTGCTCAAGATTTTCCCACAAATCGAATTGTTGTTGAGCAAATTACAGAATCTCAAGGAGAAAAATTTACAATTTGCACAACACATGGGAGTAAACAAAAACTTGTCTGTCTGGTAGATCGAGTGGCCATATGCAAATATTGCTCAAGTTTGGGAGACCATAAGGGACATGAAACAATTCATATAAATGAAATCAGAAAGCAGGCAGAAGAAAAAAAGGAAAAACTTCAGAATATAATAAAGCATAATATTGCTGAAGATTACCAGAAAGCTCAAGCTTTTCTTGAAATAGGAAGGAAGTCTATCAGGACTGACATAACCAAGAGTATTGCAAAGATCAATGATTGGGTTAATACTCAGCAACAAACAGTTATTGAAAATATTGAAAAATTATTTGAAGAAGAAAAACTTCATTCTGAAAAAAATATTAGCTCTCAAAATAAAGACCTCCACGAAGAAGTTCAGTCTTTCATAAAAGCGCTTGAGAAGATGGATTATAGCAACAAATTTTTCAAAGCTCTGAAAAGTAATATTGTACAAAAAGTCCTTGAGAAGAAGGCGAATCAAACAAATTTTACTGAAATCCAAAAGAGAATCGAGTCCTGTATTGTCAACTTTGATTCTGAAGCCAGCTTGTTTCTTCATGGAATCCAAGCTTCCGCTAAAAATGATGAGGTTTTCGCTGAAATCTCCCAGGATGAAGAAGCGCCCGCTTATCTTCTCGACCAAAGATCTCAGCTCGATTGGGAGACTCTTGCAGATTCCTAAATGTTCTCGGGTTTTCATCTATAATTTAGAAATCTCTTCTGCATCATATAATATTCTCAATTTTAATTTTTCTACATATTAAAGAAATTCGTCATCACATAGTCATTTTTCAGGAGATAATCATTTTCGATGCTTACGAATATTTTCAACTGCCCAATCTGCTATAAACCTTACGATAACTCTGAGAATCTTCCAAAAATACTTGTCTCATGCGGCCATACTTTTTGCTTATCTTGCATTAACCAAAATTTATTGAGGGATGCTGCATTTGTGTGCTCATTTTGCCCGCATAGTTTCATCTCTACAGTACCTGAGCTCAATGACTTGCCTCTGAACCTCTTTGTCATAGATCAGCTCACCAACGTCAATCCTTCAAGCTCTCCATCAATTAAAATATTATCCTCTTCACCTGAGGCCGCTCAGAAAGACTATCCACTCTGCCCTCTCCATAATCACAAACTCAAATTCGTCTGTCTAACAGACGAACTTCTCATTTGCAAATATTGTATAAGATTTGGCGCCCATAAGGGTCACAATGCGTTGCACGTTCAGGATGTAAAATCAGAAGCATTCAAGAAGATCAAACAGCTCACGGCTCTTGCACAAGACCTTGAAGATAGACAAAGACAAAGTTCTTGTGAGACTGAGGTTGAAGACTTGAAAAAAATCATTCAGATAAACTTTGACTCTTTGCATCTTAAAACAATGCTGAGAACAAAAGAAGAGGAATTTCTGAAGATCGCTGATAGATTCTTTGATTTTGGACTGGAAAAACTTCTCCAACAAAAGAGCAAGGATGAGAATATTTTGCAGCAAATCGGCCAGCAAGTTCACACCTTAAATCTTGATCTTGTAAATGAGAACTATTTTACAGCACTCAATCTGGATCTTACCTCAAATATCCAAGTCTCTCGAATTCCCCAATATTTGGCGTGCCTTGCAAAAACTGCGATGGTACACTTCAAATCCTTCTCCTCTAACCTTTCCAACAAAATCATGCAATTTGGCTCTCATCTGAATCCGTTATCTTCTCAAAAATCTATTTTATCAAAAAACTTTCAACTTTTCCCAAGATTTCTGCAAACACTTTTTATTATCCAGGAAGACACTCTGGTTTTAGATTTTTATGCTAGTCTATTTGAACAAGAGCTCATAAAAAGTTTGGGCCATCTCTGGAATAAAGCCAATGATATCTTCCATCTTGTATTAAGATTCAATTCCACTGACCTTCTTAATATTTCAGCTTTGGGAGAGCTTTGTGAACTTGACTTTTGGAATCAGAGTCAACTCAAGACTCTCAAAATTCAAGTACAGGGATACGAAAAATGCAATTTAGGCCTTGAAAAACTATTAATCACCACATCAGGCCTCAAAAATCTCGGATCATTTTCTTTGATTGTCCCTGATACTGAAATCAACAATTCAGTTCTGAAAACGGTCTCAGAATTTCCTCTCAAAAAGATCAAGTCGCTTCAAGAACTAGAACTCAATTTTGCAAAAACACAAATAACTTCTGAAGGATTTTGCGAATTAATTCATGCTCTCTCTCCAATCACAAGCAAACTCAAAAGATTTAGTCTAAATCTGAATGGCACCCAAGTCGAAAACTCAAACATAGGAGATTTTATTAAATTCAACTTATCAAAAGCTCGCCATCTTCAAAGCTTTTCTCTCTTCCTCGAATCCATTCCCATAACAAAAAACTTCTTTAGAGGCATGATTTCTCTTCCTCGAAACTTTTCAACATCTCTGCAGAACTTAGTTCTTGATTTTAGAAGTACTCGACTTGATGATAATGACTTCAAAATTCTCCATTCCACTTTTATTGAAAATGCTGTCCAACTCCAAACTCTTGAACTTTATTTTTCTTTCACTTCCCTCACACAGGAGAGCCTTCAACTGATTTGCCAGACTTTGTCGAAAATTGCCCAAAACCTTCAAAAAATTGTTTTGGATTTTTCATACACTAAAATCAAGGATATTGGAGTACTCGACGAGATAATACCAAGATTCGCTGTTCTCGAAACCTTTGAGTTGAATTTAAAAAAGATTTCTCTCAATAAAAAGGCCGTTCAAAAAATCTATGCGGATTTTCTTGAAAACAAGGTGGTTATGGGACACTTGAAACATTTCAAAATCAAAATGAGCAAAAGTCTCAAAAGATCTGTGAAGCTATCGACAAATTCCATAAACGATAAGCTTAATAAAATTTATATTTCTTCTTAAAATTTTTTTGAGTCAATTTTCTTTTTCATAGTCACAATAAAAAATCCTAAAAATTTAAGAACGCCACTGTGATCTACTAAAATTTATAATATTCTAATTATTATGGCAATTGATCTTTTTCACTGTCCCATCTGTCATAGGAGATATGATGATGATCTACAGGCTCCAAAAATCCTCGCAAAGTGTGGTTCTACAATCTGCTTGGAATGCCTGACAAAACTACTGAAGAAGAACAAAGGGTCTCCAGCATGTCCTCTTCATCCTGAAAATAAAGAGCCACTCCTTTGGACTGAGGTGGAAAAGTTCGCATCAAACTTGCTAATTTTACAACAATTACCAGAATCAAATCCTAAAATTCTCTCATGTCCTCAGCACAAGAGCAAGCTGAAATTTGTATGCATTCAAGATAAAACATTCCTTTGTAAGTATTGTATCCAATCAAAAGATCATAAAGCCCACCCTGTATACCATGTAAACGATATTAAAGGTCTAGCCATTGCCAAGAAACAACAATTAGAAACTATTGTGTCCAATTTAGCTCCATCAGCTCAGCAAACTACATTAATGAAAAATGTGATTGAGAAGTTTGATTTATTGAAGAAATTCGTTGCATTGCAACAGACAGAGCTTTTAGCTGAAGCAAGCAAACAATTCTTTCAAGCAAAATCAAAATTAAAATTGGAGAAAGAAAAGATTGAAGATCAAATCAATAATCAAATCAATGATCTTTCTGAAAAAGAGTTAAATCCAAACTTCTTTGAGGCTCTCAAAGAAGATATTGCTTTTTCTTTTCCTCTGGAAAGTCAAGCAGAGCAATTCTTAGGATTGGATACTCAGATTGCTAAAATAAATGAATTGAGGAAAAATATTCATAAAGCTCTCGCTGTCTTTGAGCCATTGCGCATTGAAGAGCATAAAACTGAAACTTACCAAAAAGAAAAACCGGACAAATCTTCTCCAAAAGTAGAGGAAAAAAGTTTCTTGTTCCCACATCCCACCCAAAAGGGATTGAATATCAAAATTGAGTATAATAATATCTATACTACTCTGACCCCCCTCCTTGAAATATTCAAATCATTACTTCCAATCTCAAATGTTTGAAAATTTTATGAGTACCCTCAAGACGATGGGCAGCTCAGAAAAAATTCTTCTGAATTTCTCCAACATGAGACCTGATGAGAATTCCTTACTGATTATCCAAGAGCTGTGGCAACTTTTTAGTTCCAGAGTTTTAGAACTCGCTGTGGATTTATCAAATCCAAATCTGACCGACGAAGGTTTATTAACCTATTGCTCGAGTCCTTTTTGGACTGGATTTCAATTTAGAGCTGGCGAGAAAATTTTAAGCCTTAATCTAGACCTGAGCGGGTGCCTCTCCCTTGCTTCCAGCTTGAACAAATTTCCAGATTATCTTTCAAAAATGCCCAATCTCAAAAAACTTGTCATCAACTTGAGCAGAACGAAAGCAGATAATATCATGATTGATGCTTTAATGAGTAAGGAGATAATTTCAAACAATTCTCTTGAGTTCCTCTCACTTGATATCTCATTTTCTTGTGTTAATGAAGAGGGATTAAACACTCTCATGAAAAACTTACGTCCCTTGACAAACCATCTCAAGGCCTTGGAGATTGATGCACGCCAAGTTGGATCTGAAGTTCAAAAAATGGCTTCTTATTCGCTCAAAGAACTTTCCAAAATGAAGCCTATGGAGGTTTTTATATTCTTGCTTGGAGGCTACAAAAAGCTGGAAACTATAAAAGAACAACTTTTCCCAAATCCTCAAACAAATTTTGCCAATCTGATCCAAATGACAATTGATCTATCAGAAACAAAGGGAGTGAATGAATTCCTTCAAAATTCTTATCTTCATTTTGTATCCAATTCTGGCAATAACTTGAAAATTCTGCATCTAGAAATGGCCAAATCAGATGTTGCGTTCACCTTTCTCGACAAATTCTTTTGTGAACCAGTGTTTGTACAAGGTTTAGTTGATTTAAATATAAACATTGAAGGTACTTGTATTGGAAATGAGTTTACTAATATCCTCAAATCTCTGCTGCCAAATATACAGAAATTAGAGCAACTGACGCTGAAAATGGTTGAGTCCAAAATTGATTCGATAATCCAAGGAAGGCTCTATCGAAAATTAACCAAACTCTCAAAATCTCATCTCTTATTCTTGAAAAAGATTGACGTCAAATGTGATGACTTTAAGAAGAAAAAAGTTGAATCTCAAAAGCCCAATGAAGCGATTCAAAATAATCAACAGCATCTTCTTGACAAAATAAATAGCAGAAAGTCAAAGAAAAAAGGAAATCAAAAAGTTCCCAAATCAGAACGAAGTCAAAACCTCAAAATCAAGTTTCAAGGAGGAAAATTTGACACTTGATTAATGACCCACTAATCATTGTAATAATTCTGCGTTTTCAAAAGATGATGACATTGAGAAAAGGGAAACTTCGAAGAATGAGGATCACTCCCCATGCTCATATTTCTATTGAAAGCTTACTCCGAAAAAATTCTATTGAGTAAAATTATCTTTCCTATTTTTGATCATATGATATCTGAGCAAACCTGAGTTGACTTTAATAAAATTAATTTCATAATATTCAATCTCGATTCTTTAATATTTCCAAATATTTACATGTCTCCTAAATTCCTTGATTGCCCAATCTGCCTTCAAAGGTATGATTCAGTCGGTCGTGTTCCAAAGCTTCTTCCACGATGTGGCCACACTCTATGCTCTCAATGCTTAATACAAATTCTCAATAAAACTGCCTCGCCAGAATGTCCACTCGGATGTGGATTACTTTCTGATAAGAAGAAGCCCAAAATTAAGGATTTCCCCTCAAATTTAATTGTGATTCAACAGCTCGATGCAGGACCAGACCAATTTTCGATTTGCCCATTGCATGCGAAAAAGCAAATGCTTGCTTGCATTGATGATGGAATCCCAATCTGCAAATATTGTGTTGTATCTGGCAAGCACGAAAACCATCTTATCTTATCTCTCAAAGAAGCTAAGGCTAAAGCAGCTCTCAAGAGTGAAAAGTTGCAAGAGATTTTCAAATTTTATCAGCAAGGCGCTTACCAAATGTCTTGTGAAATTCTTGAGCAGGAAAGATTCATTCTCAAACAAAATATTCGAGAAAATTTTTCAAGGCTTCAAGACCTCCTAAGAAAAAGAGAGAACGATACTTTAAAACAAGTTGATGTTCTCTTTAATCAAAAACAATCAAAACTGCAGAAATTGGAGCAAGAGCATGCAAAATTAATCCAAGAAATTCAGATTCTCCAAATATATCTTAGCGGCTTAGTTCTAAATAAAAGTTTTTTTGAAGCTTTCAACAATAAAACAGTCGAACACTTTCTCCTCAATAATGTCAAAGAGGAAGCGTCAAGATTCGCAAACAAAATGCAAGAAAGCAATTTGATCTCTATCAACAAGCTGAGCGACACTATTTGTCTTTCAATACAAAACTTTCAGCCGTTTAATGACGAGTTCAACAATTTGGAGGTGTCAGAGAGATTGAATTCTGTCCCTGAGAATAAAAATGAACTCTTAAACCAGCTCGAAAAAGCTCACCACGTGGAAGTTGAAGATGAAGAAGAGAAAAAAGACTTTAGGAAAGTTCTCAGAAATAGTCATATCTATGAGGAGGAAGAAAAGATTGATCCAGGATTTCTCAATAATTCGAATGATAATGAGGAAGAAATTGAGATGCTGCCTTGCCAATTAGATAAAAACTTGAACTTTGATGAGGCTCTCGAAAAAGAGAACTACTGGTCTCACAAAGATAAAATTCAGGACGATTCTTATGAAGAAGAGAGACAGGAAATCCTGCCGATCAGGCAAGATACTCCAAGATTTCTCGAATACCTAAGGCAAGCAACACAGAGAGGAGAGTTGAACTTGGATTTTCGTAGTGCTAAGTTCAACAGAGAAACTATGCGCTATATAAATCAAGTCTTTCAAGAAAATAGCCTCCCGCTCATTTTACAGATTTCAATTACGACTCAGCATTTATTGAATTATGATGCCTTTAGCGACTTTTGCGAATCAAGCTTGTGGAGAAACTCCCATATTCATAGCTTAATATTAGATATTAAGAAACAAATACATGTCAAGAATTTCAGAGAATACTTTGTTCGAATTATCAAATGTATCAGAAAAATGAAGAAATTAAGAGAACTATCCTTTAAAGTTTCAAACACAAATGCAGATAACTCCATAATCATGGCTCTCGCGAAGCCTTCTATAATTTGTGTTACATCTCTAAAAAGCTTGAAGCTTGACTTTTCAAATACTTCCGTAGACAATCAAGGTTTTGCCAACTTTTTTGCATCCAGCCAAAACTACCTTTCTTCTCTTGATGTTCTCCATGTCAACTTTGGCGGAAACAAGATTCAGTCAGATAGTGTGATCACCTTTTCTCAAAATGTGCTTCCTCATTTGAAAAAGCTGCGTAGTTTTAGTCTTCGCCTCGCTGGTTCTCACCTTACGGATTCTGCAGCCCAAGAGCTTTTTAAAAACCTCAAAGTTTATCTTCATTCGGTCAGAGACTTTCAGCTTGATCTTGAGGGTTCGAAAGTATCGAATATAAGTATTGAAAAGTTTGCAAAGCAAACGCTACCTTATATGAACAAGTTAGAATCATTTGAGCTTCATCTTTCAAATACAGTTGTAACAGATCAAGGTATAGATGCCCTTTGGCTTGCCCTCAAAGGTATTGTGGCCAGAATGAAAATATTTAGACTTGATCTCCCTCAAACAAAAGTAAGCAATGAAACACTTGAAACTCTTAAGATACATACCTTGCCGAGCTTCAAAGAGCTTAGCAGCTTTGAACTACGACTTGCCGATTCAGGGGTTACCTTCAGGGGTGTTGAAAGATTGCTCTTGGCAATAGAAAACTCTCCACTGCTGATGAGAAACTTGAAATGGTTTGAAATAACTTTGCAAAAGGATCAAATGAATGATTTAAAAAAACGGTTTCACATCTTGAATCGAAGACATTATGTTCACAAATAAATGAGATTTTATTTCAGGTCATCTCTAAGAACCTTGAACTCATCTCAAACTCATTTATCAAAATCTTAATAGAATCAGTATTTCAATTTGAAGTGAAGAAAGAGCATATTCATTTTTAATTTTATGATTTTTTAAAGCTCCTTTTGAATTGTTCTGGTTCTCATACCGCTTTAACAAAAAAAGTATGGATATATTTTATAAATCACAACTGAAATATCAAATCAAATGATAGATCTCTGATAAAATGAACCCATACTGATTTATTCAACTAAAAGCACATATCAGGATGTTTTTCACAATATCCTGCACTAATGGGTTGAACATTAATGCCTCTAGTTGCAATAGATTTTCTCCAACTATTTTGTCTGACAAAACGCTGTAGTTAGAATTAAAGAAGCTATCATCCATTGACCATGCTTTCTCAGCCAAGGAGATAGTCCTTGGGAAGATCTTGTTCAAGATAACAGATGCATCATTCAATTCACTGAACAAAATAGCTTCCATGCCAAGAACTCGACTGAGCTGTTCATCGTTCAATATTTTTGTAGGCTCAAAACTGTACATATCAAGCCAAGTGTGGAAGGGATCGCACCAAAGCTTGTTTCCGAAATAATTTCCAGTTCCACAATCAAGATAGAAATGATCATAATTTGAAAGAATATATTTATTCTTGGAATAATGATTCATAGAATTTGGTAAATTAGTAGTAGCACCCCGCCATTGGAGAATTTCATCGTCTTGGAAAGTTAAAAAGTTTGTATCAGGATTGGTCCAATAAACCCTATTTCTTTTAGGGTCAATTTGGCCACGGGCTCTTTGGACAAAAGAGTTAAAAAAGACCATTATTATAATCAGAGATATTGTGGAGCTTCATAAAAAGATTAATTGGAATAGTATTCCAGCAGCGTCCAAAAACTTCATCACTTCCGAGGTGAAGTGAATCCCAAGGGAAATAATCCTTAAGATCATTAAAGATCAGCAACGAGATTGTGAGTGCCATCCTTTGTGGGATCGAGTTGGCCAAATGGAATTCCTTTATACCAGATGCTCGAGGCGCAAGTCAAAAGATCAGAGAATTCGGAATCAAAGGCCAATGCGCCACTATGAGAAGAAATATCAACTTCAGGAATAATTTTAATTCCTCTCAAAATGACATAATTGACCATCTCTACAATATCACTTTGAGTGTAAGTTTCTTCTTCAGAAAAAGCTCCATATTTGCTGAGATTTGAGTGAGAAGGAATGTAAATGGGACTGTCAGAAAGGTGCTAATGGAAAACATTGAGCTTAACTGAGAGCATCTCGTCCATGACTTGGAAGAGCTTTTCCTTGGGAATAAAATGTCTTTAAGTGTCAATCATGATGCCTCTATGAGTAAATCTTGGTTGATCAATAATATTAACAGGAGTATAAGGAATTCCGATCGTGACGGCGCCACTGGGCAGAGCAGTGTAGGTCAACAATTGGGAGAAAGTTTCCAAGCCTCAAATAAAACCAATGGAAGTTGTTGCATTCAAGGTGAATTGCCCATCTTCAATTTCAAGAGTATAAGATTCGTCAGTGTTGATATTCATCAAGGTATTGCTCAGATCACTAATATAGTGCTGTTGGCGTCACAGTATTGGTGTTTAGAGTGGAAGGATTGTGGATACAGACTCCTCTGTTCTTGAACATGTAGTCTCTGTAAAGACTGATAATTTCAGAGACTGGAGGGATTGTTTGAGGAGCATGCACATTGAAGGAAAAGTTGCAAGGGTCAATGATGGTAATATTGGTGCCTTGGTAGTTATACTGAGTGGGAATAGGCCACAAAGGATGAGGGATAATTTGTGGAAGATCTTTCTCAGTCACTCCTGAGGAACCAAGACTTATGAATAAAAAGCAGATGCCAATGAAAAGCGTCGTTTTTATCATTATTTTCTGTCAAGAAAAATAAATTAATTATAAAAAAGCGAGAGCTAAAATTTATGACATGTTACGGAAGCTACTAAAATAGTTTAAATTCAGATGATCCAGATCTATGTTGAGATTTTAAATTTTATTTTAAGGTTTCAGACTCAAAAATATTAGTCGCAAACGAACAACCCTTCTCCATGAGAAAATGAAAACGAGCACCTTTGAATAACACTTCCTGTTTCGGAAAATATCTTCTTCTTTGAATGAAGTCCAGTTTCTCAGTTTGATGATTATGTCTCAACCTGATCAAGATTCTGGCCACATGGTAAACCATACATATACCCCGGAGATGAATCTTTGATATTTCTTCTGTGGAGAATCAACAGTTAACGTTTTGTTTTAATAAATTGTCAAAAGTGTTGAAATTTTCCAATAGTATGGATAGAGACAGAGATTTATTTCCTCAAAGTTGTTTAAACTACAATTTTAAGTAATATAAAATATAAAAATCTTGATAGAATGAATACAATTTTTTTATAAAAGAGAAATAACAAAAATATCGAACTTTAACTTTAACATTCACGATCTCGTTCGTCGGTCGTGATTTATAAATTTCCATAAAATCTTCTTGTTTCAATCAAAACTCTACAAATTTTCTTTATTGCCTCGAAGATTCTTCAACAAATTTTTTGTCTAAAAATTACATCACATAAAATCTCACGAAAATCTTACTTCAGATAATTTATCTCTTAATGAAGCTACGTTTCCTCCTTTTCCGATAATCAATGATTGGGAGTGAGCATCCTCATTATTTTGTTGCTACGCCACTCATGTTAATAACAATCTCAACAGTTTGTATTACTTTCTTTTCTTGTAATGGCGTTCCCATTAAAAGACGATGCTTTTGTGCAGAGACTGTTGATCCAGCTTCACTATGGCCACCCATTGAAGGTCTTCTAGAGAAGCTACGATCCAATTGTTTCTGACCTCCGGCCTTGATGAAATGAGATTCATCATTCATTGTTGGTAAAGGAGAAGGCTTAAGACTCATACCAGATGTGTGTTGCATGCTGAAGAAATTAGAATTTGGAATATCAAAATTAAATCTTACAGGGTATTTTCGTTGAGCTCTCTGTATTTATTTTGGAGAGCAGTGTTTATTGAAACCAAATCATCGCATTTCAACTTCAATGCACTTTGTTCTTCACGTGCCTAAAAATTATGAGAAGAAATAACCCCAAAAACCAACCTGAATTAATTCTTTTTCAAGATCTAAAGAATGATCAAATCTTCTCTTTTCAACTTTTTCACAGTTTTTCAAATCATCAAGAAGCAAGCCTTTTCTCTTTATGAATATACTGAGTTGGGTTTGAATATTTTGAAGTTCAAGTCGCAGCTTTTCAACTTCCTTTCTTCTTTGAACAATTTCACTTGCACTCTTGTTGGCCATTTTCAAAGAAACCTTTAATTCTGATTCTCTATCCATTAAATTGGTCTCCATGGAAACGCTGTCTCTTTCCAACTTGCAAATTTCCAATTGTAACTCCAAAATATTTTTCACAAGATGGCCATGATCTGGGCTTGGGATACTCTTAATCACACTATTGGTAAACAATTAAAACACTTTTTCATAATTAACCAAATTACGTTGCAAAGAAATCTTCTAATTGTTTCTTTTCTTTGAGTAAGACTTCATAATGTCCTTTCAAGACTCTTGCAGCTGAAATTTCATTATCAAGAACTGACTTTGATCCTGTCGATTCTCTTGAAAGCTGATCTATCGTTCCTCTCAATTGGTGGTTCTAAAAATGTTAAAAACAATTATTCTCTCTCGCTTACGCTATCTCTTAATTCATTGATTAACCCATGCAACTCCATGTTTTCTCGTTTTAAGTTCATTTTTTCTTTTTCATGGTTTTCTTCTCTTTCTTGTAAAGCAAAGACTCTTTCTTGGAGTTCCTGCTTTTCTTCTCTGATGACTCTCAATCGATTGCTTGAATCAAGAGTGAAATTCTTGTTATCTATACTGCTGTTGTATTCTGATCCACGAGTATCAGTCTTCACGTAACTGCTGCTCTCTTTCTTTAAGGAGATCACTTCTTCCTTTAATTTCAAAATTCTCAAAACATCCTTTTCGACTTCTTTCAACAACATTATGAACCATTCTTGCAAATACTCGCATTGTTTTCTCAAATCGGCATCTCTCATTTCTTCTTCAAGCTTGACATATGATGAAGTAATCAATTCTTTCATTTGTCCTGAACAACTAGCCAAGAAATTTTGAGCTGTTGCAGAGTTTCTATTCATATCTTGGATGAATGCTCTCATCATATCCAACAGCTCTTCAATCAAGTCCTTCACACTTTCTTCCACATTTTTAAGGCCTTTCAAATTCTCTCCTAGCCCTGCTCTTTCTTTCCTGACAAAGTCAGTCTCTTTCCTTACTGTCTCCAGCTCAGTTTCCAATTCTTCTATTCTCTTCTTGCCATCTTTATTTGTATCTTCCAAACCTTTAAGCTCAGCTCGAAGTCTGTTGTTTTCATTCTTGACAGATCTCAAATCCTCTTTGAGCTCATCGTTTTCTGTTGTCAACAAATTGTTATCAGTCTCGATATTCAGCAAGGTTCTCTCTGCAAACTTCAATGAATTCATAGTATTTGACACCTTATTCTCATAATCATCAATTTCTCTTTCTTGTTTATTATAATGTTTGGTCAAGAAGCCATTGGCTGCTTTCATATCACTCAGCTCTCCATCCAAGTTCTCAGTAAGGAGTCTCTGATTCTCCAAATCACGTTTTCTGTCCTCCAATTCTCTCAATGTCTTGCTCAAATCGTTCCTTGTTGTTTGTAAATTGTCATTCATTTGATTGAGCTCAGCTCTCAGTCTTCCATTTGCCAAGGAAACTCCATTGAGTTCATTATTCTTGGAAGTTAATAAATCTTCCAAATTCTTGACTGTATTGCTGTACTCCCTTGTTATTTCAGTTATTCTATCATCTTTCTCTGTTTCGAGGGTTCTGATCTTCTGTCTTAATTCTCTGATTTCATCATTAAGCTTGGTCAACTCTTCGGATTGAGACTCGATATTCAAAGTCTTTGTCTCCAACTGTCCTTTTGTCTCAAGCAGCTCATTCAGCTTGGTGTCAAACATCTTGCTGCCTTCTTGGATCTTCGAATCATACTCACTGGTCAAGCTTTGTATTTTGCTTTGGAAAAACTCTTGCTCCTGTTTCAATTGCTTCTCATATTCTTCTCTCACTTCTTGAATTTCATTGTCATAAATCTCTTTACTGTTCATTGCTTGGTGCTCATATAACTTTCTCTGTTCTGCCAATTTTCTCTCAAACTTTTGCATCTCCTCCAATAACTTCAATTCAAAAAGCTCTTTTTGGGAAGCCCCTTCTCTCTTTTCTTGCTCCAATTGTCTATTTTCTTCTCTCAATCTCTCAAGTTGTTGCTTCAATCTTTTTTCAAGTTCAGCCTGATCTTCTCGAATATTTTCGTAATCTTTCTCCGCATTCAATAATCTTCCTTTCAAGTTGTTGATCTCAATCTCCAACACTTCTTTCTCTTCTCTCGTTTTCTCAAGCTCTCCAATTGCCTCTTCCTTTTCATCTTCCAAAGCTTGGTGAACCTCAAACAGTTCAACCTTCTCTTCATTCAATTTTGCGACCATCTCCATCTTTTCTTCCAATTCTTGCCGAAGACTAAGTTTGAAAAAATTTAATATCCAAACATTTCTTTTCAATTTACTTTTCATAACTTTTTGCGATTTCATTAATTTGATCCTTCAAATTTTCATTTTCTGCCAAAACTGCCCTCATTTCTTCCTCGACTTCCAGCATCCTTTTTTCTTGCTCTTCTTGACTACTCAATTGACTTGTATAATAATCAATAACTTCTCCACGTTCTTCCTCAAGTTTCTTTTGCTATAAAATCACTTTAAATAAACACTTTTCCGAGAATCCTACCGTTTCCCTTGAATTTTCCAAAGCTTTTAAACTATTTTCTAAATCCAAAGCTATTCTTTCGCTTTCTTGTCTGGTCTCGTTGAAAGCTGCTTCGATTTTCCCATTCTCAACTTCCAAAAATTGGATCTTCTCTACCAAGCCTTCTCTCTCTTTATAAAGGTAATTCACCTCTTCCTCTTTTTGATGGACTTTCACTTGAAGGTTTTGATATTCTATCAATAAATCTACTCCTCTTAATCCGCTTTCAGGAGATGGCGATACAAGACCCATTGATTCTAATTTTCTTTCAAGCATATTCTGAACAACTTCAAGTTGAGATCGATTTCTCTCCGATACCATCATTTCACTCCTCACAGTATTTCTCAACTCTTCATTTTCTTTTTCTAATTCCCTTTGCTTTGCTTGTAATTGTTGAATAAAGGAAGTGTCAATCGGACCACCATCTCTTCCTTTATTGATCATTTGTTGCAAACTATTAGCCAAGTTCATGGTATCAGCCAATTCTCTTTCCTTCTTGGCTAATTGTTTTTTCAAGTCCTCAAATTCCCCCTTCATTGAACCCAGAACTTCATTCTTTCGACTTGAGTTTCCAACGCTAGATCTTCCATCAAAAATCTTTATTGCCTTGCTTCCACTCGCTTCTTGCCCATATTCTTTTCTCTTCGTGTCCATCATCGACCTGGGGCGATGGAAACTATCCTTTTTGGCCGAAACTCTCTGGTCCTTTTGTTCAAATGATTGCGATGCGAAATGTGAAGAACGATCAGAACTATTTGTCACTTCGATAGAACTCTTTCCTCTTGAAGCACTGTATGGAAGATATAGAGCAGTATCTTTGGACTTGGCACGCTTTTCTTTACGAAAAGTGTTGTCTCCATTATTCCCAGGACTTGATACACCTTGATATTTCTCATTAAATCTTGATTCACAACTTCCTCCTGCTTGTGTGTTATACGTTGGGATTGTAAAAGGTTCAGTGTCTTGAAGTTGTGAAATATCTCTTAAAGTAAAATCTAATTGCTTGCTCTCTGGGGGATATTCGTATTCAAAGGTCTAAATTGAGATTTGAGAAAAATCAGAAAAAAGGTTTTCAAAGTACTGGTGATGTTTGAATAGGAGCTTGTTGATACTCTTGTTTGCCTAGACTTCGGTAAAGATTAGCCATATTCATCTATTCAAGATGTAGCGTGATTTTTCAAATTTTATTGTATTTGATTTATTTAAACTTGCAGGAGTTCGTTATGATTGAAATTAGGAAAAACACCCTTTGATAATATTAAAAATACCCTAACTGATATTTTCCCATTCGTAAATTCTGCACTCATTCTTGACTTGATTGAATGATTCTTCTTTCAGGAATATCCAAGACCAACACTTATTTTCGTTTTTTTTTTTTGAAAATAAATTCATTTTATTGGAGATTTATTTTCAAAACCTTCTGTGTCTGCAGTAGATAGCATTTTGGAACGAAATTCCCTTCATCCTGTATTGTAATCCTTCAAATGTTCTGAATCTTCTCTTTTCAAAAAGGCTTGTTTCTGACACTGTTCGATTGAAAAAAAATTACCAAAAAATTTGTTTTGCTTTTCTTTTGAGATTGATCTCAACGAAACCAAAATTTTGGAGGATTGATCTGATCAATTTCATTTTTAGATGAAAATGTTAAAATGAAAGCATCAATTTTTTCTCAGGGGAAACCAACATTAATTTCTTTCAAATGTGAGCTCGACCAAAGATTTTTGAATTTTTTCAAAAATTTATCGAATCGAATTTCGAGCTGAACGAGGAAAAAGACAAAATTTCCGACAGATTTCACAAAAATGAAGGAAGTCACTGGAGAGAAAAAATTATGAGCCCAACACTTTTTTAAGAATTAAGAGAACATACCTTAACACATTAAAAAAATTCCAGACAGATTTTGCACTCCGATTGAAGATCAATTTTTCAAAATTGACAAAATCTGGTCATGACATGGAGGATTGGGGCAGAAAATCGCTATTGTTTTTGATTGTTCTGGATTTTTGAGAATTCTTTATTTTTAATTTTCAAGAGTTTCCCAGTTGAATAAATTTTAAACAAATTTTGTCCTTTTTTATTGAAAGTGAAATTTTACCAAAAGAAAGAGTTGACAAGAGTCTTTTGATTTGGATTTTCTTTCCATAAGTCAAAATCAATACCATATCATTGATTCAACAACAAAAAATCTTTTGAAGCTCTATTTTGTGACCAGCAAACCTTTTGATGCCAATTTTGCCAGGAAACTTTTTGACAGGGGAAAAATTTTACTCGAGGAAAATTTGAAATTAAAAACTACAAACTATTTTCTCATAGCCAATTTCATTTGTTTCTTGAAAACTTATAGAATTTTGAAGACAAAAAAAAACCTCTTCCGCTTTCTCCTGACTTCCTCTCTCCAATCTGGGTTATAAAAAAAGAATAGCTTTCCAATGACGGGCCAAAGTTTAAATTAGCAAAATTGAACCCTATTGATTTCTCTCATTTAATGAGATTGGGAAAAATACCTCTTTTATCACAAACACCGAATCTTGCCCCGATCATCGAAGAAATTGATTTTTGAAGCGATTCAATAGTATTTGAAAAATAAAACAAGTTTTTTTTTGAGATTATTTTGCCTGATCTTTTTTTTTTCAAGTTCAAGTCTATTTTTTGAATTTAAACTGACAGATTGATATAATTTTCTTTTCGACTTCCTAAACTTTTTAGTTTTCAAAGCGACAACCCCCCCATGAATATGAACATGATGAATATTCAGCTGGGAGATGTGATGTTTGGTCCCAAAAACCAAAATCTCCTGGAGAAAGTTCAAAAAAAGAGGGATCCCAACGTATATGACCCTCATCAAACCCCTCCTGATGTTCCGATGGCTCTTGCACACGGAAAAGCCAAAAAGGTCCATCAAGCAAGCGACTACTCCACAAAATATAGAGGGAAAAAGTGCCCTTGCTGTCAACTGCCTGCAGATGGCAAACAGATCCCCTTAACGGAGAAACTCTCCTCGATTTATCACCTTGGCTGCGGCTATGCATTGTATTTTGAAATGATCAAATATGCCATTGGCCTCGTTGGAGTTTTCTTGACTGTGGGTATCTATAACCTGGTTACCAATGCAAGATCCGACGGCTGCACAGAAGCCACAGAGGAAGCTGAGACGACGACCTATTGCATCAGAGATTATATCTCAATTTTCACTATCACCAACAGAAGAAATGACCCTCAATCCTTGGAAATTTCAGAAATGCTCAATTTTTTCGTTGTAATTGCTGTTATCTGCTATTTCCAATTCCTCAGGTACAAACTGCACAAAATCAAAACAAAGGCTGAAGATAAACTTTTGACACCGGCTGATTTTACCCTTAAATTGTCAGAGATTCCGACTCAAACTACAAATGAAGAGATCCAAGACTTGCTTGAAAGCTTTGGGACCTCTGACCATCCTGTCACTGTCAAAAAAATCCTAAGATCCTACCATATTGGTGAAATGGTCAAACTGATGCAAGCAAGAAAAGTATTGAACGATAAAAAGTCTGTTGCTCAAGGCTTCGCTATCATCCTATTAGATGCTGAAATTGACAAGGTTAATAAGCAGCTCAGAAAATTGACGGAGAAAAGGCTTAATGAGTTTATTACGCCCGCTGTCTACGTCACTCTAGAGGCTCCAGTTCAAACAGATGTCGTCATTAAAAGCTTTAACAAAACCTCCTCCAAGAAGAAAATGAAGTTCATTCCGGGGCTTTTATTGAACACTTATCACAGGCTCCATGGTCAAAAGATCAAGCTCAAAAGAGCACCCGAACCCTCAGATGTGCTCTGGGAAAATCTCGGCTATTCAAACAGGGAAAAACTCAAAAGAAAAATCATCACATTTTCCATGGCGGCTTTGCTGATCACTGCAAGTTTCCTCATTATCATTGGAATTGGTTTGGGTGAAGATAAAGTCATACAAAAATTAGGACAAGCCTCCAGACTCATTAAAATTTTATCACTCGTCTCTTCATTCTTGCTTCTTATCTTCAACAAATACTTGGAAGAGTTCATTAGCAAACTGACTGAGTTTGAAAAGCATGGGTCGTCCACTGGATATTTCACCGCAATGGCTGAAAAATTAAATGTTGCAGCATTCACCAACTCAGCTTTGACGACACTAGTTGCCAAGATTATTGTCACAACAACCATCAATGAAACTCATACACATGCTGTACAAACCGCCAATTTCTACAGTGCTGGAGGGCTCCTTGAAACCATGTTCTTCGTCTTTGTTACGGACACATTGTATAACCCGATAATGAATCTCATTGATCCGAGCTATGTCTTGAGGCGCATTCAAAGAAAAAGAGTTGAGCTTTTCCCAGAAAAATCCAAGCTAAATCAAAGAAAAGCTCACAAGCTCTTCGAAGATCCTTCAATTGATATGTCAAGCAAATACTCTCTGCTTGTCACTACCGTGCTCCTCGCCGCTTTTTATGCCCCTGCCCTTCCAGTTGCTTTAATTTTTGCGATGATATGCCTGACACTCATTTATTGGTCAGATAAGTATATTTTGCTTCGAAGAACTGCTCTTCCTTTCTCCTTGGGAAGCGAGCTTCCTGAATCGATGATTGAGCACCTTGAGTGGGCAATTTTCCTCTATGCATGCGGTAATGCCATAGTTGCCTACACTCTTGTCGATAATACCGGAGAGTTGGCCTACAGCACAATTCCTAAATACTGGGTCTGGCTTTCCATGGCAGTCAGCTTGCTTCATATAGTTCTGCCCATGCAACTTATCAATGAAAAACTCTTTAAAATCAAGTCAAGACAAGAAAATCGCAAAGAAACTTACGAAGATTCAAAGCCCAAATTTTTCACTGATTATGATCTTTTAAATCCCATTCAACAAGAGCAAAGAACCACAAAACTCTACAAATTACAGAAAAAGAAACCCAAAAAGAACAAGGACCAAGATAAAAAAGACAACTTGCCTGCTGCTCAAGAAGAACCAGCTGCTTTTGATCAAGAAGCCCAAAAGCAAGAAGAAGATGAAATCCAAGCGATTGCACAAAAAACTCTAGGAAGTTTCTTTGATGCGCTCGAAAGGTTCTCTGAAAATGTTGATGAAGAGCCTCGAAGAGCCAGCAAAGAAAACAAAAATCCTCGAGTTTTCCTCAAAACAATTTCTGCTCTCAAGGCACTCACCCCAACTAACAGCCCATCGAAGCGACAACCAGGAGAACCATTAGCATAAATATTTTATATGATTAAAATGTACATTTTCACCTCGTCTCAATATTATCATTCTATTATAATGAATACATTCACTGACAGGAAGACACTGTATGATTTCTATTAAATATAATGAAATTGCTCATTCATCATTTTCGAAAAAGTGTTCTCCTTATTTTTTTTTTTTTAAAGAAGGAGAAAATAAGTAAAGTCATAAAAAGAATAATATAAAATGAGACAATTCACTTCGAAATATTTTGTACCTAGAAATCAAGAAAATTCTCTAAGGCTCGAGTATTTGCAAATAAAAAAAAATCACCCTCAATAATCGAAACACGATGATTTTTCTATTTGAAATCAAAAAATTCTTCAAAGAAAACAGTTTCTTGCTTTTTGAATGAGTTCACAAAAATAACTTTTACTGAGAGAACCTTTAAGAGTCTCTGATTGGAAAAATAATGAAGACCTTTAGGGATTTGATCACACGCTCAATCAGGCAATATTGATGAGCTCTGAAAGGTCAACAATGAGAATTTTAAAAATCCCAATAAATATTTTTTATTGATCGTCTTAAAGAATGAAAAATACTAGAATAGATTGAACCCAAAGTTTAAGAGAAAAGAGTTTCTGATTCATTAAAAAGTTTTTTTTTTTCGTAATTTGAGGAGTGGATGAGAGACAAATTGGAAATTTTTTTTCCATCTAGAAAAACTCAATAAAAAATTGAGGTTTAAACCATGGGAATAAATTTTATGACATCAAACATTATTAAACCTCAGAAACTCGATTGACTATGTTAGTTTAATCACTCGAAAGAGCCAAACTTTGGGGAAATCTAATCCCAATCCAAGCATCTCACTTCTATGATTATTGATTCTTTATCCCAAAAAATATGAAGGTTCAAAAGCAAAAAACATCTCTGGTTTGTAGAATTTTTAATCTTTGGAAAATTATGAATATCAACGAGCCATATTCAAGATAATTCTTCTGCAAATGTATCAGAATAAGGTTCCTTTTATTTTCTATTCTTCAGAGAGAGTTCTCGACGCAGCCAACTATGAGGAAAAAGAACCAGTTTTATGGAACAGAAAATAAGAATAAATGCATTCATTATCTCTTTCCGAATCCTGTCCTTCGAAATTATACTTCTTTCTATTTAGAGAAGCAAACTTCTCCTAGGATAGTCTCTGATGAGGTTATCCAAACTATTCAAATTGAGTATAAAAAATGTAACATGTATTTCCAGAGCAAGAAGAATAAAAGGCTGGTTTTTTATTGGAACAGACTTGATTTTATTCAAGGTTTGAAGTCAAAGAAGTGCAGCAATTCCGTTTTAATTTCTGAGACTTACATCTTTCGAAAAGAGATAAAAGCCATGGAGGGACTCTCAGAGCCCTCAAAGTCAATGTCTTTAAAGAAAATTAAATCCACGATAATGAGAAGTTTGAACAAATACTAAAATCATGATGGTCACGAAAAATCATCAAAGTAAAAATTAAGAGAGAGATTTCAAATTTTCCCAAAAATTTATGACGTTTAATTCAAGACCTTGCGTTTGACAAGAATCATTTCTTATTTTCTGCAAAGTTGACTAACTCTCACTGCACCAAAGTTTCAAAAGATGAAGCAAAGGCCAAGTTGACTAATCTTTAATCAACTTGTTTTGAATATGAAATCCCCCTTTCATCAGGCCAGATTCAAAAAGTATGACCTTCATGGTTCCTCACTCTTTTATGATTTCTAAGCTCAAGAGCAAAATGAAGGAATGATTTCCAAAATTTCGGAATTTCAAATTAGAAGCCAAGAAAGAGGGATGTCTTCAATAAATCATCACTCCATTTCAACAATGAAGCGAGTGATCTCCTATTGATGCAAAAATGTTCAGCTCTTGTCAATAAAGGCATTTAGCTGAGTCAATTATTGAGTCAAGTTTCTTAAATATGCTCAGATGCAGAAAATACCCTATATTGTTGAATAATGAGATTTTTCTATTCAATATGCTTCTCATCATCTAGCAACTGAGATCTTCCTTCAGTAATCATGTATGAGCCTAATTATCGAGAAAACTTGTGTCGGTTCAAAAAATTTTTCTCAAGAAAACCTTTACTTCTTTCCACTCAATTGCAATTGAATCTCATAATTCATATCTATACTATTTGCTTTTTAGAATTTACTTACTGCCCTGTTCGCTAGAATTATTTTAAGCTCTAAAAACTCCTTCCTCTCAATGAGTATTATCTAAATCATTCACTCAAATATCGTCTCCTCTGATCATTTTCATTTTTGTGATCTCAATTGAAACAAAATGAAATAAAATATTTTAAGACGATTTTTCGACCTCATCACCGTGTTTAAATTTGGTTTTTATGAATTATAGACAACTAGTTTGCTCGGTTCGAGGCGAATTTTTTGTCACAAATTTCTGGGCTCTCGCGCAATCAAAATTTATATTTTTTCGGAAAAAAATTGAACAAAAATTCCTCTTGAAGTACATTACTATACGTTTATTTTTGACATGAAGATCAGAAGTTCTCAATCACTTTTAGAAGAAAGATTTCTCCCACGTTTTTTCAAAAGACAATCAAAATAAAACTGACAAAATATTTTAATTTTTAAAAACAAATGAATGATGTGTAAAAATTGATTATCTTGAGCAGTTTAAAAATCGAATTAATTCCTCAGAATTATTTTATTAAAAATTTATGGTCATTGGCTCCATCAAGGTTGTCGCTCTCTAACTGATTCGTATTCATAAATATATAATCTAGTCTTTGTTTTATTAATCAACCCTGTCAGAGTTTTATGACTGAAAACTACTTTCTAACAAAGAGTAAGTAAACAAATAAATAAATCTCTTTTCATTTTTTTTTTAGGCGTTTCTCCCAAAAGCAAAAGAATTCGTAAATCTGATGCCAGGCTTCCTTTGGTCCCCAAAGGCCTGGAATCTAAAAAGTACGAAACTTTTGAGCCAGCTCAGCGCTTACTTATCCTCCTTGATCTCAAAAGAACCCTCCTTCAAAAAGAAGAGTCTATTTATAACCTTAGCTCTGAACAATTCATTAAGCTCCTTGAGGGTCTTGATCTGAAGTTCTACAGGAAGATCCTCGCCAAGGTTCTCACCAAACATGTAAAAAACTTCTTCTGTTCAATAAAACTTTTCAGGTGCCTTCTATTGATACATCTGACAAAGAATTGGCCAAGTGGAGAAGAAAACTCAAAGGCTGGATCAGGAGTACTGAAAAACCAGAAAATAGTAATTGGAAATTTCATTTATTCTCATTTTCTTCTAGGGGGATCTCATTTAGTCGCTCATGACCAGAGCGAAGACTTTAAACAAGAAATAATTATAATTTTGCAAGGCCTTCCGTTTAGGTCTTTCCCTCTGTTGCAAGCAAGCACTCTCAAAGTCCTCGAAAAATATCGGCAAAAAGATGATATGCTTGACGAAAATGAGTCAGCCGTCTGTTCAAAACATTGGTGGTTTGATTTTCTCAGAAAATACTCAGATGTCAAAGAAATGTGGGAGTCTCTTCCACTTGAAAAATCCTGCAAGGCAGGAAAAGGCTACTCGAGCAAGAAAAAGCCAAATTTTTCCCAGAATGTTTCAACAACAGATGGTTCTCCCTCGAAAGCCTTTTCACATCTTGGTGAACCTCAAATGCAAAGCCAACTTCAAGAAAATATCACTCAACCTCAAAACAATGACCCGATATCCAGGTAAAACTGATAATATTATTAATGATTATTAAATTCACAAGCTGTTTTGGCATGCAATCTCCAAGTGATTTTTTTCAAAGTTTTCATGAAGAAGAGAATGATGGGACTCAAAATTTACATAATGAATTTCAAATATTATTCTCGCCCGCCTTTTTGAAATAAATCAAATAGTATCATATACTTTTTGTTTGCATTCCTTCCTTACTTTCCATCTATCAAAATCATAAATAAAAAATTTTATCTTTATCATCCTTCTCTCAAATTTTTCATAACTATGATTTGAATTATTTTCCCTCGAATTCGTGTTTCTGTTATCCTTTCAATTTTCACCCTAAAATTAGCTTTCTTAATATTATGTCGACTTTTATCATATTTATTAATGCGTCTCTCTTTCATTTTTGCGTTTCAAATAAAAATGAAAAATTTGCACTAAATTCAAAATTCAGCTTCTTGAATTTTGAATAGCTATGAACTTTTCTCTCTTTAAATAATAATCTCAAGCCATATTCTTTTCATAGAAAGATTCTCAACAAACTTTCACACTGTACAACTAGAATTCTAAGTTCTTCTGAAGCTGAGAATAATCAATTAGTTCTAAGCTTTTGCTATTGAAGTAGATTTAGAAAAACACATAAGTTGGTGAGCTTGCTAATTATACTTCACTAACTTGAGTTGCAAATCAATAAGAAATAGTATTTTTGACACAAAGCCCTGAAAAATCTTTGGGCATCAAAATGAAAGAGATTGCGAGCTTTCTCTTTGCATATTATCATTCAGAGAGTTTGGACAAACACTCAAACTTCTTCAAGGAACAAAAGCCCTCATTAAGATCTTCAATAGTATATTTTTTTCTCCAAGTTTTGCTGACAAACAAGAAATTTCTCCGGTAGACAAGAAGAGATGGAACAAAGCATTATGACACAAATTTTTTAAAGCAAAGCTAGTGAAACTCTCTTTAGCAAAAACTTCCATGTTTAATCTATCAGATTATTAGAACTTTTCTGAAACTCCATTTGTTTAATTTTTCGTTCCTAACCTTGAGATTCAGTCTTCAAGGGCATTCTTGTACCTTTGCTCTTTTTTCAAGAAGAAAACATGAAAAGAGATGGGAAGCAGAAGTTTCCTGGTCCAATTTTGGAGTGAAAATAAAAACTGAACAAGAGAAGGTTTTTTCCCCAGAGAGATAACAAGAAAACTGCTCTGAGAAATTTAATTTGGTCACCTTTGTCAACTTGCAGCTTAATCTAATGAAAAAACTTTTAAATGCGTCTATCCTTTCCAAATTCGCATGACTTTTGTTGATCAAAAGTGACCACTTGCAGAAATTTCAACCGATGTTTGAAAAATAAAAAGAAGCAAATATCGAGTGTTGGCCCTTTCTTGAGATCGCAGAAGTCCAAGTAATTTCTTGACTGATCATAAAGGAAATGAGGAGAAAAGAAACCTGAGGATAAAATGGACAGTCTGAAGTCGAGACAAATTTTCAAAGACTTGCATTTTTATTCCAACAAATTTTAAAACAATGAAATTTACTTTGAAAAATCATAGTTCAGGTCATCCTGTGGTTCATTTACAAATTCCCTCGTTTGCGAGATCTTCTTTTTTGGTTTTTATTTCATTTTTCAGAGAAAACAACAACGCGGAAGTTTTTTTAACTCAAAAAAATTATTTCAAAAACTTCTTTTGGATCCCACTTTGGAAGCATTGACAACAAAAGACTCCTCCTTTAAAATTGTCCTGGTGATCAGATATGATTTCAAGAGAATTTCGAGTGGAAAAATTATGCCATTTTCTTGCTTATCTGAAAATTGAAAAGAAAATTTTCTCATTTGATTTTGTATTTTCGATTTTGAAATCTCCATGAAATAGAATTCTAGAGACCCTTTTCAGGGACTTTTTCCAGAAGAGAAAGCTTAGAAATACAAATCGATTTGCCAAACTCTAAAATGATAAAGTAAAGAGGAAAATTTATTTTTAAAAACTCCAAAAGAAAATTTTGGGATTTTTTGGAGAGGAATTTTTTCGAAAATTTGATTGATAAAGTTTCAGGCAAAAACAGAGTAAAGAAATAAAATATAAAATTTCGGGCAGATCTCACAAAAATTAGATCTTTTCATCCTGAATCAGATGATTTTTTATCGAATTAAAATGACTGAGAGAGAAATCTTGTTTTATTTGAAAGAAATCTGATAAATGAGAATTGATTTTATGTAATGAAAGTGCAACTCAATTTTGTTATGATTTTTGAATGCTGAATAGTCTCTTTGGAAAAAGCTTTTCACGATTTGTTTATTTGGATGAAATTCTCTGGATATTTCTAAGAAACATATAATGACCCAAAAAAAAATGGATTATGAGTTTAAGCAGAAAAAAGTTTCAGAAGATTACATTTTCCAAAAAGAAAAGCAAGTCTTGAGATTAGTGAAAACTCCATCATATTCAAGGCCATTCCTAGCTTGTATGATTACTTTTTAGAACTCACAAGATTTTTTATTATTATTTTTCTAACTAGTTTTAGAGTTTAATTCAAGTTCCAGGAAAAATGATTTATTCAAGTCATATAAAAACATTTAATTTCGTGAAAATATACAAGATATAAATTCCAATTTTTCAACATCAATCATAGATAATTCTTACAAATTACAAAACTTTTTTTGAGAATTTCGCTATATCATATTTTTTTCTTCTCCCATTTTCTTAGACTATTCAGCAACATTCTTCTCCCCATTCAAATTTTCAATTTCATCAGCATCATCTTCAAGACCCTCTTTTTCTTTTTCTTCAATGATATCATCTTTGAAATTAAATCCTGGTTCTGAAATAATGTGATCATTTTTAAAACTGCCTCGTCCATTAAAATCTTGGGCATTTTCACTGAGGGTTAAAGACTGCCAAGATTCATTGTTCACTGTCTTGAAAGGCATTTCATTTCCTTCAGTAACATACCGGCTATCATCCTTATTATAGAGGTAATGCCTTGAGGCTCTCGTTTTTCTTCGAGGAGGTTTTCCTGCACGACCACTTGATTGGAAATTAGACTCTTCAGAATTGCTGCGAATGTTCTTTTTTGCATGTGCTTCTCCTTCGAGAGCAGGCTCTGAACTTAAAGTATCAGTACGCCTCTGTGACTTGTAGTCATCGCTATTGATTCCTTCATCTCCTGTTTTGTTTGGAGGTTCACATTTAGATTCTTCAAGCTCGTCTGGATGGGTTGGTTCACCCAAATGGTCTTGGAATGGATTAGCAACTTTTCTAAAGATCTGTCTGGGAGGCTCAAAGTTAGAGTCACTTCTTCTGAAAGCCTCAGATTTAGAATCATCATCGGGATCCTGGAACGGATTGGCCACCTTCCTGAAAATCTGCCTTGGAGGCTCAAATTTGGAGTCACTTCTTCTCAAAGGATCAAAATATTTAGAATTATCATCGTCAGCTTCATCTGGATATGTTGGTTCGCCCATATGATCTCGGAAAGGATTTATCATTTTTCTTCTTGGAAGCTGGACACTTAATGGCGGATTGGCATGAGGCTTATTTCTGTCTTGCAAGACCACGTCATCAGGGTCAAGCATAAAGTTTTCATCTTGTCTGCCATCTGCTGACTTGGGAATTCGACGCTCTTTCGGGCTTGTATGGATTTCATGCTGTTCATTTTCTTTTTCCTCTTCTTCGGAAGAGATTACAACAAGTGATCCTGGAATTTCAGGGATGCTTCTCCGATGTCTTGCTGGCTCTTCCTCTTCAAGATGAGGATCGGAGTTTGATATAAAACCAACAGAACTCTCTTTTCTTTGGTGGAAGCTCAATATAGATGGCTGTCTCCCAAAGGGAATCTCTGACATATTGATTGGAGCAGAAGGATCACTTCTATTCACAGACAATTTTAACGATGCAGTCTCATTCAGCTCTTCCTCTTCTTCGCCAGGCTTCATTCTTCGGAGTCTGAAAGCAACAACTCCGATAAAACCAAGGAACCATAATGTTGCGGCCAGACCAACTGCCCCAACAACGATCTTCAATGTCGGAATATCTTGGATGAGCTGGAAATAAATCACACAAAACATCAAAACACAGATGCTGGCGCAGCCAACGTCTTCGAGTGTGTTAAATAGGGCACTCTTGTAAGGCCTGACAATTATTTGAGCGCTGAAAGAAGCCAACATAACTACGAGAAACAGGCAAATTTGAAGACCAGTGGAATGGAAGCTTCCAAATACGACAGCACAAACCAACAAGACCTTTCTCTGCAAAACCACAAATTCCCAATAGTATCTTTCTGTCTTGTATCCCATATACACCCAAGCGAATTTTTTGGCCATCTTGTTCTCCTTCATTTTTCTCTTTATGGTTCTCAAAATTCTGAAAGCCAAGTAAGCAAAAACAATTCCCCAAATAAAAAATGTCAAAATTGCCAAGATAATCAACCAAGTCCAATGATATCCTGTCCAGCATCGAACTTCATAATCGCTCACCATATAGTACAAGGGGGTGTCTTTTCGATAAATATTCTTGCAATTCAAAAGAGGAAACACAGCGTTGAGGGTCGGTTGGAACATGGTGAAGTAGAGAATCAGACTTGTGGTATCAATCTTTTGCCAGAAATCTCGATTTCTTCTCAGTCTTCTTTTCTTGATCAAGAAGTAAAGAACCCAAAAAATGATTGCAATAATTATAAAAACAACTGGACTCACAATAGTTATTGCAGCATTCAAAAATACAACTCGAACATCAAATTTATCGGCAATCAATTGGATAATGCAATCAAGATAGGAAAATTGCTGATTGATTGCTGAAATCCGACCATAAATCCAAAAAGCTTGTTGAAGAAAAGCTGGCCAAGGGGCAAGAATGCTTGCTATCAAGACAACCACTTGCATATAATGAAGAGCAATCCTTATGAGAATCGCTTTTTTGGGCCCGGTCAGTTGGTTTTCTGTGAATTTCTGTCCAAACATGCTTGTCCATTTAACTGCAAAAGCAATGATCAAAAGTGTCACAATCAGAGTTAAGATGAACTTGATCAAGTAGCCAAAATTAGCTCCACAATCAATGCATTTCCCATTGTCATCATGGCCATAGTCACCAACACAGGTTGCACATAAATTGCCTTCATAATGATTTGCACATGCTCCCGTGGGATTTAAGATAGTATCTGGAGTGTAATTAATTGGGTTGCCTAAACATGCCCCTTCAATTGGACATTTCAGAACCTGGTCAGCATATTCGTTCATTCTCCAATAGCCAGGAGTCGGGCCAATGTTGAATCCTCCAAGACACAGCGTCGAGATTGGATTACAAGGATCACAAGTAGATGCTGGAGGATTTGAAGAGAGTTGCCAGAACCCAACAGGACATTCATGACATGTGTAATAATCACCTTCTTTCAAAATATACTCCCCAATGCCACAGTCTCTGAATGACACTTGAACTGTCAGAGACTTTTGGAAGGATGCAGCTGAAATAGGAGCAGTGAGAAAATCTGGGACTGCACTCGAGGTTAAAGTCATATTCACATTTTTGTCAATATCATAATTCAAGATGAAATCTTTGAGGTAGTATAAACCATCATCAGCAACTATTTCAGGTCCCTCATAAAAAGGTGCACCACTTGCTAGGAGTCGTAAACTATTGATTAAACCTTCTTGAACCTCGAGATTCGAAGAACTGTCATCGAAAACGACTTGATTATACTGATCAAGCAATGCAAAAATATATTCTTGTTTGTTGGGAACTCCACTTCCAACACCAGTTAACGTAACTAGGTCAGCTTGAGAGCTGGTAGTTGGGATTGTGTCGCCTGGTTCGTAGGTGATGTTGGTTGGTTTATCAGGATTGAATAGAATAAAACGAATAGGGTAAGATCCAATATTGTTTGGTCTGCTCGCTGCAGCGGTATTGTTGAAGTATTGTGAATTCAGGTCAAAGTTCACAGGAGAATAATCATAAAAGATGGCACCTCCAATTGCATCTGCCCTATTACTGATGTAAAGATTTCTTTTTAATATTGTGCTTTGTGTTGTTTCATCGGGTGTCGTTTGATAAATTACACCTCCTCTGCCTTTATTTTGCTTGACTGTTTTTGCTTGGTTCAATAGGAAAACTGAGTCTTGAATTGTTGCGACAGGTTTCCCACTGCCACTTCCTTCGGCATAAAGATAGATAGCGCCACCATTTGATCCTTTATTGTTGACAAAAACATTACAACTCAACGTCACGTCGTAGGGAGCATCAGCATCACTTTGACTTGAAACTCCAACAATTCCATTTTTGCTTGCCAAATTACTAAATGTGTTGCCTTGTAAAACAGTTGTGCCTTCAGGATTAATGATTTCAAGTTGAGATCCGGCAATCATATCACCAGTGTCAATTTCAGAGACTCCCAAAAAGATATTATTTTGGATATATACCAATGGACTTTCTTGGACACTCAAGATTCCCATCTTTGAATTTGCCACAACAACATTATTCAGAAAGGTAAAGATATTTTGGATATTCGACACTTGGACGACGCTGCTTACATTTCTGAAGACGCTGTTTTGAATAATGACTTGCTTACTATAGGAAATGCCAAAAAGCATCATCTTTCCTGGATCCTGAGTGTACTCAAAAACACAATCCGAGATATAAAACAAACCATTATTTGAGAGCCCAAACAATTTGTTTTGCTGGTTGAATGCATTCAGAAACTCAGAGTTTATGATTTGGATTTCATTATTTTCGCCGCCAATAAGAGGTAAAGCTGCTGCTGAGAGAATACTTCCGACGTATTTCATTTGATTTGTCCACAGAGATGAATCTGTGAGATCAATCATGAAACGATAGCCAGACTCTTCTTGAAGGTTCTTGATAGTGATAGTATCTATTCTGATTGTAGCTTGATAGGCTTTGACCAAGCTAATGGTATCATCGCAGCTGATTTCTGTCAGATTTATTTTGGAGAAGACTGCTGTAATTATTGAAGCTGCTGTTGTAATACCATCAGAAGTGTAAAACTGTTCAATGCTCATATTCGCAATTGAACCTTGGCTATTGATCAACGAAATCAATGAGCTTCCTCCTCCGACTGCACCATCTGTCACATTAAAACCTTGGATATTGAATTTAGAGTTGAACAAATCAATTGCTGCTTTCTGTGTTATGGCCAAAGTCTGATCTGCTGTCACAGTATTATTGATGTATTGGATATCCTGCAAAGTCACTGAAGACAAGGGAGTAAAAACTCCGATTAGAGCAACTCCAGTCACCCAGGTATTTTCAAAAGTGGAATTACTCAGTTTCACAGTTGATTCAATTGACACAATAGCGCCAGAATATCCACCAGAATTTGCATTAAAGTCAGACCCAATGATGCTCATCACACAAGTGTCCAAGAAATACAATCCTCCTTGCGGAGTCATTAGGTCACTTGCAATTAGGGTTGCTGGTTTGGCACTGTTATTATATAAAATAGAGCCTCCTTCAGAAGCCTCCGAGCTCACATTATTACCAAACAAGATGCTTGCATGAGCACCATTGTTGCTCAAGAAACTATTGAATACTCCTTGATAAGAGCCGTTATTTAATATGTAGATATTTCCCAGCCGATTATAGTTGTTGAAAAATGTATTTCCGATAGAAACGACCTGAGATGTCCCAGATGCAATGATGATTGATGATGTATAGCATTTATTATTCTTGAAAATCGAATCAAAAATGTAACTATAAGCTTGGTTTTCGGGATACAAATTAAAAAGCACGGCGTTATTGGCGTTCATACTGAGATTTTGAGCCACAATGCTGGTTCCAGAGACAGTTGAGTAACTATCTTGAGAGTATGCGCAGAAAAGCCCGAATCTATAATTTCCAGTCACATCAGACAGTTGTGAATTATTGCCAGGGAAGGGAGTTTGAAGTTCATCAGTAATATTATTAAAACTGATCGCAATGTTCTGAATAAAAAAGCGCGTAAACCCAAGCGAGGGGAAGAAGCAGCCTGATCCCTGATTTTTGAGAAGAAAATTATTGATAATTTGTCCATTCATAAATGCAAAAGTTCTTTGACGAGAGTCATATCTCTCTGGAACATAAGTGGAGCCCATGTACACATCAATCACCTCAATGTTTGTCAACAATTTCAACAGTCCTGATGAGAATCTTGCATAATTCTGGAACACCGATGGGATAATCTCTGTGGCGTTATAGCTTGTCAAGCTCGCTGCTGAAAGTGCGGTCGCATAGTCAAACTGATGTGTATTGTTAACCCCCTGAGTGCGAAAAATTTCAAAAAATTTTTCTAAAGAGAACTTTTTTATGCTCAACTGCGAAACGTATCAATATTGATACAACTAGAAAATAATTTTCATATTCCCAACTGCGAATAAAAAAAATTGTCTGAAGGAGATTTTTTTTTGAATGCTCAGCTACGAAATGCATCAATTTTCGTCCCTTCCTTTAATAAAAATTTTTCTCAATAGAAGTCTCTCGAAGCTTGAGAAAAATAATC